>Ga0209170_1000380_pt1 | contig 20422 bp, 15 predicted proteins | sample KloWWTKNB14_bulk_FD_187178 | JGI IMG/M metagenome (GOLD analysis project Ga0209170, IMG submission 187178) | Active sludge microbial communities from Klosterneuburg, Austria, studying microevolution and ecology of nitrifiers - Klosterneuburg... | ecosystem: Engineered > WWTP > Aerobic digester >...
GCACCGCGTTCGCGTTCGAGCACGTGTTGCGCGGCCTGGCCCATCGCCACGCGCTCCTGCTCGCGGGCGAACAGGCGGATCAGCGCGGCGCCCAACTCGATTTCATCGGCGACGCGCAACACGGCCTTCGCCTCGATCAGCTTGGCCGCGACTTCTTCGGTGTTGAAGGTATGCGGCCCGACGATCACCGGCTTGCCCAGCGCGGCCGGTTCGAGCAGGTTGTGGCCGCCGATCGGTTCGAGGCTGCCGCCGACAAAGGCGATATCGGAAGCTGCGTAGAACTGCAGCAACTCACCCATCGTGTCGACGACAAAGCACTGGCAGCGATCATCCGCCGCGCCATCTTCACTGCGCACGCGCGTGCTGAAGCCTAGCGCCCGGCAAGCACCCAGCACCGGCCGGAATCGCTCGGGATGGCGGGGCACCAGCACCAGCAAGGCATCGGGATAGCGCTGCAAGACGGCACTGTGCGCCTTGAGCACGGGCAATTCCTCGCCTTCGTGCGTGCTTGCCGCAATCCACACCGGTCGACGCATACCCCAGGAGTCGCGCAAGGCAGCGCCATTGGCAACCAGACTGACCGGCACCCGCATGTCGAACTTGAGGTTGCCGATCACGGCAAGGCGGGTGACCGCGGCACCCAGCGCGCGCAGGCGTTCGGCATCCAGCGGCGATTGCGCGGCGACGAAATTCGCGCAACGGATGGCGCGACGCGCCAGCGGCCGCACCGGTCCATAACCCTTCAGGCTGCGCTCGGAAAGCCGCGCGTTGGTGACCACGATAGGGATGCCACGCTCGCGGCAGGTGATGAAAAGATTCGGCCAGATCTCGGTTTCCATGATCACCGCAAAGCGTGGCCGGATCCGATCGAGGAAGCGCTTGACCGAGGCGGGCAGGTCATACGGCAGATAGACGTGGAAGACGCGATCGCCAAACAGCTTCTGCACACGCTCGGAACCGGTCGGGGTCACCGTGGTCACCACCATCGGCGCATCCGGATAATGCAGCATCAGCGCCTCGATCAAGGGCACCGCGGCATTCACCTCACCCACCGATACCGCATGCACCCAACTGCTGTTTTTCATGGCCGGCGCAGGAAAGAAGCCGAAGCGCTCCTTCCAGCGCGACAGGTAACGGCGATAACGCAGTCCACGCGCCGCCAGCCGGTACAGGATCACCGGCGTCATCAGGTACATGGTCAGCGTGTACAACAGGCGCAGCAACGGCACGACCCGGGATCGGACAAGGCCGCGAAGTATACGGAGTCTGCGTGACATAGGCAGAATCCTGGCTGCCCGCCATAATCCACCGATGACTTCACGCCTGCCCCGCTTCCACTTCAGCCTGCTCGGCCCGCGGCATTGGCCGGCATGGATCGGGCTTGGCCTGCTCTGGCTGCTGGCACGGCTTCCCTACCGCCTGCTGATGCGCACGGGTCGAGGCATCGGCTGGCTGATCGCGCGCCTACCAGGGTCGCGCCGGCGCATCGCCGCACGCAATCTCGAATTGTGCTTCCCGCAGCTGGATGGCAAGCAACAGGCGACCCTGCTCGAACAGAGCCTGCGCGATGTCGGCCTCATGCTGGTCGAGTTCGCCCTGGCCTGGATGGGCTCGCGCAAGGCGATCCTGCGCGTGCCGGTGAACATCGAAGGACTCGAACACCTCGCGGCGGCAGCGGCGCGCGGCCAGGGCGTGCTGCTCACCGGCGCGCATTTCTCGCATCTCGAACTGGCCGGGCGCCTGCTCGTCGAACACGCCGGCGTCGAACTCGCCGGCATGTACCGCGAGCATGGCGACGCCGCATTTGAATGGGCGATCCGGCGGGCGCGCGCGCGCTATGCGGCAACCATGTTCACCAAGAACGAAGTGCGCGGCTGCGTGCGCTACATGCAGGCCGGCGGGCGCATCTGGTACGCGCCGGATCAGGACATGCGCGGCAAGGACACGGTGTTCGTGCCGTTTTTCGGCATCGCCGCCGCGACCCTGACCGCAACCCACCACCTGGCCCGCCTTTCCGCTGCCTGCGTGATTCCGTTTTTCCATCGTCGCCTGGATGGGGGCGGTTATGCGTTGCGCCTGGAAGCGCCGCTGGCGGATTTTCCGAGTCGGGAAATCCTGGCCGACACGGCACGCATCAATGCGATGATTGAGCGCATGGCACGCGAAGCGCCAAGCCAGTACCTTTGGATACATCGGCGCTTCAAATCCAGGCCACCAGGTGAAGCAGCGCTTTACGATTGAGCGGCAATGACAGGGGATAGGGAATGGGCTTGATCTGGATTGTTGTGGGTGCGCTGCTCGGAGCGATCCTGGGCACCACCCTTGCACGCGAATCGAGCGCCGTGTTCGGGCTGCTGTTCGGTGCCGGTTTCGGCTATCTGCTGTGGCGGCTGGGAGATCTGGCCAGGCGTCTGCGCGAAGGCGAAGAGCGCCTCGCTGCCCTCGAACAGACGCAATTGCGCGCCGGCATCGCCCGCAGCCAAGCGCGTGCGACGGGAGAAGCAACGCTCGACCTGCGCGAAATCGCGCCGGTGCCGGTGCCTTCGTCAGCTCCCTTTTTCGGCGCGACCGCCGCCGCTGAGGAGCTGATCGCGACCGAGGAACCACTCGACATCGGGCTGGTGCCAGCAGCGCCTCCCGCGCCACCACCCGTGCCGACCGTGGACAGGTCACGCACGGCGCGCCCGGTATTCGACGAGCAGCCACAACACTGGCGCGAGGAACCCTCCAGCGACCTCTTCGCCGGGATCACGCGCTGGTTCACCGAAGGCAATGTGCCGGTCAAGGTCGGCATGCTGGTGTTGTTTGCCGGCGTTGCCGCCTTGCTCAAGTACGCCGCCGACGAGGGCTGGTTCACCTTCCCGATCGAGTTCCGCCTGATCGGCATCGCCCTTGCGGCCACCGCCGCACTCGTGTTTGCCTGGCGACAACGCGAGGCGCGGCGGGGCTTTGCGCTGAGCCTGCAGGGTGGCGCGATCGGCATCCTGCTGCTCACCGTGTTCGCTGCCTTCCGTCTGTATCACCTGCTGCCGGCCGGTCCGGCGTTCGCCCTGATGCTCGTGCTCGTGGCCGGCGTATGCATGCTTGCCGTGTTGCAGGACGCGCTAGCCCTGGCCGTGCTCGGCATCCTTGCCGGCTTTGCCGCACCGATCCTGATCTCGACCGGCAGCGGCAACCATGTCGCGCTTTTCTCGTACTACGCCCTGCTCAACACCGCCATCTTCGCGATTGCCTGGCAGCGCGCCTGGCGCGTGTTGAACCTGATCGGATTCTTTTTCACCTTTGCAATCGGCACACTCTGGGGCGTGCTCCGCTATCGTGCGACCCTGTTCGACAGCACCGAGCCTTTCCTGCTGCTGTTTTTCGCCATCTACCTTGCCGTGCCGATCCTGTACGCACTGAAACGCTCGCCGGAAAAGCGTACAGGCATCGATGGCACCCTGCTGTTCGGCAACCCGCTGGTCGCATTTGCCTTGCAAGGCGCGCTGCTCGAATGGGAACGCACGCCCCTGGCGATTTCCGCGCTCGTGCTCGGCCTCGTCTATCTCGTGCTTGCGGCCAGTCTGATCCGCCGCGTGCGCGTGCTTGGCGAAGCGTTCGCCGTGCTCGCCCTGGGATTCTCGACGCTGGCGGTGCCGCTGGCCCTGTCGGCGCGCACCACCGGCTGCATCTTTGCCCTCGAAGGCGCGGCACTGGTCTGGCTTGGCCTGCGCCAGCAACGGCGACTGCCACGCTGGATCGGCCTGCTCCTGCAACTGCTCGCGGCGGGCGCATTCGTGATCGCGTTCGAATGGGGCCATGTGGCGAATATCACCGCCATTGCCAATGGACACTTTGCCGGCGCCATGCTGATCTGCCTCGGCGGCCTGGTCTGCGCGTGGCTCTATCAGCGTGCGCGTCCCGGCCACCCCTTGAGCAACCTGCTGTATCTGTGGGGCCTGTGCTGGTGGTTCGGTGCCTGGCTGGTTGAAATCGATCGCTTCGTGCCCTCGGCGAAGGAGTTTGCCGCGATCCTCACCCTGCTGGCGCTCAGCGCCTGGCTGGCCGCCGAAGCTGCCCGCCACTGGCAACGCCTGATCCTGCTGCTGACCACGACGACCCTGTTCTGGCTGATCATTCCATTGAGCATCCTCATCGCCATCGATGGGCGCATTTTTGGAGACTGGAACCTCTTTGCCTATACCGTGCTGGGTCTGGCCGGATGGCGCAGCCTGGCCTGCCTGCGCGTCAGCCAGGCGGCCGTGCAAGCGGCCACGCACCTGGCCTGGTTCTGGATCTGGACGGCGGTGTTTGCGCTGCGCCTGGCCGAACTCGGTAACGATGCCAACCTCGGCAACGGCTGGCTGATGGCGTTGATCGCGCTGCCCTTGCTGGTTGCGCTCCTGCTTGCATTGCGGCGGCCCGCCTGGATATCCGCACCGCTGTCCGCGGCGTTTCCCGGTTACCGCGGCGGCCTCCTCGGTACCCAGGTGTTCGTACTTGGCGGCTTGCTTGGCATCAGCCTGTTCGTGGAGGGAGCCAGCGATCCGCTGCCCTGGTTGCCCATCCTCAATCCGCTCGAGTTGTTCCAGTTCGGCGCCTTCGTCCTGCTTGCGCAGTGGCTGGTCGACGCCGAGGCGCCCGAAGCATTCCGGGACAACCGCCCTGCCCTGCTCTCGATTGCCGGATTCCTGTTGATCACCGCCGCCACCCTGCGTGCCGCGCATCACCTGGGCGACGTGCCGTGGTCACACGGCTTGCTCAGCGCCACCCTGTCGCAAACCAGCCTGACCGTGGTCTGGAGCATTCTTGGCGTGGCCGGCTGGGTTCTCGGATCGCGGCGCGGCAAGCGTTCGCTGTGGCTGGCCAGCGCGATGCTGATGGCGGTGGTGCTGGCCAAGCTGTTGCTGGTCGACCGCCAGCACCTGGGCAACCTGTTCGGCATCGCCTCGTTCATCGCCTACGGCCTGCTTTGCACCCTGGTCGGCTATCTCGCCCCGGCGCCGCCGCGAACCCTCACTGCAGAAAAAACCGCATGATCCATCGATGCCTGCTCGCCTGCCTGTTCACACACCTCGCCGCAGTCGCACAGGCGGCAACCCCGGCCGACTACGCCGAGGTGTACCCGATCGAGACCTCCGGCAACAGCGCGGCTTGGCAGCTCGACCTGGATGGCTCGGTCTATGCGGTATCCGGGGGACGGAATCTGCGCGATCTGGCCGTGTTCAATGCGGACGGTCACGCGGTACCGATGATCATCCAGCCGTTCAAGTATCCGGACGTCAGCGTTGAGCAGCGTTCCGCCGTGCCGGTACTGCCCTTGCCCAAGCGCAAGGCGGATTCCGCGGACAGCGACTTTCACCTGCTGGTCGAACGCGATGCCGAAGGGCGCCTGCGTCGACTTGAAACGCAGGTTTCGGGCAACCCTGCAGCAAACCCTGAGACCAATCAATGGTTGATCGACCTCGGCGAATTCGAAAGCGGTATCGATGAGCTCGCGCTCGATTGGGACACACCGAAAACCGGTGTCATTGCGCGCTTCGAGGTTGCCGGCAGCAACGACCTGCAAAGCTGGAATGTGCTCGATGCAGATGCCACCCTGGTCGTGCTTGAGCAGGATGGGGCGCGCATCGAACGTCGCGTCATTGCCTTGAGCCCGACTCGAACGCGTTACCTGCGTTTGCGTCGCAGCGATGACGGCGCGCCCTTGCTTGGACTGCGCGCGGTGGCCAGCCACGTTCGATTTGTCAGCAGAGTTCCTCCCGCGCCCTGGATCGAAGTCGACGCCGTTGAAAGCATCGGCGACATGCAGGCCAGCGCCACCCGGCACCTGTACCTGCTGCGCTATCCAGTGCCCGCGTCCGCACTGTGGATCGGACTCTCCAACGACAATGCAATTGCCCAACTGGAGATTGCCACTGCCAGCGACGTTGCCGATGCGCCGATGCGCTGGATCCACCGTTCACGCTTGGTCGCCTTCCGCTTGTTGCAGAACGACGATGTAATCGAGAGCGAAGCCATTTCCCTTGATCCGGTAACCCGTGTGAGTGCCGTGCGCATTGATTCAGTGACGCCGCTGGCGACCCATCCACATCTGCTTGTCGGCTACCGGCCTCCGCGTCTGGTGTTTCTGGCCGAAGGCAAAGGTCCGTTTCTGCTTGCGGTCGGCAGCGCCACGGCCCAGACCCCCGACTATCCGATCGAGGCAGCACTGGTGACCTTGCGTGCCAAGCTCGGCCAGCAATGGCAGCCGCCGTTGGCGCAATTGGGGGAGGTGCGCGAGAGTGCCGGCGAGAAGGCGTATCTCACGCCCAGGCCCCCGATTGAATGGAAGCACTGGCTGCTATGGGCGGTATTGATCGGCGCCGCGCTCGTGGTCGGCGGGATAGCTCTGAGTCTGCTGCGGGATCCGGACAAACGCGGCGCAGAAGATCGCCAGCAGCCACCAGAAGAATAAGCCCCACCAAGCCGAGTAGAAGGCGAAGTGGGTGTTCAGTGGGAAGCACATCACGGCCAGGGCGAGACCCGGCGCAAAGGCGCGGGCGCGTTGATCGGCTGAGCCACGTCGCCAGGCACGCACGGCGCAGACGCTGCCGGCGAGCCAGAACAGCAGGCCAATGACGCCAGTCTCGCTGAGCAGCTCAAGCACGATCTGGTGGGCGTGCGCCGCACCCAGCCGCGTCTTCGCATCGACAAACTGATCGCCGGCCGCGGCATGCGCGGCGTAGTCGTAGCGAAAGCCACGCGCGCCGACGCCGGTCACGGGATGCTCCTTGATCATGCCGACGGCCGCATGCCAGATGCGCAGGCGACCGGCCGAAGCCTCATCGATGGCTTGTTCGGTGCCCTGCAGCGCGAGCAGGCTGCGTTCGATGCGGGCGTCGAAACCATTCGAGTCGCGCAGCATGAGGCCGGCGCTCAAGGCGACGCCAAGCAAGGCACCGAGGATCAGGGGCAGGAAACGCTTGAGGCTGCGCGTCTCGCGCCAACCGAAAACCAGGGTAACCAGCGCGAACGACAACCACGCCGCGCGCGATCCAGCCAGCAGGATCGGTACCAAAACCAGCACATAGGCGACCAGCAAGCCGAAACGCCCGCCGTGCTCGCGCGCGGCCAGCAGAAAAAACGGCGAGAGCACGGCCAGCACCGGGCCGAGCTTGATATTGTCCGCACCAAAGATGCCGGAAAGCCGCTCCATCTCGGGCGCGCCGCCCAGACTGAAGCCGGCCAGCCATTGCACCCACGCGTCGATCACCCACAGCGCGCAGACCGCGGCGACCGCCAGCTCGAACGGCCGCCACGCTGCTGGCTTGCGCAGCGCCCAGGCGACAAACAATGCAAAGGGCAGAAAACGCAAGGTTTCCAGGGCCGTCATCCAGGTTTTCCCGGGCATCACCGCGCCGAATCCCGACAGCAGCACCGGCAGCCAGTAGCATGCAAACAGGATCGGCACGAGGCGCAGTTGCGCGTCCGCAAGCGGCGCGAAGCGGTAACGCAGGAGCAAGCCGATGCCGGCCACGGCGGCAATCAGCACCGGCAGTTCCGAGGTGCGCCCCAGCGGCAGCAGGACCAGCACGCCGAGCACAACCAGCAAGGCGCCGAGCTCTCGGCGCGGCATCCACGCCACCGTGTTCATCGATCGCCGCGACGCCGCCGGGGTTCGGCGGCAAGTTCGCCGTAGAGGGCCAGCGTTGCCTCCTGCATGTCGCTGAGCCGATAACGGGCCAGCGGCTGGATTGCCGGTGCCGCGCGCATCAGGTCGGCGGCGCGCTCGGCCAGTCGCGCGCGGTCGCCCGGGGGCACCCGACCGCTTGGATACAGATCGGTGAGCAATTCGCCGACACCACCATGCGCATACCCGAGCACCGGCCGGCACAGGGATAAGGCTTCGATGACCGTGCGCCCGAACGATTCGTGCTGGGTGCTGAGCTGCAGGACAAGGGTCGACACCGCCATGACATCGCGTACATCGGCACGCGGCGGACTGATCGCCATGTGTCCGCTGACGCCACGCTGGGCGGCGAGAGCTTCGAGTTCGGCGACGTAGGCTTCTCGCCCTGGCTCGCGCGCACCGAGCAGGAGCAGGCGCGCATCGACGCCGCGATCCTTCAAGTCGGCCAGCAACTCGATGGCATCGGCATGTCCCTTCAGGCGCGTGCCGCGCGCCGGCAAGGTCAGCAATGGCGCGCCGTCGAGGTGTGGATATTCGGCGAAGAAGCGCGCGCGCCATTCGTCATCGGGCTGGTGGCCGAATGGAAATTCGGCGGCATCGACGCCGCGCGGGATCAACACGAGCCGCTGCGGACTGGTTTTCCGGTAGTGGCGCAGGACGTGGTCGCGCACCAGATTGGATACACAGATGACGCGATCGCCACGGGCCATGATGCTGCTGTACCAGCCGGGTGAATTCAGGCCGTGCACGGTAGTGACGAAATGCGGCTTCGGCACCGGCATGCCGTTGATGGCGCGCCAGCCCAGCCAGGCCGGCAGCCGCGAACGCGCATGCACGATGTCCGCGCCGCTTTCGACAAGGATCCTGCGCAACCGCGGCACCAGCAACAGCGTGTGCAGGGATTTGCGGCCAATCGGCAGCTCTATGTGGCGGCTGCCCTCTGCCACCAGTTGCGTGACCAGACGTCCGCCGCCGGAAACCACGATCGATTCGTGGCCGGCCTCGACGAGGGCGCGCGCGATCTCCAGCGCCGAGCGTTCGGCCCCGCCGGAGTTCAGCATCGGCACCAATTGCACGACGCAAAGACGCCGATTTGTCAGATTGGAACCCTGCTCGGACAAATCCACCTCGTTTCGGCTGATCAGGTTCAAGCGTCCCGCCCGCTCACTCTTCGAGCAGATACTGGGCGCTGCAATACGGGCACTGGGCCGTGCCGCCCTCATCCTCGATCGCCAGGTAAACCTTCGGATGCGAGTTCCACAGCGACATTGCCGGCATCGGACAGCTCAACGGAAGGTCGGCACGCGTTACCCGATAACGGTGCTCGGCATTCGCGGGGATCCGCGATTCAGCCGCTGGATTGCGCAATGACATGAGCCAAAACTCCCGGAAAGGACATCAGCCACACAGTTTAGCAGCACGTATTGTGCCAAGTCCGTCACATTTGGCAGGTCGAACAGCTCGCAGTGCCGCCAGCGGCAGGACGTCATCCTGCTTGTTCGTCGAGTGTCCTAGAATGACCCGTCACTTGACTGCGCTCGCAACGCTTCACTCACCTCGTAGGGGGAAACACCATGGATTTCTCGAAACTCATCGCCCGTGTCCAGGCCCTTCTGCTGACACCGAAGACCGAATGGCCGGTGATCGCGGCCGAACAGGAAACCGTCGCCAACCTGTACAAGAACTACATCCTCATCCTTGCCGCAATACCGGTCATTGCCGGTTTCATCAAGGGCAGCCTGATCGGCACGACGCTGTTCGGGATCACCGTACGCACGCCGATCGTCAGCGGCGTCATCGGCATGCTCGTCCAGTACGCGCTGATCCTCGGCATCGTCTATGTCCTCGCCCTCATCATCGATGCGCTGGCACCCAGTTTCGACGGCCAGAAGAACCCGATTCAGGCGCTGAAGACTTCAGCGTATGCCTATACCGCAGGCTGGGTCGCGAGCATTGGCGTCATCGTGCCGTGGATTGGCTGGTTGATCGCCCTTGCCGGCTCCATCTACGGCATCTACCTGCTGTACGTCGGACTTCCGCACACGATGCGCAACCCGCCCGAGAAATCGGTCGTCTACACCCTCGTCATCATCGTCATCGGCTTCATCCTGAGCTTGGTCATCGGCATGATCGTCGGTGGTATCACCGCCGCGGGCACGGCAGCCGGTGCGTTCAACAGCATCAACAGCTCAAGCAGCAACGTGACCATCGATGGCGACAGTGCGCTGGGCAAGCTGGCCGCGATTGGCCAGCAGATGGAAAAGCAGGGCAAGAAGATGGAAGCCGCCCAGCGCAGCGGCGATGCCAACGCCCAGGCTGAAGCGGCCAGTGCGATGCTCGGCAGCGTGCTTGGCGGTGGTGACCAGGTTGAAGCCTTGCCGCCGGATGCGATCAAGCCGTTCCTGCCGGAGAAACTGGCCGGCTTCAAGCGTGACTCGATCTCGGTCGAGCGCAATGGCGCCATGGGCGTGCAGGTCAGCACCGGCCGCGCCAGCTATCAGGATGCCGATGGTAACCGCCTCGATCTCGAAGTCACCGACATGGGTGGGGCCAAGGGCATCATGGCGCTGGCCGGCATCGCCGGTTTCGAATCGGAAAAGCAGACCGAATACGGGTACGAGAAGACCTACAAGCAGGATGGCCGGCTGATCCAGGAAAGCTGGGACAGCCAAAATCACAATGGCGAATTCAGCATCGTCCTGGGTGAACGCTTCTCGGTGAAACTGAGCGGCAACGGCGAAGGGCTCGACATGAACATGCTCAAGGCGGCGTTGTCTTCGCTCGACCTGGCCGGGCTGGAAGCGATGAAGCACCAGGGCGTCAAGCAAGGCTGATCGGCTTCCTCGTCGAGTCACCGCGTCCGCCACGGACGAGGCGTTCAACCGGCAATGCAACTTGCAACCCGGCCACGATGGCCGGGTCGCCGATCCTGATTACTTTGCCGCTTTGCCGGCGTCGGCTGCGTCCGCCTTCTTCGGCACCGACGCTTCCGTGGTGATGCGGATGCGGATCTCGTCGCTGACGTTCGGCACGTAGGCACCAATGCCGAAATCGCTGCGCTTGATCGTCACGCTGCCATCGAAACCGATGGTCGGCTGGTTGCTCATCGGATGCACCGCAGCGCGATTGAGCTTGGCATCCAGGGTGACCGGCTTGGTTACCCCGTGGATGGTCAGATCACCGCTGACCTTGAAATCGCCCTTGTCAGCCGCGGCGACGACCTTGGTGCTCTTGAAGGTGGCCGTCGGAAACTGTGCCGCATCGAAAAAATCGGGCTTCTTCAGATGCGTGTCGAGATCGGCAACATGGGTATTCATGCTGTCGATGGCGATGGTCACCTCGACGCTCGATTTCTCCGGATGATCGGCGTCGTAGGTGATCGTGCCGGCGATATTGTCGAAACCACCGGTTGGATTGGAGAAGCCGAAATGCGTCCAGGTGAAATTGGCCTGGGTGTGGCTGCCATCGATCGTGTAGGTTTCGGCGGCGGCAAAGGCCGAAGCCGAGGTCAACGCCAGCAGGCTGGCGAGCAGGGTTTGTTTCAGCATGGGGTGATCTCCTGGTTGGCGTGAATCAGACGATGCGGCATGCTTCGTCGAAAGCGAAACGATCTTCGCGGGGATGGACGGTGGCGGGATTGCCGTAACCGATATTGATCAAGAAGTTGGATTTGACTTCGCTGCCGGCAAAAAATTCCGCGTCGATGGTGGCGTTGTGGAAGCCGGACATCGGCCCGCAATCCAGGCCCAGCGCGCGCAGGGCAATAAGCAGATAAGCGCCTTGCAGGCTGGAGTTGCGAAATGCGGTCGCCGCGATGGCGTCGGGCTTGCCGGCGAACCACGGCATGGCATCTTCCTCCTTGTACAGGCGCGGCAGGTGCTTGTAGAAGGCGTGGTCGGCGGCCACGATCGCCGTGACCGGGGCGGCCATGGTCTGCTCGACATTGCTTTCCGAAAGCGCCTTGCGCAATTTTGCCTTAGCCTCGGCACTGCGCACGAAAACGACGCGCAAGGGCTGGCAATTGGCACTGGTCGGGCCGAGCTTGGCCAGATCGTAGGCCTGCTGCAGCAAGGCATCGGAGACCGGCTTGTCCAGCCAGGCATCGGCCGCACGTCGGTAGGTTCTGGCATTGCGGAAGATCCGGTCCAGCGCAGCATCGTTCAACGGCATCGACATCAAGACTCCTGGGTGGGGAACTGCGGTTCCTTGGCGAGCTACAGTTTTGCGGGCTGACGGCTCGGGTTCAACGCAGCCGGCGACAACGGATTGCTGCCATCTGGTGGACAATGTCCCTTTCCCACCGGCCACACGACTGTGCCCGCGTGCGCATCGCATGATAACCAAGGAAACCGATTGTCGTCCTACCCGTCCAACCTGACCTGCTGGGCCATCGGCGATGGCGCGGCGGGCAATCATCGCCAGGTGCTGGCACTGGCCGACGCGCTGCAACTTGTCCCGCGCGTGATCGACCTGCGCCTGCGCCAGCCCTGGGATGCACTCGCGCCGCACCTGCAACTGGCCGCACGCAGCGGCATGCAGGATCGCAGTGGCCAGCCCATCGCACCACCATGGCCGGACATTGCCATTGGTTGCGGTCGGCGTGCCGCCTTGCTGACGCGCTGCCTGCGCGGCTGGAGTGCAGGTCGCTGCTTCAGCGTGCAGATCCTCGATCCGCGCATCGCGCCGAGGCATTTCGATGTCGTCGTGGCCCCAAGCCATGATCGGCTGGTTGGCGGCAACGTGATCGAGACCCTGGGCGCCTTGAACCCGATCGACGATGACTGGCTGGAGCGGGGGCGCCAGCACTTCCCCGCGCTGAGCGTCCTGCCTGCTCCGCGCACGGCCATCCTGATTGGCGCCTCCAACGCATCGGTCACGCTTGATGAGGCCTGGTTCGACGCCTTGTTCGAGCGCCTTGGGTGTCAGCATGCGCAAACGGGGGGAAGCTATCTGGTCAGCACTTCGCGGCGCACGCCAGCTGCGCGCCGCATGCAGCTGCGCCAGCAATTCACGCGCTGGCCGGGCATGTTCTGGGCCGGGCCGGACGATGGCGAAAATCCCTACGCCGGCATCCTCGGCTGGGCCGACCGCATCATTGTCTCGCCGGATTCGGTCAACATGGTTTCCGAAGCCTGCGCCACCGGCAAGCCCGTGCATGCGTTCACTGTCGCCGCCCTGCGCGGCAAGCTCGCCGCCTTCCACGAAGCCCTGTGTGCTGCCGGGCACCTGCTGCCGCCGCACGCCGACACCGCGGCGACGCATGCGCCACTGCGCGAGCTGCCTGACGTCGCCGCGCGGATCCGCGCCATCTGGAACGCGAAAGACCCTGACTGCAGGCGGACGTGAGGCATCGCATCGTCGCTAGGTCGGCTTCATCACCATCAGCCAGAAGATCACCAGCACACCGAGGAATGCCGGCCAGCCGAGCCAGAACCACGCACGCATGACGGTGTAATAGGCGGGCGGCAGCGGTGACCCGGCAGCACGCGCTGCCTGCGCCAGCCGACGGGCGCGAAGCTGCAGCCACAACACCGGCAGCCAGCACGCGCCGATCACGATGAAAAGCAGCAACGCGAAGCGTATCCAGAACACGCCAAGGCCAATTCCCAGCCGATGCACAAGCCACAAGCCTGTACCGAACTGGACGATCACGGCCGGTGCCGTGAAGAAGGCATCGGCGAGAACGACAATGCGGGCCGTCTCGGCGATCACGCGTGGATCGTCGCGTCGATGCGCCATCCACATGAAGAACGCGATGCCGAGACCCGTGCCGAACAACAGCGTGGAACTCAGGATGTGCAGCCACTTCACCCACAGATAATCCATGGCTATCTGCGCTCGGCAAGAACCCAGGCCACGGCCAGCGCGGGCAGGATCATCAGGTTCTTGACCAGTCCGCCAAGCGGCTCCAGCCACAGCGCGGGCACCAGGCAACCGAAAACCAGCGTGTAGGCGAGAACGCTCAACGCCATCAAGGCGAGCGCCCAGCGTGGCCGCCAACCACTCGCCAGCCACGCTGCCAGAATGAAATCCAGCACCGCCGTTGTTCGTGCCAGCATGACCACCGGCCAGTTGTGCATCGCGGATTCCGCGCTCAATGCGGCAATGGCATCGGCAGGTGCCGACCAACCGGCCACCGCCGACAGCAACCACACCAGCACGATGGCCATGCGCAAAACGGGAGCAAGCAGATACAAGCGCGCTTGCCAGCGATCCTGAACCTGGCTCGGCCTCTGCGCCAATGCCGCCTGCAGGGTTCGCGGGACAAAATCGAAATCCTCGCGGAGGCGATCCAGCGCCCCCGCTTCAGGAAGATTTCCACGTCGCAACATGCGCCACATCGTTTCACCCACGGGGCCGCGACCGAGGCGTTCACCCAGCCAGGCCTGGATGCTGACCAGCCATTCCGGCACGGAAAATGCCACCTGGCCGGGTATGCGCAGCCACTGCCTCCAAAGAGTCTGATATTCGCGCAGCGACATGGGTTGTGGGCCACCCACCTGGTAAATGCCGCGTTGGTCACCTTCAGCCGCGCGCACCACCAGAATGCCCAGATCCTCGGCGGCAATCGGCTGCAGCAGCCAGCGACCGTCCCCCGGCAAGACAACCACTCCGGGCAATGCGGCCAGCGCGCGCAACAGCGAGGTTCCGCCATAGGATCCGGCGCTCGAGTAGACCACCGACGGACGCAGCACGAGCGCCTGCGGATCGAGGGCGACGAGCAGCTCGTCGAATCGATGCTTGGAGGCGATGAAATCGCCATCCGCGGCAACGCCCAGCGCGGAGATCTGGATGAGGCGAGGGATGCCCGCCTCAATGCAGGCCTTCGTCATGGCCAGCGGCCCCTCGACATGGATCGCCGCGAACGTCTGCGCCCCGCATTCACGCAGGATACCGGCAGCGTTCACCACCAACTCGACATTCGCCAACGCCGCCTGCCAATCCTGCGGGGCATGCATGCGGGCCAGGTCGGTGCAGCGTTCGTCATCCGCGCCGTTCAACTGGCGTACTCCACGCAACACCCGCCAGCCGCGGGCACGCAGGGCGGCAACGATGAAGCCACCGAGGAATCCATCCGCACCGACCACCAGCGCCACACGGGATTTTGCGGATGGGCGGTCAGGGATGGCGGGCATCCCGCGAGTCTACCTGCCATCCGCCCACATTCACGACAACCAACCTGCACGGGCTCCGCCGATCCGGCATTCAATCAAAGGCCAGATCGAGTTCGCGGGCGATGTGCAGGACATCTCGGGTTGCCTGGTCGAGTGGCTCGTCGCGTCGGCTCACGCGCGGACGCGCGTCGAGCTTGGCCGCCAGCGAACGGTCGAGCAGGAGCATGTGCGCCTCGCGCAGCTTGCCGGCCTGACTCGCATCGAGCAGGCGTGCCGCTGCCGCCACCTCGATCAAATCGACACTGTTGGTGACGCCGAGCAGGCGTGGATGCGCCGAACCATGTTCGAGGACCAGCGCCTGCAGGAGGAATTCGATATCGACGAGGGCACCCAAGCCCTGCTTGAGATCGAGCACGGCTGCAGTGGATCGATCACTTTCCTTGCGCCAGCGCGTGCGCATCTCGACGATCTTCCGGCGCAGCTCCGGTCCATAGGCGCGCGCATCCAATGCGGCGGCGCGCGCCTCGGTGAACCGGCGTCCCAGGGCAACATCGCCGGCCACCACGCGCGCGCGCACCAGGGCCTGGTGTTCCCAGGTCCAGGCACGTTCGCGCTGATAGGCCGAGTAGGCCTCCAGGCTGGTCACCAGCAGTCCCTTGCCGCCATCCGGACGCAGGCGGATATCGATTTCGTAGAGTCGTCCGGATCGCGTCAGCATGGTCAGCAGATGGACAAGGCGCTGCGCCAGTCGCGCGTAGTAGCGGGCACCGTCAAGCGGCTTGGCGCCGGTGGATTCCAGATTGGCAAGACTGCCGTCGTAGACAAAGACCAGATCCAGGTCGGAGCCGAAACCCAGTTCGATGCCGCCGAGGCTGCCATAGCCGATCACGCTCATGCCGGCACTGTCGCCGTAGCGTTCCTCGATGGTTCCATGAGTGGCAATCAGATCGCGCTCGGCAAGGCGCAAGACCGAGCCAAGCACGGCTTCGGCCACGGCCGCCAGCGCACGTGCGGTCTGCGCGGCATCCAGACGCTTGCCAAGGAAGGCGAGACCGATGCGAAACAAGGCGGACAGACGTTGTTCCTGGATCAGGTCGATTTCGCGCTCGGGATCCTGATCGCCGACGCCGGCCAGCCGGCGCTGGATTTCCGCTTCGATCTCGTCGCGATCGGGCGGCGGCCCGTCGATGCGGTCGTCGAACAATTCGTCGAGCAACAAGGGATGCGCGATGACGCGCTCGGCAAGCATGGCACTGGCAGCAAACACGGCGGTCAGGCGCTTCAGCGCGAGCGGTTGTTCATCGAGCAGGGCCAGGTAGGCCGAGCGCCGGGCAACCGCGTTGACCAGGCCGATCAGGCGCACCAGGCACGCACTCGGCGCGGCACTCTGCGCCGCCGCGGCAAACAGCGCCGGCATGACCCGATCGATGCGCTCGCGCGAGCGCACTGCGGCGGCGCGAAGGATGGGACTGGCGAGGAAACTTTCCAGTGCGCCGACGACCGGCTGCAGCGGATCGAATCCGGCGTCGGCAAAGGCCTGCACATCGACGCCCGATTCAGTGCACTGCTGCCATACCGCGTTCCAGGCGACGGTGCTGGCGGCATTGCGCACCTGACGCGCCGGTGCCATGACTGCATCGAACTCCTCGCTGACCGCCGCGCGATGGCGATCAAGCTCCTCCACCAGGGTGCTCCACTGGGCGTGGCCAAGAGCGAGCGCGATGCGCTGGCGCTGCGTGTCATCGGCGGGCAGTTCATGGGTTTGCTGGTCGGCAAACATCTGCACGCGATTCTCCAGCCGGCGCAGGAAGCGATAGGCTTCGCCCAGCTGCCTGGCACGCCTGGCGCTGATCAGGCCGAGCTGCTCGCAAACCGACAAGGCCGGCAGCAGCCCGCGCACACGCAAGGCCGGTTCACGTCCACCGCGGATCAGCTGCAGGAGCTGGATGATGAACTCGATCTCGCGAATGCCGCCCGGGCCGAGCTTGATATGCTCGGCCATGTCCTTGCGCGCGACTTCGGCATCGATGAGTTCCTTCATCTCGCGCAGGCCGGCAAATGCGGTGTAGTCGAAATAGCGACGAAACACGAACGGACGCAAGGTCGCGAGCAGGCGCGCACCGGCAGCCTTGTCGCCGGCCACGGGCCGAGCCTTGATCCACGCATAGCGCTCCCAGTCGCGCCCTTCGCGCTGGTAGTACTGCTCCATCGCGGCGAACGACAGGGCAATCCGGCCGACGTTGCCGAACGGGCGCAGGCGCAGGTCGACCCGGTAGGCAAAGCCATCCGCGGTGCGATCGGCCAACAGCGAGATCAAGTGCTGGGAGAGTCGCGAGTACCAGACTTCGGCATCGATCGGTCGCACGCCATCACTGGCGATGCCGGCCTCGTCATAGGCCAGCACCAAGTCGACATCCGAGGAAAAATTGAGCTCGCCGCCGCCCAGCTTGCCCAGCGCCAGCACGACCAGGCGCTGCACCTCGCCCGAGGCGACGCGGATCTGGCCGTGACGTTCGGCCAGCTGGCGCTCGGCATGGCGCAAGGCCAGCTCGAGACAGACTTCAGCCAGCACGCTGGCGCCGGCCAGGGTCGTTTCGACCTTGTCGACATCGTTCACATCTCGCCAGATCAGGCGAATCGACTCGCGCCGGCGAAAACGGCGAATCTCGCTGCGGAACTCGGCGTCGGGCAGGCCCATCGAAAACGGCACGGTGCGGGCGTCGGCATGGCGCGGATCATTCATCAGGCGAACCAGATCCGGGCCGAGCAATTGCGGTTCCTGGCAAAAGCCCTCGTAGGCGAAATCGCTGGCCAGCAAGACCCGATCGAGATGGCTGTCGACGCCGGCATCGTCATAAAACGGCACGCCCGCTTCGCGGCACAGCACTTCAAGCCGCGACAGGCGCTGATCGATCAGGCGGGCGATGGCTTGCGGTCGGACGGGGTTCGGCATGGGTCGATTCTGGCAGTCGGCTGCGGCGGCGGCCAGCCTCGGGGACGGCACTTGCGTTGCCGCCCGCGCAAGAGCAGTCTGCGCATCCGCGCGAGCAGGGGGGCGCGCCTGGCCGGAACAGCTGCGCCTTGATCGCGGCACAAACCGAAAGCCGCGTTCAGAAATTCCCCGATTTGATTCACCCCGCACTCAGCCGCGCAACCCGAAAGTGCGCAGCTGCCGATTACTCTCGCACCGCTGCCCGCCCATGACCGCAACGCCCCTATCCACGCCACTCAGGCGCAACCTGCCGCATGTGTTGTGGTTGCTGCTGGTCGTGGTCATTTTCGCGATCAGCGCGAGCTGGCTCGACCCGGCCCTGGGCTGGCCGATGTACGCGGTGGATGGGGCGCATCTCGGCCTGGTCGCGATCAACATCCTGCCATTCGTGCTGATCGTGCTCCTGCTCGGCGCGCTGACCCGCCGCGTGGTGCTTTCGAGCTGGATCGGCCTGTTGCTGCTGATTGCCAGCCATGCCGCCAACACCGCCAAGCTGCAACAACTGGAAATGCCGCTGTTGCCCGGCGACTTCCACTTTCTTGAGGAGATCGGCTCGGCGCTGCCCTTGTTCGTCCACTACATTGGTACGAGCTTGCAGCCCGTGCTGATCGCGCTCGGCGTGCTGGCGCTGACCGTCGCCCTGTTCCGCGAGGCGGCCTGGCCGCTGATGCGCGGCTGGAAGCGCCTGGCCGTGGCTGCCGTCTCGATCACCCTTGGCGTCGGCATCATCCAGGGCTGGACGCCGTGGCGAGCCGTCTACAGCGCGGAACGACTGCGCTTCGAGCCTTGGTCGGTGGTCGACAGCGCTCGCAAGGCCGGCATGGTCGGCAACCTGGTCCTGTACAACTGGGAGCTGGCCAAGCGACAGGAGCTTCACCCCGACCGCAATGCCGCACGCGAACTGCTGCGCGCGAATGTCGATGGACTGCGCGAGCACCTGAGCCCGAACAGCTCGTCGCTGGCCATGCCCAGTGGCACCCAGCCCGACATCGTCATCATCCAGAGCGAATCGCTGTTTGATCCGGCACGTCTGAATGGCGCGCCGAAAAACACCTATCTGCCGAATTTCCATCGCCTGGCCAAGCGCGGCTTGTCCGGCGAGCTGAAGGTGCCGACCTATGCCGGCGGCACCATCCGCACCGAGTTCGAAGTGTTGACCGGCCTTGCCCTCGCCTTCTTCCCGGGCGTGCAATATCCGTATTTCGAGATTGCCGACCGGCCGATCCCGGGCATCGTGCGCACGCTGTCGCGACAGGGCTACCAGACCACCGCGATCCATCCGAACAGCGGTGTGTTCTGGAACCGAAACCAGGCCTACCAGCAGATCGGCTTCGACCGTTTTGTCGATGAGCGGGCGTTCTCCAAGGACGACATCGTCGGCTTGTTCACCGGCGATGCCGCGCTGACCGACCACGTGCTGGCCCAGCTCGACCAGGACGGCCCGCCGCAGCTCATTTTTGCCGTGACCATGGAAAACCACGGGCCGTTCGACTGGCGCCCAGGCCTCGACGCCGAACGTCTCGCTGCCATGCAGATGCCGGCCGGCCTCGATGAGGGCGGCGAATACTGGATGCGCAATTACCTGTACCTGCTCGGCGATGCCGACCATGAGCTTGGCCGCCTTGCCGATGCGCTGCAAAAGCGCAAGCGGCGCACCTTGCTGCTGTTTTATGGCGATCACTTGCCGGCCCTGCCGCCGGTCTACCACCAGATCGGCTTTGCCGACGGCAAGGCAGCGAAAACCCAGCCGGTGCCGTGGCTGCTGCTCGACAACCGCCGCAAGCTCGCCGAACACGGCCCGATGGACACCACCGCCTGGCTGCTGCCGAGCATTCTTCTGGAAACGGCGGGCATTGGCGGCGACCGCTATTTCGCCACGCTGGCCGCGCTGCGCGACTCGCTGCCCACCGACGTCATGGCATCCTCGAGCGGACTGCCTGGCGAGCTGCGTGCACTGGGCCAGTTGCGCTTTCGCAACGAGCTGGAACCGATCCTCGACACGGTACTCGATGGCCCGGTCGCGGAAGCGGATGTGGCCATCGCGCCATAAACCGGCAACTCCTCGGCAACTGCTCCTGCGTTGCTCTCGACGGCCGTTCCCGACGCCGTTCTACCGCATCCATCCATGGATGCGTACCTCCTGCATCCATGCAGTCGCCCTGCGTTGTCGGTGTACCGTCCATCCATGGCAAATGCCGGCAACTGCTCCTGCGTTGTCGGCATACCGTCCATCCATGGCAAATGCCGACAACTGCTCCTGCGTTGTCGGCATACCGTCCATCCATGGACATAAAAAACCCGCCGAGCATTGCTGCTGCGGCGGGTTCTCCCTCCCCACGAGGCAGATTCCAGCGAACGCAATACTAATGATTTTTCAACATATGCCACGCCGCAGCGCAGCATGAATGCGCGGATGGCGTTGCTGCGGTGCAGCGCGCTGGCCCCGCGTAGCCACATCAGGGCACCTGGCGGCTTCGCCCTGTCTCTGCGCATGAGATCCACCAGCCCATACTGGACCCATGACCACGCGTGATCCCGATGATCTGACCCGACCGACCCGGATCAAGGGCCGCGGCGCGGGCAGCAATCGCGAGGGTCGTTTCGAGGCGCTGACGAAGACCATGGAGGACGACGGCTGGTATCGCGATGAGGAACCCGCGCCGC
>Ga0209170_1000387_pt1 | contig 20183 bp, 12 predicted proteins | sample KloWWTKNB14_bulk_FD_187178 | JGI IMG/M metagenome (GOLD analysis project Ga0209170, IMG submission 187178) | Active sludge microbial communities from Klosterneuburg, Austria, studying microevolution and ecology of nitrifiers - Klosterneuburg... | ecosystem: Engineered > WWTP > Aerobic digester >...
GATTCTTCCCCCTCACCCTAACCCTTCTCCCCCCGAGGAAAACGTGTCCAGTTGGAAAATCAATTGCGGGGGAGAGGGGACAATCGCAAGAAAATCCACAGCACCATTTCTGACCGCGTGAAGTATAAGCGAAATCGAATTGGTTGCTGAACCGTGGGCTGACGCCCAATGGTATTTGATTTACAAAGTAGACCTCACTCTCTGAGTGAGGCAGGCCACAAAACGCAGCCTTTGGTATTCGTCACTCAGAGAGTGACGACTACTTTAATCGCAAATCGAGTGGCATTGGGCTAAAGCCCACGGCTACACGCTGCCGCCACTGCCGTGGCTGAATCACAGTCGTTGAATTTTCATAAATACCGCAGGAAAACACTGAGATTCTGCAACAAGTGGCGTTGTCCATGGATGTGATTTGACGTCGTCCTACTCAGGCAACGGCTGGTCTTTGGTCTCTTTGGCAAACAACAAGGTGAAAATCCCGATGAGGAACACCAGTGACATGTACATCCCGGCATACCGCCAGTTATCTGGAGCCGTGTAGCCTCTTTCAACAGAGAACACGCGGCTGGTTAAGAGCCCAAAGATCACTGGGCCAAACGCAGCTGCGTAGCGTCCTACGTTGTAGCAGAACGACGTTCCCGTACTGCGAAGATACGTCGGGAAGATCTCTGGGAAATAGATGGCATACAGTGCAAAGAGAGAAAGTTGGAAGAATCCCATCACCGTGATCATCCAGAAATCATATGGAGAATCCAGCTTCCAAAACACGAGCATCGTCGAAAACATGGCCGCGACGTACGCCAGTAAAAACGCAGGCTTTCGTCCGAATGTCTGGGCAATCCAGCCGAAGCAGTACATACCCATCGCCGCTCCGATTTGTTGCGACAACAACGTCATACTTTGCCAGAACGTCAATTCACTGCTAATCTGGTCCTCCATTCCTTTGGCAATGACCGCTTCTTCATCCGTTAGCTTACGTCGCTCATCTTTTGGCGTGAGTTCCTTCTCCCATGTGTAAAACAGATTCAACAATTCTGTTTTCTGCGTATCCCCCGAGGAATCCTTCAACGCTTCCTCATATTTTTCCATGGCAACGCCCTGACGGAAGACCATACGTGTCAGGTCGCCGCTGAAGAAGCCAATGCCCCACAGGCCAATCACACCGGGAATCGCCAGGAACAGCCCCACGATCGCCGACCGACGCCAGCGTGGATCCGAGAACAGAGCCCGGTACGATCCGGTGCGTTTGTCCCGATCCGGACTGTCCTTCATCTGCTGCCAGCGTTCTGGTTCTTTCAGGCGGCGGCGAATCACGAGTGCCAAAAGTGCAGGAACGGCACCGATAACAAACATCACGCGCCAAGCACTCAATCCTTCTGCTTCCCAGGGAGCCAGTGCGGCTCCAATAAACGCGGCGGAGATATTTCCGACGGCCGAAAGTGCCTGCAGGAGACTCAACGCTCGCGGTCGCGCCCGGTCAGGCATCACTTCAGCAACGAGCGCGACACCGACGGCAAATTCACCACCAACACCCAATCCCGTCAGAAAGCGGTAGAACACAAAGTCCCAAAATGACACGGACAATGCGCTCAAACCGGTGCATGCGGAGTAGATGAGAATCGTAATCACCATCGTTTTTGCTCGGCCAATCTTGTCACCGAGTGAACCGAAGATCAGCCCGCCGGTCGCCCAGCCGATGATAAAAATGCTGGTCGCATAGCCGCCCCATTCGCCAATTAGCGGGTCGCCAGCCGGAACGTTCAACAGGTCACGCATCGCAGTGGGGCGAGCCAGCGTGAACAGTTGCTGGTCGAGACAGTCAAACAACCAGCCCAGCGCCGCGACAATCAGCACGAACCAGTGATAGCGTGTCAATTCCTTGTACCAGCGATAATTTGGATCGTGGATCTTCGGGGAATCAGACTGTGGGATTTCAGCGTGCAAGACAATCTCCTGCGGACAATTTCGTAGCGGAGTGCAATCAAAACCCGACGAGCCGTCCTCCGGCCCTCCATAGTTCTGCAAGTATCGATGGCACTTTGTCAAAACCGGCGTCTCGGTTCAACCGTCTGGTCATTCCAAATGTCTCCTATCGATCAAAATGGCTGGAATGCCGCGTGTCGGCCCTGGTTCAGTGCCGATTTTGGAGACCATTCGGTCCCCATCCTGTCCGTTCGCCGTTACAATCGCGATTGCTCCCGGGCCGAGCCAGTATGCGAGGCGGGCTCCTTACCATTGATCATGCTGAAGGATGCAGATCTGAGGACAGATCTGCCTACGTAGTCGGACCTGTCTCAGGTCGGATTCCTTCGACGGGGCTACATATTTGATAGACTTGTTTCTGCCGCTCGCCTGATTGAAAGATCTTACATGAGGATTTCCCATCGAGTTCTCTGGCTACTTCTTTGGACGACCGCCATCCCACCATCGAATTATCTCCATGCGGCAGACGACCAACAGCGTCCCGCCCACGACGATGTCGAACTGCGAGCCTGGCTTGAGAACATGGTCTGGCATCACCGCTACTCGCCTGCTGAGATCGAACAGGTCACAGGACTGAATGAGTCACAACTGAAGGAACGACTTAAGCAGTTCAACATCACGGACAGCAACCGGCCTCCGCGCCCGGACAAGCAACTGCTGATGCTGCCGTATCCCGGAGGCCGTCATCCTCGAATTGGATTCCTTGACGGTGCCATCGAACCTCAGCGGGAAACGAAACTCAGCGTGTTCTGTCCATGGGACGATCACAGTTACGTTGTCATGGATGTGCCGGAAGCCATCTGGTCCAATCTGGGACTCACGTATCTGGCGCATACTCATGTGGAGACAATCTGGGATGCAAGCGGAACTCATCTGAAGAAACAGGAATGGCGGCGATTGGAAGCTGGTGGCTATGAAATGCACCGGCTACTTCCGAACGGGATTGAATTTGGAACACTCGCAATGGCGCATTCCGATCACATTGCAATGCGGATGTGGCTGAAGAATGGCACGAACGAGACACTCAGCGATTTGCGAGTTCAGAATTGCGTCATGCTCAAAGCCGCTGAAGGCTTCGAACAGCAAACCAACGACAACAAATTGTTCCTGGACGGATACGCCGTCGCTAAATCGGCTGATGGGACACGCTGGATCATCAGCGGCTGGGATCCCGTCCATCGAGCCTGGGGCAATGCTCAGTGTCCATGTCTGCATTCGGATCCTAAATTCCCGGACTGCGATCCTGGAAAAACGCAATACCTTCGCGGCTGGCTGTCGTTCTATCAGGGCGAAGACATTCAGACGGAACTGAAGCGAATTGAAGCCACCGGCTGGCGAACGGCGGGTTCGAAACCGTAAGGATGTGGAATTGTTGCGCTGCATCATCCCGACGACGTTTGGCCCAATGGAACGCAGGCACTTGTCCGATGCTACTTGTACTTCACGCGGTTAAAGATGATGCTGTGGATTTGGTTGCGATTGTCCCCTCTCCCCCCGCAATTGATTTTCCAACTTGACACGTTTTCCACGGGGGGAGAGGGCTAGGGTGAGGGGGAAATCAACTGTTTTCTGATTCAACTATTAACTCCAGGTCAGCCCCCTCATCCGGCCTGTCGGCCACCTTCTCCCCCTTGCCAGAGGGAGAAGGGATATGGAATCAAACATGACAACCCCATCCTTCCTGCTGTCCGCCGAACAATCTCTACTTGTCGTCATCGACGTCCAGGAACGACTGGTGCCCGTGATTCAAGGGTGGGAGAAACTGACAGCGTCCATTCGCTTCCTCATGGATGCCGCAGCGATCCTTACCGTGCCCGTGATCGTCACGGAGCAATATCCGAAAGGACTCGGGCCAACCGTTGAACTGATCCGCAATCATCCGGCTACCATTCTGACTCTGGAAAAATTGCGATTCAGCGCGGCCGAGACACTGATTTCAAACGCATGGGGGGCGGAACAGGCGACTCGTATGGCGCGGCCGATCCCGGAGCAGATTGTGCTCGTGGGGATCGAATCACATGTCTGCGTTCAGCAAACGGCGCTCGAGCTTCGCGACGAGGGACTGAACGTGTTCGTGGCGGCCGACTGTATCGGAAGTCGCCACGCCGAAGATCACGACGCAGCGTTGCGTCGCATGGCCGCTGCGGGCGTCACTGTCACGACGGCGGAATCCATCGCGTTCGAATGGTGCGGAGAAGCGGGCAGCGATCGATTCAAAACCCTGAGTCGCCTTGTTCGTGACCGCGACAGTCAACTTGCGAATCAGCCGGGCGAGTGATTTCTTTCCGCGTGCTTTGAATCATGATCGAGCAGCGTCTCCAGATGCAGCGCGACACAGTCCGCCAGGCGATCCACGTTGTAACCGCCTTCCAGCACACTCACCAGACGGCCGCCGCAATGGGTATCCGCGACCTGCAGCACCAATTCGGTCAGCTTCTGAAAATCTTCGGTCTCCAGACCCAGTGAACCCACTGGATCGTCCGCGTGCGCATCAAACCCCGCACTGACAATGATGAGTTCCGGCCTGGTCATGTCTGCGGCGCGCGTCAGCATGTTCTCGAAGGCCGAAAGATAGTCGTGGCGAGATGTGCCGAATTTCAGAGGCAGATTGAATGTTGTCCCCAAGCCGTCACCGTATCCGGTTTCTGACTTGCGACCGGTGCCCGGATAGAACGGAAAGCGGTGTGCGGAAAAAAAGCCGACCTGTTCGTCTTCGTAGAACACATCCTGAGTCCCGTTGCCGTGATGCACATCCCAGTCCACGACGAGAACGCGATTCAGCCCGAGACGCTGCACGGCGGTTCGCGCCGCGATGGCGACGTTACCCAACAGGCAAAACCCCATCGGACCGTCGGGAAGCGCGTGGTGGCCAGGTGGTCTGACGAGACACAACGCGTTCGAATCAATCCCGCCGACAACCTGCGCGACGGCGTCCACCACAGCACCTGCCGCGAGAACGGCCACGTCAGCCGACTCGGGACTCATCACCGTATCGTTTTCAATCCGTCCTCCGCCCGCCTGAGCAAACTCGCGAATTCGCCGCAGGTGATCAATCGGGTGAACTCGCAATACATCGTCATCGGATGCGGAGCCGACAGGTCGCACAACGCAGCGCTCCATCAAACCTGATTGATCAAGTTTTTCATGGACCGAAATTAACCGCTGCGGACATTCCGGGTGCGCTCCTGTTTGATGCAGTAGAAATCGATCATCCCGATACAGCAGCGTCATTCCGCCAATCCCTTTGCGAAGGCGTCTTCCGGAAGTTCGCGTCCCGTAAGCTGCTGAAACTGCAAATTCAGTTGCACAGCGAAGACGGACGCGGGATCGATGTACCGAACGCCACGGGCATGGGCCTCTTCGGCGAATGTGGAACCTCGCAGGCCAACGGACAAATCGACCACAGTCATACGTTCGCGCATGATCATCGCGTTGACCTGACCTTTCGCCTGGCCACAGGTTAATCCGAGATCTCCCAAGACCAGCGTGTCAGTCCGCAAGTCCTGGGCGGCGTGCCATGTCACGTGCCTAACGCCGATCGCTCGGGCCACTGACGCTGCAGCGTTGTCCGACGGGCCGGCAATGCTGACCGCAGCGCCCTTCTGGCTAAAATACATGGCCGCCCCGCGTGCCATCGGACTGGTGCCGATGACGGTCACGGAGCCACGCGATGACCAGTCGGGACTGCCGGCAACTCCCACACCGGCCTTATCGACGGCATGAAATGTCGTGCAGACGCCCTTCCAGCCAGCCGATTCCTGCTTGAGCACATCGATCCGATTGGAGACTGTTGCCAACTCATCACGGGTAGCCGCCAGTGACGTCAAATCACCGTCGTAGGCTGGATCGACGATGAGTCCGTTGATTTTCATCTTCTCCAGAATCTTTGGGAACTTGTTCAGGTCACCCGGCAGCAGCGGGAGGCACCGAATTGGTTTCTCCATCGAGGAAAACGCGGCGTTGAAAACGCGGGCCGCGATGTTTTCGCCATCGCCCTGACCGACGATACCTACGAAACGGGTTTTCGAATTGATCTCGCTGCAGCGATAGTCCTCATTCAGTTGCCAGACCGTGGCCTGACCGGTAAACGCCTCCATGCCGCGTTCCAGCGCGGCGTAAATCCACGGCGAACCGTACTTGCGACCGAGCAAAGAAAACGTCACGCCCGAGCGACCATGTCCAATACCGACAATCGGGACTTCGCGGGGCACTGTGACAGCGGCCAGCAGCGGCCAGGCACCGTCCAGATCTTCCGTGAGACATGTGAACTTGACGACATCGGCTTTGGCCTTGCAGCATTGTGCGAGAATCTCATCGATCTTTGACAGCGGACGATTTAGGTTTGTCCACGCAATCACACGTTTCGTATTTCCAAATCGCGGGATCTTTTCAGCCATGTCCAGATCCAGTTCAACGTAGGCGGGGCCCGCCACTATTGCCTCTCGCAGCAACTGCATGCGTTGAGTTTCACTGCCCTTCCATTTGCCTCCGTCCTGTTCGCGACGACACGACACCATCACGGGCTTGTCCACCATCTTGATCAGTTCGCCCGCGTTGGGCTCGTTAATGAAATGGTCCAGACACAATTCAATGATGTCGCACTGCCGCGATGCGTTCAGCATGTCCGCAGGAGCCAGTTTTCGTGAGGTCGGTGTCACAGTAATGCAAATCATGAAGTTGACTCAGCAGGCAATCGTGGGAAAAAACGGGGACGCAAAGTTTGAAGGACCGACGACAATCCGAACGCGGCGATGAGGCACACAAACGGCATCACAGGAGCCCTCATCCGAGTGTCGGTCCAGTACACGGAATGCAGCAGCATGAAGGACAAAATGACGAACCACAAGTCTGCGAAGCCGTTTCCAGCCGAATTGCATTGCTGCGATCGTGGGAGCCCGCACCAGACGCAGTTCAGGATTGATTGTCCGACCGCCGCGATGACGCCGATAGCGATCACGCCGTACCACACGGCGGTTAATGCCAGGACGGCTCCCGGCAGTCCGTCATCAGCCCCCGGCGTGATCGCACAAAATCGTCGCAATCGCAGCAGGCATGCCTTAAGAAAGCTCGTGGGACGACTCTGAATCGCCGCGAAAGCCTGTCGGTAGTGCCACGCATCCAAAGCCGGTTCGTTGCCAATGGGAACACCCTGAGCTTCCGCGTCCGCGATCATGTTTTTCTGCCATGCGTCGAGCTGCGGCCCCGGCCAGGGAAACGGGACGTGACCGTCGATCACATCTCGATAAAAATCCGTGTTGTTACCGAGCGCCAGCGTATAGCCGCCGTGCGTTGTCGCAGGGATGAATTTATGAAACTGGATGGCGTTGCGAATGATCCACGGCGAAATGGCAAGCAACGCAGCCACCGCTGGCAACATCGCCGTCACAATAACGCAGCGCAATTCCGCCCGGTTCTTCAGACTGCGAATAATTCGCCACAAGACCAGCATCGCGCAGGACACCAGAATGATCGGCCGCACCAGTGATCCGACGCCGAACAGAATGCCAGAGAGTAGTAAAACGAGTAGCGGAATTCGGTCTATCCGCTGTAGGACGGGCACTTCTGCCCGTCGCGGTGTGTGACGGGCAGAAGTGCCCGTCCTACGGTCGATTTGTTCCTTCCACTTGCCTGACACGCCGTCGTCCGCGTCGGGGAATCGCTTTTCGCCGGCCTTCAGCGCAACGACCGCCGCCAGCAACACGGCGGCCGCTGGAACTTCCGTCATCGGCAAAATGCTGTAGCGAAGAAGCAGCGGATCAAACGTGGTGAGTGTCGTCGCAAAAACGACCACACCGTTTGGCAATCCCAGTTGCCGTCCCAGTTGCCATGTGAGTCCAATGATAGCGATGCCGCAGAGTCCGTTGATGATGGCGACACTTGTCGCGGCGCTAAATCCGCTCCAACGCAGTCCCGCGATCGAGATCGGATACGCCGGAGGCCGAAATGCCGTGGGCTGGTGCGTGTACGGTCCCGCAAATCCTTCGCCCTGAATAACCATCTCCGCGTGCGCAAGGTAGCCGTCGTTATCCGCCCTCAGATCTGCCGGACGAATCCACCCGGCACTAAGGCGAACAGCCATCCCAAGCACCATCAGAATCGTCAACGCTGCCGCAGGCCGCATTAGATGTTCTTTCCCTGACTGGTCATTCGGATTTCCAGGCGGGATTCGGTTGCGGCATGGAAGCATGCAGCGTCGTTTGCCAGTTCGATAGTTTCTTACGCAACGCATTGACACGAGTCGGCTCTTCGCTGGCAAGGTTGTGGTGTTCGCCGGGATCTTTTGCAAGATCGTAGAGTTCGGCATCGCCAAATTCATAGAACTCAATCAGTTTCCAGTCGCCGTCGCGAATCGCGGCACCAGGTGTCCATTCAGAACCGTGATAGTGCGGATAGTGCCAGGCCAGCGGCCGTGTTGCCAGTGACTTCTGACCTTTGAGTTCCGGGACAATGCTGTCGCCGTCGAGCGGAATGTCGGCAGACTTTTCCACGCCGGCAAGTTCCAGAATCGTCGGAAGGAAATCCGTACTCAGCACCGGCTGCTCGCAAACCGCTCCTGCCTCAGTCATTCCTGGAACGCGCACAATCAGAGGCACGCGAATGCCGCCTTCGTACAACCAACCTTTGCCGGATCGGAGCGGCAGGTTGCATGTCGGGCCTTCCTTGCGCAGCGTGCAAAGTCCCCCATTGTCCGACGTGAAGATAATCGTCGTCGAATCTTCCAGTCCCAGTTCACGAATGGCGGCGGTAATCTGCCCGACACTGTCGTCGATCGCCGACACCATCGAAGCATATTGCGCGTTGCTCTGCTGAGCCCTCGAAATGCCGCGCCGCTCCGCGATGAGTTCCGCATCCGTCCCCTGCGACGCACGCTTGTCTTCGAAATGCGCGAAGTGCTTGTCGTCCTTGTGAATCGGCGTGTGGACATCGTAGTGCGACAGATACAACAGGAAGGGACGCGAGGCATCGCGGTTCTTCAGGAGGGCAACCGATTCTTCAGTCAGCCGCTCCGTGATGTATTCACCGTCGTGATTCGCTTTGAGGTACGTGTTCTTCCATGGCGCAAAATATCCGGCGGGCGGTTGTCCCCAGTGACCTCCGCCGTGATTCACGTCAAAACCCTGATCCGTCGGCAGGAATCCTTCGCCACCCAGATGCCATTTCCCAGCAAAGAAAGTCTGATAGCCGGCGTCGTGCAGGTATTCGGCCACGGTCTTCTCGCTCAGCGGCAGTTCATTACGATCCTCCACCTGCAGAAATCGATGCTTCGCATCCGGCTTCGCCTGCTGCCCAGGAATCCAGTCCGTGATGTTGACTCGCACCGGATGTCGCCCGGTCATGAGACTCGCCCGTGTCGGCGAGCAAACCGGACACGCGGCGTATGCCTGAGTAAACTTCATCCCCGTCGCCGCGAATGCGTCAAGATGCGGCGTCTCATAATACGTGCTGCCATAACACGACAAATCCGCCCAGCCCAGATCGTCGATCAAGACAAACACAAAATTCATCCTTGACGCTGATTCGGCACGCACTGACACCAGCGGAAACCACAAAACACAAAATGCAGGCAGTAGAATTCTGAAAGCAAGAGTTCTGAGCATCGTTGTCTCCATGATACGTCTGCATCTTTGTCCGTGGACATGCTGGGCTAACGGGATTGCCCATCGATCCAAAGTGTAGAGCAATTGTGGCAATTGTTCCCGTGTCACCGACAAATTGAATTAGGTCAGCGCGACCACACGTTCAATGACATCGCAATCATCGATCGTCGTTGTCACTCCTTCTGCAGTCTGCGTGAAAATATGGCGGCCGTCGGTCCAGCCAACTGACCGTTGCTCGACATGTCCCAGGCCAGGACGTTTTCGGTAATCTGCTTCTCCGTTCCGTCCGGTGACCGCTGAATCAGTACCCAGGCTTTGGGCACAAGCGGCTGCTTTTGCGTGCCTTTGCGTGCCTTGGCGGTCGGTCTGCAGAACGCGTTTGGTGTCAATCGCCTGTCCTCAGAGCATGAGATATGGATTTGCCTGCGGACGATGCTGTTCCGAACCGGCGGCGGTGATAAGTGGCTTACCGGAGAACATCATTGACGTGAAATGAAAGAAATGCACAATCGTCCGCACGAGCCGGACTGTCCCCGTGCCGGACGAATAACCGTCCTCGGAAGATCCAAGCAATGGAAAAGTCGGTGTTCGTTTGCTCGCTCATCTCTTCTGCCAAATGGACGGTTTCTCTGGGATTGCCGAACCGGCCACGGAATAACCAGCAATATTTCCGACAAAGCCTGAAACTTCCAGCGGAGGTTGTTACACCGGACACAGTCTGACAATCGCTGGAGATGAACTGCGGGTGGCACACACGAAAAGAAGCCCGGCTTTTATGAAAAGCCGGGCTTCTGGTTGTTTCGACCACTATGGAACCGCGTCTCAGCCTTTCACGACGACGAACCGCGACGCTTCACCGAATTTTACGAGCATCAGCACTCCATCCTTGAGCGACACGCCTTTCATGGCGGACTCAAAGTCGCCCAGTGAATCAATCACAGTCTGGCCCACTTTGCTAATCACCATCCCTGCTTCCAGCCCCGCACGATCGGCAGCACTGCCGGACTTCACGCCGGTGATCACAACACCACTCACGCCTTCCATGCCAAGCTGCTTTGCCACGTCATCGGTCAGGTCGGACAACTGGAGCCCGAGTTCATTGAATTCTGACTGCGACGGTCTTTCAACTCTCGATGGTTCAGTGCCCACAAGTGTCGCCGGCATCGGCTCGACACGCACGTCGAGTGTCATCGTTTTCCCGTCACGGATGATCATGAGTTTGTGAGTCTCCTTCAGCGACGCTCGCTCAACACGCGCCTGCAGGTCGGCGGGTTTGGCAATCGCGGTGCCGTCAAATTCCAGCACCACGTCACCCGTTCTCAATCCGGCTCGCGCGGCGGGAGTGTTCGGACGAATCTCCGTCACGACGGCTCCCTTGACCGTGGTCAGCCCCAGTTGTTTCGAAATCGCATTGTCCACCGTCTGAACGCCGACGCCCAGAAACGCGCGCTGTACGGTTCCGTTGACCATCAACTGGTCACCCACCCAGCGAGCCAGGTTAATTGGCACGGCGAAGCCGACACCCTGATATCCTCCGCTGGTCGTCGAAATCGCAGTGTTGATACCCACGACCTCACCGTCGAGATTCACCAGAGGCCCACCGCTGTTGCCGGGATTGATCGCGGCGTCGGTCTGCAGGAAGTCCTCGCGATCAGCAATTCCAAGTCCCCGCGACTTGGCGCTGATGATTCCTGCCGTCACGGTTTCGTCGAGGCCGAACGGAGCGCCGACCGCGATCACCCAATCTCCAATCTCCATGCCATCACTGTTGCCGATGGACGCTGCAGGCAGGCTGGTCGGACTCTGAATCTGCACCACGGCAATATCCGATTTCGGGTCAGTCTTCCAGTCGGTCGCTTCAAACTCACGTCCGTCATGAAGTTTCACCAGCAGCTTTTCGGCACCTTTCACGACGTGATTGTTCGTCAGGATGATACCGGATGAATCCACGATCACGCCCGACCCCGTACCAAGCTTTTGACTCCGGCCAGGGGCTTGCGGAGTTCCCTCCGGGGTGTTTTCAAAGTAGCGTTTGAACAACGGATTCTCCCGAAGTTCTTCCGGAATCTGTCCGCCCTGTACGCCGACATTCCCTGCACTGCCAATGGACTGAATGGTCACAACCGAAGGCAGGACCATCGTTGACGCATTGCGAAAAGCCGCAGATAACGACTTCGCGTGGCCGACGACGGCGTGGTCCTGTTGCGGCAGCGAATTTGTCGCCAACCCGGTTTCCCAGTTGATCGTGGCCGCCGAGACTGCGGGCGACCCGATATGGTTGATTGATAAAGCACCGATACATGCGGCGGACAGCAAGACTCCCGCCGCCATCCATTTTAATGATGTGAGTTTCATGCTGACGCTCCCTGAATTTCCTGTTTCACGATCTGCCGAATCGCCTGACGATTGCCAGGGCACGAGATTCATCGACGGATGGTTTACGGAAACGGGATAACGCAAGTCGTGTGCCAGAGATTATGGGCAGGAACTCTTGTAGAAATCAGCTTTTCTCGCTGATCGCGCGGGGCAGAACGTCCTGAGGGGCAGAATGCCTCACTCACATTTGCGGCGCGACAGTTCGATACGTTCTCCTCGAATGGCCGCCCCGATTGGGGCTTTGGAACACGGGAGACACTGTGACCTGGGCCGATGGCCCTGGCTATTGGAGCTGATGGGCCTTTGGCCAGAAAACAAAGTTGCACCTAAGTCTGACGCCCACGGCTACTTGCCTTAACCCATCCGGGGCCGTCTTTTGCTCGGTTCAATTCCCAAAGTGGCGCTGTCTAATGAAACATGCGATCGCTTAAGCGAGCGGAAGAAACAGAATTACCAGGGATATGCGTCGCCCAGGGAATCCGACCTGAGACAGGTCGGACTACGTAGGCAGATCTGTCCTCAGATCTGCTTCCTTTGGCGTGGTTCAGTAGCACAGGTCCGCTCGGCCTTAAGACTCGCCGATGGTAAATCCTGTGCTGCCGGTCGCCTCAAACCGGGTGCGCGCTGACGCAAAAGACTGCGTCAAACTATCCGAGTGGCAGATATGAAGACTTGCCTGGGATCCTCGTTTGGATTCTCAGGAGCAGCGTCCCGCAGGTGATGTACAGCGATCGAAGGTCCGCACCGCCAAACGTGCAGTTCGTCACAGTATCTTCAGGCGTTTCGCGAAAGGCCAGCAACTTGCCGTCGGGTGAGATGACGTGAATCCCCGGCTTCGTGTCGAGCGTTTCGCTGGTCTTGCGAAGAGTATGCAGGCCGGCGGCTACGTACAGGTTGCCTTCGGCGTCGATGCACATGCCGTCGCCACTGCGCCCCGGATAGAAGTCGATCAGAATGCGTTCACCACTGAGTGAACCATCGTCGCTCACGTCATACGCCCGGATGTCGCGATGATGCTCGGCTGCCGCATGAGATTCGATCAGATAGAGCGTCCGTTCGTCGGGCGAAAGCACGATCCCGTTGGGCATATGCACGTCGGGCCAGTGCAGAACCTGGTCCAGCTGACCGTCGGGATCGATCCGGTAAACGGCATTCACATTGCCCTGTTCAGGATCCGCTGTTCCGGGACGAGACGTAAAGTAAATCCGGCCCTTTCGGTCCATGCACAGGTCGTTGGGGGCTGCCAGTGGCTTGTCGCGAAAACGATCGGCAAGCACTTCGATCGTGCCCGTTTTCATGTCGGTCCGCGTCACCCTCGAGGTTGCCCCCTCGCAGCACAGCAGTCGTCCCTGAGGATCAAAGTACATTCCATTCGTTTGATTTGAGTTCTCACGGAAGACGGAAAGTTCGCGGCTTTCGGGATCGAATCTGAGGATCTTCGACATCGGAACGTTGGTAAAGTAAACGTGTCCCTTTGCATCGACCGTCGGCCCTTCGGTGAAGATCTTATCGTCCTTGACCTGCGCCACCACTTCCACTTCGCCGAGAAAGTCGTCGGACGAGAGACCGGCGTACGAGACGTTGCCGAAGACACTGCGAGCCCGCGTCGCGGCACTTAAGCCCGCGCCGACGCTCGCCAGTGCCAGCCGTTTTAGAAGGGAGCGTCGCGTATCGCGGTCGCCGTGTTTTTCCGATTCCATATTGCCGCTCGCCTAAAGTCTTGTCGTCAGTCACCCAGTGATCATTTTGGAAGTTTCACCTTCGCCAGATAGATCGCGGTCTTTTCCTCATGCGACGAGTAATAACTGATCCACAGCATCTCGTCATGCCAGACGACGCCCGCGTAGCTTGTGTCACCGCCGGACGGAAGTTTGATCGCTTCAGTCAGCGTTCCCTTTTCAGGATGCACCCAGCAGACCGACGTGCGCACCGGCGCATCGTACAGCCGGACCACAGCGACGAATCGTCCGTCCGGCAGGCGGATCATTTGAGGCCCGCCAATGCGAACGCCCAGTTCCTTCCAGCTCCATTCGGTGTAAGGCGGATGTGATGTGCCGAGAAATCCCGAGTTCGGTTTTCCATCCTGTCGCAGCAGGCAGTAACACGTATCATCGGGAAGGAACACGAGAGCCGACTCATTCGGATAGGTTCCCTCCACGTTGGACTTTTCAATCAGTGTGGTGAACGATTTTCCGTCATCGCTTTTGAACAGCCGAATGCCCTTCGTCGCATCCCCGCATCCGTAGCCGAATCCATACGCAACGTCCTTGTGCCAGGTGATTCGCCACAGCCAGTTGTTCGGATCACCGACCTCGTGCTTATCGCTCCATGTCCGTCCGTCGTCGGAAAACCACACGAGTGACTGGTGCGTGTGCGTTGTCGGGTTATGCACTGCCTCGGCACCGGAAAGCATCAGTTGTCCCGCTGGCGTCACCGTGATTTTTGCGTCTCGCAGGTCGGAGTTTTCTGACGTAATCAGTGCCGCCGATTCCCATTCATTTCCGTCAACCGACGTAATGACACGCAACGCCCCGTCCGGAGACACGTGACCTTTCCCTTCGCGAAACACGCAGTACCAACGATCCTTAAAGCGGACCAGATCGGTAAACGCATTGTGCGGAGCTTTGTCCCAGATGCGTCGAGATTCCACGAGCACCGGATCGTCGGCCCTTGCCACAATCGGGATCAGGCAACATATCGCGATCAAAGACAGCACGATTCGTCGAGTCGCGTCACTTGTCTGGCCGACCCCAAAAAGTGCATTAGTCATCAAACTCATTCGCATGGCGGAACTCCGGAAATCTTGGATCAAGAACCAATGGGCAGTAGCGAATGGCACTTGATTTACAAAGTAGACGTCACTCTCTGAGTGACGCAGGCCATGAAATACGGCCTTTGGCATTCGTCACTCAGACAGTGACGGCTACTCTAAGGCGAGCGGCAGAATCCTGTCTACCACAAAGATGTCGCCCTACCGAGGGAATCCGACTTGAGACAAGTCGGACTACAACGTAGGCAGATCTGTCCCAGATCTGCATCCTTCAGCATGGTCGATGGCAGACGGTTGTCTGGCCGCAGCTTTGGGAATTGGTAATGCCTTTACTGCCGCTCGCCTAATCGCAAAGTGGGTACCACTGATCAAATGATAGTCAACTCGCCACTCGCGTTGAAACAACATCGACGAATTCGTGACGATGTGTTATTGTGTCAGAGTTGAGTCAATACTTAAGACGCAGCCGATTCAACAGAGCTCACCACCGAATGCTCGTGATTGATCAACATCGCGACGTCCTTCAAAATTCCGGGCAGCGCCAGGCCACCGGGAGATGCCAGATATTTTGGGGTCCACACGGGGCAGAACTTATCCTTGTAGCTTCTCAGGCCTTCGAAGCTGTAGAAGTGCTCTCCGTGGCGAAAGACCAGTCCGGCAGCTCGATTCCAGAGTGGTGCCAGCGGACGGTCGGCAATTCCGGAGAACGGTGCCATTCCCAAACTGAACCATTCATACCCTTGCGCTTTGCCCCACAGCATCAGTTCCGCAAACAGAAACTCCATCACGCCGGACGGCGCGAAGGGAGGAACTCCGATATCCGCGCCTGCGGGGCTTGGCTTTCGTTTATGCACTTCAGGGAAATAACGCATCAGGTCGATCGACAGCTCGGACTTGTCCACAGTCGCCCACACGTTGGCGAACGCGACGATCGTGTCGTTCCTGCGAACGACAGCGCACGGGCAGCGCTTCAAATAGGATTCGTCAAACGATCCCAGCGAAAAACTTTTCTCGTGACCGTGCTTGATTCCCAGCCAGGCGTCCGAGATCAACCTGAGTTCCGGCAGCAGCGGTTCAACGGCCGCCGCTGGCACAATTTCGAAACAGCATTCTTCTCGCAGGCCTCGATTGTGAGCCTGGCGAAGATCTTTCCGATGACTGCCTTCCAGTGAAAAGTCGGCGAGCGGCACGCGAGCTTCCTCACCCAGCTTTAGCAGCTTGAGGCCAAGATCAAGGTAGAACGGAAGGGACTCCGGCAACACCTGATAGAAGACCGGCCATGCGTCAAACTGATCGCAGAGTTCCCGAAATTTCCAAACCAGCTCGCGGCACTCGTCATGCTGGCCAACGGGATCGCCCATCGCCACCCACGACTTACCCGCAAAGGCATACATCAGAAACGCCGTACGATCCTCGTTGAACAAGAAGTGCTTGTCACCCAGAAGCGCCAGGTGAGCGTCGGTGCGGCTGGACGAAGGCAAGATCTTCGCGGCAGCCTCAAGATCCTGAGGCGACAACACCAGTGAAGGCATTCGCTGAGGCTGCAATAGTTTCCGAATGGCGAACAACAGCAACAGGGAGGTTGCCCCAACAGACGCGCGGATGAATCGCGAGGCATCGCTGTGAACAGCAAACTGCCACCACAGACTCGCTGAGTATTCGACATGCCGATGCAAAAAGAGACCAAGCGATACGGAGCACAGCAAAACCAGCAGAATCGCCATAATCCAGCCCGCCGTGAATCGCTGATGCAACAATGATCCGCGACGATAAAAACGTTTTCGAAAACTCAGCAGAATCACGAGCACAATGCTTAACAGCAGGGCTTCCTCGAAGTCAAAGCCTTTGAGCAGCGAGACCACAATCCCGCCCAACAGCAGACAGACGGTCATCCACAGCGCGGAGTCCAGTCGCCGCTGAAGACCTCGCGCCAACAGCAACAGTGCGGCTCCGAAGACGCTGCCCAGAAAATGGGAGGCTTCCATCATTGGCAACGGGATGATCTCCGTCAGCGGACCGAGTCTGGCTTGGAGCACGGGCATCGCTCCAGACCACAACAGCACAGTTCCCGCCAGTAATGTCAGACCAGCTGCGAGTGACGGAACGAAAGTCCCGACGAGGCGCAAGGTCTGAGATCCGGCCCGCATCGCGAGTTGATGTCCGTTGCGGATTTCGTTGGCGATCAGCATCGCCGCGACAAGCAACAGCGGCAGCAGGTAATACACCACGCGAAACACGAGCAGCGCCGCCACGGTGTTTTCATCAGTCTTTGCCGCCGCCAGAGTCAGCAGGACCAGTTCAAACACGCCTACGCCGCCCGGCACATGCGACATGATGACAGCCACCATCGCCAGCAGATAGACGCCGATGAATTCCAAGTAGGACATCCCGAGACCGTTTGGCAGCAACACATACAGACATCCCGCCGCGAAGAAAATGTCGATCGCAGCGACAATCAACTGCAGCAGCGTCGTTCGCAGTCGCGGCAGGCTGAATTCCGTGTTGCGAATCCGAAATGGCTTGTGCCACCACGCCGTCAGCATCAGATACACGCCCACGATGGCCAGCAGCACGAGACCCAGCGGTCGCACATTCTGAAACGGCATGTGCAGGGATGCCGGGATCGGAAACGGATCAAAGGTGAAGATTACACCGGCCAGTGCCAGGATGCCGACCCAAAACGTGACTCCCACCATCACGATCAACCGCACGACATCAACCGCCGAAAGTCCCCAAGACGAATACAGTCGATAGCGAACGGACGAGCCGCCCAGCAGCGCTCCAAAATTATAACTGCTGACAAATCCCGCGAACGATGCGAATGCGACTTTGCGGATCGGCAGGTTGCTGCCAATAGATCGGACCGCGATCAGGTCATAGCCACACAGGACAACGTAGTTGCAGGCCGTCAGGAACATCGCCAGCGCAATGTGAGTCGTCGGAACGCGCGTCACGGCGTCGCGAATATCCTGCAGGTGAAACCGCCGCAACTCCGCATACAGCAGCCACATCGCGCCCATGCAAATGCCCACCACCAGCAGAGCCGAAAGTCGTTTGAGCCAGTGAGCCATAATGCAGGGAACCAGGAAACTCGGGACACGGATTCGCGGTCATTGTCGTGGTTCTGTGGAATCAGGAGAACTGAGAGTCCGACGCTGAGGCGGATTTTCTTACCAATCCGGCGGCCAGTCGTCGGCATTGGCCTGCACGAGTGCCTTTCATGCATTTCGATCGCCCAAATTCGGACAGATCGCTACGTTCTGCTACGTTGTCTGGTCCAATTCCTCCGGTTGGCGCGATCCGACTGGTCAGGCCGTTTCTGAGGCGCAATCCGAATACAACGTCCACGTTTTACCGGCTGAAACGGCTGTGCGGTTTGCACACTCGATAGAATGATCCGCAACTGGACAGCCGTCATGACCGGTTTCAGTTGGAATCCCAAAACAGTCGATTCAAACGCTGTGCCCGACGGATCGGGACGCTTGAGTTTCGATTGAATGGAGTCTTTGATGCAAACTCGCAGTTTCTTGCCATTCCTCTGCGGCGTTGCGGTGTTGACGCTATCGACCGGTTGCCAGTCGGCTGCCCATTGCTGCACATATTTCTTTGCAAATCGGGAAGCGACGCTTGCCGACGTGACGGCTGTGCCGGAACCTGAGCCACGAATTCAGCAGGCCTCATTGCACGAAGATGATTCGAAAAGCGGCAATGAAGCATCGGAGCAGGCTCCGAAGACGCAGCCACGCCGCTTCAAAATACCGGACGATCTTCCGGGGGCAAATGCGGCACCGCTGGCCCTGCCTCCGATCGACGCGACACAGTCTGTCGAACAACGTCGCTCACTTGCAGAATCACTTTTCCCGGACGTGGATCCGGCGACCGACAAGTCACCACAGGTCATTGATTCTGCACCGATGACACTGACATCGCTGCAGCAGCTGGCGCTCGAAAACAGCCCGGTCGTTCGGCAGGCCGCCGCCAATGTCGAAAACGCGCGGGGGCAGGCTGTGCAGGTCGGACTCTACCCGAATCCAACGTTCGGGTACGAAGGGGACACAATCGGAACCGCGAAGACGGCTGGCTACAACGGTGTCTTCTTCACACAGGAATTCGTTACGGCCGGAAAACTGACGCTGGCTCAAAATGCAGCGATGAATAAAATGCGGGCGACTCAGGCGGACCTGCGAAAGGCCCGCATCAGCCTGGCAAGTGACGTGCGGCGAAATTATTTCAAAGTGCTGATTGCTCAGGAAAGACTGAGATTCAGCCGATCAATCGAAAAACTGAGCAACGAAGTTTATCAGGCGCAAATTGATCTCGTCACCGGCGGTGAGGCTGCTCCGTACGAACCGCTGCAGTTGCGTGTCTTTGCTGTGCAGGCCAAAAACAACGTCATTCAGGCGGCAAATTCCCGCGACGGAGCGTGGCGACAACTGGCCGCCGCCATCGGTCTGCCGTATATGGCGCGTCAACCCGTCGCGGGTTCGGTGGAAGTCCTCACGCCGGAAGCGGATTACAACACGCTGGTCGTGATGCTGCAGCACCATACAAATTTGATTGCAGCCAATTCACGGATCGCTTCAGCACGCAGCAGTCTGCGACTTGAGGAAGTCCGGCCGATCCCCAACATCACTGTTTATGCGGCCTTTCAGAATGATGCGACAACCCCATTGGACGACTATTCCACGAACGTGCAGGTGTCTGGCCCCGTGCCGATATTGAATCGAAATCAAGGCAACATTGTCTCCGCGCACGCTGACCTGATCCGCGCGGAGCAGGATCTTACGAATACCAACAACGCCCTGATGTCCAGTTTGGCGGACACCTATAGCCGATATGCGTCAAGTCGCACAATTTCCAAAAGCTACCGAACGGACCTGCTGCCTGATCAGGTTCGCGTCTACCGCGGCGTCTATGATCGTTTCCTGATTGATGGCGAATCGATGGACTTCGCTCAGGTTGTCGTCGCTCAGCAAACGCTGGCGACCGTGGTATCCAGCTATTTCCAATCGCTGAATGACGCATGGATGGCAACCGTCGATCTCGCGGAGTTGCTGCAGGTGAACGACCTCATGACGATGGACGGCATGGCGGAGCCAGCTGTGATCGAGGACGAGCAGTGAGGTAACAGTGGAAAGAACCTGATCTGGCGAGCGGCAAGGCGTTAGCCCACCGAGGAATTGTGAGGTAGTCGGACTGGACTCGGAGGGTTGACACCCTCCGCTCGCCGTAACTCTTGCTTAGGATCGATCGATCAATAAGTGTCAGATCAGCCGGACTTGGCGTCCTGTTTTCAGGCCCAACGGGACGACTCTATGTCAGCCCAGGGCAACGCCCTGGGAAATCTCTAATTTTTGGAGTGACCAGCTCGAATCTGTTTAGGTCCGCCCCGTTGGGGCTTTTTGTGCCTGACATCCCCAAACCCAGGGCGTTGCCCTGGGCTGACTTATGGCTGG
>Ga0209170_1000391_pt1 | contig 20081 bp, 18 predicted proteins | sample KloWWTKNB14_bulk_FD_187178 | JGI IMG/M metagenome (GOLD analysis project Ga0209170, IMG submission 187178) | Active sludge microbial communities from Klosterneuburg, Austria, studying microevolution and ecology of nitrifiers - Klosterneuburg... | ecosystem: Engineered > WWTP > Aerobic digester >...
CCCTTTTCCACCGGCGAGCCCAGCATCGACGAGAGCTTGGCCGCGAGCCCCGGGTTCTCCAGCAGCGCCTTGGCGCGCTTGAGGTCGGCGAGGTCCGCCTTGGTGAGCGTGGTCACGACCGGGAGAAGAGGCGGTCGGGCAGGCGCAGGATCCGCTCGAAGAGCTTGGCGCCCCAGAGCGAGGTCTTGGCCTGCAGGCTTTCCACGGGCTTCTGGCCGCGCACGAGGTCCGGGCGCTGCTTGAAGGCACGGTACTTGGCGAGCGCCGCCTCCACGTGGCCGCGCATCTGGCGCACCTGGATCGGCTTGTTGAGGAAGCGGAAGATCTGCGCCTGGTTGATGAGCTCGATCACGAGCTCGGAATCGGAGGCCTCGGTCACGAGGATCGAGAGGATCTCGGGGTGCCCGGCCTTCAGCAGCTTGAAGAGGGTGATGAGGCCGTCCTGCCCCACCGAGAGGTCGGCGACGATGAGGGCGACCTCCTGCGTCTCCAGCGCCTTCAGCGCGTCCTCGGGCGAGGACACGAGGCTGATGGGCGCGACCCCGCCCAGCACGCTTTTCAGGCCCTCGGCCAGCGCATCCGAGGTGTCGATCACGAGGATCGACGCGTCGAGCTTCGCGAGCGGCTCGGCGGGCGCCGGGGGGGCGGCGGCGAGCTCCATGGCGATGGCCACCGCGTCGGCGATGGTCTTCTGCATGTCCTCGTTGTCCCAGGGCTTCTTCACGAAGCGGAACACCTCGCCCTCGTTGATCGAGCCGACGATGGCGGCGAGGTCGGAGTAGCCCGTGAGGAGCATGCGCACGGAGTTGGGCGAGAGGTCCTTCACCTGCCGCAGCAGCTCCACGCCCGTCATGTTGGGCATGCGCTGGTCGCTCACCACCACGTGGATGCCGAAGCGCTTCACGAACTCGAGCGCGAGCGCGCCGTTCTCCGCCGTGAACACGTGGTACTGGCTGCGGAAGAGCGTGCGCAGCGCGTTGAGGATGCGCTCCTCGTCGTCCACGAAGAGCACGCGGGCCTTCTTCGTGTCGCCGCCGGCGGCGAAGGTCGCGGCGGGCGCCGCCCCGGCCTCGGCGCCGGCCATCACGCCGGCGTCCTTGGCCCCGGCGATGAGGCGCGCCTTGTCCATGAGGCTCGCCGCGCCCGCGGGAAGCGATGCCGGGGCCACGGCCGCGGCTGCCGCGGCGAGCGGCCCCCCCAGGCTCTCCTCGAGCGCGCCCTTGAGGGCGTCCGCGAACTCGCGCGCGGAGCCGAAGCGGTCGGCGGGGTCCTTGGCGAGCGCCTTCTGCACCACCCAGTCGAGCTGCCAGGTGATCTTGGGGTTGTGCGTCGAGGGGTTGGCCGGCCGCTCGTTCATCACGCGGCGCAGGATCTCGACGTTGTTGCCGGTGAAGGGGCGCGTGCCGGTGAGCAGCTCGTAGAGCATCACCCCCACCTGGTAGAGGTCGGTGCGCGGGGTGGCCTCCTGGCCGCCGAACTGCTCCGGCGCCATGTAGTGCGGCGTGCCGACGATGTCGCCCATCACCGTGAGGGTGGAGGTGTCGATGCGGGCCACGCCGAAGTCGGTGATCTTGATGCGCCCGTCGTCGTTGATGAGGACGTTGCCGGGCTTGAGGTCGCGGTGGATGACGCCCTGGCCGTGGGAATAGGCGAGCCCGTCGAGGATCTGCCGGACGATCTCCCAGGTGTCCTTGAGGCCGTACTGTGTGACCTCTTTCAGGTGGTGGGCGAGGCTCTTGCCGTTCACCAGCTCCATCACGATGCAGGCGATCTCGTCGGTCTCGATGAAGTCGTAGATCGCGGCGATGCGCGGGTGCGTGAGGCGCCCGACCGCCTCGGCCTCGTGGCGGAACCGGCTGATCACGTACTCGAGGTCGGCCGGGTCGAGCAGGCTCTTCGTGATCACCTTGAGCGCGACCGGCCGCTTGATGCCGGGGTCGAAGCCGCGGTAGACGAGCCCCGTGGCGCCCTTGCCGAGGATCGCCTGGATGGCGTACTTGCCGATTCTCTCGGGGATCTGCATGCGCCTCAGTCCTGCGCCGCCGCGAGCTCCGCCGGCGGGCGGATGGGGAAGACCACGGTGAAGACGGTGCCCTTGCCGGCCTGGCTCTTCACGTCGATGCGCCCGCCATGCTGCGTGACGATCTTGTAGGCGATGGAGAGCCCGAGCCCCGTGCCCTTGCCGATCTCCTTGGTGGTGAAGAAGGGGTCGAAGATGCGCGGCAGCACCTCGGGGGGGATGCCCTTGCCGTTGTCGGCCACCTCGATCGCGATGGCGTCATCGCCCTCGCGGCGCGTGGACACCACGATCGCCTTCTGCGGCTTGTCGAGCGCCTGCGCGGCGTTGGTCACGAGGTTGAGAAGCACCTGGTTCACCTGCGACGGCGAGCAGGTGATGGACGGGATCTCGCCGAAGCGCCTCTCGACGGCGACGTTGCGAAGCTGGGGCTTGGCGATGAGGAGCGTGGCGATGATGCCCTCGTTCACGTTGAAGCTCGCGACCTTGCTGCGGTCCAGGCGCGAGAAGTTCTTGAGGTTCACCACCAGCTCGGCGATCTGGTCGATGCCGTGCAGGCCGTCCTTGGTGAGGGAGTCGAGGTCGCCCAGCACCTGGTGGTCGCGCAGCTGCGCGAGGCGGGCGTTCACCGCGGCGAAGGTCTCGTGGAGGTCGGCCTGCGCGGGCGACTCGGATTGCAGCAGGCCCATCAGGCGCTCGGACTGCGCCACCGCGTCGCGCAGCTCCGGCAGGCGGTCGCGCACCGTGGCCACGCTGTTCTTCACGTAGGCGAGCGGCGTGTTGATCTCGTGCGCGACGCCCGCGACCATCTGGCCCAGCGAGGACATCTTCTCGCTCTGCACGAGCTGCGCCTCGCTCTCCTTGAGCCGCACCATCGCCTCCGAGAGCTCCTTCGTGCGCAGCGCCACGCGCTTCTCCAGGCTCTCGTTGGCCTCCTTGAGCGCGGCCTGCGCGGCGAAGACGCGCGAGACGAGGTAGCCCACGCCGATCAGCAGCGCCGCGGCGTAGAAGAAGAGGTAGACGCGCCAGCGCTCCTTGTCGTCGAGGGAAGCCTGCACCGAGCGCGAGATCGACTGCATGAGGAGGTCCACCCGGCCGCCGACGGTGAGGAAGGCGAACTTCTGCGCGGCCGCCCGCTCCTCGGCGCGGGCGGCCTGGAAGGCGCGAAGCGCGATCTCGGCGCGCGCGGCGTGCTCCTCCAGGGAAGGGGCGGCGGCGATGGCGGCTTCGCGAAGCGTCGCGAGCCGCGCCTCCAGCGGGCCGTCGGCGCCCTCCGACAGGCGGACCGCGGCCATGAGCGCCTGCGCCTCGCCCGCGAGCGCGGCGTGGCGGTCGGCGCGGCGCGGGTCCGCCAGCCGCTGGAAGCCGGCGGCGCTGGCGAGGGAGGCGGTGGCCGTCTGCGCGGCGGCGAGCGTCTCGGCGGATCGGGCGTGGCGGGCCTTGAGCGCGTCCCAGGCGGCCGCCTTGTCGCCCATCCCCGCCTTGATCGCCGGCAGCGCCTCCACCACCTCGCGGCGGGAGGAGGCGCGCTCGAGCTCGCGCAGGATGCGCGCGAGCATCGGGGCGCGGTCGGGGGCGGCGGGGCCGGCAGCGGACTTCCCCGAGAACTGCGCGGCGTCGGCGTCCCAGCGCATGTCGAGCTCCTTCAGCTCGCGCAGGAGCGACAGCGTCTCGGCGTCGCGCTTGAAGTCGATGGCCTCCGTCCTCGAGTAGAGGAACGCGAGGATGCCCAGCAGCACGATGGCGAGGATGCCGACGAGGGCGCCGCGGGCGGCCCGGGAGGTGATCATGGGTTGGCCAGGTTTTTTGTCCGTGTGGAGGCGCTTCCTGGGCGCCCCGTTCTCGCTCTTATTGTCTGCCGTGCTGCCGCCCCGGTCTGTGAGTCCCATCACCCGGGGGTTACAAGTGTAGCCGCAAACGCCCGCGCCGGCCCCTCACTCGCCGAGGTAGGCCTGGCGCACCTGCGGGTCGTGCAGGAGCGCGGCCGCCTCGCCGGCGAGCGTGACTTGCCCGCTCTCCAGCACGTAGGCCCGGCGGCTCGCCTCCAGCGCGAGCCGCGCGTTCTGCTCCACCAGCAGCATCGTCACGCCCTCGGCGGCGATGAGGCGGATCACCTCGAAGATCTTCTCCACCATGATCGGGGCGAGCCCCATGCTCGGCTCGTCCAGCAGCAGCAGCCGCGGCCGGCTCATGAGCGCGCGGCCGATGGCGAGCATCTGCTGCTCGCCTCCCGACATCGTCCCGGCCGTCTGGCGCCGCCGCTCCTTGAGGCGCGGGAAGAGCGTGAAGACGCGCTCGGTGTCGGCGGCGATGCCGTCGCGGTCGGTGCGCGTGTAGGCCCCCATCGCGAGGTTCTCCTCGATGGTGAGCTGCGGGAAGACGCCGCGGCCCTCGGGGACGAGGGCGATGCCGGCGCGCGCGATCTCGTGCGGGCGGCCGCCGGCGATGTCCCTGCCGTCGTAGGCGATGCGGCCGGTGGCGTGGGCCAGCCCGGTGATGGCGCGAAGCGTCGTGGTCTTCCCGGCGCCGTTGGCGCCGATGAGGCAGACGAGCTCGCCCTGCCCGACCACGAGGTCGATGCCCTTCACGGCGCGGATGCCGCCGTAGTGGACTTCCACCTTCTCCAGCGCGAGCAGGCTCACGTGCCTTGGATCTTCGGTTGGAAAGGCAAGGGAACCGCAGATGAACGCAGATGAACGCAGATATCCGGTGATGGGGATTGCATTGCCTCTTCGGGGTGCGGCGTCGGGCTGCTGCACGCTGCATATCCCATCACGAAACATCTGCGTTCATCTGCGTTCATCTGCGGTTCCCTCGCATGCATCCGCGGTTCCATGCCCCTTGCCCGCGTCACTCGACAACGGCGGCATCGTGGTGCTGCGCGCCGAGGTAGGCCTCGATCACCTTCGGGTCGCGCCGCACGTCGGCGGGCAGGCCCTCCGCGATCCGCCGCCCGTAGTCGAGCACCAGCACGCGGTCGCACAGGCCCATCACGAGGCGCATGTCGTGCTCGATGATGAGGATCGTCGTGCCGTCGCGGCGGATGGATTCGAGGAGCTTTCGCAGCTCCAGCTTCTCGGTGGCGTTCATGCCGGCGGCGGGCTCGTCCAGCGCGAGGAGCTTCGGCTCGGTGGCGAGCGCGCGGGCGATCTCGAGGCGGCGCTGGTCGCCGTAGGGCAGGTGGCGCGCGAGCTCGTTGCCGCGCGCGGCGATGCCCACGTAGTCGAGGAGCTCGCGGGCGCGCCGGGCGATGGCGGCCTCCTCCGCGCGGGTGCCGCGGTCGCGGAGGATGGCGCCCGCCACGCCCGCCTTCGTGCGCACGTGGCGGCCGATCATCACGTTCTCCAGCGCGGAGAGGTTGGCGAAGAGGCGGATGTTCTGGAAGGTGCGCGCCACGCCCAGCGCCGCGATGCGGTCGGGCGTGGCGGCCACGAGCGGGCGGCCCTCGAGGCGGAACTCGCCCTCGTCGTGGCGGTAGAGGCCCGTGAGCACGTTGAAGAGCGTGGTCTTGCCGGCGCCGTTGGGGCCGATGAGGCCGTAGATCTCGCCGCGCGCGATCGAGAAGCTCACGCCGGAGAGGGCCACGAGGCCGCCGAAGCGCTTGGTGACGCCCTCGATCTCGAGGAGGGCGGCGGCGCGCGCGGGCTCAGGCGTTGTCATCGTCGGGGACCTTCGCCAGCTCGCGCTTCCTCACCGCCGAGGGAACGAGCCCCGCGGGCCGGAAGAGCATCATCACCACCATCGCCAGCCCGAAGAGGAGCATGCGGATCACCTCCGGGTCGACGAGGGAGCGGCCGAAGAGCAGGCGCTGCGCGGGCTCCACGGTGTAGCGCAGGATCTCCGGCACGAAGGAGAGCAGCACCGCGCCCAGCACCACGCCCCAGATGTTGCCCATGCCGCCCAGCACCACCATGGCGAGCACCATCACGCTCTCGGTGAGGATGAAGCTCTCGGGGCTGATGAAGCCCTGGATCGCGGAGAACATGCCGCCGGCGATGCCGCCGAAGGAGGCGCCCATGGCGAAGGCGAGCAGCTTCATGCGCGTGGTGTTGATGCCCATCGCGCGCGCGGCCAGCTCGTCCTCGCGGATCGCCTCCCAGGCCCGGCCGATGCGCGAATCCTGCAGCCGCAGGTTCACGACGATCACCACGACGAGGACGGCTAGCAGGAAAAAGTAGTACTTGATGGTGCCGGAGAGCGCGTACTCGCCGATGCGGGTGACGTTGGAGAAATCGAGCCCGAGGAAGCGGATGGGGTCGATGGTGGCGATGCCCTTCGGGCCGTTCGTCAGGTTGAAGGGCTCGGAGAGGTTGTTCAGGAAGATGCGGATGATCTCGCCGAAGCCCAGCGTGACGATGGCGAGGTAGTCGCCGCGCAGCTTGAGCGTGGGCGTGCCCAGCAGCACGCCGAAGAGGCAGGCCACCGCCGCGCCGATGGGCAGGATCGCCCACCACGGCAGGTGCAGCCCGAAGTGCGGCGAGGCGAGCAGCGCGTACACGTACGCGCCCACCGCGTAGAACGCGATGTAGCCCAGGTCCAGCAGCCCCGCGAAGCCCACGACGATGTTGAGACCCAGCGAGAGCAGCACGAAGAGGATGGCGAGGTTGGTGATGCGCACCCAGGCCGTCCCGGCCATCGCCAGCACGAACGGCAGGGCGAGGAGCGCGATCACGACGAGGGCGAGCCCGGCCCACTTGAGGCGGGGGTCGTCGCGGATGGCGGACAGGGTGCCCATGGTCACGAAAGGCGATGGAACCGCGGATGAACGCAGATGAACGCGGATGGGTGTCGCGAGGCAGTCATCGGAGTCCTTGCACTATGCGGCGAACTTCCATCCGCGGGCGACCGAAGTTGAGCAGCAGGCAGACCGGCTTCCCGGATGCGCGCAGGTAGTTCATGCACTGGGCCTCGTGGACGGGATCGATGGCCCTGGTCGCCTTGAGTTCGACGACGACGGTATCCTCGACCATGAGGTCGGCGAAATAATGGCCGACCACTTCATCGCGATAGCGGACCTCGACCGGGCGCTGCTGGTCGACCTGGAGCCCGCGCCGGCGCAACTCGACACGAAGTGCGTTCTCGTAGACCTTCTCGAGGAATCCGCAGCCAAGCCCGGAGCTGACGTGCTGCGCTGCCCCGATGATCCGGGAAGTAATGCCATTGACCCTCTCGAGATATCCATCTGCGTTCATCTGCGTTCATCTGCGGTTACCAGGCCTTTCGGCCAGCATTGCTGCTTAACGCACACCTAGGCACGGTCGCCGACGCGCTCGCCCAGCAGCCCCGAGGGCCGGAAGACGAGCACGAGGATCAGCACGATGAACGCGTACACGTCCTTGTAGTTCGAGCCGAAGAGGCTGGACTCCGGGCTGGCCGCGCACACCTCCGAGAAGCCCGGCAGGAAGCGGTCCAGCAGGCACACGTTCGTGAAGTCGCCCACGTAGCCCGCGCCCAGCGCCTCGATGAGGCCCATGAGGATGCCGCCCAGCACGGCGCCCGCGAGGTTGCCGATGCCGCCCAGCACCGCGGCGCTGAAGGCCTTGAGGCCCAGCAGGAACCCCATCTGGTAGTGCGCGATGCCGTAGTAGGTGCCGACCATGGCGCCGGCGACCGCGCCCAGGGCCGCGCCGATCACGAAGGTGGCCGAGATCACGCGGTTCACGTCGATGCCCATGAGGCCCGCCACCTGCGCGTTCTGGCTGGTCGCGCGCATCGCGATGCCGAGCTTCGTGCGGTACACGAGGAAGAGCAGCCCCGCCATCATCGTGACGGAGGTGGCGATGATGGCGAGCTGGATGTTGGAAATTGCCGCGCTCGTCTCCGAGGTGCCGAGGTGGAAGAGCTTCAGCTCGATGATCTGCGGGAAGGCGATGATGTTGCGGCTCCAGACGAGGAGCGCCAGGTGCTGCAGCACGATCGAGACGCCGATCGCGGTGATGAGCGGCGCGAGGCGCGGCGCGCCGCGCAGGGGCCGGTAGGCCACGCGCTCGACGGCGTAGCCCACCGCCATGCAGGCGGGCACGGCGGCGGCGATCCCGGCGCCCACGACGATGAAGGGCGGCAGCCCCGTGGGCGCCAGCGCCACGATCACGGAAAAGGCCACCATGCAGCCGATCATCACCACCTCGCCGTGGGCGAAGTTGATGAGTTGAACGATGCCGTAGACCATCGTGTAGCCGAGCGCGACCACGGCGTACACGCTGCCGAGCGTGAGGCCGTTCACGACCTGCTGGAGGAAGGTGTCCAGGGTGCCGCTCCTTGGGATGCCAGGCCGATTCTACGAGAAGTGGCAAAAGAAACGGCACCGTTTCCGGTGCCGTCTCAAGGGTGCCGGGGCGGCCGGCCGCGTGGCCGCCGCGCTACTTCTTCTTGCCCTCGCCCGACGCGGGGGCGGCCGTGGGCGCGGCCGGGGGCGTGGGCGCGCCGGCGGCGGCGGGCGCGGCAGCCGGGGCGGGGGCCGCGGCGGCGGCGAAGGGCGTCGAGACGCCATTCTTCACGACCGCGAGCGGCTTGATGTTGCCGTCCTTCAGCCGGAAGATCGTGATCTCGGCGTCCTTGCGGTCGCCCTTGGCGTCGAACTCGACCTTGCCCGTCGCGCCCGTGAAGGACACGTTGTACATCTCGGGCATGAACTTGGCCGGGTCGGCGGAGTTGGCCTTCTTCATGGCCTCGATCACGGCGAGCGTGGCGTCGTAGAAGTACGGCGCGTACTGCTTGATCTCGCCGAACTTCGCGTTGAACGCCGTCTTGAACTCGGCGCTCGCCGCTTCCGCCGGCAGGCCCGCCTGCGAGCAGATGAGGCCCTCGGCCGCGGCGCCCGCGAGCTTGGCCATCTCGTTGGTGCAGGCGCCGTCGCCGAAGGAGAACGCGCTCTTGATCCCGAGCTCGCGCGCCTGCTTGAGCATCGGGCCGCCGGTGGCGTCCATGCCGCCGTGGAAGATGACGTCGGGGTTCTTCGCCTTGATCTTCGTGAGGATCGCCTTGAAGTCGGTTTCCTTGTCGGTGGTGCGCTCCCGGCCCACGACGGAGACCTTGGCGCCCTTCAGGAACTTCTCGACCTCGTTGGCGAGGCCCTCGCCGTAGGCCGTCTTGTCGTCGATGATCGCGACCTTCTTCGCCTTGAGCTCGGTGGCGATGTAGGCGGCGATGGCCGGGCCCTGCTGGTCGTCGCGCCCGACGGTGCGGAACACGCCCTTGAGGCCGCGCTCGGTGAGGGTCGGGTTCGTGGCCGAGCCGGAGATCACCGGGATGCCCGCCTTGTTGTAGATCTCGGAGGCGGGGATGGTCACGCCCGAGTTGAGGTGCCCGACGACCGCGGCCACCTTCGCGTCAACGAGCTTCTGCGCGACCGTGGTGCCCGTCTTCGGGTCGGCCTGGTCGTCCTCGCTCATCATCCTGAAGGTGACGGGCTTGCCGCCGAGGCTGAGCTTCTTGTCGTTGGCCTGGGCCACGGCGAGCGCGACGCCGTTCTCGTCGTCCTTGCCGAGGTGGGCGATGGAGCCGGTGAGGGGACCGGCGTGCGCGATCGTGACGGTGATGCCGGCCGGGGCCTCGACCTTCGGGGCGGGTTTCGGCTCTTCCTTGCCGCAGGCGGCGACGCCGAGCGCGACCGCGACGGCAATGCCAAGCTTGGTGGGACGATTCATGGAAGGTTCTCCTCGTGCAGGGGTTGGGTGACGGCGGGCAATGGGCTGAAGGGCCGGATTATAGGACCTTCCAAACGAAAAAGCCGGCACCAGGCCGGCTTTTCCTTGTAAGCAGGCGCTTACATTACTTCGTGGCGAGAACCCACTTCACCAGCGTCTTGATGTCGTCGTCCTTGACGTTGGGGTTCGGCGGCATCGGGACCTGGCCCCAGGTGCCCACGCCACCCTTCTTGACCTTGTCGAAGAGCATGGCTTCGGCCTTGGCGTTGCCGGCGTACTTCTTGGCGACGTCCTTGTAGGACGGGCCGACGAGCTTCTTGTCGACGGCGTGGCAGGCGGTGCAGGCGGACTTGGTCGCGAGCTCCATGCTGGCGAGGGCCGGGGCGGCGGTGAACGCGAGCCCGAGGGCGGCGACGATGAGACCGGACTTCTTCATGTGGAACTTCTCCTTAGGCGGAACGGTTGGGGGTAGGCGCGTAACCCGGCATTTTCGGGGCATTCAGGGTTTCGCGCAATCGGCCCGGCTCCCCGACCGGGGCCAAGCAAGTAACGCCCTGGCACACCCAGGCGTTGACAGCCGGGCCGGCCGGCTTGGCGAGCGGCGGGGGCACGCCGGCCGCGCTCCCCGTGAAGAGGACGAGCGCCGAGGGGAGGTATTCGTGGCGCAGGGCCTCCCGCCACGGCGCCAGGGACGCCTCCGGGCCGTTCACGATGACGGTGGTGGGCGGGCGGATCGTCTCCTCCACGGCCGCGAGGAGGCTTCCGAACCCGGCGGGGCTGCGCTCGAGCGCTGGCCAGAAGAGGGCGATCGTGCCCTCCGCGGCGTTCCGGAACCGCGTCTCCCCCGAGAGGTACGAGAGCCGGTTGAGCGCCCACGCGGCCACGCCGTTGCCCGAGGGCGTGGCGTTGTCGTGGCCGGGCTTGGGGCGGTGGATGAGGCGCTCGTGGCCGTGGGCGGTGAAGAAGAACCCGCCGCCGGCGTCGTCGTGGAACGACTCCAGCAGGGCGTCGCCCAGTGCCTCTGCCCATTCGATGTCCGCCGGCCGGAAGTCGGCCTGCGCCATCTCCAGCAGCGCCGCCAGCAGGAAGGCGTGGTCGTCGAGGTACCCGGCGACGGGCGGCAGGTCGCCCCGGCGCGCGGCGAGGAGCCGCTCGCCGTCCCACATCGCCGCGTGGAGGAAGTCGAGCGCGCGGCGGGCGGAGGCGAGCCAGTCCGCCCGCCCGAAGACGCGCGCCGCGCGCGCCATGCCGCTGATCATGAGCGCGTTCCACGCCGTGAGGACCTTGTCGTCGCGGCCGGGGCGGACGCGCCGGCCGCGCTCGGCGAGGAGCTTCGCGCGTGCCGAGGCGAGGAGCGCGGCGGCCACCTCGCCGGACATGCCCAGCTCCGCGGCGATGCCGGCGAGCGGCCGCGCGACGACGGGGTTCCACGCGCGGCCCTCGAAGTTGGGCGGCCGGTCGAAACCGTAGTGGGGGATCGCCACCGCGCGCTCCTCAGGCGAGAGCGCAGCCTCCACTCCCTCGCGCGTCCAGACGTAGAACCGCCCCTCCTCGCCCTCGGAGTCCGCGTCGAGCGCGGAGAAGTAGCCGCCTTCGGCCGACTGCATCTCGCGCATCACCCATGCGGCCGTCTCCTCCACCGTGCGCGCGAAGAGCGGCTCGCCCGTGACGGCCCACGCGTCGGCGTAGAGGCGCAGCAGCGGGCCGTTGTCGTAGAGCATCTTCTCGAAGTGCGGGATGGCCCAGTCGTCGTCGGTGCTGTAGCGCGCGAAGCCGCCGCCCAGCTGGTCGAAGACGCCGCCCTCGGCCATTCGCGTGAGCGTGGCCGTGGCCATGCCGAGCGCCTTCGCCTCGCCCGTCCTCGCCCAGTGGCGAAGGCAGGTCTCGATCATGTCGGGGTGCGGGAACTTGGGCGCCTTGCCGAAGCCGCCGCGCTCCCCGTCGTGGATGCTCCCGAGAAAGGCGAAGGCTTCGGCGAGAGGGGCGTCCGAGAACTCCGAAGGATGCGCGCCCCCGCGCGGCTGGGTGCGGGCGAGGGCGGCCACGAGCTCGCCGTTCTGCGCCGCGACCGACTCGCGCCTTTCGTCGTGGAATGCCCGCACCCGGCGCATGAGGTCCACGAAGCCCGGCAGCCCGTAGCGCGGCTCCTTCGGGAAGTAGGTCCCGCCGAAGAACGGCACCTGGTCCGCCGTGAGGAACATCGTGAGCGGCCAGCCGCCGGCGCGCTGCGCGAGGAGCTGGTGCGCGGCCTGGTAGACCTGGTCGATGTCGGGGCGCTCCTCGCGGTCCACCTTCACGTTCACGAAGAGCGCGTTCATCACCGCCGCCACTTCCGGATCCTCGAAGCACTCGTGGGCCATCACGTGGCACCAGTGGCAGGCGGAGTAGCCCACCGAGAGCAGGATCGGCTTGCCCGATTCCCTTGCAACGCGAAGGGCTTCCTCTCCCCACGGGTGCCAGTCGACCGGGTTGGCGGCGTGCTGGAGGAGGTAGGGGCTGGTTTCCCTGGCGAGCTGGTTAGGCATGGGGCCGAAAGGCGTTGGAACCGCGGATGAACGCAGATGAACGCAGATGGATGGTGCAGGTCATGTCGTCATCGAGCCGGATGCTCGCCCGACCATGATGCCCGCATGAAGCATGACCTGCATTCCGAGGGAATCATCTGCGTTCATCCGCGTTCATCTGCGGTTCCAACGCCCTACCCCGCGGAGCGGAAGGGAGCCCGCAGCAACCCGAGAGCGAGAGCGCACCCCAGCAGCACCGTCCCCGCCCCCGCGACCCGCCCCGCCGTGAGCGGCTCGCCGAGGAAGATCACGCCCCACACGATCCCGAACACGGGTATCAGCAGCGTCACGGTGGTCGCGCGAACCGGACCCAGGTCGGCGATGAGCCGGTAGTAGAGGATGAAGGCGAACGCGGTGCAGACGACGCCCAGCACGGCGACGGCCGCCCAGGCCGAGGCGGGCACGGGCGAGAGCGCCACGGACCACGGCGTGAAGGGGGCCATCGCGCCCGCGGCGACGAGGCAGCTCGCCGTCGAGAGCGCGGCCGGCGGCGCGTCCTTGAGGCAGACCTTGGTGAAGACGCTCGAGAACCCGTAGCACGCGCACGCCATGAGCGAGAGCGAGCAGGCGAAGAGCTCCGCGCCCGTCATGGGCTTCGGCGTCCAGCCCACGAGGATGGCGATGCCGGCGATCGAGAGCGCGATCCCCGAAACCTTCGCCACCGTGAGCCGCTCGCGGATCCACGCCGCCGCGACGATGGCGGAAAAGATGGGGGAGGTGGCGTTGAGGATCGCGGCGGTGGAGGCGTCGATCGTCTTCACCGCCGTGCCGATGAGCCAGAAGGGGATCGCCACGGCCACGACGCCCAGCACGAGGTAGCCGCGCCAGTGCCGCGAAACGCGCGCCGGCGTGCCGGTAGCGGCGAGGTAGGCGGCCATCACGATGCCGCCGGCGAGCGTGCGGCCTTCCACCATCCACGCCGGGCCGACGTGCGGCACGGCGATGCGCATGAACAGGTACGACGCGCCCCAGATCGCGGCGAGGAGCAGCAGCCGGCCGAGGTCCGCCGGTCTCAAGCCGCGGCCCGCGCGGCGAGCGGCGCGCCTTCGAGGGCGAGGAGGAACTCCTTGCGTGCGAGCCCCCCCGCGTAGCCGGTGAGGGCGCCGCCCGTGGCGACGATGCGGTGGCAGGGCACCACGATCGCGAGCGGGTTTCGGCCGGTGGCGGCGCCCGCGGCGCGCGCCGACCCCGGGGCGCCCGCGCGCCGGGCGAGCTCGGCGTAGGGGATCGTCTCGCCGTACGGGACCTTCGCGATCTCGGCCCACACGCGCTTCTGGAAGGGCGTGCCGCGCGGCGCGAGCGGCAGGTCGAAGCGGCCGCGCTCGCCGGCGAAGTACTCGGCGAGCTGCGCGGCGCACGCGCGCAGGACGGGCCACGCGGGGTCCTCGGCCCACGAAGGCTCCGGCGGGCGCGCGTACTTCGCGTCGGTGAAGTCGAGGGCGGCGAGCGCCTCGCCCTCGGCGATGGCGATGAGGGGGCCCAGCGGCGAGGCGAGGCGGGCGTAGCGGGTCATGGCGGCTCCTTTCCGGGGCGTCATTCGAGCGATTTCCACAGGTGCAGCACGGCGTAGGCGCGCCACGGGCGCCACGCTTGCGCGCGGGCGAGGCCGTGGCGCGCGTCCTTCTCGCCCATCGCCTTCAAGACGCCCACGTCCGGGTGCGGGAAGGCGTCGGGCCACGCGAGCGCGCGCATCGCGACGTACTGCGCCGTCCACGGGCCGATGCCCGGCACGCGCTCCAGCGCGGCGAGCGTCTCTTCGACGGGCGCGGACGGGTCCAGGCGCAGCGCCCCGGACTCCAGTTCGCGTGCAAGCGCCACGATCGCGCGCGCCCGGCTGGAGATGACGCCGAGGGCGGCGATGTCGGCCTGCGCCGTGGCCGCCACGCGCGCGGGCGTGGGAAAGAGCCGGTCGACGCCGGCGTGCGGCGTGTCGAAGGGCTCTCCCAGCGCGGCGGCGAAGCGCCCGGCGATCGTGATCGCGGCGGCGACGGTGACCTGCTGGCCGAGGATCGCGCGCACCGCGATCTCGAAGCCGTCGACGGCGCCGGGCAGGCGCAGGCCGGGGTTCGCCTCGGCGAGCGGGCCGAGGGTGCCCGCGATCTCGTCGGGGCGGCAGGCGACGTCGAAGAGCGATTTCACGCGCGCCAGCAGCACCGGCACGGCGCCCGCGAGCGAGGCGCTCGCCGAGACGCGCAACGCGGCCTTGCGCGGCGAGGGCGCCACCTCGATCCACCCGGCGTGGACCTTGCCCCCGCGCTCCAGCCGGACGGTCCGGCGGTAGCGGCGCCCGTCGACGGCTTCCACGCCCTTGATGGCGCGGCGATCCAGGAAGGCGAGCATCGCCGGCCAGTCGTAGGGCGGGCGGTAGGCGAGGTCGAACGCGAGGCGGTCACCCGTGGCGGCAGCGGCCGTCCGGCGCAGCGCCACCGGCGTCATGCGGTAGCGCGTGCGGAAGAGGTCGTTGAAGCGGCGCAGGCTTGCGAAGCCGCTCGCCATCGCGACGTCGACGACGGGCATCGCCGTGTCGGTGAGGAGCCGCTTGGCGAGCAGCAGGCGCTGCGTCTGCGCGTACGCCACCGGCGAGACGCCGAACTCCTGCTGGAAGACGCGGCGCAGGTGGCGGTCGGTGACGCCCAGCGCCCCGGCGAGGTCCTCGAGGCTCGCGTCTTCCAGCCGCCCGTCCTCGATGAGGCCCGCGGCGGCCTGCGCGAGGCGGCGGTTCGCATCCACCGCCGCGTAGCCCGGCGCGAGCTCCGGCCGGCAGCGCAGGCAGGGCCGGTAGCCGCCCGCCTCGGCCGCCGCCGCGCTCGGGAAGAACGTGCAGTTGCGCGCGAGCGGCGTCCTGGCCGTGCACACGGGGCGGCAGTAGATGCCGGTCGTGCCCACGCCCACGAAGAAGCGGCCGTCGAAGCGCGCGTCGTGGGTGCGGAGGGCCCGGTAGCACTGGTCGGGGTCGAGCATCATGGGGCGCATTATCCGCCTTCCGCCGGCGCCGGCTCGCCGTTTTCGGACATCGAAGCGGGCCGGCGCGGCCGGGCCGTCAGGCACGGTCGATCCGCGCGAGAAAGCACCCGGCCCGGGCGGCGTGCGCGTGCAGGAATGCCGCGCGAGGGTCGGCGAAGAGCTTCGCCACGAGGGCCGGCAGCCCGGCGCCTTCCGTGATGTCCGCCCCGGCCATGAACCCGGCGCCGTCGAAGGCGCGCACCGAGAGCAGGCGGGAGGCGAGCGCCGGCGGCACCTCGTTCACGCGGTCCCACGCCGCCCGCGCGGCGCGGCGCACGTAGACCGCGTGGCTCGCGCGGTAGGGGGAATCCACGGCGAGGTGCTCGTGGTTCAGCAGCAGCACCTCCTCGCCCGGCTCGGCGTCCTCGAGGCTCACCCGGCAGGGCGCGCCGGGCTTCTCCGCGACGATGCGGCGAACGGCCCGGTGGCGGGCCAGCCCCGCGTCATCCAGCGCGAAAAGGTGTTCGAAGGGCTTGGGGTCCAGCCCGGTGATCCGGTAGTCCATGGCGCGTGCTCCTCGGTGTCGGAAGGCACGCATCCTGCCGTGGCCGGCCCCACCCCGCTCGCCGTTTCCGGACGTGGAATGCGGGGGTGGGGGGCGCTAGCCTTCGACGATCTCCGGGGCGTTCTCGACGGGGAAGTCGACGGAGTTGGCCACGAAGCAGTGCTCGTGCGCCTTGGCGTGCATCGCGCGCGCCTCGTCGAGGTTCGTGCCCTTCGCCACCGTGACGCGGGGCCGCAGCAGCGCCGAGAGGATCTTCATCTTGCCGATGGCCGGGTCCTTGCCCAGTTCGACCGTGGCGCGGTCCTCGTAGGCGAGCACGGCGACGCGCCTCTTCGCCGCCAGCGCGAGGTAGGTGAGCATGTGGCAGTGGGCGAGCGCCAGCGCCACCAGCTCCTCGGGGTTGTAGCGCGAGGCATCCCCGCCGAAGACGGTGGGCGAGGAACCCGGGACGTCGGCGTGGCCGGGGCTTCCGAGGACGGCGTTGCGCGAGAAGGCCGGGTCCGGCGGCAGCGCCTGCGCCGGGTCGGCGGGCCAGCGGACGGTCGCTTCGAAGGTGTGGGTGTCGCTCATGGTCGTGATCTCCCGTTTCAGGCGGCCGCGGCCGCACGGCGCCGCAGCGCCAGCCAGAGCGCCGCCGAGCCCGCGATCGCGAGGAACGGCAGCGCCACGTAGTTGAGGGTGTTCCAGCCCGAGGCGTTCACCAGCACGCCGGAGGCGAAGGAAGAGGTCGCCGTGGTGCAGAAGACGAGGATCTCGTTCGCGCCCTGCGCCTTCGCCTTCTCGGCCGGCCGGTAGGCTTCCGTGAGGAGCGTCGTGCCCCCCACGTACATGAAGTTCCAGCCCACGCCCAGCAGCACCAGCGACCACCAGAAGTGGGTCACGAGCTGCCCCGAAAGCGCGATCGCCACGCAGCCGAACATGAGGGCCACGCCCGCCATCATCACGTTCAGCACGCCGAAGCGGTGGATCAGCGAGCCGGTGAAGAACGACGGCCCGAACATCGCGATCACGTGCGCGGAGATCACGCTGGCCGCCGCCGCATAGGGGTGCCCGCAGAAGCCCATGGCGAGCGGCGTGGACGTCATGAGGAGGTTCATGACGCCGTAGCCCAGCGCCGCCACCGCGACCGCCACCATGAACACGGGCTGCGCCATGATCTCGCGCAGCGGCCGCGTGGGCCCGTGCGCCTCCGCCGCGTGCGGGTCGGGGATGCGCAGTCCGGCGAGGATCGCCATGGTGAGGAGGCAGAAGCCCATGAGGGAGGCGTAGGAGGCGAGGAAGGTGGGCTGCACGAGGTCGCGCGTCACCTTGCTCATCTCCGGCCCGACGATGCCGCCCACGAGCCCCCCCGCCATCACGAGGGAGATGGCCCTCGCCTTCCAGTGCACGGGCGTCGCGTCGGCGGCGGCGAAGCGGTAGTACTGGCCGAAGGCGTTGTAGGTGCCGAGCACGAGGGTGCCGAACACGAGCAGCCAGAAGCTCGACTGCCAGATCGCCGCCGTCGTGATGGCCCCGCCCGCGAGCCCGAAGAGCGTGCCGGTGAGGAAGCCGTTGCGCCGCCCCACGCGCTTCATCCACAGCGAGGCCGGGAAGGTGGAGAGCGCCGCGCCGACCACGTAGCCCGTGACGGGGAGCGTCGCGAGCGCCTTGGTGTCGGCCAGCGCGAACCCCGCCAGCCCGTTGAGCGAGATGAGCGTGACGTTGTTGGTGAAGAGCAGCGCCTGGCAGCAGGCCAAGAGGAAGACGTTGCGGCGCGCGTGGTCCATCAGCGCATTCTAATGCGCGAGCGCCACCCCGGTCCGGCACCGGGGCGCGAAGCGCCTACAACGGCTTGCGGCGGTACGAGAGCGTCTCGTGGCGCAGCTCGCCGGATTTCTCGCGGATGGCGAGCTTCACCACGAGGCCGTCCGTGCCCTTGCGCTCGAAGACGATGCGCCCGAACACGGCCTCGTCGGGCGAGATGCGCGAGAGCCGGATGCGCAGCGCCTTGTCCTTCTCCTCCCAGCCCACCCAGTCGGGGTGGAAGTGCTTCACGACGAACTGCAGCGTGTCGTCGACCTCCTCGATCGCGAAGAGCTCGTAGAACCCGGGCTTGCCGTCGGTGCGGTACAGGCGGAAGGCGCCCAGGAGCACCCCGGCTTTCGGCGGCAGCCAAACGTCCTCCAGCTCGCCGCCCATGCCCTCGCCGACCCAATAGCCGGTGAGCCAGGCCACGTCGCCGACGCGCGCGGGCGGCGAGGGCGCCTTGGCCGCGGGTTGCGGCGACGGCGCGCCCGGAGCGGGGTACTGCGCCGCGGCGCCGAACGCGAGCACCACGGTGGCGAGGGCGAGCAGGCGGCGCATGGCGGTCTCCCGGCGGGGTGGAAGGCGGATTCTGTTCGCGCGGCGCGATTCGCGTCAACGCGCGGCCCGGCGCTAGAATTCCCGCCCATGGGATCGACCTGCCGCCACCTCGCCGCCGCCGGCCTGGTCGCGGCGGGCCTCCTCGCCCTCGACGCTTCGGCTTCCGGCGACGGGCACCTGGGCCTCATCCGCGGCCGCGACCTCTCTCCCTTCGGCTTCCTGCGCCTCGACATGCGGCCGGCGCACGCCGCGACCGCTTCGCCGGGGCAGTGGGCCGTCGAGGTGGAGCTGGGCTACCAGAACACCTGGGCGCTGAGCCCCAACGTGCAGGACTATCTCGGCACGCTGCCCGGGCGCCGGCGCCTCGGCCCGGCGGAGATCGCGGCCATCCGCGCGCTCCCGGGGGAGAAGTTCCTCGCCGACCTCGAACTGGGGCTTCTCGACCTCGCCTTCCACCGCCGCCTCGACGCGAACTGGTCGGTGTACGCCATCGCCGGCGCCGCCGCCTACGGCGGGGGCTTCATGGACGGCCTCATCGAGGGCTTCCACAAGGGGCTCGGCCTGGGCGACTTCGGCCGCCCCGCGCTCGGCCGCGACGAGTTCAACGTGCTCTTCGACCTCAAGGAGACGCACTTCGTGCAGCAGGGCGCGCCACGCGCCGGCGGCCTCCTCGACCCCACGGTGGGCGTGCGCTACGCATGGGCGCCGCGCCCCGATCCGTGGAACCTCATCCTGGAGGCGGCGGTGAAGGTCCCGGTGGGCGGGAGGCGCGCCTACCTTTCCAACGGCCACGCCGACACGGGCTTGCAGGCCACGGTGCAGCGCGTGGCCGGCCGCCACGGCGCCTACGCGAGCGCCTCCGCCGTGTACACGGAGACGAGCCTCTTCGGCAACGGCGGCCGCCGGCAGGTCGTGCCCACGGGCATCCTCGGCTACGAATACGCGCCGGACGGGCGCACGCAGCTCCTCGCGCAGGCAAGCATCAGCCGCAGCACCCTCAGCCGGCGCGAGACCGACCTCGAGAGCCTGCGCAAGAACAAGTACCAGGTCTCCGCCGGCATCCGCCACCGCGTGGGCGATGCCGTGCTCAGCTTCGCGATCACCGAGAACGTCGCCAACTTCAACAACACGCCCGACATCGGTTTCCAGCTCGGCTGGGTGTGGGCGCCGGGACTCGGGGCGAATCCGCGATAATGGCGGCTTCCCCACTCGATACCGGTTCCCGACGATGAACTACAGGCGACTGGGCCGCGCAGGCCTCAAGGTGAGCGAGCTTTCCTTCGGCTCCTGGGTGACCTACGGCAACCAGATGGACACGAAGGCCGCCGGCGAGTGCATGGCCGCGGCGTACGACATGGGCGTGAACTTCTTCGACAACGCGGAGGTGTACGCCGCCGGCGAGAGCGAGCGCATCATGGGCGAGGTGCTGAAGAAGCTCGCCTGGCCGCGCCTCAAGTACGTGGTCTCCACCAAGTTCTACTGGGGCATCACCGACGGGCCCAACGAAAAGGCCACGCTCAACCGCAAGTACCTCATGCAGGCGATCGACGGCAGCCTCCGGCGCCTGCAGCTCGACTTCGTCGACCTCGTCTACTGCCACCGCCCCGACCCCGAGACGCCCATCGAGGAGACGGTGTGGTCCATGCACGACATGATCCGGCAGGGGAAGGCCCTCTACTGGGGCACCTCCGAGTGGAGCGCCTCCGAGATCATGGCCGCCTGGCAGATCGCCGAGCGCCACCACCTCGCGAAGCCCGTGGTCGAGCAGCCGGAGTACCACCTGTTCCACCGCCGGCGCGTGGAGGTCGAGTACCGCCACCTCTACCACGACATCGGGCTCGGGCTCACCACCTGGAGCCCGCTCGCCTCGGGGCTCCTCACCGGAAAGTACCGCGCCGGCATTCCCGAGGGCAGCCGCGCAACGATCCCGCGCATGAAGTTCCTCGTGCCGGGCCTTACGGACCCGCGCAGGAACGAGGCCGTGGGGCAGCTGGAGACCGTCG
>Ga0209170_1000393_pt1 | contig 20013 bp, 12 predicted proteins | sample KloWWTKNB14_bulk_FD_187178 | JGI IMG/M metagenome (GOLD analysis project Ga0209170, IMG submission 187178) | Active sludge microbial communities from Klosterneuburg, Austria, studying microevolution and ecology of nitrifiers - Klosterneuburg... | ecosystem: Engineered > WWTP > Aerobic digester >...
ACACTATGCGTGCCGCACTGAACCGTCACATCGCTGCCCTTCTCCGTACAGGTGAAATAGAGCAGTTGGACGAGTTCGGCGACGGGTCAAACGAAGGCGTAGTTCTTCGGCTTTCAGGATGCACCGTAGTAAAAGAGCGGCCCGCCGGAAAAAGGAACCTCACGGAGATTCCACCATCTGAGCTGATTGCTGTCATCCAGCAGATTCTTGCGTCTTCAGGTAAAAGAATGGATGATGAGCAAGTTTGCCATCAAGTACTCTTCCACTACAAGTTCTACAGTCTTACACAGGTCAGGAAGCGTCATCTGCGACGCGTATTGGCCACCATGCGTCAAACGCAGCAGAGTACAATGTTCTAAGCGTCAATACAGTTCTCCGTTGAATCAACTTTGAATGGATTAGCGCGATTTGACAATGGACAAGCCGAAGGATCCAACAAGTAGCGCAGGGCACGATTCCAGGAAGACTCCGCTCCGCAGCATGTTGCGCGATCCAGTGGAGCACGGCCTTTGGGACCAATTGTACCCGATCATCGCACAATGGGATCAGCGACCCTATTTCAAGGATGTTGCGTTTCGCTTACAGCTCGGTGCAGCGGCCTATCTCTTCGCCGCGAAGGATCGGATAATCACAGAAGAACAGTCGCGAAAATGGAGAGAGGTCCAAGCCTACTTCATAGCGGTGACCGAATACAAAAGCGTTGGCGCAGTCGGGAACAGATTAGCTGAACATGGGGACGAGGTGGGGGCGGCAAATGTCCGCGCGTTCGGTGCGCGTATCGGACCAAAGCTCGAATCGGCCCAACGCAAGGAGGAACGCATACGTGCGGATCTAAAGCAACTTTTAGAGGAGGGCGGGCTGTCGACCTTACTAGCTGACGAGCGGTTTGTACCTCTGCCATATAGCCAGCATTATGGTGATGTGCCAGTGGCGTTCAGCGTCGGTCAAACGAGCCTCATCGGGGAAGCCAGCCTGCGCGTAAAGGACCTATTTGCTTCCTTGGATGATCGGGAGGGGATACGCATCGTATGCGACATGTACCCGCCTGCTGTCCATTGCAATCATCACGATCGATTTGATCAGCGCGTATACGATTGTCTTCCTTCCCGCCGCTTGTTCGATTGGTTCGGACACATTCCTGAGCGCTGGACTGAGTTTCAGCACTACCACCACCGCGAACTTCACGCGGATCATCGCGGCATGTTGAAGCTGCTTCAGTTACTCAGCAAGGGGCCGACCACACTGCTACATTTGAAACGTGGGGAATACTCCATCGCCTTATCGTTGTACAACTATCTGCTGTCCCATTACCCACACGTGTTCAGTCTGAGATGAGGACTATTATTTTCCATGCCTCCTGCAAAGCTTCTTAGTTCAATACGACCGAACAGGTATGGAGCTGAAGCCTCGGATCTGCACTCCATGAAACCAACACGCTACCGGTCCGGTAGCAGACCACCAACACGCGGTATCGCGTTCCGCGCTGAAGGCTGAAGACTGCCGGAAGCTTCAGAGCCTTGTGTGAGGTTTTTGAGCTAGCACAAGACCAACTGGCCACAAGCGGCATTGGCGTCAATTACTAACATTGATTCCTGATACCTTTTCTTTGCATTCACTTGCACGATGGCAACGAAAGAGACGACACACAACCACTGGGTACCTAAGACCTACCTCAACAGATTCGCCGTTGAACTTGAACAAGATGTCTTCCGGTTACATGTATTGAACAAGGATAGTAGAGAGAAGTCATTTCCAGCTGGGACAAGGGATATCTGTGTGAAAAAGAAGTTCTACACCCTGCCAGGAGAGACCGAAGAAGAACGCCAACTTGTTGAGCGCATCTACGGAGATCACTGGGAGTCAGACTATCACCGAGTTGTTGATTTGGTAACGGATGATGATCGCAAGGTGATCAACGATGAGACGCGCCATTTCGTGATTAGCACTGTTACTTCGCTGCTCTTCCGGACCATCAAATGGCAGTTGAAACAGGATGGAATGATGAGGCAGGTATTCACTGCGGCAGTGCAGCACTCGATGGCTTCGGGTGCTGAATACGTAATGATTGAAAACGAGCGAATTTCACTGGTTGGTAAGTCGATTGACGAACTTGTGAAGGACTTTGAGAAGAGAGGTCGACCCGCACGAATCATTACCCAACTCAAGATGGCAATTCGACTGGCTCAGGTTAGGATGAACGACGCGATTGGGGTAGTGAAGCTTGACGGACCCGATAATTTCATCACTTCGGACCATCCGGTAGGGATATGGAACCAAAATGACGGGATAATTGTTCCCTTCTCCCCGACAAATGTTCTATCCCTACCTGTCAACAACAAATACCGAATAGACTTGTACCCACCCAGTGACATTCGCGGAAAAAATCACATTGCTCGCGTAGTGCATTCAGGTCTCATGGCTACCGCAGAAGCAGCAGTGAGCAACGATATTCAATTTCAACAATGCGAGTATTACTTGCTCGGTGACCAAAAAACCCTGGATCATTTTGATTCGACACGAAATGACCAAGCTCTCGTCGATAGTATAATGGCTGAGTACAAGATCAAGATTCCAGCACTTATAGACCTTGCGAAATCGATGGGTATTGACCACAACAAGGTTTGAGCTATCGTTCATTTTCATTATGAATGGCTGAACCTCTAGGAAGCTATGGTCCGTACTTGGGCTTGAGCTGATACATTAACTCAAGCTGATTTCTGTTACCCCAAAGCCGAATGAACTTGTGCTCATATGCTTAGAAGTTTCGAGAAGCGCGAACTTGGCTATGTTGGATTTGTATTCCGTGTGATTCAGGAAGATTGGTGGACGTTCCGATCTTGGGCGAGCAATCGCCATTGTGAATTTCACACGAAAATTCTGCAACGCTGCGACCAGATCCTCTTCGATCAAGGCAGGGCCACCCTTTGCGTTGTATTTGCGAATTATCTCTCGTGTAAAATCAAATTGACCACTGACCTTGTCTGATGCTAGTCTCCTTGCTGAGAGTAACACCTGATAGGATAAGTCTCGCATGCTCGCATCGAAGCCGCGTTTTACATGGACGAAATTGAGTTCTTCGCTGTCCCAGATTAGAACGTCACATAGTTCGATGTTTTCATGGACGATCGTGTCAAGAACGAAACACTTTCCGCTAGCATGATTCATATAGGCATTGTTGTATTGTGCCTCAGTTCTCATGGCTTCGTTCCATTCCAGGTTGAAAAGTCCAGCCCCAGTATTACGTGCGACGAGTAATGTCGCAAACTGCGAATTCAATTCTGCTTCGAAATTTCCGCGCGCTTCATACCACTCAGTATCAACATGGAAAACGGGTCTTCCGTTGAACTCAATCTCACATGTTATGTGCTGAAGCACCGTCGCAGTCGTTGACTGGCGATCGCCCCTGAACCCTTTTACTCTACTCGACATTATGAGCCCGTTGAACTCGAATTGCGATAGATTCGGGTAGTTCTGGTAGATGTAACTCAAAGTTTCTCGGTAGATGGTTCTACGGTCTTGGACCTCGAATGCCGGCTTCATGGAGTTCTTGAAGTACACTTTATATACTTCGCTTTGCACAAATGATTCAAGCAATGATGGGTGCATAAAATCAATGTCCATTGGAATCATGAATTCAGAACGCGCTGGAGAGTTGCGCCGCTCCATGTCGTCACGGATTTCCTTCAATAATTGCTGGGTATACCTGCCATCGGAAACTTCCTTATCCTCAACGCGAACAAAGCATGTAAGGTGCTTCTGTGGCATCGCACCAAGTATTAGGGCAAGGATGCGAATCAGCTCTTGCAATTCCTCAAAAGAAACCTTTGGCAATAGCTTGAAGTAGGCTGCCACTTCAACAACCAAACGCGGCTTCTCAGATGCGATGAACCCGAATAGGTCTTTTGAAATATGCTCGCTTAGTTCGATAAGCATATTGGTCGGTACCATGCCAAATACCAATACTTCTTGAACCAATCTTTCGATACGTGGAACGCTACTCGAAGCAGCATCACCGCCAGTGACTCCGCGAGACCTAACCGAAAGGACGTTATCCTCTCCTGGAAGACTAATTCGCTCGTACAGGCCGGTCCCGAAGTGATGATTGATGTAGCGCTTGATCGCCATCATTCCAGAACCCGCAATGACGCAGAAAATCTGTTCTTGATGAACCATGAAGAGAACAAACGACAAGGTTCTTACTCTAAAATCACTGCCATCAGAAATGCCTTTTGGAATAAAACCCTGCCACGGTGATGGCCCATCATATGCTTCAAAATGATAGAAATAATGCTCGATGTCGCCGTATGTACTCATCGAAAGGTTCATCGCCCCTTCAACATGTTCCAGAGATGCATGGTGTTCTTTGCAAATGAATCGAATGCAATCATCATGTGCCTTGAACTTGACCAATTCAAAATGACTTCGATTGATCTGGAATACTGAAGTCGTCCGTTTGGAAATGTTCTCCTGCATGGTTCAAGAATCAGACTAATCCACCGTGCGACCGACTCATGTGTGAATAGTTCTAGGGAGTGAATGTCAAAGGAGCAATGTAGCCCCATCCTCTTTCAATAGCCCTCGCCCCCGGCCAGTGTCGCAGTTCTACGTAACCTCATGTCAGTTCACTGTTGGTTGCCCTACACCACCACCCTCACTCCACCTGCTCGATCTCGATCCGCCTCTCCATCGCCGCCCCCACACCATACACGGAATGCTGCAGGTCGTCCAAGCGATCGCTCACCGAGGCATCTGCGGTGCTTTTGCCAAAGGGTTGCTTCACCACCACCAGCTGGCCGCCGTTGGTGGCGGTGCCGTTGAGGTAGGGTAGGAGTGCGCCGTGGTCGGTGCGTTCCAGGTAATGCACCAGCGTGGCGATGCGGCGCAGCGAGAGATTCTTGTTGTAATCGCTTTTGGCCAAGGGGCTGGCGTAGCCGCGCACCTGCAGGGTGATCTGCTGGCCTTCGTCCAGCGCTTCCTTCAGCAGGGCGGTGAACTGGTTGAGCTGGGCGAAGCCGTGGTCCACCTGCTGGGTGAAGAAGGCATCATCCGCGCCGCTTGCGATCCCAATGCCCACCTTGGTCCCTGTGGCCGGATCCTCCAACGGGTGGAACCGCTCAACCATGTCCTCCAAAAACGCGAGGACCTCCGGCGATCCACTGGGCCAGATCTCTTCGGTGCGGAACCAGCAAGGCAGCACACAAGCCGAGAACATCCGGTCCTGCAATGCAGGCGGATGGGCCTGGCCGGACCAAGCACGCAGTCGGTCAGCTGCGGCCGGGTCGAAAGAGGCGGCTGCGGAAGCATACAATACACGGCCTTGTGCGCCACGTCGGATCTGCGTGATGGCAGGATAGGCCGAGACCGGCGCAGCGAAAGCATCCACTCCGTGCATCTCGAACATCGCATCCACGGCGAACTGCTGGCTTATGAGTTTGCGCAGCTTCCGTCCGTAAGCATTGTGTTGCCATCGATCAGCGACGATGTAGCACAAGCGACCTTCTGCTTTGAGGGACCGAAGGCCCTTTTCAATGAACCCGACGAAGATGTCAGTACCCATGGTCATGGTATTCCACAGACCGATGTACGCATTGCGGCGCGCCTCCGGAATTTCCTGCGCACGGATGTATGGTGGATTACCGATCACAAGATCGAATTCGATCTCATCGGCTGCAAGCAAAAAATCCGCGTGTCGGATCCAATGCTCAACGATCGCGTCCGCTCCGGTCCATCCATCAGTAACCAAGAATTCCACTACACGCTCGCGAGCAGTCCGCACGTTGTCCGCTTGAAGGTCATAAGCGCGAATAGCGTTCCGTGCATCGCTCAGTGGCCTATTGTTGGCCCGCAGCGATCGTGAAAGCCGCTGAACAATGCGCAACAAGAACGCACCATCGCCACATGCAGGCTCCAAGAGCTTGACCAACGCAAGGTCACGCTCGGAGCGATAGTTGGCTAGGTCCAACATCAGGTCAACGACCCAGGCCTTGGTATAGACAGCACCGTGTTTATCCCCATCCTCGATCGGCCCAAGCGGGCGAACGAGCTCCAAGAGTTCACTTCGGTCCAGTAACGTGAGTTGTTCGCCGGTCATGTTCTCGAAAGAGCGATGGTCTAACCCTGCGAAGGTCGCTCTGGAATTTCAAAGGAACGCATAGAGGTGGATTCCTCTTTCCCGTCGCCTCCGTGTGCTGGTCAACTATGGAGTACAGCCCCACCAGTGTCCCCGGCCCGTTCATTCAGGAACGCAGGTCTTGGTGGGCCGGGAACACTGGCGGGAGCGGCGTGTGCCGCTCCACACCATAGCTTCACGCCGCATGAAACTCTGGGCAGGCGTAACCGATAACCATTGGTACAAGTTCCTCTCGGAAGGCAGCTTCGATGAGGTGAACTTCTGGCAGCCCAGTGGCCGCGCGCCATTCGCCAACCTGCCTGCCGGAACTCCTTTCCTGTTCAAGTTGAAGGCGCCGAACAACCACATTGCGGGAGGAGGCTACTTCGTGAAATTCTCCACGCTGCCTTTGCCGATGGCCTGGGAAGCCTTTGGGCCGAAGAACGGTTCCTCCACTTTCAAGGAGTTCGACAAGCGCATCCGGGGATATGCGAGTGGCACGGGTGCGACCTTGGAGATCGGATGCAACGTGATCACGCAACCCTTCTTCTTTGAGTGGAAGGATTGGATCCCGTTGCCGAACTGGCCGAAGAGCGTGATGCAGGGCAAGATCTATGACACCGATGCCGAGGATGGCGCTTGGCTCTGGAATGAAGTGCAACAGCGCATCCAAATGGCCGAGATACAGAACCTGTTGGGTGAGCCACAAGCGGAGTATGCCGCCGGACCTCGCTTCGGTGAGCCGTTCCTGACCCAGCAACGCTTGGGCCAAGGAGCCTTTCGCGTGCTGGTGGGAGAGGCTTACACGAAACGCTGTGCCATCACGGGTGAGTCAACCTTCCCGGTCTTGGAGGCGGCCCACATCCTGCCCTATGAAATGGAAGGCCCCCACCGCGTTTCCAACGGCATGCTGTTACGTTCCGATTTCCACAAACTGTTCGATGCCGGCCTCATCTCCGTTACACCCGATCTGCGTGTTCGCGTGAGCGCCAGCATCAAGGAGAATTGGCACAACGGGAAAGCCTATTACCGCTTGCACGACCAGCCTTTGACCGTAATTCCTGAGCACCTCAGTGAGCGGCCTGATCCAGAATACCTGCGCTGGCATTTTCAAGAACGGTTCGTTGGAAAGTAGCTTTAGTGTATTACGAAGAAGTTCCACCTCGCATCGTTGTTCCTAGCATCCATTAAGCTAGTGCTCTACACTGCAACCTTCTTCAGGGTAGAACGAAGTCTTTCCGTATCCATATCGGCGAAGTCTTCTTCGATCTTTCCAGAGATTGAAATTTCTTCAACCTTCAATCTAGTGGAGAGGTAGCCGAGCTTTAGCTTGAGTGTCTCAAATAAGTCCGACCACCGGATAACCTTTATCTCAATGTTCCTAGTCTCATTGCGGAAAAACACATCGACTGAATCCGGCTTCTTCGATGCGTTGATCTCGAAAAGTGCTTTTGGATGAATGTCCGATCCTATGAGAATGATGGTGTATTTCAGGTTCTTCGGAAAAATTCCACGCTGTTCGATCTCCCAAGCATAGTTCTTCACTTGTGCGAGTTCCTTAATGCTCAACCGGACGCGAGGCGCCTTGAGTTCAACGACCATGACCTCCCGTTGATCTGCACTGACAATTCGTTCAGAGTACATAAAGAGATCCGTGATCGATTTGCTTGCACCTCTGATGTTTTCAATAAGGTTATCGTCCTTCTTCTTTGGTTCGCACTTCAGAAGTTCATCTCTGAGGTTCGACAAGTTGTTCTCAAGGTTCTTGTCTGAAAGTAGGGTTGTGTTATCAGCGTACTGTTCGCCAAATACCCATGTCATCCGCTCGAGGAACTTATGTAGTTCCTTCCGCTCCTTCACGGACTTTGAGATATCGCCATAGATGAGCTTTTCCAAGAACGCGATGTCCTCCAACTTCTTAACGACGCGTTCATTGAATCGAATTAATTCACCTGCTGAGGTTTTGGACATAAGGGTCTTAAAACGACCCACTAGATCATTTTCAAGTTTCAGTACGTTCTGAACGACATCGACAATATCACCATTTGAGATAGCCCGATCAATAAGGGGATAGACAACACTTCGCACCTTGTCCTGCTGTTTTATGAAGTGATAGCGGTCTTCCAGCAAATATGCGAATCTGTCGAAAACAAGCATCTTGGAGCTCAATCCTTTCTCATCTGAATCATTGTCGTAGGGATAGAACTTATCCTTTTTCAGCCTGCTCGCGAAATCTTCATACTCCTTGCCTTTCTTGCGAAAGAACTTTGTGAGGTAGTCTTTAATGAAGAGCTTGAAATGGCGAACGTTCTCATCCAGCTCCAAATCGAGATTGGTGAACATGTCCGTGGGCAGTTCGTGGCTGTCCACATAGATGAACCAGTCACCGATCTTGGGACTCATCCATGTCGCATCAAATTCGAATCCACTAACGATCGACTGTACACCAGCGTTGTTGTTTGTGATAAAGACCTTCCTTCGATCCAAGCTGGATTTCAGCTTAAACGCGGTAACCGCAATGTCGAAAGACTCGCCCCGCTTGTTTTCAAATTTGATCACAGCGAGGTCCGGTTTTCCAACCACGAACTGGGATCTGTCAAGGAGCTTGCCGTTGACATGGAAATTGACCTTCTTGTTGAATATTTCTAACGGGTATCTCTCGAATATTGACAGAGCGATATTATCAGGTAGAAACTTGTCTATGATACGCCTACGAGGAACCTCCTTTACTTCGTACGAGTTGTAAATCTTGCCGATGAGCACATGATAGTAGGTCGCTTCCTTGCTCGGCAATGTCAATTCCTCCGTATCGAATTCTACCTCGTCGATGTTCTTCGCTGGGGTAAAGGAGTCTGCACCAAGGTGAATCTTAAGGCTCGTGGTCTCTTTGCGGGTAGGGTCGTACGCCACCGACCGGATCTCAACGTGTTTGCCAATTTGCATTGCCGCAAATCGACCAACACCTTTTCCTTGTTGCTTATTTGCAGTTCCAATATTAAACAGCCGTCGATCGATATCGCGTACATGGACCCCGTGTCCATCATCCTTGATGGATATGGCTGATATAGGAACATCTGCCATGTCATCATTATAAGTAATCTCTATCCAGATGTTCCTTGCTGTAGCTTGAATGGAATTATTGATCAGCTCCGCGAAAGCGAAAAAGGTATTCAAGTACCGCGTGAACAGTTCGTTGACGACCCTGGAATTCGTTGTAAACCTTCGCTTCATGGTTGACGGAAAATCCGGAATGGCTGAGTCGGTAATATATGCACAGAGAATACCATCCAACACTAAAAATTACTCAACAGCCCGTTCTTTCAGGTCTGCCTCCGCCGCCAAGCTCATGACACCTTCCACCTCGGTATACTTCGTCCCACTCCCCATCACCTCGCTCAGCACGCTTTGAAGGAGAGTGTCTGAAGCAAGATTCGACGCATTTAACTCACGCTCCATTTCGTCGCATCGGGTCATAAGGAGGTTGACCTGCTCCACGATGCGCTGCTGCTCGCCGAGCGGAGGGAACGGGAGCATGAGCGTTCTAATATTATCCAGATTCAATCCTGGCTTTCCCGCTCCGTAGGCGCGAGACACAAGCACATTCCGACAAGCTGAGGGTGCCATCAGGCATAGTAAAAGCCACTCTGAAGTTTCCAGCATAGTTGGCTTGATGAGGGCAACGTGCTGGCTCACAAACGCCTCACCGATTTCCTCGGTGAGGCGCGCAGGCGTTGATACACCTGCACCCGTGATGACAACGAATAGGTCGCCCTTTTCCACGCGGGTTCGCTGGCCATCGTTTTTCATGGGTGGATTCACGCAGGCCAGGTCATCTGTCAGTAACTGCCCGAAGCGAATATTTTGGGCACGGATGAACTTCGGGCCAGCGTCCGAGTAATACTCAGCCCAACCTCGCGATCCGCTCGTTACCATGTTTGTCACATCGCCCAATTCCGTTGTGGTCCAATGTTCCGGCAGGTCATATCCGAACTCAGTGCGATATCTACCAGTACGTTTCTTGTTCGGTACCAGACCTTGTGTTATCAGTGCGGCCTTGCGCAAAATAATCCGTTCCAGCAATTGGGTTACCTGTTCATCTCTCTTGTTCGGCTCCACCAGCTTTCCCAACACAGCATCGTTCAGGACTGACTGCCGCAATTGCTTCAGCAATCTGCGCTGTTTGTTGTTTTCCTTGGTAAGTTCAGCATGCTTCGCTCCGGTTCCTTCAATAACCTGGACAATGCGCTTCTGTACTACCTTGTCCACAGGGTAGGTGATCTCGAAGCCCAAAAAGTCTTCCACTTTGGTGCGTTTCGAACCCACCCCGCGAGCAAGCTTGTCAAATGTGCGCCATGCATCGCCCTTCACTAACCAGAAGTGAATCCACTCGGGCAGTATTGAGGTGGAAACATCGAATGTCGGCAGATCGGAGCTGCTTTGGTAGCCATCTAGTTCAGCTGGAACAATTCCGAAAGCGCCCTTATGGAGATTCTGCTTCCCATAAATGAACTGCCCGGCTTTCCGCAAATAGTAACGCGTTGCACCTTCCTTCTCGATAGAAGGCTCGCGGCGCTGAACTCCTTTGACGTTTAACTTGACAGTGATACGCCTTTGCGGATCTGAAAATTCGGCATCGATACGACTCTCTGTGAGCAAATCACCGAGTGGGCACGTCTTCCAGTGATTCATGCGCCAACCATCAATTTATCCAGCAACGCAATGCTCCTTTCGAATGAAGCTTTGAGTTTAGCAATGAGTTCACTGCTTCTGAGTTCGCCTTCCTCTTCGCTTGAGTTGGGGTTTTTAATATCCAGATTGTAGTAACGGTCACGAATGTCCCTGATGGGTACTTTCCAGCATAACTCACTTTCGCTGCGCTTATTCCACCATTTCTCTACCGGTGCAAATTCTTCTCTAGTTATTGGTCTAGTCTTACTGTAGGCTTTTTGCCCTTCTGGCAAGCGGTGCTCATAGTACCAAACATCCTTCGTTGCCTGCCCCTTGGTGAAGAAGTAGAGGTTTGTTGCCGTGGGCGTGTATGGCGCGAACACGGACTTAGGCAATCGCACCACCGTATGCAAAGCGCAGTCGGTAAGCCACTTTTCACGAACCCGTTGCTTTACACCTTCATCGTTATGTGTGTCATCAGGTAACACGATAGCCGCACGACCACCTTCTTTCAGGAGATGGACCATGAGGATCAGGAAGAGATCTGCACTTTCCTTGGTGCGGTAGTTCAACGGGAAGTTCTTCTCATTATCGTTTGCCACCGTGCCCCCGAAGGGCGGGTTGGCAGTAATAATATCAACTCGATCCCTTGGGACGTATGCGCTCAGCGGCTTGTCCAGCGCATCGCGGTAGGCGATGTTCGGGTTCTCCACGTCGTGCAAGATCAAGTTGGTGGTGGCCAGCAAGTGGGGCAAGGGCTTCCACTCCCAACCGCGCAAATTGGCTTCGATGCTCTTGCGCTGTTCCACGTTCTTCGCCTGCATTTTCAGTTTTTCCGCATGGCAGGTAAGGAAGCCGCCCGTTCCGCAGGCCGGGTCCAGGATGATCTCGCCCAACTTCGGGTCGATCATGTCCACCATGAACTGTGTGACCGGTCGCGGCGTGTAGAACTCGCCATAGTCCCCGGCGGACTGCAGTTCGCGCAGAATCGTTTCGTAAATATCCCCGAAAAGGTGGCGCTCACCGCTGTTATGGAAGTCGATCTCGGAGATCTTGTTCAACACCTTCCGGAGCTGAATGCCGCTCTTCATGTAGTTGTTCACGCCAAGGAAAATGTCCCTGATCAAGGCGCTGCGCGGATCCGTTCCCCGCAAGGTGCGCAAGCTGGGGAAGAGTTGCTTGTCCACGAAGTCGAGCAATTCGTCCCCGGTGATCCCTTCATCATCTTCCGCCCATGCCCGCCATTGCAGGTTCTTTGGGATGGAGCCCTTGTGTCCCTTTTGGGTCACCTCCAGTTCCTCATCCTTCGCGTCCTGTATCTTCAGGAAGAGCATCCATGCCAACTGTTCGATGCGTTGGCCATCGCCACTGATGCCCCTATCGTCGCGCATGATGTTGCGCACGCTCTTCACGAAACCGGTAATGTTGCTCAAGGTCATGCGATACGGTAGAGTTCGTTCTCTAATTCGGTAATGGCTTGGTCGTAGTCGGCCGGGCTACCAAAGCGCTTCATCAGTTCCAACGGTACACCCATTTCGCTGAAGGGCGTAACGCGCAGCACTTCCGCCGTCTCCAAATTCTCCAGGCCTTCGTCGGCGTACTTGTCCAGCAACGCTTCAAGCACGGTGCGCGCCTGTGCGGCGTACTTGGTGAAGTAGTTGCGCTTCTTCACATTGTTGGCCCGCTCGCGCCGGGTGAGCGGCGGCTGGTCATAGGCCACGTGGCAGATCAGGTCGAAGAGGTCCACCTCGCGGTTCACCGCTTGTTTCAAGGCTTCCACCAAAACGCCCTGCTCCTCCAGTTCCTTGATGAGCACTTCCTTTCGCTCGGCCTTGTTCCATTGGTTCAGGAAATCATCGAGGCTGGCGAAGCGCTCTTGGATGATACCGCGCGCATGGTCCTTCAAGCTGGTGGTGATCGGCTTACCATTGCGGTCGAAGTAGAGGTCGCGGCTCACCAGCACGCTCACGTCCACTCCGTTCACCACCACCTTTTCGCGCTTGCCGGGCGGGTCGGCAACAATGCCGCCGCCGCCAGTGCCTTCACCGTAGGGCGGGTGGGGATCGATGATGACCTCCGTGCCGTCCTCCTCAATGATGGGCGTATCGTCCACTTCCTCCTCGCCCACGATATCCCCGAGGTCGTCGCCGGGGCCAACGGTCTTAACGCGAATGGGATCGCCATCGAAGGCGGGATCCGCGAACAGGTCGGTGGCGTTGCGGAAGTCGAGGATAGTGAAGTAGAGCTTGCCATAGTCCTCGTTGATCCGGGTGCCGCGCCCGATGATCTGTTTGAACTTGGTCATGCTGGTGATGTTGGCATCCAGCACGATCACCTTGCAGGTCTGCGCATCCACGCCAGTGGTCATCAACTCGCTCGTGGTAGCGATCACCGGATAAGGCTCTTCCGGGCTGATGAAGTTGTCCAGTTCACGCTTGCCTTCGTCGTTGTCTCCGGTGATCTGCATCACGTACTTCGGGTTCACCTTCACTAGGTCGGCATTGCAGTTGGCCAGTTCCTGTCGCATGCGCTCGGCATGGTCGATGTCCACGCAGAACACAATGGTCTTGGCGAAGCGGTCGTATCCCTTCAAGAACTCGGTGACCTTTTTCGCCACCATGGCCGTGCGCTCCTTGATGACCAAGTTGCGGTCATAATCCCGTGTGTTGTAAACGCGGTCCTCCACGGGGGCGCCTGTCTCGTCGGTCTTGTTCGCATCCGGCCGCCAGCCTTCGAGGTCCACGTTCAGTCCAATGCGCACTACACGGTACGGAGCGAGAAAGCCGTCGTCGATGCCTTGCTTCAAGGTGTAGGTATAGAGCGGGTCGCCGAAGTACTCGCTATTGCTCACCGTATCCGTTTCCTTGGGTGTGGCCGTAAGCCCGATATGCGTGGCCTTGTTGAAGTAGGTGAGCACCTTGCGCCATGCACTATCGTCCGCAGCGCTTCCCCGATGGCACTCATCCACCACGATCAGGTCGAAGAACTCGGGCGTGAACTGCTTGTAGATGTTATCCTTCTCTTCGTTGCCCGTGAGCCCTTGATAGAGCGCGAGATAGATCTCGTAGCTCTTGTCCACCATGCGGTGCTTCACCACCGTCATGCTATCGCGGAAATGCTTGAAGTCGCCGCGCTTGGTCTGGTCGATGAGTGAGGTACGGTCAGCGAGAAAGAGGATCCGCTTCTTCACGCCTGCCTTCCAAAGCCTGTGCACGATCTGGAATGCGGTGTAGGTCTTTCCCGTACCCGTCGCCATGGTGAGCAGGATGCGGTCCTGTCCTTTTGCAACTGCTTCAACCGTGCGGTTGATCGCGATCTGCTGGTAATAGCGCGGCGTTCGTCCGCTGCCATCGAGGTAATAGTCCTGCGCGGCAACCGCCTCTTGCGCTTCCGTGGTTATGCCTTTGTACTTCTTGTAGCGTTCCCACAACACCTCGGGGCTGGGGAACTGTTCCAAAGCCAATTCCTGTTCAATGGTGCCGTCGGTCACCGTGCGGTCATGGAACACGAAGCCATCCCCATTGCTGCTGAACACACAAGGAATGTCCAGCGTGGCCGCATAGTCCAAGGCCTGCTGCATACCAGCCCGCACAGAGTGGTTGTTGTCCTTCGCCTCAATGACGGCGATGGGAATGTTGGGCTTGTAGTAGAGGATGTAGTCAGCGCGCTTGCGCTTGCCACGGGCGGTCATCTTGCCCCGCACATAAATGCGCCCATCGGTGAAAGAGACTTCTTCCCGGAACTGGGTATCCATGTCCCATCCCGCCGCCTGTATGGCCGGGGTGATGAACTTGGTGCAGATGTCACGTTCGCTGAGGGCCTTCTTTTTCACAGGGCGTAAAATAGGAAGGTTTCCTGCTTTGGGTAGGATGGCCTCCCCGTCCCGACACAGGTATTTCCCGAGTGCCAGCCGCTCATCGGCCTCCGGCCGCCTCCAAGCTATTCTTGCCGATCCTCAACCCAGCTCAAGTCGCTCTTCCAGCGGTAGTCAGGCCCGGCCTTTCGAAGCTAACTCCTATTTGGTCCGAGAAATTGCGGGAGCGAGAGGACCCTTATGATAGGATTGTGTGGTTTCACCTATGGTTGAATCACTTCCTGAGGGATTGACGCGACTTGATATCATGAGTTCCATTGTAGTATCCCCAAGGTTTATGATGCGATACCCATAAGGATTTCGATACCACACCGCATCTCTGACGGATTCTGGAGCAGGGTCGAAGAAGAGGGTCCAACTGTTTTCTTGAAAGATGGATGCTTCGATCTGATAGTGTCCACTTTCATCATGCACCAGGTCTGATCCCCACTTGATACGAGCGTATCTGCCATCAGCAAAAAGGTCTAGGTTTTCGCCCTTATCTCCATCAGCGCTCTCATAGCGCCAATTGCCATTCACTACTGGCACTTGCATCAGGTCTGATCGTTCATGCGTACCACATCCGATCAGGAGCCAAACGAGGAATAGCCATAGTCCACGGATCATTGCTTTGAGGTTTGGATGATGTGCCGGTTGCTGCATAGGTAGGTCAAAACACGATTCGTGCGCCGCCCTATCCCACGCCCCCGCAAGTCTTCCTCGCCAACCATGCCCTGCGTTCCGCAGCGAACGGGGGGGCGACTTGTGGGGCCTGATTTTGTTCATAAATCGGTGAGTTGCATTGAAGCCTCCGGACTTCGTCCAACGAAACGAGCACAGTCCGGAATCCTTCATTGCCCCCTCGCTCGCGCAAGTCTTCCCCGCCAACCATGCTCTGCGCTCCACCGCGAACGGCGGGGGCGACTTGTGGGTCCATGTTCTGTACATCGGTGCGCGTGTTGATCTGAAGTCTCCAGACTTCACACAAAAGGTTCAAAACAGTTCCAATTTAAGCAAGGCCGGTTTTCCTGCTATGGCCGGCGCTGATGAATACATGTATTCCTCAGGGGTCTCCACGTAGCCTTCCTCCACCGGGTTGTTGTGCAGATACTGCAATTTCTGCTCGATCACCGCTGCGGAGACCAACTGGATCGGCCTGTTGTCCTGCCTCCAAAACTGGTAATGCGTGTTGTTCGGATTGTCCGCTCCAGCCTTGGCGAAGATCGGTAGCATCCAATGCCTCCGGCTCTCTTGGCTGTTCTCCTGTATGTCCTTCAGGATGCGTGATGCTGTGTACTTCTTCAGATCACGAAGAATGTCCGGTAGCGTATGCCCTTCCGCAGCCGCCGCGATCAGGTGGACATGGTTGCTCATGATCACCCAGGCATAAAGCAGTAGCCCTTTCTTTTCCTGACAATGCTGAAGGCTATCGATGAGAATATCCTTGTAGGCCCGGCGGGTAAAGACATCCACCCATTCCACCGTGGCGAAGGTGATGAAGTACGTGCCATCTGATCATGGAACTTGTAGCTTCGGCTCATGTGGCCCGAAGATAGAATGGTTGTTCTCGCTTCGTAGCTCGTTCCGTGTTGCAGTCTGAAGACTGCCGGGAGCCACGGGCTTACTATTTCCCCATTTTCTTACTCAACTTCCCAATCTCATCTTGTAGGTTTTGAATTGCCCCAACCAGATCGTCAGTACCTGTGCCTAAAAAGCCCGACATAGTGCCCTTGAGATCTCTCAAGGTGTTTGTCAGACTCGCGATTTCGCCTTTAAGCTCTTTGATCTCTGAGTTGAGAATTTCAAGTTGCTCTTCCATGGTGTGATGTTATTGAAGTGTTTTGAACGAAGTAACGATATTTCCATTTGTCAAACTTGTACCCCGCGCTCCTACAAGTGTTCCAGCCCCCGCTTGGTCTGCGACCTCTAACGGCTGGGTCACTTGTGGGCTTATCTCGTGTCTGTTCCAAGCACACTTGCTGAAGTCCCCCGGACTTCACCTGAGCTAGTTCCGTGTGGCAGGCCGACGATTGCCGGAAGCCGCAGTAACATGGGCAATCTTTGCGAACAAAGCCCCAAGGCGCCCGGCGTATGGGTTCGAGAGCGCAATTCAACTTGGGCCAGGAACTGAATCTTCTTACTTTCGCCTTGGCGCTACCACCACAAACGGTTAGACATGGTAATTGACATTAATCTATGCATCTTGGATTATGAACTGGGAGCCGATCACGAATAATACAGTCCTTGAACTCGGGGATTGGGTAATGGATGTGCAGCTCGGTAAGGAAGAGATGTATCGCTTGGTAAGCTGGATCGAGTCCAATAAAAATTTCGCTCTTGCAAAGGATGGGAAACTCGACTCGGTCTACCACATCATGAGTCGGGGCAGTATGGTGCGAGATGACTATCACAAAGCCACGGATAGGTCCTTGTGTAAAGGTATTAATGCTCCTGTGTTTGTGCAGCCTCCTGCTCCAGCAAAGCTTATTGAAGTACCAGTTGGCTACCGACCGAATTCCTATTAATTGACTCAACACCATCCCAGCGCTCGCGTGTTTCGCGAGTGCCCGCCACCCATCGGCCTCTGGCCGCCTCCAGGCTATTTCTTGCCCTGCCTTTACCTAGAGCAGCGGTAGGCAGGCGCGACCTATTCGGTGGAGTCCGTTTCCTATTCCGATGTCAATCAGAAGAGTCTTGTAGAATTGAGGGAGAGTAGGTCAAGGTCTTATCTACAGTGCTTTCGTAATTTCCTTTAGTAGTTCGGTGTACGAGACATTTATTCCACTTGCAGCCCAAACCTGCTTTCCTGTATCGCACTGAACTAGCTTCACTGTAAACAAATCTTTGCCTTCAAAGCAGGTTTGTTTGCACATCAATACAGCTTGAGCTCCTATTAATCCACCCACTCTAGCGGCTGAAGCCTCATCCACAAGTCCCGTCATGCCGAACTTAGCCTCATCAAGAATCGAATTGAGGTTCTGGCGTTCCAAAATAGAATATCGCTTGGATAAGGATACAGCTGCCATGTCAGCAAGTGCTGCATCATTAGCTTTTGCGCCAGTGCACGTCATTCCTCCTATACCTACCACGGCAATACGATCTACTGCAGGAGCATCCTTAGATATATTGAGTACAATATCTCTTGTCGCTTCAACTCTGTCATCGGTAGAAGCACTAGTCGATGTTGCTTCTTTAAGTGCGATCTCATTAGCTCTTTCGCACATCTTCGCTAGTTGTTGCGGCTCCATCCAAGTTGCTCGACTTTCCCTGCCTCCCTTAGGACAATAGTATTCAAGTACCATATGACTGAATACGACATCCATGTCGGTCCTGTCGCTAGTCTCATACTTATAGGTTGCAGCGTTCACCACATATTTAAACACCTCTTTTGACTTTATGCGGCCTATCATTCTGTCAATTAGCGTAATAATGGTGTCTGGTATTTGAGGAATAATTATATTCAAGTATTTATCAAATTTGTTTGCAAATGTTGGTATGCGCAATATTCGCTCGTCGCTTAGGTCTACGTTGTCCCAATAATGATTTCTGTACTGGAAGTATGTATTCGCTTCAAGGGGTGTCGTCCCCCTTTCATCATCGGGCACATCGACGGGCATGCTAATCTTAACCAGCACTGCGACCAATGAATTAGGATTCGATTTTATCAATGTCCTTTTATAGTCAGTTAGGGCTGAATCAATCGAATCCAGTCGGTCCGACAAATTCGTGTTCGGAGCAGTATTTATTTGATCATGGAGCTTGTTGCGTCGAACGTTACTATCCCTTAGATAATTGAGATAGTCAAGAAAAATTCTATTTTCCTTGGATTCGATTATGCGAAGCTGACCGGATAAATCTGATGCTTCCGTAATGAATTTAATCTCAGCTTCATTTATTATGAATTCGAAATATTTCGGGCCAGGGGTGACAATCGCATACACTCCTGCTTTATAACCGCTGCTCTTGTTGAAAATCACTCTGCCTCTGCTATCGGAAACCGCAGTGTCCGAGTAATATAATTTATTGCCAAAATAACCGGCCAAAAAAACTGTCTTTCGTCCTAGGCCTTCAATCTTGCCATCAATTGTACACTGAATCTCATTTTGGGCGAAACCTTGGGTGCTCAATGCTAATAATGCTCCCAGAATGATAATAGGGCGAAAAGCCTTCAAATGATTTTTCCCCACACACCAGCACCCGTCCCAGCGAACTCTGAATATTTCTCTACGCATGCTTGTGTCAATTGTGGATACGGCTTCTAGACTCAGGCGTGTATATCATGTGTGGTGTCCAGACTTCATTCAGCGAAACTAACATGATCCTAATATCACATCCTTCACCGCCCCACCACCTGCTCGATCTCAATCCGCCTCTCCATCGCTGCCCCCACGCCATACACGGAATGCTGCAGGTCATCCAAGCGATCGCTCACCGAGGCATCGGCGGTGCTTTTGCCAAAGGGTTGTGGCACCACCACCAGCTGGCCACCGTTGGTGGCCGTGCCGTTGAGGTAGGGTAGGAGCGCGCCGTGGTCGGTGCGTTCCAGGTAATGCACCAGCGTGGCGATGCGGCGCAGCGAGAGGTTCTTGTTGTATTCGCTCTTGGCCAAGGGGCTGGCGTAGCCGCGCACCTGCAGGGTGATCTGTTGGCCTTCGTCCAGCGCTTCCTTCAGCAGGGCCGTGAAGGGGTTGAGCTGGGCGAAACCGTGGTCCACCTGCTGGGTGAAGAAGTTATCGATGGCGGTACTGCCCGCCGGTGTGGCTGCCCAGGCGGCATCGTACTCCGGCTTCTTGGTGCTGTAGCTGCGGTAGGTCTCGGCATAGTCCAGCGTGGTGGTGGTATCCCAGCTGCGCGGGTCGGGCTCGTCGTTGTGGAAGTAGAGGCGGATGGGCAGCTTTTCGCGGAGCGAGGTGATGCGCTTTTCGCGGACCTCCTGCACGGCTGCGGTGGTGGCGGTGTCCGGCGCTGGCGGGGGTACGGTGGCCTCACTTCCCGGATAGCTGAAGCGGTAGAGGTCGTTGCAGCAGGTTTCGCCTTTTTCGGCGAAGGAGCCCGCGCGGTTGCTGGTGAGCCAGCCGGTGGCTGGGTTTCCGTACACGGCGGGATAGAGGTCATTGGCGGGGCTGTTGAAGGGCACGCCCATGTTGATGGGAAGGCCGGGGGTGTTGTTGTCCAGCTCGCTTTTGAAGAGGTCGTAGCCGCCCATGCCGGGGAGGAAGTCGGAGCTGAAGTAGAGCGTGTTGTCCCGGGGATCGAGGAAGGGGCCGGTCTCGTTGCCGGGCGTGTTCACCGGTGGCCCCAGCGGTTTCTTCTCAAACAGCTCTGCGCCAACGATGCGCCCCCACCAGATGTCCATGCCGCCTTGTCCGCCGGGCATGTTGGA
>Ga0209170_1000397_pt1 | contig 19823 bp, 15 predicted proteins | sample KloWWTKNB14_bulk_FD_187178 | JGI IMG/M metagenome (GOLD analysis project Ga0209170, IMG submission 187178) | Active sludge microbial communities from Klosterneuburg, Austria, studying microevolution and ecology of nitrifiers - Klosterneuburg... | ecosystem: Engineered > WWTP > Aerobic digester >...
CGGCATTGCCTACAGCGGCCCATACTTCCAGATCACGCGCGATTCGACGGTCGAGCGCCTCACGCCGCTCTGGTATGGCTGGCGCGGTGCGTGGCGCGGCTGGCCCTACTGGGGACCTGAACCGGGTCTCGCCTTTGTGACCCACTACTCCGGCAAGGTCGTCGCGAATCTGGTCGGGCCGAATGACAGGCACATGCGGTGCCATTTCCGGTTGAAGCACCCCTCCTCAGAGATGGCCGGTGGCGGGGTCGGCAAGTGCCAGTTCGCAGACGGCGAGACGATCGACGCCCAGTTCCCCGCCGCCTGAGGGCTCCACATGTATGCCATAGCCCGCCTGATCGCGGCTGCCGCCGCCGGCGCCATCGTCGTCTTCGCGTTTTTCGTCTTCCTGAAACCCGTAAAGGTGACGCCGCCCGCCGAGGATGCGCTCGTGCAGCATGTCGACCTGACGCGCATCGTGTCCTTCACCGACGTCGATTCGAGGACTTTCGACGTCGTGGACGACGCGGGCAGGCACTACAGGATGGCGTTCACCGAAGCTTGCCCAGGCCTTGCGCAGGCGAAGACATTTTCACTGGTCACCGAGGACTATCGCGACCTCGACCGATTCACCGGCATCGCCGTGAACGGGCGGGTTTGCACCTTCAGGGATTTCTCGCCGTGGAGCCGTTGATGCGGCACCCTGCGACCCGATGGCCAGAGGCATCGGCTCGGCGGTGCGCGCAGGGTGCCCGCTGCACTTTCCTGACACGCGCGGCAGCGACTCTTCGATCGATTCGACGAAGCGCATTCCCGGCGCGATAGACCGTTCGTCCGCCATCAGTGCGCCTCTCCGTTGAACGCTATTGTTCACGGCAATGAGAGCGGTCGCGGCGATCCTCCCGCTGTTCTTGCTGGCTTCGGCCGCGGAGGGGCAGAGTACATCTCACGGCGATGCCGCACGCGCCGTCGTCCATGACGGCGGTTTCGATGGTCGCCCTTTCGCGCTACATTGAAGGGACTTTCGTCATGCGCAGTCGCCGCGACATCATTCGGCTCGGACTCGGAGCTACCGCCGTGGCGACGTTCCACCGCGCACTCGCTGCGGAGCGTGCCCCGAGAACGCTGCTCATCCTCGGAGGCACGGGCTTTCTCGGTCCCCACCTGACCACCCGCGCGCTCGGGCGTGGCTGGCAAGTGACACATTTCAACCGAGGCAAGCGGGACGCGGACGGTGTCCCCGGCGTTGAAACGCTGCACGGCGATCGCAAGGGTCAGATCGAAACGCTGCGCGATCGCAAGTGGGACGCCGTCATCGACAACACGGGCTACATTCCGAAGTACGTCAAGCAGTCCGCGGAGTTGCTGGCGCCAAACGTCGGCTACTGCCTTTTCGTGTCGAGCATTTCGGCCTACGCGGGCTTTACAGCACCGAACGACGAGGCCTCGCCGACCAGCAAGCTCGCGGACATCGAGGAAGAGAAGGTCACCAACGAGACCTACGGCCCGATGAAGGCGCTATGCGAGACCTACACAATGGGAGCCTTCACCGATCGAGCGTGCGTCGTGCGTCCAGGCTACATCGTCGGGCCCCTCGATCCCACCGACCGATTCACCTATTGGCCGGTGCGCGCTGCGCGCGGCGGGGAAATGCTCGGGCCCGGCACGCCACAGGATCCGATCCAGATCATCGATGTGCGCGATCTCACGGCGTGGATGCTGCGGCTCGTCGATGATCGCGCGACCGGCTACTACAATGCCGTGACGCGACCGCGCGAGTACACAATTGGCGACCTCGTGCGCGCAAGCCTCGAGGCCTCACCGGGAAGCGGCACGAAAGTGACCTGGGTTCCCGAGAGTTTCCTTTTGAATCGGTGGAAGTCCGAAGAAGTGGACATGCCGCCATGGTCCCCGATGGGCGGCGAATCTGCGGGCGCGTCACTTACCTCAAGTGATCGCGCACGAGCCGCGGGGCTTAGGACACGGCTCCTGTCGGAAACGGTGCGCGATACGCTTGCGTGGTTTCGGACCCTGCCTGAAGAGCGTCAGGCGAACCTCAAGGCCGGCATCCATCCAGCGGTTGAAGCCGCCACCCTCGAGGCGTGGCATGGAAGATAAGCATTGGTGCCGGGTTTTCGGTTATTCGGTTATTTGACCGAAGCGCAAATAACCGAATAACCGAAAACCCGGCACCACTTCGGTCCCTTCGGGCATACTGGCCCGGACATGCGCTGCTCGCCGATCGCCAGATACCTGTCCCTGCTCGCCATCGCGCTACTCCTCATGCGGGTGGGCGAGGCGCATCTGCATCTGTGCCTCGACGGGCTGGACCGCGCTGCGGTCATGCATGTCGACGACGCCCCGACGCACAACGGCGCGCAATCATCCATTGACGGCCACAGCGATATCGACGTCGATCTGTCGGCTCTGCCTTGGGTCAAGAATGCCGCCGCAGATGACCAATCGCTCGCGGTGCCCGGTCTGTTCGTGCTGACGGCCTGGCTGCTCGCCCTGCTCCTGCCGGCACTGAAAACCATTGTCCTTCCCGCACAGCTTCGCCTGCCTGTCCCCGATCCTGTACTGAGTCTGCGCCCGCCGCTGCGCGGACCACCTCGCTGACAACCTCCCAGCGCCTGTAGCCAGTTGATCTGTACGCGCCCGCAAGTGCGTGCAGCAGGAGGTTTTCCGATGTCCCCGATTCTTGCGCGCGCGTGCATCGCGTGCGCCCTCGTCATATCCGGCAGCTGGGCCTGTGCCCGCGGCGGCGAATTGACTCTCGCCGATGCGCTGGACGCCGCGCTGCGCAACCATCCAGACTTGCGCGCGAGTGCGTTCGAGCTGAGCGCCGCGCAGGCTCGCAGCGTGCAGGCAAATCTGCGACCAAACCCTGAGCTTGCCCTCGAGCTCGAAAACTTCGGCGGCAGTGGCGAAGCCAGTGACACCGGGGCGCTCGAGACCACGCTGAGTCTGAGCCAGGTCCTGGAGCTCGGTGGCCGACGCGCTCTGCGACGCAACTCCGCCGCGGCAGGTCTCGAGGTCGCAAGCATCGAGCAGCAGGCGCGCGAGCTCGATGTACTTGCGGAAGTTGCGGCACGGTTCATCGACGTCGTCGCAAGCCAGGAGCAGGAGCAACTGGCAGTCGAGTCGGTGCGTCTCGCGCAATTCACGCTCGACTCGATCGACGGGCGCGTCGCGGCCGGGCGATCGCCGCTCGCCGAGCAAAGCCGCGCGCGGATCGCGCTCACCCGCGCTCGCATCGAGCGGCGCCAGGCCGCGAGCGAATTGGGCACCGCCCGCCATGTGCTCGCCGCGTCATGGGGCAGCCCGGAGCCGGACTTCACAACGGCACGGGCCGCGCTCTTCGAGTTGCGCGCAGTCGACCCCGTGCAGACTCTGATCGACCGCCTCGACGCATCGCCGGATTTGGCGCGCTACGCGTCGGAGGCGCGCCTGCGCGAAGCTGAATTGCGTCTGGCACGAGTGCAGGCGCGGCCGAATCTCGCAGTCAGCCTCGGGCTGCGCCGCCTCGAGGAGACCGGCGACACCGCGCTCGTCGCGGGCATCTCGCTCCCGCTTGCCTTCAGTGACCGGAATCAAGCTGCGATTCGCGAGGCGCAGGTGCGACTCGATCAGACCGGCGCCCTTGCCGCTGCGGCGCGCGTCCGGGCACGTGCGAGCCTGCTCGCCCTGTATCAGCAGGTGAGCGCCGATCGGGAACGCGTGGAAACGCTGCGCAAGGAGGCGTTGCCGCAGGCGCAGCTCGCGCTCGAGCAGACCCGCGGTGGGTACGAGCGCGGCCGGTTCTCCTTCCTCGACCTGATCACCGCCCAGGAAGAGTTGCTGGCACTGCGAGGTGCGGCGATCGATGCCGCCGCTGACTACCACCGCCTTCTGGCGCAGATCGAGCGACTCACGGGCGTCGCTGCGATTCGCCCGACCACCACGCCCTGAAACGGGATTTCCATGCGACACACAGCACACACAGTTCTGGCACTCGCTGCGCTCACGCTCGCAGCCTGCAGCAAGACGACGCCCTCCACACAGGAGACGGCCGACCACGAATCCGGGGGAGATACGCCAGGACACATTGCGTTGTCTCCTGAACAGATTCGCACCGCGGGGATCACCCTGGCGCAGGCAAGGTCTGTAGTGATCCGGGAATCCCTGCCCGTCTACGGCACCATCGCACCGGACGCCGAGCGCGTGCGGGAGGTGGGGGCGCGCTTTCCGGGGATCATACGCAGCGTTCGCTCCAAAATCGGCGACACAGTACGCGTGGGCGAGACACTCGCCACCGTCGAGAGCAACGAGAGCCTGCAGACCTATGCCGTCGTTGCTCCGATCGGCGGAGTCGTTACGGTTCGTCAGGCCAATCCGGGCGAACAGACTGGCGACAAGGCACTGTTCACGGTCGCGGATCTGTCGAAGGTGTGGGTAGAGCTCGCGCTCTTCCCGCGTGACCGGGCGAAAGTTCGCGTGGGACAGGCCGTTCGCGTCGCGAGTGTCGACGCGGGACTTCGCGCCGAAGGCCCGGTGGTCTATGTCGCGCCGTTTGGCAGCAGCAGCAATCAGACACTGACTGCGCGCGTGCGGCTCGAGAATGCGGAGCGACGCTGGGCGCCCGGTTTGTATGTGAGCGCCGAAGTAACACTCGGCGAGGCGTCTGTGCCTCTCGCAGTGCTCAATGATGCGTTACAGAACCTCGCAGGCCGCACCGTCGTCTTCGTACAGACTGACGCAGGGTTCGAACCCCGGCCCGTGCGGATCGGACGCACGGACGGGCAGTGGAGCGAAGTGCTCGAGGGCCTCGAGCCGGGCGTGCACTACGCCTCCGCAAACAGTTTCATCCTGAAGGTGGAGCTCGGCAAGGGCGAAGCCGGGCACGATCACTGAGGGCGCCCTGATGATCGACGTCTTGCTGCGTACTTCTCTCTCCCGGCGCGGAGTGGTGCTGTTTCTCGTTGCGGTGGCCGCCGCAATCAGCGCATGGAGCTACCAGCGCCTGCCGATCGATGCCGTGCCCGACATCACGAACGTACAGGTGCAAATCAACACCGCAGCACCGGGGTACTCACCGCTCGAAGTCGAGCAGCGCATCACCTGGCCCGTCGAAGTGGCGATCGCGGGTCTCCCGCATCTCGAGTACACGCGCTCGCTCTCCCGCTACGGCCTGTCGCAGGTGACCATCGTCTTTGAAGACGGCACGGACATCTACTTCGCGCGCAACCTGGTCAATGAGCGACTGCTGCAGGCACGCAGCCAGCTGCCAGGCGGCATCGAACCGGAACTCGGACCGGTCGCAACCGGCCTGGGGGAGATCTTCCTCTATACGGTACAGGCCGACGCAAATGCCCGCCAGCCGGACGGGCGTCCCTATGATGCCGTCGCCCTGCGGACCCTGCAGGACTGGGTGATACGTCCCCAGTTGCGCCAGGTGCCCGGCGTCACTGAGGTCAATACGATCGGGGGGTACGAGCGGGAATTCCATGTCACCCCCGAACCGGGGCGCCTCCTCGCTTTCGGCCTTTCATTCGACGAGATCGTCGCAGCGCTCGAAAGGAACAACGCCAGCATCGGCGCCGGCTATATCGAGCGCAACGGCGAGCAGTACCTGATCCGCTCGCCCGGCCAGGTCACCGATATCCCCTCGATTGAAGGGATCATCGTCGCTCATCGCGATGGCGTCCCGATCACGATTCGCGACGTGGCGGAGATCGGCTACGGCAAGCAATTGCGCACCGGCGCTGCGACCCGCGACGGCAGGGAAACCGTACTCGGCACTGCCGTCATGCTGATCGGCGAGAACAGTCGAACGGTCTCAAAGGCGGTCGCCGCGAAGCTCGGGGAAATAGCCGCAACGCTGCCTCGCGGGATCACGGCCGAACCTGTCTACGACCGGACGGTGCTCGTCGAGAAAACCATCGCGACGGTGCAGAAGAACCTGCTCGAAGGCGCGCTACTGGTCATCGCAGTTCTTCTGCTGATGCTCGGCAACGTGCGTGCCGCGATCCTCACGGCGCTCGTGATTCCGCTTTCGATGCTGCTCCTCATCACGGGCATGGTGGGGTCGAAGGTCAGCGCGAACCTGATGTCCCTCGGCGCGCTCGACTTCGGGCTCATCGTCGACGGCGCCGTCATCATTGTCGAGAACTGCCTGCTGCGCCTCGCCGAGCGTCAGCATCGCATCGGGCGCGTGCTCGACATCGAGGAACGGCTGCACACGGTGTTTATCGCCACGCGTGAAGTGTTCACGCCGAGCCTCGTGAGCGTGCTGGTCGTCATTCTCGTCAATCTGCCGATCCTCGCGCTGAGCGGGGTCGAAGGGCGGATGTTCCGGCCGATGGCACTCACCGTCATGATGGCGCTCGTCGCCGCGCTCGTGCTCTCGCTGACCTTCGTTCCCGCGGCGGTCGCGCTGTTCCTGCGTGGTCGCATCGAGGAGAAGGAGAACCGGATCGTGCGCGGCGCGCGACGCCTGTACGGGCCGGTCCTCGGGTTTGCGCTACGATTTCGCGCGCCGATCCTCGGCGGTGCTGTCGCACTCGTGCTGCTCTGCGGCTGGCTCGGCTCGCGACTCGGATCGGAGTTCATCCCGAGTCTCGACGAGGGCGACCTCGCGGTGCAGGCGCTGCGTATGCCCGGCACCAGTCTCTCTCAATCAATAGCAATGCAGCTGCAACTGGAACGCGCGCTGCATGGCTTGCCCGAGATCAACACCTACTTCTCCCGCGTCGGTACTGCGGAGGTCGCCACCGATCCGATGCCGCCGAGCATCTCGGACGGCTACATCATGATGAAGGATCGCCGCGACTGGCCGGACCCTCGCAAGTCAAAGGCCACTCTCGTGCAGGAGATCGAGCAGCGGCTCGAGGCCGTGCCTGGCAACGCGCTCGAGGTGAGCCAGCCCATCCAGCTGCGATTCAATGAACTCATCTCCGGCGTGCGCTCCGATCTCGGCGTCAAGATCTACGGCGACGATCTCGCGCAGCTGCTCGAGACTGGCAACGACATCGCACGCGTGCTGACGCGGATGGCGGGGGCCGACGGCGTCAAGGTCGAGCAGGTCGCTGGCCTGCCCGTCCTCTCGGTGGAGCCCGACCGCGCTTCCCTCTATCGCTACGGCCTCAATGTCGCAGATGTGCAGGATGTACTCGCGGCCGCCACCGGCGGCGCGCAGGCGGGCCAGGTGTTCGAGGGCGACCGGCGCTTCAGCATCGTGGTGCGACTCCCTGAACAGCTTCGCGGCGATGTGACCATGCTGTCGCGCCTGCCCATTCCACTGCCGCAGGCTGGGTACGTTCCGTTGGGCGAAGTCGCGACACTGTCGCTGACGAACGGCCCGAACCAGGTGAGCCGCGAGAACGGCAAGCGGCGACTCGTCGTGACGACGAACGTGCGCGGGCGCGATCTCGGTGGCTTCGTGTCCGAAGCCCGTGAGCGCATCGCGCAGCAGGTCTCGCTGCCGACCGGCTACTGGCTGGACTATGGAGGTACGTTCGAGCAACTGCAGTCGGCATCACAGCGCCTCACACTGCTGGTGCCCGCAACGCTCGGGCTGATCTTCGCGCTGCTGCTTCTGACCTTCGGCTCGGCGAAGGACGCGGCGCTCGTGTTCAGTGGCGTGCCATTGGCGCTCACCGGCGGGGTACTTGCGCTCTGGCTGCGCGACATCCCGCTGTCGATCACGGCAGGCGTGGGATTCATCACGTTGTCGGGCGTCGCCGTGCTGACCGGCGTCGTCATGGTCGCCGCGTTCCGCGATCGGCTGGCCAACGGAGCCAGCATTGATGTCGCGATACGCGAAGGCGCCATGCTGCGTTTGCGGCCCATCCTGATGGTGGCGCTGGTGGCTGCGCTCGGATTCCTGCCCATGGCGCTCAATACGGGCACGGGCGCCGAAGTCCAGCGCCCGCTCGCCACGGTAGTCATCGGCGGCATCGTTTCCTCGACGCTGCTGACCCTGCTCGTCCTGCCTGGTCTGTACCGCATGACCTGGCGGAAGGGTTGAGAGGAAGAATTGGTGCCGGGTTTTCGGTTATTCGGTTATTTGCCAGAAGCGCAAATAACCGAATAACCGAAAACCCGGCACCATGCTTCTAACGTGAACTCAGGTCGTGGGCGAGCCGCAGCAGGCTCGTTGCAATCACGAGCAGGCCCACCGCGATCGTGAACGGCCGCACGGACACCCGTCGCGCAAGGAACGCCGCAAACGGGGCTGCGATCAGCGCCCCGCACAGCAGCCCGAGAGCGATGCCGGAAAGCTTCGCGAATCCGATGTGCGATACGAGCAGCCCGAAGACGGCCGCCGCAACGAAGGTCTCGGCGACGGCACCGGTACCGACGACGTGACGCGGGTTCGCGCCGAGCGCGACGAGATTGCTCGTCACGAGCGGCCCCCAGACACCCGAGGTCGCCTCGAGCATCCCGCCTGCAAAGCCAACCCCGATCTGCGCGCGTCCGGAGGCACGGTTCGGCAGCGCATGCGTCGCCCGCCACACGATGAAGACACCCGCAGCGAGCAGATAGAGGCTGATCGCGATACCGATCCACTGTGCGAAGCTGCGCGTCAGCAGTGTCGCGCCCGCGACACCCCCCAGGACGCCCGTGATCGAGAGCACAAGCAGCATCCGGGGGTCGATGTTGCGCATCAGGAAATGCGAGACGCCCGAGGCGGTGCCGGTAAAGAGCTTGGCTCCGTTGACCGACGCGCTCGCAATTTCGCGCGGTACGCCCACCGCGGCCAGTACGGCCGAGCTGATCGCGCCGAAGCCCATCCCAAGCGCGCCGTCGAAGATCTGCGCGACAAAACCCACGGCTGCAAAGGCCCAGGTCTCAGGGCTGGACAGGATCGTGAGGGCGGATTGCCACATGGAGTCGGCGGAGCATGACGTGCTGCAGGGAGTGGAACGATACCTTTCGATTATGAGGGTATAGCCCCGAAATCGGCGACTCGAAACGCGCGCGTCCGTAGTCTCGACCCATGTCCGCCGTCCCCGCGTTACCCTTGCCTTCGCCCGAAGTTCAGCCTCTGCCGGAACCCCGGCTGCGTCTCCTTACGGAGCTGACGCAGGGGCTCGATGCCGGCGCCCTGCTTTATGTGTCGGGTTACGCGGCCGGGCTCGCTGCCGCCCAGCGCAACGGCCACACCGCCGTCCAGGTCTCGAGCCAGGCCATCGAGCGTGAGCGCGCGACGGTGCTCTACGCCTCGCACACCGGCAACGGCCGCCGCATCGCCGAGAAGCTCGCCGCCTCGCTCGAGTCGCGCGGCCTCTCCGCTCGTGCCGTCGCGGCGGGCGACTACGCCACACGCGAGCTTGCACAGGAGCGGCTCCTGTATCTCGTCGCGAGTACACACGGTGACGGCGATCCACCCGAAGACGCTCGCGCCTTCTACGACTTTCTCCTCGGCCGCAAGGCCCCCCGCCTCGAGAGCCTGCGCTACGCCGTGCTGGCGCTCGGGGACTCGAGCTATCCGAAGTTCTGCGAAGCCGGCCGAGTCGCCGATGAAAGGCTCGCGGCGCTCGGCGCCGCTGCAATCGCCACCCGCGTCGATTGCGATCTCGACTTCGATGTCGCAGCCACCGACTGGTCAGGCACCGCGCTACAGCATGCGCTCGAGATCCTGAAGCCGGCCGGCGATGCGCCGCGACTCGCCATCGTCTCGCCCCTGCGCCCGGCGGCGCTCGCGGTCACCGTCGCGACCCGCGACGCGCCGGTCGTCGCGGAAGTCCTCACCCGCCAGCGCATCACGGGGCGCGCGAGCGATCACCCGGTCACGCACCTCGAAATCGCGGCGCCGGCGGACAAGCTCGCTTACGAGCCGGGCGACGCCGTTGGCGTCTGGCACCACAATCCCCCATTCCTCGTCGCGCGCATCGCCGAGGTGCTGCAGCTCGATCTCGCGGCACCCGTCTCGCACGCGGGAGAGGAACGCCCGCTCGGCGACTGGCTCACGCAGCATCGCGAGCTCACGCGTCTCTCGCGTCCGGTGCTCGAAGCGCATGCGGCGCGTTCCTCTGCACCCGCGCTGCGGGCGCTCATCCAGGGCGACGCCCAGGCGCGTGCTGCAGTGATCCGCGACTGGCAGGTACTCGATCTCCTCGAAACGCATTCAGCAGATTGGTCGGCCGAGGAACTGGTCGGCGCGCTGCGCCCGCTCGCCCCGCGGCTCTATTCGATCGCCTCGAGCCGCCAGGAAGTGGGTGATGAACTGCACCTCACCGTCGCTGCTGTCGACTACGAGCGCGAAGGCGTGCGCCGCGTGGGCGCGGCCTCGCACTTTCTCATGTCCGAGGCGCCGGAACTGCGCGCCTACATCGAGCCGAACACCCGCTTTCGCCTGCCGGCGGACAGCGATCGCGACCTCATCATGATCGGTGCGGGCACGGGCGTCGCACCCTATCGCGGGTTCCTGCAGCAGCGCGGCGCGGACGGCGCGCGCGGCCGCCACTGGCTCCTCTTCGGAGCGCGGCGCTTCTCGGGCGATTTTCTCTACCAGGCCGAGTGGCTCACGGCCCGCAAACGTGGCTTGCTCCAGCGACTCGATCTTGCCGCTTCTCGCGACCAGGCAGAGAAGGTCTACGTTCAGCACCGCCTGCGCGAACAGGGGGCGGAACTGTGGCGCTGGATCGCGGGCGGCGCATCGCTCTATGTGTGCGGCGACGCTACGCGCATGGCGCCCGACGTGCACGCCGCGCTCGTCGATGTGGCGCAGACACACGGCGGGCATTCGGACGAATCGGCGCAGGCATTCCTCGGCGATCTCGTGGCCGGGCGGCGCTATCTGCGGGACGTGTACTGACATGAGCGACGCCCCGCTCTCGCCCGTGGAGCACATCAAGGCCAGGAGCCGGCTGCTGCGCGGCACGCTCGAGACGAGCCTCGCGGACGCGCCTACCGGAGCGCTCGCCGAGGACGACACAAGCCTGCTCAAGTTTCATGGCAGCTATCAACAGGACGACCGCGATCTGCGTGAAGAGCGGCGGCTGCAGAAACTCGAGCCCGCCTACAGCTTCATGATCCGCACGCGCCTGCCGGGCGGCATCTGCAAGCCGAAGCAGTGGCTCGCACTCGATGAGATCGCGTGCGTGTACGGGAACGGCACGCTGCGACTCACCACGCGCCAGGCGTTCCAGTTCCATGGCGTGGTGAAGCGCGACCTGAAGGCGACGATGGCCGCCATCAACGCGACATTGATCGACACGATCGCCGCCTGCGGCGACGTGAACCGCAACGTGATCGCGAGCGCGAACCCGGTCGAGTCCCGGCTGCACGCGGAGATCTACGCCTGGGCCTCGAAGATCTCCGAACATCTGCTGCCGCGCACGCGCGCCTACCACGAGATCTGGCTCGGCGAGGAGAAGATTGCCGGCACACCCGAAGTCGAGCCGATCTACGGAGCGACCTACCTGCCACGCAAGTTCAAGATCGCACTCGTCGTGCCGCCGCTCAATGACGTCGACGTCTTCGCGCATGATCTTGGCTTCATCGCGATCGTCGAGGCAGGTGCGAAGGGTCCGCGCCTCGCGGGCTTCAATGTCGCCGTCGGCGGCGGGCTCGGCGCGACGCATGGCGACGCAGCGACGTACCCGCGACTCGCGCAAGTCGCCGGCTTCATCGCGCCCGAAGAGACGCTCGCGGTCACCGAAGCGGTGGTCACGACGCAGCGCGACTTCGGGGACCGCGCCAATCGCAAGCGTGCACGCCTCAAATACACCATCGAAACAATGGGCCTGCCCGCCTTCATCGCAGAAGTCGAGCGTCGTGCGAGCGTGCGGCTTGCACCTGCGCGACCCTATGCCTTCACAACGAGTGGCGACCGCTTCGGCTGGACCCAGGGCTTCGACGAGCGCTGGCATCTCAACCTGCGCATCCCGGCCGGTCGCATCGCCGACCGCGACAGCGCGCGGCAACTCACCGGTCTGCGCGCCATCGCCCAGATACATCGCGGAGACTTCCGCCTCACGCCGAACCAGAACCTCATCATCGCGAACGTCGCGGCCGGGGATCGCGCGCCGATCGACGCGCTCGTGCTCGATCACGGGCTCGACCTGTACACGCGTGCCTCACCGACGAGCCTCGACGCGCTCGCCTGCGTCGCGCTACCGACCTGCCCGCTTGCGATGGCCGAAGCCGAACGCTACCTCCCCGATTTCCTCGCGGCCTTCGAGGCGCGTCTTGCGCATCATGGGCTGGCGCGGGCCCCGGTGCTCGTGCGCATCTCCGGCTGTCCGAACGGCTGCTCGCGGCCCTGGCTCGCTGAGGTCGCGCTCGTCGGCAAGGCGCCGGGGCGCTACAACCTGCATCTCGGCGGCAATGCGACCGGTGAGCGCCTGAACGTGCTCTTTCGCGAGAACCTCGCAGAGGCGGCGATCCTCGAGGCGCTCGATCCGCTGCTGTGGCAGTACGCAAACGAGCGCCGGCCCGACGAACGCTTCGGAGATTTTCTGTGGCGCGCGAAGCTGCTCTCCGCGTGAAGGCAGCTCCCGCAGGGTTGCAGATCGCGCGGGCGCGCGATGGCGACCCACAGGCGCTCGAAGCGCTGAATGCCTCGCTCGCGGCGCTATCAGCCATCGAACGCATTGCGTTTGCTTTCGAGCAGCTGCCGGGCGCGCACATTCTCTCATCCAGTTTCGGCGCCCAGGCCGCTGTTGCGCTGCATGTCACGACACAGATTTCGCCCGACGTGCCGGTTGTACTCGTCGATACAGGCTATCTTTTTCCCGAGACCTACCGCTTCGTCGACGAGCTGACGCTGCGCCTGAAACTCAACCTGCACGTCGCGCACCCTGCAGTGTCGGCGGCCTGGATCGAAGCGCGCCACGGAAGGCTCTGGGAAAGCGGGCTCGACGGGCTCGACCACTACGGCCGGATCGTCAAGTCGGAGCCGATGCAACGCAAGCTCGATGAGCTGGGCGCGGGTACGTGGATCTCCGGCCTGCGTCGCGTGCAGTCGTCGAGCCGCGCCGCCGCGCCCTTCATCAGCATGCAGGACAGGCGTTTCAAACTGCACCCGCTCGCCGACTGGACCGATCGCGACGTCGGTCGCTATCTCGAGCAGCACGCACTGCCGTATCACCCGCTTTGGGAGAAGGGCTACGTATCGATCGGCGACTGGCACACAACCCGCTCGCTTGCCGAGGCGGGCAGCCTCGAAGGCACGCGCTTCTTTGGCCTGAAGCGCGAGTGCGGCCTGCACGGCCTCGACGGCTGATGCGCGCGCCCCGCACCCTCACGATCGGCGCCCGCGCGAGCGCACTGTCGCGTACCCAGGCACAGCTCGTGGGCAACGCGCTCTCTGCGCACGATCCGCGCCTCGACATCCGCTATGCCTTCTCGAACGCCGTTGGCGACCGGGACCTCGGGGCATCGTTACCGGCCCTGCTGAGGGCGGGCGCCTTCACGAGCGAACTGTCGGGCGCGCTTGCCGGCTCGCGCATCGACCTCGCGGTGCACTCGTGGAAGGATCTGCCCTTCGTCGAATCGGCTGAGACGCACGTCGCTGCAACACTGGAGCGCGCCGACCCGCGCGACCTCTTGCTCGTGCGCCGCGATCGGCTCGCACAAGGACCTCTGCACACACTGCGCGTGCTTTCCTGCTCCGCGCGGCGCGCCACGAATCTGCGAGAGTTCCTCCCGTGGGCATTGCCGGGCGGCGTCGGGAAGGCGAGCTTCCGTCCTGTACGCGGCGACATCCTGCGACGCCTGCGCACACTCCTGACGGGCGATGCCGACGCGCTCGTCGTCGCGAAGGCCGCCATCGATCGGTTGCTGGCGGTGGGCGAAGAGCTCGCCCCCGTACGCCGCGAGGTGCGCGCTGCGCTCAACGCCTGCCGCCTCATGGTACTGCCGCTCGCAGCGAACCCGGCCGCGCCCGCACAAGCTGCGCTTGCGATCGAAGTGCGGCGAGACCGCAGCGATGTTGCGGACGTGCTTGCGGCGATCAATCACGCGCCGACTTTCGCGCGCGTGCTCGAAGAGCGCGCACAACTTGCCGCCACGCGCGACGAAGATCATCCGGTCGGTGTCTCGATCGTGCCGCTCGAGGGCGGGCCCGCGAGCACGAAGGCCGAGGCCGTCTTCGTGCGCGGATCGCTGCAGGGCGTACAGGTCGAGGCGGCCCACTTGCGCGACCGCGAGCCGCCGCTACCTCGCGTGGCGAGTCGGGGATCCGTGTGGACGGGCGAGCGCGCGGGCAGTCACACCTTGCGCCGGATTGCGCTCGCCTCCGGCAACGCACCATCGGGTGCCGAGCACTTCGGTCTGCTGATCGCTCGCGCCGAGGCGTTGCCCGATCGCTGGCCCCTGACGCCGCAACAGGTGGTCTGGACCGCCGGCCTCGAGACGTGGCGCAAACTCGCCGCGCGCGGGGTCTGGGTGAGCGGCAGCGACGAGAGTCTCGGTGAAACCGGCGCCATCGCGGCGCGGCATCTCTTTCCGCAAGTCGAGCGCTGGGTGAAGCTTTCACACGATGCGGGCTACGACACTCCTCATGCAACCCGTGTGGCGACGTACCGACTCGAGCGCGCAGTGCCACTCGAAGACATCCGGCTTCACAGCCATTTTTTCTGGCGCAGTGGCTCAGTGTTTCTCGAGTACTTGCGGGCCAATCCCCGGCTGCGCGAGGCCTGGCACGGCTGCGGCCCCGGCAACACGCTCGCGATGATCCGCGCGGCGATCGGGCCGGAGCGCGTGCGCGCGTTCCTGTCGCCGGAACAGTTTCTCGCCGGGATGGGGGCCTGAAGCGATGCTCGAGCGAGTCACCACGGCATCCGCACGGGTACGGGGCGCACTGCCATCACGCGGCGACCCGCTCGCAGCATCGCCCCGCCGCCTGCAGCGTCTTCGCCGCACGGCGCCCTTGCGCGATCTCGTCGCCGAGACCGGCTTCACGCAGAGCCAGCTGATCCAGCCTCTCTTCATCGCCGAGGATCCGGCCGATGCGGGTGCGATCGCGGGGCTCCCGGGCAACTTGCGCCTCACGCAGGACACTGCGCGGGCGCAACTCGATGCCGACCTCGAAGTGGGAGTACGTCAGTACCTTCTCTTCCCGGTGCCGGCACGCAAGCACGCACGCGATTTCGATCCGGCTTTCATCTGCGAGACGATTGCGGCACTTCGCCTCCGCGCCGGCAAGGATGCGAGCCTGTGGCTCGACACCTGCCTCTGCGGCTACACGGCTGATGGTCATTGCTGCCTGCACGATACGCATGGCGAGCAGGACCTGCCGGCTACGCTCGATGCTCTGGCCGACCTCGCACTCGCCTACGCCGCGGCTGGTGCGGACGGCATCGCGCCGAGCGACATGAACGACGGCCGCGTCGCGGCGTTGCGGCTCGCGCTCGATTCGGCAGGGCATGATCTCCTCCCGATCATGAGCTACAGCACGAAGTTCGCGAGCCAGCTCTACGGGCCGTTTCGCGGCGCGGCGCATTCGGCACCCACGCACGGCGACCGGCGCAGCTATCAGATCGACGTGCGTGCCAGGCGCGATGCCCTTGCGAGCTCGCAGCGCTGCGCGGCCGAAGGCGCCGATCTGCTGATGGTGAAACCGGGCATGAGTTCGCTCGATCTGCTCCGCCCGATCGCGGACTCGACGGGCCTCGCAGTGGGTGCCTACCAGGTGAGTGGCGAGTACGCGGCGCTGGCGCTGCTCGCACGAGAAGGATTCGCGGACTTCGACGCCGCGCTCCTCGAAAGCTGGCATGCGCTGCGCCGGGGCGGCGCAGCGTTCATCATCACCTATGGTGCCCGGCTCGGCCGCGCGCTCGGCCTCGCGGCGAGGTAGCGGCATGTTCGACTTCCGGGGATTTTTCGAAGGCGCCAATGCGAAGCTCAGGCGTAAGCATCATTACCGCGTGTTTCGCGAGCTGCGCCGTTCTCCCGGGCGCTTCCCGCGGGCCGAGTGGCACGCTCCCGACGGGTCCTGGCGCGATGTCACGGTCTGGTGCAGCAACGACTATCTCGGCATGAGCCAACATCCCGCGGTGCTCGATACTGCGCGCGCGGCTCTCGCGCGCTACGGTGCAGGCGCGGGTGGCACGCGCAATATCTCGGGCACCACCGACCTCCTCGTTGCACTCGAGCGCGAACTCGCCGACTGGCATGCGAAGGACGCCGCCCTGCTCTTCTCTTCGGGCTATGTCGCGAACGACACCACGCTCGCCACGCTCGCCCGTGCGCTGCCGGGCGGGGTCGTGTTCTCCGATGCGGCCAATCACGCGTCGATGATCCAGGGAATCCGCGCAAGTCGCCAGCGCTGCGTCGTGTTCCGCCACAACGACGCCGCGCATCTCGATGGGCTCCTGGCCGCGCACGATCCGGCCGCACCGAAGCTGGTCGCGTTCGAATCCCTCTATTCCATGGACGGTGACATCGCCCCGCTCGCCGACCTGCTCACGGTGGCGAAGCGCCACGGCGCACTCACCTTCGTCGACGAGACGCACGCCGTCGGCGTGCACGGCCCGCGCGGCGGCGGGCTGCTCGAGGCACACGGGCTGCTCGATACCGTCGATGTCGTGCAGGGCGGGCTCGGCAAGGGCGTGGGCGTGGTGGGCGGCTTCATCACCGGCGCCGCCGCGATCATCGACTTCGTGCGCAGTCATGCGCCAGGTTTCATTTTCACGACGGCGTTGCCACCGCACGTCGCCGCTGCGGCGCTCGCGTCGGTTCGTCACCTCAAGACGAGCGGCCTGGAGCGCGCAGCACTGCAGGCGCGCGTCGCGAGCGTGCGCTCGGCGCTCGCCGCCGCGGGCGTGCCGATCGCGCCTGCGCCAGGTCAGATCATTCCGCTGGTCATCGGCGACGCCGCAGCCTGTCGTGCGCTTGCGGACGAGCTTCTCGAGGTACACGGTATCTACCTTCAAGCCATCGTGTTTCCTACCGTGCCACGCGACGGCGCGCGTTTGCGCATCACGCCCGGTCCGTTGCACACCGATGCGGATCAGGCGCAACTCGTCGCGGCACTCGCGAGTGCGTTCGCGCGACGGCAGGCGGCCTGAGCCCTTGATGCGGTACTTTCCCTTGTTCCTCGATCTCGACGGCCGCGATGTGCTCGTGATCGGCGGCGGCGCCGTTGCGCTGCGCAAGGTCGAGACATTGCGGTTGGCCGGTGCGCGCGTGACGGTCATCGCAGAGTCCCTCCACGAGGCGCTGCGAGCGCTTGCGGCACGAGGCGGCATCTCGCTGCATGAACGCCGTTTCGAATCGCGCGACATCGAGGCGCCTGGCCTCGCGCGCCCGCGGCTGATCATCGCCGCGACGGGCGATCGGGACGTCAACGCCGTTGCGGCACGCGCCGCGGACGCCGCCGGCATCCCCTGCAACGTGGTCGATGATCGCGAGCTGTCCACCTGCCTGATGCCGGCGATCATTGATCGCTCGCCGGTGCAGATCGCCATCTCGACGGGCGGCGCCTCGCCGGTGTTCGCGCGGCTCATCCGTGAACGACTGGAAGCACTCCTCGACGAATCGCTCGGCCCGCTCGCGCAGTTCGCGGAGCGCTGGCGCGCCACCGCGCGCAAGGTCCTCGCCAGTGTGGGCGCGCGGCGCCGGTATTTCTCGTGGCTGCTCACAGGGCCCGCGGCGCACGCGATTCGCGACGGGCGCCGCGCTGAAGCGGATCGCCTCGCCACGCGCGAGCTCGCACGCTTGCGTCACCGCGCGAATGGCGGTACCGGTCGGGTCGCGGACTCGCCAGCCGCCGGCCATGTTTCGCTCGTCGGCGCCGGGCCCGGCGACCCGGGCCTCCTCACGCTGAAGGGTTTGCGCACGCTGCAGGAAGCCGACGTCGTGATTCACGACCGCCTCGCGTCCGCAGGTGTGCTCGAACTCGCGCGGCGCGACGCGGAGCGGATCGATGTCGGCAAGCGGCCGGGCGCCGGTACGTCACAGGACGCAATCAATGCGCTCCTTGTCGAGCACGCACTTCGCGGCCGGCGCGTGGTGCGACTGAAGGGCGGCGACCCGTTCCTCTTCGGCCGCGGCGGCGAGGAGATCGACGCGCTGCGCGCGGCCGGCATCAGCTTCGATATCGTCCCGGGCATCACGGCCGCGGTCGCGGCCGGTGCCTCGGCGGCAATCCCGCTGACGGATCGGCGGCACGTACACGCTGTGCGCCTGATCACGGGCAACGATCCCGCCGTTCTCGGGGCCTTTGACTTCTCAGACGTCGCCGCGGGGCGCGAAACACTCGCGGTCTACATGGGCGTCGCGCAATTGCCGGCGCTGCGCGCACGCCTGCTCGCTGCAGGCGTGCCGCCCGCCATGCCTGTCGCGCTCATCGAGAACGCGAGCCGCGCGGAGCAGCGCGTCGTCTCGACCACGGTCGACGACCTTGCCATGGCGGCCGACAGGCACCGGATCGCCTCGCCGGCGATCACGCTGGCCGGCTTCGTTGCAGCGTCAGCGGCAGCGCGGTGGCATCCAGACTTGAAATCCGCAGCCGATCGGAGTATCTGACGCGGTTGTTGCCTTCTACAAGCAAGGAAGCGCCATGAGCAGGAAGTTCATGTGGGCGATAGGCGTCGCCCTTGTTGCCCTCGCGGGCTATTGGCTCTATGACCGCAACAAGGCCGAGGCGCCTCCACCCGATCTCGCGCCTGTCGGTGCGACCCTGCTCGAGGGGCTCGGCGACTACAGCATGCCGGTCACGTCCGGCGGCCCGGACGTGCAGCGCTGGTTCGATCAGGGCCTGGCGCTGACCTATGGCTTCAACCACGACGCCGCCGAGCGCTCCTTCCTGAAGGCCGCCGAGCTCGACCCGCATTGCGCGATGTGCTGGTGGGGCGCCGCGCTCGTGCTCGGTCCACACGTGAATGCGGCCATGGATCCGGCCAATAACGCCAAGGCCTGGGACAGACTGCAACGTGCGCAGGCCGCGGCGGATCGCGCCACCGACAAGGAGCGGGCATTCATCAAGGCACTCTCGGCGCGCTACGCCGCCGCACCGCCGGAAGACCGGCGCCCGCTCGACGAGGCCTACTCGGTTGCGATGCGCGAGTTCACTGCGAAGTATCCCGACGATCTCGACGCGACGACCCTCTACGCCGAGTCGATGATGGACCTGCAACCCTGGGATTACTGGGACGGGAACGGCCAGCCGAAGGGCCATACCGCCGAAGTGGTTGCGCAACTCGAGTCGGTGATGGAGCGCGATCCCGGGCATGCAGGTGCGCTGCATCTCTACGTGCACGCGGTCGAGGCCTCGCCCAACCCGGAGAAAGGCGTCGCGGCGGCCGACACGCTGCGTGCCCTGCTGCCGGGCTCAGGCCATCTCGTGCACATGCCGGCCCACATCTATGCGCGCGTCGGTCGCTGGCACGACGCCGTCACTGCGAACCAGTTGGCCATTGCCGCCGACGACACCTATCTCGCGATTTGCAAGCCGGGACCCGGCGTCTACCCGCTGGGTTACGTGCCGCACAATCATCACTTTCTGTGGTTCGCTGCGACGATGGAAGGCGCGAGCCAGATCGCGACAAGCGCCGCCCGCACGACCGGGGAGAAGACGAGCGACCCGGATCTGATGCGCACGCCGGGATTCGAGGCAATGCAGAATTTTGCCTTGACGCCACTTTTCGCGGACGTCCGCTTCGGGAACTGGGACAAAGTCGTGGCAATGCCCAAACCGGCGGACGACCTGCCGTACATGCAGGCCATGTGGAACTACGCACAAGGCATGGCGGCGGTGCGTCAGGGACGCATGGAGGACGCAAAAAGATTCCACGCGGCGCTCGTTTCCGCGACCACCAATCCAGATATCGAAAAGATGATGACTTGGGGCCGCTACTCGCTGATTGGCGGGGTACGCATTGCGGAACGCTTCGTCGCCGCCGGGCTCGCAG
>Ga0209170_1000398_pt1 | contig 19798 bp, 17 predicted proteins | sample KloWWTKNB14_bulk_FD_187178 | JGI IMG/M metagenome (GOLD analysis project Ga0209170, IMG submission 187178) | Active sludge microbial communities from Klosterneuburg, Austria, studying microevolution and ecology of nitrifiers - Klosterneuburg... | ecosystem: Engineered > WWTP > Aerobic digester >...
GCCGCAGAAGGAGCCGCTGCGGCTGGCGCAGGCACGCGGCTCGCAGCGCGTGGTGCGCGGCTCGTGCCCGTACCGACGGTGGGGCCGCGCCTTGATCTCGCGGCAGCCATGCGCCACCTCGGGGAACTCGCACTGAACGAGCTGTGGGTGGAGGCGGGACCCACGCTGGCGGGAGCACTGCTCGAGGCGAGGCTCGTCGATGAGTGGCTGCACTATCTTGCGCCGCGGCTCCTCGGCCCCGACGCCCGGCCGCTCGCGGCGGTGCCGCTGCTCGAGCGGCTCGAGGCGGCGCACAGTTTTGCGGTCGCCGAGGTGAGCACTTTTGGCGCGGATCTGCGCATCCGCCTCGTTCCGGAGAGAATCTGAGGATGTTCACAGGCATTATCCAGGGTGTCGGAGTGGTGCGCGCCGTGACGGCGCGCGGTGGCGATGTCGAGTTTGTGGTGGCGGTCGGTCGGCTCCCGCTCGCCGCGACGCGGCCGGGTGACAGCATCGCCGTGAATGGTGTGTGCCTCACCGCGACGCGCGTCGGCGGGGACGAGTTCGCTGCGGACGTGTCGCGCGAAACGCTCGCTGTGACGACGCTGTCGTCGCTCGCACCGGGGGCGCGCGTGAACCTCGAACCGGCGCTGCGCGCGGGCGAGCCTCTCGGCGGTCATCTCGTCTCGGGCCATGTGGACGGGGTCGCCGAAGTGATCGCGCTCGCGCCCGACGCACGCTCGGTGCGCGCCACGCTGCGCGTGCCAACCCTGCTTGCGCGCTACATTGCCCGCAAGGGCTCGGTGGCGGTCGACGGCGTGAGCCTCACCGTGAACAGCGTCGACGGCGACGTGTTCGACGTGAACCTGGTACCGCATACGCAGCAGGTGACGACATTGGGCGATTGGGCGCCGGGGCGGCGCGTCAATCTCGAAGTGGACCAGGTCGCGCGCTACGTCGAGCGGCTCACAGGACGATAATCGATGGAACTGCACAGCATTGCCGAGATCCTGACTGACCTGCGCGCAGGTCGCATGGTTCTGGTCATGGACGATGAAGATCGCGAGAACGAGGGTGATCTCGTGATGGTGGCGGAGAAAGTGCGCCCGGAGGACGTCAACTTCATGGCGCGCTTCGGCCGCGGGCTCATCTGCCTCACGCTCACCGCCGAGCGCTGCCGGCAGTTGCGCCTGCCGCTGATGGTGAGCAGCACGCAACGCGACCATCGCACCAATTTCACGCTGTCGATCGAGGCGGCCGAGGGTGTCACCACCGGTATCTCGGCCTACGATCGCGCGCACACGGTGCTCACCGCGGTGAAACCGGAGGCGCGGCCGGAGGACCTGCGTCAGCCGGGACACATCTTCCCCATCATGGCGCAGCCGGGTGGGGTGTTGACGCGCGCCGGACACACCGAGGCAGGTTGCGATCTCGCGCGGCTCGCGGGCTTCGAAGCCGCCGCGGTGATCGTCGAGGTGATGAACGATGACGGTACGATGGCACGCCGGCCGCAGCTTGAGGCTTTCGCACGTCATCACGGCCTGAAGATCGGCACGATCGCGGACCTCATCCGCTATCGCCTGCGCAACGAGCGCTCGGTCGAGCGCATCGCCGAGCGCACGATCGGGACCGAATACGGCGAGTTCCGCCTCCATGCCTACGAGGATCACGTGCAGCGCGACGTGCACCTCGCGCTGGTGCGCGGCGACGTGACCAGCAAGCGTGTGCCACTCGTGCGCGTGCACCTTGCCGACACATTGCGGGACGTGCTCGGCGCCGAGGTGGGCGCGCCACGCGCCTGGACCTTGCGTGCCGCGCTCGCGCGCATCGCGAAGGAGGATTGCGGCGTCGTCGTGGTGCTGCGCCGGCACGAGACGCCGCGCGAGCTGATCGCCGCGATCCGTGACGAAGAAACGCCGCCGCCACCCGCGCAAGGCGAGGTGTTGCGCACCTTCGGAGTGGGCGCGCAGATCCTGAAGGACCTCGGCGTGCGGCGCATGCAGGTGCTGTCGGCGCCCAAGTACATGCACGGCATATCGGCCTTCGACCTCGAGATCGAGGGCTACCTCGACAACGATGACTGATGCCACCCCGCGGCTATACTGCGCGCATGCCCCCCGTTCATGCCGGCGAACTCAATGCGGCCCCGCTATCGGTCGCGATCGTGGCCGCCCGCTTCAATGACTTCATCGTCACGAGCCTGTTGCGCGGCGCCGTCGAAGCCTGGGATTCGCACGGCGGGGCGGCAGACCGTCTCGTGATCGCGCGCGTACCGGGCGCCTTCGAGCTGCCTGTCGCGGCGCGACAGTGTGCTGCGAGCGGACGCTTCGCCGCGGTTGTCGCGTTCGGCTGTGTGATCAGGGGAGATACCGCCCATTTCGACTTTGTCGCAGGCGAGTGCACGCGGGGCCTCGGGCGTGTGGCGCTCGACACCGGTGTGCCAGTGGTGTTCGGCGTGCTGACCGTCGAGACGGTCGAGCAGGCCATACAGCGCGCCGCGGTGCGCGCGGGCAACAAGGGTGGTGAGGCAATGCTCGCCGCGATCGAGATGGCAAATCTCCTGCCGAGGCTCGCATGAACGAGCAGGCAGCCCGTCGCGCGGCGTCGAACCGTCGCGCCGTCGCGCGCAAGATCGCCGTGCAGGCGCTTTACCGCTGGCAGGTGAACGCAGGCTCCTGGCAGGATCTGCTGCTCGAATTCGCGGATGCGGAGGACATGCCGAAGGCTGACAGGGAATATTTCGACGCGCTGGTACGCGGGATCGTCGGGGACGGTGCGAGCTGGGATGTTGCGCTCGCGCGCTACACCGACCGCGCGCCTTCCGGGCTCGATCCCGTGGAGCACGCGGTCCTGCTGATCGGCCTCTACGAGCTCAGCGCGCGGCCCGATGTGCCGTACCGGGTCGTGATCAACGAGGGCGTCGGCCTCGCGCGCCGCTTCGGCGCGACCGAGGGCCACAAATACGTCAACGCCGTGCTCGACCGCGCAGCCCGGGAGCTGCGGCGCGACGAGCACTGAGGGGGCCGGCCCATGCCGCTCAGCGAGTTCGCGCTGATCGACCGCTATTTCCGCGATTGCGGTTCACGGCGGGATACGCGCATCGGCATCGGTGACGATGGCGCGGTGCTCGCGCCGCCCGCGGGTCACGAACTCGTTGCCGTCGTCGATACGCTGGTCGAGGGGGTGCATTTTCCGCCCCTGTCGCCCGCGCGTTCGATCGGGCATCGTGCGCTCGCAGTCAATCTCAGCGACATCGCGGCGATGGGCGCGACCCCGGCGTGGGCGCTGCTTGCGCTGACATTGCCGCGGGCCGAAGAGGACTGGCTCGGCGAGTTCGTGGCGGGGTTCGGTGACCTCGCGCGCCTGCACGATGTGCAACTCGTCGGTGGCGATACGACGTCCGGGCCACTCACGGTCACGGTGCAGGTCCTCGGCATCGTGCCGCGTGGTGAGGCGCTGCTGCGCCGAGGTGGGCAGGCCGGCGACGTCGTGTACGTGACCGGCACACCGGGCGACGCCGCTTGCGGGCTTGCGGTGCTGCAGGGGCGGTCGCGCACACCCGCAACGACACCTGCAACGGCACTCGACGCATTGCGCGACCGCTTCCACTTTCCAGAGCCGCGCTGCGCGGCCGGCGTGCGGTTGCGCGGCGTCGCGAGCGCGTGCATCGACGTCTCCGACGGCCTCGCCGGAGACCTCGGCAAGCTCGCCGCGGCGAGCGGCTGCGGTGCGCGCGTCGAGATCACGCAGTTGCCGCTTTCGGAACCACTGCTCGCGGTGGCCGGACGCGCCGCTGCCGAGCACTTCGCACTCACGGGCGGCGACGACTACGAGCTGTGTTTCACGGTGCCGCCCGCATTGGTGGCCGCGCTCGAGGGCCTGCCGTGCACGGCCATCGGGCGCCTCACCACCGGTCGCGGCGTGGCGGTCCTGCGGGGTGACAGTGTGATCGAGTTCTCGCATTCCGGGTTCGACCACTTCGCCGGCTGACGCCCGAGCGATCCGCGAGGCGCATCACAGATCGCCCGTGGCGCCGCACCTATTCTGGCCCGCGATGTCCACGCCGGCCCACAATGCCCTGCCGAACGGGAGGATTCCCGACAAGATCGGCAAGTACGTGATCGTCAACGAGGTCGGCAAGGGCAGCACCGGCACGGTCTACCTCTCGCACGACCCGTACTACGGTCGCGACGTCGCGATCAAGGTCTACAACATCGACGCCGGCGGCGATGAGGAGCGTGCGCGCATCTCGCGCAAGATGTTCCTCTCGGAAGCGCACATGGTCGGCATGCTGCAGCATCCGCACATCCTGCCCATCTATGACGCGGGCGAGGAGAACGGCCACTGCTACATCGTGACCGAGCACGTGCACGGCGCGCGCACGCTCGCGGCCTACTGCAAGCCCGACAACCTGCTGCGCGTCGACGACGTCGTCGAGATTGTCTACAAGTGCGCGAAGGCGCTGAACTACGCGCATTCGCGCGGCGTGATCCACCGCGACATCAAGCCCTCGAACATCATGCTGACGCAGGACAGTGATGTTCGCATCATCGACTTCGGCATCGCGCTCGTCGCCGATTCCGACATCTCGCGCATCGAGGGCATCGCCGGCAGCCCCTCCTACATGTCGCCCGAGCAGGTGCAGAGCCTCGAGTTGACGAACCGCTCGGATCTCTATTCGCTCGGTGCGGTGATGTACGAGATGCTGGCGGGCGTGCGGCCGTTCCGCGCAGGCAATCTCGCGAAGCTGCTGCACCAGATCGTCTACGCGACGCCGGCGCCCATCCACACTCTCGCGCCCGACGTGCCCGAAGAGCTCGAGACCGTGGTCGCGATGGCGCTGCAGAAGCTTCCAGAGAGGCGCTACAAGAGCGGCCTGGACCTTGCAGCCGAATTGACGCGCGTGCACCAGAAGCTGCGCCAGCGCTACGCGCGCATCGATCAGCAGGAGCAGTTCGCGACGCTGCGTCGCCTCAAGTTCTTTCACGAGTTCTCGCACGCGGAGATCTGGGAAGTGCTGCGCGCGAGCAACTGGCAGGATTACGCGGGCGCTGAAGAAATCGTCAAGGAAGGCGAGATGGACGACCGGTTCTACGTCGTCGTAGCCGGCGAGTGCGTCGTCGAGCGCCATGGACGGCGCCTCGGCGTGCTCGAGAGTGGCGACTGCTTCGGCGAGACGAGCTACGTGCAGGGCGCGAAGCGCACCGCCACGGTGAAGGCGAATGGCGCGGTCACGGTGCTCAAGGTGAGCTCGACGCTGCTCGAGCAGGTCTCCGCCTCCTGCCAGCTGCGCTTCAACCGTGTGTTCCTGCGCGGCATGATCAGTCGCCTGCAGAACGCGGAGCAGCGGGTGGCGGCAGAAGCCGCCTCGTAAACCAGTCGAGGATGATCGCGAGCCGCTCGACCCGCTGACTGGGCGGGCCGTTGCGCGAGAGGCCGTGCGAGGATGCCGGGAAGAGCACAAGCTTCGCCGGCTTGCCGAGCATCCTGAGCGCGTTGTAGTAGCCGATGCCCTGGTCCATCGGCGTGCGGTAATCCTGCTCGCTCTGGATCACGAGTACCGGCGTCTTCACCCGTTCGACGAGATTGATCGGCGAGCGATCGAAATACTCCTGCGGCGAGCGCCACGGGTAGTCGTGGAACCAGTGCTGCGCGAAAAAGCCGTTCAGGTCGGCGACCACCGTGTGCGATGCGAAGTCGACCACCGGGCGCTCCACGAGCGCCGCGGCGAAGCGGTCGGTCTGCCCGATCGTCCAGCTTGTGAGCACCCCGCCGCCGCTGCCGCCACCCACGCCGAGACGCGTGATATCGATGTATCCGCGTGCGATCACGCTGTCGAGCACAACCATCAGGTCGCGATAGTCGTCGCCCGGATAGCGGAATTGCACGCTGTTGGCGAAGGCCTCGCCGTAGCCGGTGCTGCCGCGCGGGTTCACGATGAGCACGAGGAGCCCCGCGTGGGCAAGCACCTGGAACTCGTGGAAGAAGCTCTCGCCGTACATCGCGTGCGGGCCGCCGTGGATGTAGAGCATCAGCGGATATTTCTTCGAAGCGTCGAAGCCTGGCGGCTTCGCGAGCCAGCCCTGGATGCGCGTGCCGTCGAACGAATCGACCCACAGCTCCTCGTAAGGCGCGAGCGTGCTGTCTGCGAAGGCATCGCGACCATGGGTCGTGCGCTGTTGCCACTTGCCACCTGGCCGCTCGAGAGTCCAGATGTCGTAGGGCTGCGTGGGCGAGCCGAACACGGCGACGATGCGTCCCGTGCGCGCCAGTGAAAACTCGCGCAGGTCGCCACGCAGCTGCGCGGACATCGCCACCGGCGCGCCACCCGCCGTGCTCACGCGGTAGAGTTGCGTGAGCCCGTGATCGGCTGCGATGAACCAGAGCGCCTTGCCGGACGCGTCGAACTGCAATCGCGTGCCGCTGCCGCGCGGCAGCGGAACATCGCTCATCGCAGTCTCGCCGATGTTGCGATCGAAGCCTGCCGTCACGTTCTGGATCGTGGCGAGGCCTCCCGCGGCGAGGGTGGTGGCGTAGAGCCGCGTCGTCGTCGAACTGCGTCGTGGCAGCGTGTCGTCGAAGCCCGTCCATGCAATGCGGCCGCCGTGCGACAGGGCGATCAGATCGCCATCGGGACCACGGCGGTCGGTCAGCGCAACGGGCTTCGCACCGGCGGTTGCCTCTACTCGATAGAGCTCGCTGTCGAGTGGAGCAACGGGCGGATTCGGGTCAGGCAGGGCGCTGAATACCAGCGCCCTGCCGTCCTGTGTCCATGCGGGTTCCGACGGTTCGGTGCGACCCTCCCAGAGCGGGCCAAGCGCCGGGCCATGATCGCCCGCGACATCGACCACCCAGAGCTGCGAGCGCTGCCCGGGCAGGAAGCCAGGCGCTCCGTCGATGCGGTAGTAGAGCCGCTCGGTGATGCGTGCGCGACCGGCGCCCCCGGCTTTGACCTCCGGTTCAGCGGACGCGGGGCGCGCGAGAAAGGCGATGCGCTGCCCGTCCGGCGACCACGAGAATGCGCTGACGCCTTCCTTCTCCGCCGTGAGCGGCCAGGCCTCGCCGCCGCGCATGTCGAGGACATAAATCTGGCGCTTCTCCGCGCGGTTTGACAGGAATGCGAGCCGCGAACCGTCAGGTGACCAGCGCGGGCGCGCATCATCCGCGGGCCCGCCGACCAGGAGGCGCGGCGCGCCGGCGCCTTCGATCAGCCAGATGTCGCCCTGGTAGTCGTCTTTCCCGAGGTCGGCGTGCGCCACGACATAGGCGATGCGCTGGCCGTCGTCGCTCACCTGCGCGTCGCCGACGAAGGGCGTCTGCGCGATCGATGCGGCATCGAGGCCCGCGGCACCAACCCGCCCCCCCGTGAACAGCGCGAACAGGGCGAGAGGCAAGGCGAACGATCGGTGCGTCATGTTCATGTCCGCGAGGAGCGTCGGGTGGCGCCATGGTACAGAAAACAGGGACAATGACGCGATGCAGGTACCCTGGCGCAAGCGCGTCTCGCGACTGATACGGGCACGCTGGCGCGCGCGCGTGCTGTCGCGGCACGGTGTTGCGCTCGTGGCCGAAACGAAAAATGGCACGCTCGCAGTCGATGCGCGCGATTTCAACGTGTCGCGGCATCTTCTCGAACACGGCGAATACGATTGGCACCAGATCACCCTGCTGCAATCCCTCGTGGCGCCGGGCGCGCGTCTCGTCGTGGTCGGCGCGCACCTCGGCAGCGTGCTGATCCCGCTTGCCAGGGTGTGCGGGGCGCAATCCACCCTCGCTTTCGAGCCAAGTCCGCGCAATCGCCGACTGCTTGCGATGAACCTCGTGCTGAACGGACTCGGTGACGTGCGTGTGGAGGCGAGCGCGGTGGGCGAGGCGCCCGGCACGGCGCGCTTTACGGAAAATCCGGTCAATTCAGGCAACAGCCGCCTGAGTCCGGGCGGCGAGATTGAAGTGCCGGTCGTGACGCTGGATGCGTCCGTGCCGCAGGCCTGGCCCGGAGTCGATCTCCTCATCGTCGATGCCGAGGGCTTCGAGGTACAGGTGCTGCGCGGCGCGAGTGCGGTGCTGTCGCGGACACGGGCGCTCTATGTGGAGTTTGCGCCGGAGCAGCTCGCAGAGCAGGGCTGCAGTGTTGCGCAGTTCGCGACGCTCCTTGCGGGGGCATTCGACATCACGTACGCACTACGAGGCGCGCACACCGTGCGTATTGCAGGCCCGCTCGCCGATTACCTCGCCCAGCATAGCGCGCGCGGCACGCGCTTCGACCTGCTTGCGACGCGCGCGCCGCTGGCAGTCCCCTGAGACTCAGCCAGCCTCCTCACGCTCGACCCGCGCGTAGGCCGAGTGGTTGTGGATCGACTCGAAGTTCTCGGCCTCGATCACATAGGCCGCGACGCGCTCATCGCGATTGAGCCGCACGGCGACGTCGCGTACCAGGTCTTCAACGAACTTCGGATTGTCGTAGGCGTGCTCGGTGACGTACTTCTCGTCGGGTCGCTTCAGGATGCCATAGAGCCCGCAGGATGCTTCGGACTCGGCGACGTCGATCAGTTCCTCGATCCACATGTGGCTGTGCAGCTTCACTTCGATCGTGACGTGCGAGCGCTGGTTGTGCGCGCCCCGGTCGGAAATCTTCTTCGAGCACGGGCACAGGCTCGTCACCGGCACGACCACCTTCAGCCACAGCGAAGTCGTGCCGTGGCGATGCTCGCCGACCAGGGCCGCACGGTAGTCCATCAGGCTCTGCACGCCGGACACCGGCGCCGACTTCATCACGAAGAACGGAAACGACATCTCGATGTGGCCGGCATCGGCCTCGAGGCGACCCGTCATCTCCTCGAGCATCGCGCGGAACGAGTCGACGGAGATCTCGCGTTGCCGATGCAGGATCTCGACGAAGCGAGACATGTGCGTGCCCTTGAAATTGTGGGGCAGATTCACGTACATGTTGAAGGTGGCGATCGTGTGCTGCTCGCCCTCGGCGCGATCCTTCACGCGCACCGGGTGCGTGATCTCCTTGATCCCGACCTTGTTGATCGGAATGCGGCGGGTGTCGGCGTGGCCCTGGACGTCTTCGACGGCGTGACCGTGAGGTCGGGGTGCAGTTGCGGTCGGGGTCATGGGGCCATTATACGGGCCCGGGCCGGGCTGGCCGTCAGTGCAGACCACCAATGGCCGGTCGCCGCGAGGAGGCCCGGCGTGTCGAGCCCCGCCATCGCGAGGCATTCCTCGCGCGAGCCGTGCTCGATGAACCGGTCCGGGATGCCGAGCGAGAGCAGCGGCACCGTGATCTGTTCGGCGGCCAGCAATTCCGTGACCGCGGACCCGGCGCCACCCGCCACCACGTTTTCCTCAAGCGTCAGCACGGCACGGTGCCGCGCGGCGAGCTGCAGCACGAGTGCTTCGTCGAGCGGCTTCACGAAGCGCATGTTCACGACCGTGGCGTCGAAGCGGTCGCCGATGGCCGTGGCACCTTCCAGCAGGGCGCCCCAGGCGAGCACGAGGAGACCGCTGCGGCCTTCGCGGCGAATGTCGGCCTTGCCAACCGGCAGGGCGGTCATGTCGGTGGCGATCTTCGCGCCGGGGCCCGCGCCGCGCGGATAACGCACCGCCGCGGGGCCGGGCAGCGTGGTCGCGGTGTAGAGCATCTGCCGGCATTCGTTCTCGTCGGCGGGGGCCATCACCACCATGTTCGGGATGCAGCGCAGGAACGAGAGGTCGAAGCTGCCCTGGTGGGTCGCGCCGTCGCTGCCGACGAGGCCCGCGCGATCGAGCGCGAACACCACTGGCAGGTTCTGCAGCGCGACATCGTGGATCAGCTGATCGTAGGCACGCTGCAGGAAAGTGGAGTAGATCGCCACCACCGGTTTCAGGCCCTCGCACGCAAGGCCCGCCGCGAAGGTCACCGCGTGCTGCTCGGCAATCGCGACATCGAAATAGCGATCGGGAAAACGCTTCGAGAACCCGACGAGGCCCGAGCCTTCGCGCATCGCGGGGGTGATGCCGATGATGCGCTCGTCGCGTGCAGCCATGTCACAGAGCCAGTCGCCGAACACCTGCGAATAGCTCGGCCCGGCGGCTGCTTCCTTGAAGATCGTGCCGCTCGCGGGATCGAAGGGGCCCGGGCCGTGCCACTTGATCGGGTCGGCCTCCGCCGGCGCATAGCCTTTGCCCTTGCGGGTCTTGATGTGCAGGAACTGCGGCCCTTCGCGGCCGCGCAATCTGCGCAACGTGCTCACGAGTTCCTTCACGTCGTGGCCATCGACCACGCCGTGGTACGTGAAGCCGAGCTCCTCGAAGAGGGTGCTGGGCAGCACCATGCCCTTGAGATGCTCCTCGGAGCGGCGTGCGAATTCGCGCATCGTGGGCATCGGCTCGAGAAACCGCTTGCCGCCTTCGCGCACCTTCGCATACGTGCGGCTCGAGATGATCCGTGTGAGATAGCGCGACAGCGCCCCGACATTTTCCGAGATCGACATGTCGTTGTCGTTCAGCACGACGATGAGGTTCGCCTTGCGCGCGTCGGCATTGAGCATCGCTTCCCACGCGAGGCCGGCCGTGAGCGCGCCGTCGCCGATGACTGCGACGACACTGCGCTGCTCGTTGCGGTGCGCTGCGGCCACTGCCATGCCGAGCGCGGCGCTGATCGAGGTGCTCGAATGTCCGACGCCGAAGGTGTCGTATTCGCTCTCGGTGCGTGTCGGAAAGGGCGCAAGACCTCCCTTCTGCTTGATCGTGTCGAGCCGGCCGCCCCGGCCGGTCAGGACCTTGTGCGGATAGGCCTGATGACCGACGTCCCAGACGATGCGGTCGTACGGCGTCCTGAACACGTAGTGCAACGCAACGGTCAGCTCGACCGTGCCAAGCCCCGCGGCGAAATGACCGCCGCGCGTCGCGACGGTATTGATCAGGTATGCGCGCAGCTCGTCGGCGAGCGTAGCCAGTTGTGACTCGTGCAGCTTCTCGCGCAGGTCGGCGGGAGAGTGGGCGACGGCGGCCAGCGTCGGGTAGGTGTCGGCGGAGAGGGTCATGCTAGTCCGGAAAGTCTACACGCGTGCTTAGCGTTCGCGGCGGACGACGTAATGCGCCAGCTGCACGAGTACGTCGGTCGCAGCACCGAGCGGGTCGAGCGCGGCGACAGCGCGGTCGTGGGCGGCGTGGGCCAGTTGGCGCGATGCCGTGAGGCCGACACGGGTGGCGTAGGTAGGCTTGGTGCGCGCGGCGTCGCTGCCCGGCGTCTTGCCGAGCTTCGCCGCATGGCCCTCGACATCGAGGATGTCGTCCTGGATCTGGAAAGCGAGGCCGATTTCAGCCCCGAAACGGGCGAGCGCCTCGTAGCGATCGCCCGAATCCACCCCGGCGGCAATCGCGCCAAGCAGCACGCTCGCGCGGATCAGCGCCCCCGTCTTGCGGCGGTGCATGTTTTCCATTGCGGGCACGTCGAGCGCGTGTCCGATGGATTCGAGGTCGATCGCCTGGCCACCGGCCATGCCGCTCGTGCCGATCGCCGCTGCGAGCACGCGGATCATCGCGATCTGCCTGCCCACGAGGTGCGTCGGGTCGCCGGGCAGCGGATGCGAGAGCACTTCGAAGGCGTGCGCCTGCAGCGCGTCGCCGGCGAGCAGCGCGGTGGGCTCGTCGAACGCGCGATGGCAGGTAGGCCGGCCGCGACGCAGATCGTCGTCGTCCATCGCGGGCAGATCGTCGTGGATGAGGCTGTACACATGAATCAGCTCGACGGCGGCCGCGGGCGCGTCGAGCGCTTCGAGCGACGCGCCGAGCGCCGAACCTGTCGCGTAGACCAGCACCGGTCGCAGGCGTTTGCCGCCGCCGAGGGCGCTGTAGCGCATGGCGTCGCGCAGCCGCGCGCTGGCGGCGTCCGGCAGGACAAGGGCGCGATCGAGTACCGCCTCGATGCGGTCCTGGAGGCTCGCGACGCGCGCCTCGAATGTGGCGCTGCTCACTCGGTGCTGTCGTCCGGCTCGAAAGGCTCGACGGTCGTGCTGTCGCCGCGCGCGGCGAGGATTTCGACCCTGGCCTGCGCCGCCTTCAACGCTTCCTGGCACTGGCGGGTGAGTGCGACACCACGCTCGAACGTCTTGAGTGCCGCGTCGAGCGGCAGGTCGCCGCGCTCGAGCCGCTCCACGAGCTGCTCAAGCTCACCGAGCGCCTGCTCGAAATCCGGCGCTTTTGCTGCTTTGCTCAACGCGCTACCCACGGGGAAAAAGTGGCGCCACGTTACCGAGGTGCAGGTCAGCGGGTCAACGCAGTTGCTGCGCTGCCCGCTTGTTGACGAGTCTCGCCCGGCGGACTACAGTCCATGGCTTCTTTAGACTCAGTCTAACAATGGAGGACTCCCAATGAAGGCTCTCAAGGGTACGAAGACCGAACAGAATCTGAAGGACGCGTTTGCGGGGGAGTCCCAGGCCAACCGTCGCTATCTCTACTTCGCAGCCAAGGCCGATGTCGAAGGCTTCAACGACGTCTCGGCCGTGTTCCGCTCGACGGCCGAAGGCGAGACCGGCCATGCCCACGGCCACCTCGAGTATCTCGAGGCGTCGGGCGATCCGGCCACGGGCCTGCCGATCGGTGACACGAAGCTGAACCTCAAGGCGGCGATCGCCGGCGAGACGCACGAGTACACCGACATGTATCCGGGCATGGCGAAGGCGGCGCGCGAAGAAGGCTTCGGTGAAATCGCCGACTGGTTTGAGACGCTGGCGAAGGCGGAGCGCTCGCACGCGAACCGCTTCCAGAAGGCCCTCGACACGCTGTGACGGGCAAGGCCGGCACGCGCGAGGGCAGCCTCGAGGCGCCCACGCGGCACCCGATCGACTGGCAGAACCCGGCGTTCTACGACGAGGCCGCGCTCGAGAAGGAACTCGAGCGCGTCTTTGATATCTGCCATGGCTGCCGGCGCTGCTTCGCGCTGTGCAACGCCTTTCCGACACTGTTCGATGCGATCGACGCGACCGGGAGCGGCGAGCTCGAAGGCGTCGACAAGCGGGTTTTCCAGGACGTGGTCGATCACTGCTACCTGTGCGACATGTGCTTCCTCACGAAGTGCCCGTACGTGCCGCCGCATCCGTTCAATGTCGACTTCCCGCACCTGATGCTGCGCGCCAAGGCCGTGAAGGCGAAGAAGGGCGGTACGCGGTTTCGCGACAGACTCCTGACCTCCACCGGCACGGTCGGTGCGCTGGCAGGCATTCCGGTTATCGCCGAAGTCGTGAACGCGGTGAACGGCACGAAAGCGGGCCGGGCCGTGCTCGAGAAGACGCTCGGCGTCGATCGCACCGCGCCGCTGCCCAAGTACCACTCGCGCACGGGCCGCGCGCGAGCCCGGGCACAGGTTGCGCGCAGTCTCCGCAACGGAACTCTTGCCGTTACGCCGACCGAAGCGACGCGCGGCAAGGTGGCACTCTTCGTCACCTGCTACGGCAACCGGAATGAGACCGCGTTGCCCGAGGACCTCGTCGCGGTTTTCGCGCACAACGGTATCCCCGTGACCGTGGTCGGGAGCGAGAAGTGCTGCGGCATGCCGAAGCTCGAGCTCGGCGACCTCGAGACGGTGGCGCGCTACAAGGAGGCGAACATCCCGCGGCTCAAGGGGCTCGTCGACGCCGGTCACGACCTCGTCGCGCCGATTCCGTCGTGCGTGCTGATGTTCAAACAGGAGCTGCCGCTGATGTTTGCGGGCGACGCCGACGTGAAGGCAGTCGGGGAGGCGATGTTCGACCCGTTCGAGTACCTGATGCTGCGCCATAAGGCGGGGCTCCTGCGAACCGACTTCAAGGGCTCGCTCGGCAAGGTCAGTTATCACGTGCCCTGCCACCTGCGCGTGCAGAACATCGGGCTCAAGACGCGCGACCTGCTGCGCCTGGTGCCCGGCACCACGGTCGACGTGATCGAGCGCTGCTCGGGTCACAACGGCACCTATGCGGTGAAGAAGGAATATCGCGCAGCGTCAATGAAAATCGGCAAGCCCGTGATCGAACGGGTTGCAAACGCTGCGGCCGACCACTATTCGAGTGACTGCCCGATGGCCGGGCACCAGATCGCGAGCGGACTCGAAAGCGCGCGTGAGCCGGAGCATCCGATGCGCCTCCTGCGCACGGCGTACGGCCTGTGACGGCGCTCACTCCGGCAGACCTGCTTTCGCTCGAGCAGTACGCGCGCGAACGCCCTGCGTTCCGCGAGCGCGCGATCGCGCACAAGCGTGCCCGCCGGCTCGCTGTCGGCCCGAATGCCACCTGGTGCTTCGAGGACCGCCTGACGATCCAGTACCAGGTGCAGGAGATGCTGCGCGTCGAGCGCATCTTCGAGGTCGAAGGCATTGCGGACGAACTCGGCGCCTACAACCCGCTGATCCCCGACGGCAGCAACTGGAAGGTGACGCTGCTGATCGAGTTCGTCGACCCGGCCCTGCGCGCGCGGCGCCTCGCGGAGCTGCGCGGCATCGAGGCTCGTTGCTGGGTGCAGATCGCAGGCCATGAACGCGTTTTTGCGATCGCCGACGAAGACCTCGAACGCGAGAACGAGGAGAAGACCTCCGCGGTGCATTTCCTGCGCTTCGAGCTCGAAGGCACGATGATCGAAGCGGTGCGCGCGGGCGCGCCACTGCGCGCGGGCATCGATCATCCGCGCTACGCGCATGAGGTCGTGGTCGGTGACGCGACGCGTCGTGCGTTGATCGAAGACCTGAAGTAAGGCGTTGGTGCCGGGTTTTCGGTTATTCGGTTATTTGGGTGCAGCACCCAAATAGCCGAATAACCGAAAACCCGGCACCAGGTTCGCTCTGATAAGATTCGCGCGCGCGATGAGCCAGTCCTACACCGCCTCCGACATCGAAGTCCTCTCCGGCCTTGAGCCCGTGCGGCGCAGGCCGGGCATGTACACCGACACGAGTCGCCCGAATCACCTGGCGCACGAGGTGATCGACAACAGCGTCGACGAAGCGCTGGCCGGCCATTGCGACGAGATCACGGTCACGCTCTACACGGACGGTTCGTTCGAAGTGATCGACAACGGCCGCGGCATGCCGGTCGACATCCACCCGAAAGAGAAGGTGAGCGGCGTCGAGCTGATCCTCACGCGCCTGCATGCGGGCGGCAAGTTCTCTGACGCCGCCTACCAGTTCTCCGGTGGCCTGCATGGCGTGGGCGTGTCGGTGGTGAACGCGCTCTCGACGCACCTCGAATGCTGGATCCGCCGCGGCGGCAAGGAATACAACATCAGCTTCAAGGACGGCAAGGTCGCCTCGAAGCTCGAAGTGATCGGTGCAGTGGGGCAGCGCAATACCGGCACTACCGTGCGTTTCTGGCCCGATCCGAAGTTCTTTGACGCCGGGAAATTCTCGGTCCCGCAGCTGCGACACGTGCTCAAGGCAAAGGCGGTGCTGTGCCCGGGTCTGCGCGTGAAGTTCACGAACGAGGCGAGCGGCGAGCAGGACGAGTGGTTTTTCACCGGCGACCTCGGCGCCTACCTGAACGATGAACTGGGCGACATCGAGCGGTTGCCGGCTGAACCGATCACGGGCAAGCGTGACGACGACAGTGACTCGGTGTCGTACGCACTCGCGTGGGTGCCGGGCGGTGGCGCGGCGGTGGCCGAGAGCTACGTCAATCTCATCCCGACCGTGGACGGCGGGACGCACGTCAATGGCCTGCGCGCGGGGCTTGTGAGCGCCGTGCGCGAGTTCTGCGAGTTCAGGAACCTCGTGCCGCGTGGCGTGAAGCTCACTGCCGAGGATGTCTGGGACAGGGTGAGTTTCGTGCTCTCGATCAAGATCCGCGAGCCGCAGTTTGCGGGGCAGATGAAGGCGCGGCTCGGTTCGCGCGATGCCGCGCAGCTCGTCGAAAGCTACGCGAAGGACGCGATTGCGCTATGGCTCAACCAGCACCCGGAAGCCGGCGAGCGCATCGCGCAGTTCGCGATCGCGAACGCACAGGAGCGGCTGAAGGCTGCGCAGCGCGTGCAGCGCAAGCGCATCGCGAGCGGGCCGGCGCTGCCGGGCAAGCTCGCCGACTGCACCTCGCAGGACCCCGTGCACTCGGAGCTGTTCCTCGTGGAAGGCGACTCGGCCGGCGGTTCGGCGAAGCAGGCGCGCGATCGTGAATTCCAGGCGATCATGCCGCTGCGTGGCAAGATCCTGAACACCTGGGAAGTCGACGCGCGCGACATCGGCAATTCGCAGGAGGTGCACGACATCAGCGTTGCGCTCGGCATCGACGCAGGCTCGGCCGATCTCTCCGACCTGCGATACCACAAGGTCTGCATCCTCGCCGACGCCGATTCCGACGGCCAGCACATCGCGACGCTGCTCTGTGCGCTGTTCCTGCGGCATTTCCGCCCGCTCGTGACGCATGGCCACGTGCACGTCGCGATGCCGCCACTCTTTCGCATCGATGCGGGCAAGAGCGTCTGGTACGCGCTCGATGAAGCCGAGCGCGATGAAATCCTGAAGCGGCTCGAAGCGGAGAAGGCGCGCGCGAAGCCGGTCGTCACGCGCTTCAAGGGACTCGGCGAGATGAATCCCTCGCAACTGCGCGAAACGACGATGGATCCACGCACGCGGCGCCTGGTGCAGCTCACGGTGAGCGCCGGGGACCAGGCGGATCAGCTGATGGACATGCTGCTTGCGAAGAAGCGCTCGGGCGACCGGCGTGAATGGCTCGAGCACAAGGGAAATCTCGCGCAAGTGTGAGGTCGTGTCGTTCGTGCTGCGCGTTCGGCTCGCGACCTCACTTTTGCGCGAGTGTGCGAGTATGTCGGCTCAGGCCAGCACGCAGGCGGCTCAGGCGCCTCCGGGCCGCACGTGCCGTCCGGATGAATGACCTGAGGAGAGATCATCGCACCCATGCAGGACCAGGAACTGAACTTCGAAGGCATCGAAAAGCAGGCACTCAGGACCTTCACCGAGAAGGCGTACCTCGACTACTCGATGTACGTGATCCTCGATCGCGCGCTGCCGGCACTCGGTGACGGCCTGAAGCCGGTGCAGCGGCGCATCATTTACGCGATGAGTGAACTTGGGCTGTCGGCGGCCTCGAAACACAAGAAATCCGCACGCACCGTCGGCGACGTGATCGGCAAGTTCCATCCGCACGGCGACAGCGCCTGCTACGAGGCGATGGTGCTGATGGCGCAGCCGTTCTCGTACCGTTATCCGATCGTCGATGGCCAGGGTAACTGGGGCTCGTCGGATGATCCGAAGTCGTTCGCGGCGATGCGCTACACCGAGGCGAAGCTGACACGCTACGCGGAGGTGCTGCTGCGCGAACTCGGTGACGGCACGGTCGACTGGCAGCCCAACTTCGACGGCACGCTGGAAGAGCCGGCGATGCTGCCGGCACGGCTGCCGAACCTCTTGCTGAACGGCACATCCGGAATCGCGGTGGGCATGGCGACCGACGTACCGCCGCACAACCTGCGCGAAGTTGCCGCAGCCTGCCTGCACCTGCTCGAGGAGCCCGAGGCGACCACGCGGGCGCTGATGAAGTTCGTCAAGGGCCCGGATCTGCCCACGGGCGCCGAAATCGTCTCGCCGCGCACCGACCTCGTCGAGTTCTACGAAAAGGGCGTCGGCAGCTACAAGGCCCGCGCCGTCTACGCGGTCGAGGACGGCAATATCGTGATCACGCGCTTGCCGCACCAGGTGTCGGGCGCGCGCCTGCAGGAGCAGATCGCCGAGCAGATGCGCGCGAAGAAGCTGCCGATGGTCGAGGACCTGCGCGACGAGTCGGATCATCGCAACCCGGTCCGTCTCGTGATCGTGCCGCGCTCGAACCGCGTCGATCTCGGGCAGTTGATGGCGCACCTCTTCGCCACCACCGACCTCGAGCGCAATTACCGCGTCAATCTCAATATCATCGATCTCGACGGCCGCCCGCGCGTGATGGGGTTGCGCGATATCCTGACCGGATGGCTCGAATTCCGCATCGGCACGGTGCGGCGGCGGCTCGAGTGGCGGCTCGACAAGGTGGCGCGGCGCCTGCACATCCTCGACGGGCTGCTTGCCGTTTATCTCAACCTCGACGAGGTGATCCGCATCATCCGCCGGGAAGATGAGCCGAAGCCCGTACTGATGCAGCGCTTCAAGCTCTCGGAGGAGCAGACCGAGGCGATCCTCGAGACGAAGCTGCGCCACCTCGCGAAGCTCGAGGAAATGAAGATCCGCGAGGAGCAGAAGGCGCTGTCGGAGGAGCGTGACGGGATCGAGGCGATACTCAGGAGCCAGGCGAAGCTGCGCAAGCTCATCGCCGACGAGTTGCGCGCGGATGCCGGGAAGTACGGTGACGAGCGCCGCTCGAAGATCGTCGAGCGCGAGGCAGCGCAGGCGATCGACGAGAAGGAACTGCTGACCAACGAGCCGGTGACAGTGGTGCTGTCGACGGCGGGTTGGGTGCGCGCCGCCAAGGGCCACGAGATCGATCCGCTTACGCTCTCGTACAAGAGCGGTGATGCTTTTCAGTCGGTGGCACGCGGGCGGAGCCTGCAGCCGGCCATCTTCATCGACAGCACCGGGCGCGCATACAGCCTCGCGGCGCATACGCTGCCTTCGGCGCGCGGCCAGGGTGAGCCGCTGTCCGGGCGTCTCGATCCGCCCGACGGCGCGAAGTTTGCCGGCGTGCTGATGGGCGAGCCCGAGGACCTGTGGCTGCTCGCGTCGGACGCGGGTTATGGCTTCACGGTGCGCCTCGGGGAGTTGCTGACCGACCGCAAAGCGGGCAAGGCCGTGTTGTCAGTGCCGGAGAAGGCGCTCGTCCTGCCACCCGTACCGGTGCCTTCGGCTGATTCACTCGTTGCGGTGGTCAACAGCGAAGGCAAGCTGCTCGTTTTTCCAGCGTCGGAAGTACCTGAGTTGCCGAAGGGCAAGGGCAACAAGCTCTTCGGCATTGCGGGCAAGAAGGCCGAGGCACGCGAAGAAGTGCTCGCCGGTGTCGCGGTGGTGCCGCCGGGAGGCTCGCTCATCGTGTTGTCCGGCGAGCGGCGCATGACGCTCTCGACGGCGGAGCTCAAGGATTACCGCGGCGAACGTGCGCAGCGTGGCGCGGTGCTGCCACGCGGATGGCGTACGGTTCAGAAGCTCGAAGCAGGCTGAGCTGAATTGGTGCCGGGTTTTCGGTTATTCGGTTATTCCGGCGCTTCGCGCCCAATAACCGAATAACCGAAAACCCGGCACCATGCCGTGCCTCAGATGTGCACGTCTTCCGGTGCGTTGACGAAATAGCCCTGGATGAATTGCACGCCCAGCTGCCAGAGCACGGCCATCGTGTTCGCATCCTCGACGCGCTCGGCGATCGTTTCGATGCCGCGCTTCGTCGCGGCGTCCACGAGCGCGCGCACCTGCTGCTGCAGCTCGACATCGCCGGCAAGTCCCTGGACCAGCGCGCCGTCGATCTTGATGAAGTCGATCGGCATGGCCGCGAGCAGGCCCAGCGGGTCGCGGCCTCCGCCGAAGCGCTCGATCGCGAAGCGGAATCCGCGCGACTTGAAGGCCTCGGCGAGTGCCTTGATCTGCCTCAAGTGGGAGGCCGCAACCTCCTCGGTGGCCTGAAAGCACACGCGGACCGGGTCGGCGTTCGTCGCCTTGCGTTGGCCGTCCAGCCAGTCAGGAAACGACGGATCGAGGAGACTGTCCCTGGCGAGGCGCACGAAAAGGCAGCCGGGGCGGCGCTGCGCCGCAAACGACAGCGAGGCGCCGACGACCCATCGGTCGATGTTGCGAAGCAGATCGTTGCGCTCGGCCGCTGCCATGAAGTCGGCCGGCAGCACCTCTTTTTTCTGGTGGTCGAGCATGCGTACCAGCACGTCGAAC
>Ga0209170_1000399_pt1 | contig 19787 bp, 10 predicted proteins | sample KloWWTKNB14_bulk_FD_187178 | JGI IMG/M metagenome (GOLD analysis project Ga0209170, IMG submission 187178) | Active sludge microbial communities from Klosterneuburg, Austria, studying microevolution and ecology of nitrifiers - Klosterneuburg... | ecosystem: Engineered > WWTP > Aerobic digester >...
TACAACCACCAACGACCACACCAGCACCTGGATGGACTGACCCCGGCACACCTTTACTTTGGTCTGCCCGATACCCGGAACCGTACCCTGACACCAAACCTTGTTGAACCCCAATTCACACTAACAACCGCCTGAAACCTGTCCAGTAAATCGGGAGTACCTCACAAGCCTCCTTCTTCAAGGCGAGCATAGCGGCTTGGCCCGGGGTGAAGGAGTAGCCTTCCGGCCTTTCCACCTTGAAACGCTTCACATTGTGGGTGATGAACGCCGTATCCAAGATCTTAACGCTATGCTTCGACATCAGGGACTCTTACAATAGACGGAGGTAAAAGGGGAACAGGGGTCAACTCAAGGACCTCTACCGAGAGGCTTGGTCCTACGCACAAGCCTGTGGCTTAGCTTTTCATATTATCGAACTGGAGGGGCACATCGAATTCCTCCCCTTGAACACTGTTCATCACGCCCTGCAGGTCGTCGATCTTCTTTCCGGTCACCCGTACCATGTCGTCCATGATCTGGGCTTGCACCTTCAACCCGGTCTCCTTGATGAACTTGACGATCTTCTTGGCGGTTTCGCGATCGATCCCCTGCTTCACCTTCACGGTGCGGTAGAGCAGTTTCCCGCTGGGCATTGGCTGATCGGAAAGATCATAGCTCTTCACATCGACCTTCTGCTTGGTACTGCGCTCCAGCAGGATGCTCAGGATGGAGTCCAGCTTAAGGTGATCCTCCGTGGACAGCTTTATGGAAAGTGCTTTCTTGTCGAACTCCACATTGCTGTTGCTGCCCCGCAGGTCGTACCGGGTTTCCAGCTCCCGCTTCACAGTATTGATGGCATTGTCCAAGGTTTGGGGATCCACCTTTGAAAGGATGTCGAAACTGGGCATGGCGCTAGGTTTGTCCGGAGTTTTGTTGTTGCGGACAGGTCCAAAGATAGTCGGGACATGCCGCTTGGGCAGGGCGTTGGACCCATTGGGCCACTACCCGCCAACGACTCTGACGACCGGATTAACCGATCACTTCCGCCTTCGGATAACGCTCCTTCCAGAACGCCAACTTCTTCAGGTCGGACAGGGTAATGATCGTGCGCTGGTCCAGCCTGACCTTGATCGCTTTGATCCCTTTCCGGACCGGCTGGGTAAGGATGAGCTTCTTTTTCTTGCGTGCCATTGTTCCGTGTTTTGCCAGATACATACGGAATAGCGTGCCAAAAGGCTCGCTATTCCGCTTCATTGGGATTTACTAACAAAATGTCGGTCCGGGCAGGGGCCCCACCGTCAATTTGGCGCGGATCCGGGGGAATTCTGGACGAGGGCCCGCATGGAAAGGAACGTTCGATCGATCAGATCCGCGCTTGATAACGGTGCAGTTCACTATACCGCCCGTTCAATGCGAGGAGTGTCTCATGATCTCCGCGTTCCACGATCAGCCCGCGCTCCACCACCAGGATCTGCGTTGCCCCGCGGATGGTGCTCAACCGGTGCGCGATGACAAAGGTGGTGCGGTCCTTCACCAGCTCCCGCAGGCTTTTCTGCACCAAGGCCTCGCTTTCCGTGTCCAAGTTGGAAGTGGCCTCGTCGAGGATCAGTATCACCGGATCGGCCAGCATCGCTCGGGCGATGGCCACACGCTGCCGTTGGCCACCGCTCAACTTCACGCCGCGCTCGCCGATCACCGTTTCCAGCCCCAGCTCGAACCGGTCGGAAAATTCATCCACATAGGCCCCACGCACCGCACGTTCCAACTCCTCCACCGTTGCTCCCGGACGGGGATAGAGGATGTTCTCCCGGATCGTTCCCTCGAACAGGAAATCATCCTGCAGCACCACGCCTAAGCGGCTTCTGTAACTGGCCAATGAGACTTTGGACAGGTCCTTCCCATCGATCGTGACCATACCGGAAGTCGGGGTGAGAAAGCTGGCCGCCAAACCGGCGATAGTGGTCTTTCCCGAACCGGAGCTCCCCACCAATGCCGTTACCGAACCGGGCGGGGCATCGAAGCTGATGCCATGCAGAACGTCCTTCCCCTCTTCGTAGGCGAATCGGACCTCCTTGAAGCGGATGTGGCCTTGAACATCCTCCAGTCGGACCGGGCGCTTCATGGGGTCGTCCTCCTCCGCCATCCCCATGATCTCCTCGGTACGGTCCAGCCCGGCGAAGGCCTCGGTCAATTGACTGCCGATGTTGCTCATTTGCACGATGGGTGCGATCATGAACCCGAGATAGAGGGTGAAGGAGAGAAACTCACCCAAGGTCAGCGTATCCTGGATCATGAAATAACCACCGATCCCCATGATCCCCGCAGAGGCCAGGCCAAGCAACAGCGTGGAGGAGCTGGTGATGAGCGCGGTGGTGGTGAGGCTCTTCCGGACGTTCTCGAACAAACGCCGCACCCCTTCCTCAAAAACGGCATGTTCATGCCCTTCCGCATTGAACCCCTTGATGATGCGCACACCATTGAGCGATTCGGTGAGGCGGCCCGTCACCTCGGCATTGATCACCCCGCGGGTGCGGAAGATCGGGCGCATCCGCCCGAAGGCCTTTCTGGCGATCAACGCGAAGAGCCCCACGGGGATCAAGGTCCAGAGGGTCATCACCGGACTGATGCGGATCAACAGGAACAAGGATGCCACGGCGGTGACCGTACCCCCAACGAGCTGCACCAGCCCTGTGCCGACCAGGTTCCGCACGCCTTCCACATCGCTCATGATGCGGGAGACCAATGCCCCGCTCTTCGTGCTGTCGAAAAAGTCCACGGGCAGAGAAAGGACTTTGCGTTGCACTTCCGCACGCAGGTCGCTGATCATCCGTTGCGCTTCCACGCTCAGCAAGCGGGTCAATAGGAAGGAGGTGATGCTCTGCACGACGATGGCGCCCACCACGGCCGCGATCACTACGCGCAACATGGCCAAGTCCTTGTGCATCACCACATCATCGATGAGGTATTTGGTGGCTCCAGGCAACACCAAGCTCGCCCCCCTGCTGATCAGGATCAACAAAAGCCCTGTAAGCACTTGTTTTCGACGTGGCCAGATGAACTTGCCGAACGCTTTGCGCCAGCCCATGGAAGGGCGGGATGTTCCAGCGGAACCGTTGGCCCCACCTTCGCGTGGCCGCATGCCGCGGGTCCGCTCAACACGGCCCGCCCGAACAACGTTCCTAAACACGGGTTCCTGAAAAAACGGGGGTCATATCACAAACGTCTTCCTTGCTTGACGTCGGCACTTGTCCCGATGTCCGCCGCTCAATCTTTGATCACCTCCGCCTTCGGGTAGCGCTCTTTCCAAAAGGCCAATGCCTTGGGATTCTTTACCATGACGACCGTGCGGGAGTCCAAGCGCACCTTGATGGCCTTGCCTTCACGGACAGGGGGAGTGAGTATGAGGTGCTTTCTTCGAGTGGCCATGACTTGCTGCTTAGGTCGGAGGAACACACGAGAGGCTTAATTGCCGCGCAGTGCGCCGGTTTTTTCATTGACCGGCTTCCCCAATAGTCGTGCAAAATAGAGCAATTTTCAGTATTTCCAAGCCCTCCGGAAGAAACACGGTCCAATGCCCCTCAGATCCAGCCGTTCAACTTGTAATAGGCAAGGGCGGCATATTCCCGGAGGCAGGTGATCTCCAGCTTCAGCTGGTTCCAGAAGTTGTACCGCAGATCGAGGTTGCCGGAAACATCGGGCACGTAATTCCTTCCACCGATCTTCCCGTGTGCATATCGGAGGTCGTCGAAGAGGGCATGGTCGAAAGCCGGGCTACCGCATGCCAGTGAAAAACCGGCCTTCCGAAACGTGAGAAGCGTACGGTACATGTTCTCCGGTGCCGTGACCAGCGCGATCCGGAGCGGCACCAGCCCGGGCCCGGAACGCAGCAGGTCCAGCGCCTGCTCGCGCGTGTTTCGGCCATGAAGCACCAAGGTGATGCGCTCCGGGGGTATGCCCTTCAAGCCGAGTTCGTGTACCATGGCATCCGCCAAAGCGGTGTCGTTCGGTAAAAGCAGGACAACGGGAGCGGACACGGTCTTTCGGGCCAACGCGGCGGCGGCGTTGCAGCGCATGAGCTCCGGGCCGGAAGGCATGCCACTTCCACCCAGAAGTACGATGGCCGCAGGATCGCCCGTACACGATCCACCGGCGGTGCCCAACCAACGGTGCGCATCGAACGGCAAACGGGTAAAGGCCAGCACCAGCATGGCCCCGGCGACCACACCAAGCACTATGCACGATGTTCTACAAACCGACTTCACCCGGCTCCAAGACCGGGCGGCCCAAGTGCCCGAAGAGGTAAGGCTATTGAATTTTGGCATCCTATACACCTTGGCCTACCGGCATGGCAGGACGGAATAGTACGCTCAACTGACCACCTACCCTGGCAATGGGCTGCCAACAGGAACGGCGCAGTCATGTCCCGGCTCACCATGGGCGGGATTCAGCTTGCCCGAACCAGCCCCGGGGGAAGTCACCGGTGAAGCGACGGGACTGACGGCTGGCGGCATGGTCACCGTTGCGGGGGCGGGACCGCTACCGTCCAACGGTGCACCGACGGGGATCTCACAGCGGTGCCCGGGATCGCCGTGCGCGGGGTTCAGTTGGGCGCCCAGTGGGGCTTGCGTCTCCGCGGCCACGTCATTCACAGGTGCCGGCATTTCCACTTCCGTAGTGAGGGGTGGAACAACCGACTGCGGCGCAGGGTCATTGGCACAAGCGGCCATGATCAGGGCAGTAACTATCGCAATGCCCGAGAGGGTGGATGTGGTCGTTGTCATGAACGGTCAAGTAGATGATCTCGCGGTGAAAAACCACGGCAAGTGTTGCAAAGATACCCTTCAGAGGCCCGGCGGACCGGGCCGAAACGCAACACCATGCAGCAAGGCCCTGAGTCCTTGTCCATGGCCTCTTTCCAATGATCGCAACTGCTCCTGCCCGGTCAGTGCTTGAAGCGCACGAACAACCTGCCGAAGTTGTCGCTGTCCTTGTCGATGCGATGGTACAGCTTCTTCACCCGGGGCTGCTGCAAATAGCGGATGACCTTCTTCTTCAATTGCCCGCTCCCTTTTCCCGGGATGATCTCCAGCAAGGGAATCCTCCTGTCCACACAGTATTCCATGGCCTCGTCCAGGGCTTGGTCGATCTCCTTGCCCTTGTTGAAGATGTCATGGAGATCGAGCTTATGCTTAGCCATTGAAGGTGGAATGAGCGGGTGATGATACGCATGCAGTCGAATTCCTTGCGGGTCCGATATGCATCGGACCACGCCCCATTCCCTTCTTTAAGCGGGGGAGCCAGTTCCGGTAGCTGGTTGACTTTGACCGTTCCCATAGGCTTCCATACCTCTACCCTTCCTTGGCGTGTCCCCACGGCACCGCGTCCTATCTTCGCCGCCCATCTTACCCCGAACATGTCCTTACGCCCCTTTCTCCTTGCCGGTATCGCGGTCCTTGTGCTGTCTTCCTGCAACCAGGACCTCGACATCACCGCACCTTACAAGGAGAACACCATCGTCTATGCCTTGTTGGACAAGGACAGCGCCATCCAGTACGTGAAGATCAACAAGGCATTCCTAGGGCCGGACAATGCGTTCATCTATGCCCAAGTGCCCGATTCCACGGAATACCAGGACGGCCAGCTTCAGGCGGAGATCCAGGAGGTGATGAACGGCACCGTGGTGAACACCTATGCGCTGCGTGACACGTTGCTGCCGCACGACCCCGGAACGTTTGCAGGCCCCATGCACAAGCTGTACTATTTCAATGCGGTGCTGGACGCCTCGGCCACCTATCGCCTTGAGGCCACGGCCAAGGGAAACCACGTCTCCGCCGAAACACCCATCGTTGGGGAGATCCAACCTTCGGGGACCATCATCAGCCCGGCACAGCCCTTAAACTTCCGCTCCGTGTTCAACACCTACGCCAACCAGACCATCAAATGGACCTCCTCGGTGAACGGCAAGCGCTACGAGATCTCCTACCGTTTCAATTGGGATGACGTTGTGGGCACGGATACGATCCCGCGCAGCTTCACCCGGTCCATCGGCACCTATGTGGCCAACGGCACCGGAGGCGGGGAGAACATGGAGGCCCCGTTCCAAGGAGAGTCCTTTTTCGAAACGGTGGGCCAGCTGACAGGCGATAACCCCGCTGCCACCAGCAGGATCTACAGGGGTGTGGACATCATCTGGGCCGTCGCCGGGCCTGACCTTCACCTCTACTTGCAACTGAACAGCCCCATCTCCGGCCTGGTGGAAGATCGCCCGTCCTACACCAATGTGGCCAATGGCTTCGGCCTCTTCACCACGCGGCGTTTCCGGGAGATACACAAAGCCTACCTCGGCTCCACCACCGTCCCCGAGCTGCTGGAGGGTCAATACACCGTAGGGCTGGGCTTCGTGTACGTGTACTGAGCCGTTGGCATCGCCAACAAATACGACATTCTGTCCTTTTGGCAGTGGCAAATCCGCCATGGAGCGACAGGAACTGCCGATCCGTGCGCCGATCCTTCCACTGGCATGATCGTTGAGCGCGGCGACGGCGAAACTGAAAAATACACGGGGCCGGACCAGAAGCCCCAAACGATAAACCAACAATGAGCAAGATCATCGGTATCGACCTGGGCACCACGAACAGTTGTGTTGCCGTGATGGAAGGCAGTGAACCTGTCGTCATCTCCAACAGCGAAGGCAAGCGCACCACCCCCAGCATTGTCGCCTTCGTTGAGAACGGCGAGCGGAAGGTGGGCGACCCGGCCAAGCGCCAGTCGATCACCAACCCGAAGAACACCATCTACTCCATCAAGCGCTTCATGGGCAACACCTATGAAGAGGATGCCAAGGAGATCGCCCGCGTGCCCTACGAAGTGGTGCGCGGCGACGGCGGCATGCCACGCGTGAAAGTGGGCGATCGCCAATACACCCCGCAGGAGATCAGCGCGATGGTGCTGCAGAAGATGAAGAAAACCGCCGAGGATTACCTCGGCACCACGGTAACCGAGGCGGTGATCACCGTGCCCGCCTACTTCAACGACGCACAGCGCCAAGCCACCAAGGAGGCCGGCGAGATCGCCGGCTTGAAAGTGCGCCGCATCATCAACGAGCCTACTGCTGCCGCATTGGCCTACGGTCTCGATAAGAAGCACAAAGACCAGAAGATCGTCGTGTTCGACTGCGGCGGCGGCACCCACGACGTGAGCGTACTGGAACTGGGTGACGGCGTGTTCGAGGTGAAGAGTACCGACGGCGATACGCACCTCGGCGGCGACGACTTCGACCATGTACTGATCGACTGGCTGGCCGACGAGTTCAAGAAGGACGAGAACATCGACCTGCGCAAGGACCCCATGGCACTGCAACGCCTGAAGGACGCCGCTGAGAAGGCAAAGATCGAGCTGAGCAGCACCACCAGCACGGAGATCAACCTGCCCTACATCATGCCGGTGGACGGCATCCCGAAGCACTTGGTGCGCACCCTCAGCCGTGCCAAGTTCGAGCAGCTCGTGGACCCTTTGATCAAGCGCACGATCGCACCCTGTACAAGCGCGTTGAAAAACGCGGGCCTGAAGGCGAGTGACATCGACGAGATCATCCTCGTTGGCGGAAGCACCCGCATCCCCGCCATTCAGGAGGCCGTGAAGAAATTCTTCGGCAAGGAGCCGAGCAAGGGCGTGAACCCCGATGAAGTGGTGGCCGTGGGCGCGGCGATCCAAGGCGGCGTGCTCACCGGCGAGGTGAAGGACGTGCTGCTGCTGGACGTCACCCCCCTCAGCCTCGGCATCGAGACCATGGGCGGCGTGATGACCAAGCTCATTGAGGCCAATACCACCATCCCCACCAAGAAGAGCGAGACTTTCAGCACCGCCAGCGACAACCAGCCCAGCGTGGAGATCCACGTGCTGCAAGGGGAACGGCCCATGGCGAGCGGCAACCGCACCATCGGACGCTTCCACTTGGACGGCCTCCCGCCTGCACGCCGCGGAACCCCGCAGATCGAGGTCACCTTCGACATTGATGCCAACGGGATCATGCACGCGAGCGCCAAGGACAAGGCCACGAGCAAGGAGCAGAGCATCCGCATCGAGGCCAGCAGCGGCCTGAGCAAGGAGGAGATCGAGAAGATGAAGAAAGAGGCTGAGGCCAACGCCGACTCCGACAATGCCGCCCGCGAAAAAGCCGACAAGCTCAACCAAGCGGACAGCCTGATCTTCCAGACCGAGAAGCAGCTCTCCGAATTCGGTGACAAACTGCCGGCCGACAAGAAAGGCCCGATCGAAGAGGCCGTGGCCAAACTGAAGAAGGCGCACGAGGCACAGGACATCCCGGCCATTGACACCGCGATGAACGAGCTCAACACCATCTTCTCCCAGGCCAGCGAGGAGATGTACAAGGCCGCTCAGGAAGCCCAGACGAACGGCACTACCGGTGGTGCCGCCGACCAAGGCGCGCCTGCCGATCAGGAAGTGACCGACGTGGACTTCGAGGAGGTAAAGGACGAGAAGAAGTAAGCGAACACCGCAAAATTAAAGCCGCCCCCGGTATTCCGGTCGGGCGGCTTTTTGCGTTGAAGCCTGGCCTGATACCAATTCGCATTCACTGGCGTTCGGAACAAGTGCGGCCAAACACTTTCGCGATCCCGTCCCGGCTCGGGGGCCGGGATGACCGCGCGGAATGACATTCGCTCATGGAGCTGGTGCTTGGCCTGAGCCACTTCACCGATGCTTGAAGATCGGCCACCGGACCACTTGGACCTTCACGAGGGATCGCCGACGGGCGCGTGGACGCACGGCCGGGTTATGGGTTGCCTCCTGTTGAAAACATTTTATTCCTTGGTTGCTGTTGAATTGTGTTATTCCTTAGACGCCGAAAACCCCGATGCAGGTTTTATTAACAGCATGCACGAGAGCTCCCTCATCCTGCACCTGATCATTACCGCTGCCAATGCACACCGGGCCTCCTCCTACATGAGAGAGGCTTGACCAAGAAACCCGTTGCCCAAGACGATCCATACCCACTATACCCCACGAACCCCAAACCCCGCTGCCATGACCTCTTTCAACACCGCCCCGACCGCCACGTCCCTCCGCACTTGGTGGCAAAAGTTCTTACTGCTGACCCTGCTGGTGGCAGGAGCCTTCGCCACAGGTGCGAGCGCGCAGACCGTGACCATCGGTTCGGGCACGAGCACTAGTAGTTACTTGCCGATGTACAACTACTACGGCTACAACTATACCCAGCAGATCTACACGGCGGCCCAGATCGGCCAAGCGGGCAAGATCGACAAGATCCGCTTCATGGTGAACGCGGGCGGCCTGGTCAACGGTAATAGCTGGGTGGTCTATATGGGCAACACCACGAAGACCACCTTCGCCACCACGACCGATTGGGTGCCTTTGGCGAGCATGACCCAGGTGTACAGTGGCACACTGTCTACAGCCCCACCAATAACCCCGTTGTGGATGGAGATCACGTTGACCACGCCGTTCGTGTATAACGGCACGGACAACTTGGTGATCGCCGTGGATGAGAACACCTCCGGTTATACCAGCGGAACAACGTGGAGGGCCTTCGCCAGCGGAACGAACACGGGGATCTATTACTACAACGACACGAACAACCCCGACCCGGCAAGCCCTCCCACCGCCAGTTCACGCTCGGGCACCATCGCCCAGCTCCAGTTGAACTTCCTTCCTCCTTGCGTAGGAGTTCCTACCGCCGGGTCCATCCCCGCCTCTACCCCGGCCTGCATCGGTTCCACGGTATTGCTGACGGCCACCGGGGGTACGGTGGCGGACGGCCTTACCTACCAGTGGATAGAATCCCCCAACGGTCTCAGCCCCTGGGTCCCGGTATCCGGCGGCAGCGGTGCCACCACCCAGAGCTATACCACCCCCGCCTTCAGCAGCACGGCCTATTACCGCATGGTGGTGACCTGCACGGCCAGCGGCCTTACCGACAGCACGAACGTGGCCACGCTCTTCGATGGCACCATCCCCCCTTATGTCCCGTTCGACGGCGTCTCTTTGGTCCAGAACTTTGAAGCATGGGTGAACGGCTGTGCCACCTCGGACAAACCCTCGGTGAACTGGGTCAACACCCCCTCAACCGGCTTCAGTAGCTGGCGCCGTAACGACCAAGGAACAAGTGCCGGGTGGACCTCCACCTCCGGCAACTATACCCCGGCCTCCACCTCGGGTACGTATTCTGCACGTTTTCACTCCGTGGAAGCACCGCTCGCTTCCACCGGCACCATGGACCTTTACGTGGACATGTCCGCCGCGTTGGGCACCACGAAGTTGAAATTCGCCTACATCAACGTGGACGGGTCGGATGCTCTGAACGTATCGGTCTCCACCAACGGAGGGAGCAGCTTCACCGCGCTGACCTCCCCTGCTCTGGGCCAAGCCGCCACGTGGACGGAGTATGAATATACCGTCACCAGCACCTCGGCCACTACGGTCCTCCGCTTCCGGGCCACCTCCGATCTGGGCCTTTCGGACATCGGTTTGGACAATATACGCTTGGTGACCCCGTGCAACGGCACGCCCGTGGCCGCCTCCGCATCCGCCATCCCGGCCACGGTCTGCGTGGGCGGTACCACTGTGGTCACGGCCACCGGCATCGACCCCTTGGCCGGCATCTCCGTGCAATGGCAGCAATCCGATGACGGCATTAACGCCTGGGCGCCCGTCACCGGCGGCAGCGGTGCCACCACTACCGTGTACACCACACCGGCCCTCAGCATCCCGCGCTACTACCGCTTGGTACAGACCTGCTTCTACAGCGGCCTGCTCAGTTACTCCAATACGGTGCCCGTGCTGATGAACGACCCCGTGTATGCCACGTACAACAACGTTTCGTATGCTGAGGATTTCGAGGCTTGGCAGAACGTCTGTGGCACCACCGATGTCCCCTCCACCTCTTGGCGCAACACGCCCGTCACCGGTAACACGAGCTGGCGCAGGAACGACCAAGCTGCATCCGCCGCTTGGACCAGTCCCACCTTGGGCGGCTACACCCCTGTCTACAGCACCGGTGCCTATTCCGCCCGCTTCCATAGCTACACCGCCGGAGCCGGCCAAGGCAGCTTGGACCTCTATTTGGACATGAGCGCGGCCACGGGCGACAGCCGCCTGAGCTTTGACCACATCAACACCAGCGGGACGGACATCCTCCAAGTGATGGTCTCCACCAACGGCGGTGCCAACTTCACCCAGGTGGGCAACACCCTCGGCTTGAGCGCCACGTGGACCAACCGCTTCTTCGACTTCGCCAGCAATACGGCCACCACGGTGATCCGCCTGATCGCCACCGGCAGCGGCACCACGGACATCGGCGTGGACAACCTGCTCTTGGCCCCGGCACCTACCTGCATCACCCCGCTGAACTTGACTGCCGTGGCCACCTCGCTCACCAGCGCGAACATTTCCTGGAATGCCAGCCTCTCCAACCCGACCAATGGCTACCAGTGGGAGGTGCGCACCTCCGGTGCCGCCGGCAGCGGTGCCACCGGCCTTGAGGCCAGCGGTACCGTGGGCGCGGGCATCACCACCGCCTCCGCCACCCCGCTCACCACGGGCCTCACCTACAGCATCTACGTACGCGGGGATTGCGGCGGCAGCGATTACAGCGCATGGACCAGCGCTTTCAGCCTTTTCCTCGGCTATTGCACCCCGGCCCCCACTACCATCAACGGGACCGGCATCACCAACGTGGCCTTCGGTACGCTGAACAATCCTTCCGGGGACGAGGCGGGCCATTATGGCAACTACACGGCCCTCACCGGAGGCGATGTAAAGCAGACCCTCAATGCCAATGTGGCCATAACGTACAGCACCGGCGTCACTTACGGCACCAAGATCTGGGTGGACTGGAACAACAACTTGCTCTTTACCGATCCGGGCGAGCTGATGTACACCGGGCTTTCCTTGGCAACGAATCCCACCACGCTCAATGCCTCCTTCAATGTGGGCACACAAGCGATCGGCACCTACCGCATGCGCATCGGCGGCACCGACACGGACGCCGGCCCCTCCAGCCCCTGCTACACCGGCACATTGGGCACCTTCGAGGACTATACCTTGAACATCACCGCACCGCCGACCTGCATCGCACCGACCGCGCTGATCGCCACCCCCCAGCCCACCTCGGTGGACATGAGCTGGACCGCCAGCATCAGCATCCCCTCCATCGGTTACCAATGGGAGGTGCGTGCCAGCGGTGCCGGAGGCAGCGGTGCAACGGGTCGTGAGGCCACCGGCACCACCGGTCCGGGCATCACCACCGCCAACTCCGGGACCATCCCCACGGACTTGACCCACTATGTCTACGTCCGGGCGATCTGTGCCGTGGGCGACAGCAGCGTGTGGATCGGACCCGTGAGCTTCTACAATGGGTACTGTGCCGTTTCGGGGACGAACTCGACCTACTATTTCTCGAATTTCTCCACGACTGGCGGGTACACGAACATCTCGAACCTCAGTTCAGGTTACTCAGCGGGAGGTTATGGGAACTTTACAGCCCAAACCGTTTCTGCCAGCGCCGGGAATAGCTTCACCTTCATCGCCACTTGGCCGTCCTCAACCTACACCTTGGCCATCTGGGTGGACTGGAACGGTGACTTTGACTTCGCCGATGCAGGTGAGGCCGTCTATTCCTCCGGCGGGACCTACCTTCCGACACCCGCATCGAGCACGATCACGGTTCCACCCGGAACTCCTCTTGGTTCTTACCGCATGCGTATCCGGAACGGCTACTTGGGCGGGGCTCCATCCTCATGCGGTTCTTCAGCCTATGGAGAGGTTGAGGACTACACCCTATCCGTGGTCACACCGCCTGCCTGCTTGGCCCCGACCGGGCCGGCCGCCAGCAACGTCACGGCCACCTCGGCCGATCTGGCTTGGACTGCCAGCACCTCCCTGCCGGCCAACGGCTACCAGTGGGAAGTGCGCACCAGCGGCGCGGGCGGCAGCGGTGCCACCGGCCTCACCGATAGCGGGAACACCGGTGCCGGTATCGTCACGGCCAGCACGGCTGCCTTGGCGGCCAGCACCACCTACAACCTGTATGTGCGCAGCGATTGCGGCAGCGGCTTCAGCGCATGGGCGGCCTCGTCCGGCTTCACCACGCCCTGCACCTCTTTCTTGGCGCCATACACCCAAAACTTCGATGCCGCAGTGAGCCTGCCCAACTGCTGGGCGAACATCGGTGCGGAGCAATGGCTCTTCCATGTCAGTGGCCCCCCCGTCGGCCCGGATTACGGCCTGAACAGTGCAGTGGACCACACGTCCGGTTCGGGCAACTTCGCTTGGATCGACGGCTCCGGGGATATCCAAGCCAACAGCTTGGAGACCCCGATGATCGACATGAGCGCCCTGACCACCCCGCAAGTGGGCTTCTGGATGCTGTCCAACAACACCAATGACGTGGCGCAGAACCAGATCCAGTTGGATGTGTGGGACGGTGCCGTATGGATCACCCTGCTCACCTATGGCGGGAATTCACCGGCATGGCAGGAGCATACCGCCACCGTTCCCGGAAGCGTGCCCACCACGACCAAGTTCCGCTTGGTTGCACTACCGTCCATTGTTGGAGGCAGCCAGTTCTACAACGACCTGTTGATCGACGACTTGAACGTGATCGAGACCCCGAGCTGCTTGATCCCCACGGCCTTGGCCGCCTCGAACGTCACCGCCACCAGCGCCGATCTCTCGTGGACGGCAAGCACCTCCCTGCCGGCTAACGGCTACCAGTGGGAAGTGCGCACCAGCGGTGCGGGCGGCAGCGGTGCCACCGGCCTGACCGACAACGGGAACACCGGGGCCGGCATCACCACGGCCAGCACGGCTGCTTTGGCGTCCAACACCACCTACAACTTGTATGTACGCAGCGATTGCGGCAGCGGCTTCAGCCTGTGGGCGGCATCGTCCAGCTTCCATACCCCCTGCGATGCATTCCCCGTACCCTTCCAAGAAGGCTTCAATTCCGCATCCACCACCGAGGCCTGCTGGAGCGTGCTCAATGTGAACGCGGACGGCGATGCTTGGGACATGAACTATGCTACGAGCCCCTACGAAGGGGACCAAGTAGCCACGATCTACACGGACTACAATGCCGGGGCCAATAATGACTGGTTGATCTCCCCTGCCATCACCCTCACCGGGGCGGAGCAGCTCCGGTACTGGTACCGCGTGCAGTCCGCCGGTGAACCGAACGACTTTGAGGTGCTCTTGTCCACTACGGGGAACAGCCCCGGGGACTTCACCAACACCCTGATAGCGACCACCTCCTATAGCAACATCACCTATGCGGAGCAGATCACCAGCCTGACCTCCTATTCCGGCAATGTGTACATCGCATGGCACGTCCCCAGCGGCGGCCTTGATGGCTGGCGCTTGTATATCGACGACGTGAACGTGGAAGTCATACCGGTATGCTTCCCGCCCACCGGCATCGCGGTGAACCTGCTTTCCACCACCAGCGGGGAGCTGACCTGGACGGACAATGCTTCGGGTAGCTACAACTGGGAGCTGCGCACCAGCGGTGCGGGCGGCAGCGGTGCCACCGGTCTGGTCAACAATGGATCGGCAACCTCGGGTACGCCCGTCATCAACCTCGGCACATTGACCGCCAGCACTAACTATCAAGTCTACGTGCAAGGTTCGTGCAATGGCGGAGCTGACCTGAGCATCTGGGGCGGCCCGATCAACTTCTATTCGGGTTACTGCATCTCCACCGCCACCGGTGGAAGCACCTACTTCACGAATTTCACCACCACGGGCGGTTCAGCCACCATCTCCAATGCGACCGGCTATTCGGCCGGCGGCTATGGCGACTTCACGGGCCAGGCCGCAGCGACCTACGCCGGGGCCAGCGTGGGCTTCGCCACCACCATCGCGGGCGGCTCGGCTGGCACGACCATCTGGGTGGATTGGAACAACGACCTGGACTTCGCCGATGTGGGTGAAGTGGCGTACAACTTAAACGGCTACGGTTACAACCAAAGCGGTACGATCACGGTCCCCGGGGGCACTCCCTTGGGCAACTACCGGATGCGCATCCGTTGCGATTGGAACGCGACCAACCCCGTCGCCTGCGGTAACATCTCCAACGGGGAGACCGAGGACTACACCTTCACGGTGACGGCCCCTCCCGCATGCCTTGCCCCCACCGCACTCTTAGCTGTTCCCACGAGCACGACCGCAGCCAACCTGTCGTGGACGGCGAGCACCTCCCTCCCGGCTGACGGGTACAATTGGGAAGTGCGGACCAGCGGAGCTGGCGGCAGCGGCGCCACCGGCCTTGTGGCCAGCGGAAGCACCCTCGCCGGTGTGACCACGGCATCCGCCTCGGGCATTCCCGCCAGCACCACCATGGTGCTCTATGTGCAAAGCAATTGCGGCGTGGCCAACACAAGTTCATGGGCGGCATCGTCCAGCTTCTACACAGGCTATTGCACCCCTGCGCCAACCTCGGTGGACAATAGCGGTATCACCAACGTCACCTTCAGCGGGATCAACAACACCACGGGTGCCGAAGCGGGCAATTATGCTGACTACACCGGCCTGACCGGAGGTGACGTGCAACAGACCACGACGGCCTCGGTGAGCATCACCCTCGCCACGAGCTACACGTACGGCACGAAGGTCTGGGTGGACTGGAACAACAACCTGAACTTCAACGACGCCGGGGAACAGGTGTTCTACGTCCTGTCCAGCAATGCGAACCCCACCACGGTGGTGGCCAACTTCAGCGTGGGCAGCAACCCCTTGGGCAGCTACCGCATGCGCATCGGCGGTACGGACAACGACCTTGGCGGTGATCCCTGCTACACGGGTTCCTACGGCACCTATGAGGACTACACCCTCAACATTACCGCCCCACCTGCCTGCCCGACCCCTACCAACGCGGCCATCACGGCGATCACGGCCACCAGTGCCAGCTTCTCTTGGACCAACAGCGCCTCCGCTTTGACCTACGACTATGAGATCCGCACCAGCGGCGCGGCCGGCAGCGGAGCAACAGGTTTGGCCTACAGCGGCAACGTGGGCAGCAGCCCGGTGGCGCTCACGCTCATCTCGAACACCAGCTATACGGCTTACGTGAGGGGCATCTGCACCGTGCCCGACGTGAGCGCATGGAGCACCGGGGTGAGCTTCACCACGCCCTGCCTCCCTGCCAACATCCCCTACACGGAGGACTTCAACGCTGTGACCACACCGGCCATTCCAAGCTGCATGTCCATCCAGACCGTGAACGGCGCGGCATGGACCACCTCCGCCTTCCCTCCTGCAGGGATGACCGGAAATGCCGGATACAACTATGGCTATGCGACCAGTACCTCCAACACCAGCTCTTGGCTTTACACGGCGGGGTTGAACCTCACTGGTGGCGTCGCATACCGAGTTTCGTACAAGTACTCTAACCAGTACAACTTCTATACGGATGCACTGAAGGTGGCCTATGGCACCTCTGCACAGGAATCGGCCATGACCACGCAATTGGCCAACTATCCGGCGATCAACGACGGCCTCGTGCATCCTGCCACGGTGGATTTCACCCCCGCAACGACCGGTGTCTATTACATCGGGTTCCAGAAAAAGTCACCGACGACGGCATCTGGTTACTACATGTACGTGGATGACATTTCGGTGATCTTGGTTCCAAGTTGTGAGGCCCCCACTGCATTGGCCACCACGAGCGTTACCAGCACCTCGGCCTCCTTCTCCTGGACGGCCAGCACCTCCAACCCGGCCAATGGCTACCAGTGGGAGGTCCGCACCAGCGGCCTCGGCGGCAGCGGGGCCACGGGCCTGATCGATCTTGGGAACACCTTGACCACGACCGCGTCGACGGGCGTGGCACTCACGGCCAATACCACCTACCAACTGTATGTGCGCAGCGATTGTGGCGGTAGTAGCTTCAGTTCATGGGCGGGTCCTATGGCTTTCTACACCGGCTATTGCCTGCCCGCACCCAGCTCGGTGGACAACAGTGGTATCACGAACGTCAACTTCGGCGGGGTGAACAACACCACGGGAACCGAGCCCAACAACTATGGCGACTACAGCGCCATGGTGGGTTCGCTGATCGAGAACACCACGGCCACGGTGAACATCACCTTCCAGACCAGCTACACCTATGACACGAAGATCTGGGTGGATTGGAACCATGACCTGGACTTCGTTGATGTCGGGGAGAACGTCTATACCGGCGTCTCTTCGAGCAGCAGCCCCACCACGTTGGTCGCCACCTTCCCCATAGGCGCTAACCCTGTGGGCCAGTACCGGATGCGCATCGGTGGCGTGGATGTGGGACCTCCCACACCTTGTTACACCGGCACCTACGGGACCTATGAGGATTACACCTTGAGCGTGATCGCGACCCCGAGCTGCTTCGCGCCGACAGCGATAACGATCAGCAACGTGACGAGCACGTCCGCAGGACTGAGCTGGACGGACAACACCTCCGGCAGCTACAACTGGGAGGTACGCACCAGCGGCGCGGGCGGCAGCGGCGCCACCGGTCTGGTGCTCAGTGGCACGGCCGCATCAGGAATGCCGGCCACCGCCATAACCCCACTTACGGCCAACACCACCTACTATGCCTATGTGCAGGGTGTGTGCGGCGGTGGTAGCAGTGTTAGCATATGGGGAAGTTCAAGCAGCTTCTTCACCGGCTACTGCACACCGGTGGGAACGGGTACCACACACTACCTGAACTCATTCTCCACCACGAACGGCTTCACCAACATCAGCAACGTCAATTCCGGCTTATCTGCCGGGGGCTACGGTAATTTCACCGCCCAATCCGTGAGCAACATTGCCGGCGGCTCGGTGAACTTCTCCGCAAGCACCGCCGACGGGGATGATTACGTTTACATCTGGGTGGACTGGAACCACAACTTGGTCTTCGACGACCCCAGTGAACGCGTCTTCGGCACCACGGGCTACACGCCCAACCCCGTCACGGGTTCCATTGCCGTACCCGGTGGTACGCCCAACGGGAACTACACGATGCGGGTCCGCAACAGCTGGATCGGAGCGCCCACGACATGCGCCTCCAGTGCCTACGGTGAAGCGGAGGACTACACCTTTACGGTGAGCCCTCCCCCCACCTGCTTAGCCCCCACGGCCCTACTGGCGGCCCCTGGGCTGAGCACGGCCACGCTGAACTGGACGGCCAGCACCTCCGGCCCGTCGAACGGCTACCAATGGGAAGTACGCACTAGCGGTGCGGGTGGCAGCGGAGCCACGGGCCGAGTGGACAACGGCAACACTGCAGCCGGCATCACCACCGCGAACGCGACCGGACTCTCCAGCAGCACCACCTACTTCATGTACGTACGGGCCAACTGCGGCGGCGGCGACTTCAGCACATGGGCCAGTGGTGCGGCCTTCACCACGGGCGCGGCCTGCGGTGATGGCTTCACCGACACCGGTGGACCCACGCTCGACTATGCGAACAACGAGAACTGGGTGAAAACCTACTGCCGCTCCACCCCCGGCGATCAGGTGCGCGTGCTCTTCAGCAGCTTCAACACCGAGGCCAGCTATGACAAGCTGTTCATCTTCAACGGCAACAGCACCGCCGCACCGAAGTTCGCCAGCGCCAATGCTGCCGGATCTGGCAACACCACCTACGGTGCCGGTGGCTGGTGGGGTGATCTGACGACCGCCCTCCCCGGCCCCTTCACCTCCAGCAACGCCAGCGGCTGCCTCACCTTCGCCTTTGTAAGCGACGGCAGCGGCATCGCCCCCGGCTGGGCGGCCACCACCCAATGCGTAACGCCGAACAACACCTGTGCTGCGTCCACTCCGGTGCTCTGCGGCAACACGTACAACGGTGTTACCACGGGCGTTGCCCACAGCATGCCTGCCAGTGCCTGCCCATACAACGGCGCTGCGAGCACCGGTGGCCAGAACTGGTGGCTTTATACGGCCGCAGCTGACGAAGCGGTCACCGTGAGCACTTGTGGACTGTCCGACTTTGACACCCGGATCTCTGTGTTCTCCGGAACGGCCTGCAACAACTTGAGCTGCGTGGCCATGGTGGACAATAGCCCCGGATGCGCCAACGGCAGCGGTACTGTGACCTTCAACGCCACCACCAGCACGTCCTACTGGATCGCCGTGCATGGCGCCGGAGCGGCGGAGGGCACTTACCAGATGACCGTGAACTGTGCGACTGTCTGCACCCCGCCCGCCAATGACCAATGCGGCGATGTATTCCCTGCGTTGACCAACACAGTGGCTGACGGAACGGGTACACCTGCCCAGTACACCAACGTCTGCGCCACGGTGGACGCCCCGACAACTTGCTCCGGTGCTCTGCCCGTGCAAGGCGTCTGGTTCACCTTCAACACCGGCAACTTCGATCATACCCTGATCACGCTGCTGGACAATGGTGAGGACAACCAGTACTCGGCCAGCACGTTGAATTACGCCGTCTATTCGGGCCTATGTGACGGGCTCGGTGCCACCATCAGCGAAGGCTGCACGGTCGACGCCGGCGGGATCAATGTAGAGAGCCTGACCCCGAACACCGGGTACCGTTTGCTGGTGTACAATACCGGCGGTGCAGGTGTGGAGGGCACCTTCGGCCTGATGGTGGAACACCCGGCGCATAACGACGCGTCGATCAGCGCCATCCTCGATCCGGCCCCGGGCCTGCTCTGCGGCTCCACGATGGCCCCGCAAGTGACCCTGCTGAACAATGGGGACAACAACCTCACCAGCGTACAGATCACCTATGGGCTCTCCCTCGGGATCCCGTACGTCCACAACTGGACGGGCAACCTCGCCTACGG
>Ga0209170_1000406_pt1 | contig 19611 bp, 18 predicted proteins | sample KloWWTKNB14_bulk_FD_187178 | JGI IMG/M metagenome (GOLD analysis project Ga0209170, IMG submission 187178) | Active sludge microbial communities from Klosterneuburg, Austria, studying microevolution and ecology of nitrifiers - Klosterneuburg... | ecosystem: Engineered > WWTP > Aerobic digester >...
TAATTTTCTCGATAATTTTTGCGCCCTTGTCACCGATGACGCCGGAAAAATCCCACACCGCGTCCCAGAATTTCTCTGGCTCCTTCACCGACCAGGCATGCAGCTTCAAAAATGCCTTATGGTCATAACCACCGAAAGGCCCTGCCCCGCGCGCCTCCGCGAAACGCACGAAATCTCCCAGCCGCGAGGCCTCCGCGCCATTTTTTGCCGGGTCCCAGAGAAGGGAGGATGCCTTTGATTGCGTATCGGAAAGTGCTACTTTCATACGGGTCAGTCTTTCCGGGCTGGCCGTCCAAGTCAAGTCTGTAGGGGATTCATGCGCCGTCTTTTAAAAGCCTGTTTGGTCAGCCTTTTTTTCCTTTTAAGCATCGGCCCCGTTCGCGCTCAGGACGGCGAAGGCCCCTATGTCCAGATCCGCCTCGTCCCCGAGGGCGTTCTAAAGCCCGGCGGCGAAATCTATGTGGCGATCGAGCAATCCATAGCGCCCGGCTGGCACACCTACTGGAAAAACCCAGGCGATTCCGGCGCTGCTCCCCGCATCAAATGGTCCCTTCCCGCCGGGTTCGAAGTTGGCGAAATCGAATGGCCCGTGCCGCATAAACTCCCCTACGGCCCGCTTCTGAATTACGGCTACGAAGACGGCGTCATTTTATTGCAGAAAATCCGCGCGCCTGCCGAACTGGCCGAAGGCGCCGTCACACTCAAGGCCGACATCGACGTGCTGGTCTGCAAGGAAATCTGCATCCCCGAAAGCGGGACGTACGAGCTCATCCTCAACGGCCTTGATTCCTCCAGCGCCGACAACACCGATTATTTTGGGAATGCGCGCGGCAAAATGCCTGCCCCCGCCCCCGGTCACGCCACCTACGCTGAACAGGGCGGCACCTTCGTGATCGAGATGCCCGTAGCGTGGCCGCAGACCATCAAACGTTACGATTACATTCCCACGGAATGGGGCATGGTCGAGAATACCGCGCCAAGTGAAATCACGGTCGAGGGTGGACGCTTAACTATCAAACAACCGCGCGGCCAACGTGCCCTCAGCGACGTCAACGAAGTTCCCGGCCTCCTGCTCTGGAGCATGGAAGATACCGGCCCGATGAACGCCTATGCCTTCACCGCCACCATCTCCGATACATCGGTTGCCGCGACACCCGTGCCCGCACCGAACACCGCGCCTGATCAATCGCTCATCGTTGTTCTGTTCTTCGCGCTGCTCGGCGGCCTTATTTTAAATCTCATGCCCTGCGTCTTCCCGGTTCTCTCGATCAAAGCACTTAGCCTTGTCAAAATCGCCGAGAAGGAACCAGCCAAGGCTCGCCTGCACGGTATCGCTTACACCGCCGGGGTGATTTTTAGTTTTCTCATCAGCGCCGGACTTTTAATTGCGTTGAAATCCGGCGGCGCACAGATTGGCTGGGGCTTTCAGCTGCAAAATCCTGAAATGGTCACATTGCTAGCATGGCTGTTTTTCATCATCGGCCTCAACCTCTCCGGCATTTTTGAAATTGGCGGGCATTTCGGCAATGTTGGCAACAAACTGACGCAAGGAAACACGCCCGGCCATTCTTTCTTCACCGGCGTTCTTGCAACATTGGTTGCAACACCATGCATTGGTCCCTTTATGGGAGTCGCACTCGGCTTTGGACTCACACAATCCGCATTCTCGAATCTCCTCGTTTTTGCCGTGCTCGGTTTTGGTCTCGCACTGCCTTATCTCGCGCTGTCTTTCATCCCGGCGCTGCAAAAAATATTGCCCAAGCCCGGCGTATGGATGCATACATTCAAACAGCTCCTCGCTTTCCCTATGTATGCGTCCGCCGCGTGGCTGGTCTGGGTGCTCAGCCAGCAATCCGGCCAGATGGGCGTCTTCGCCGCCTTGATGGGCCTCGTGCTCATCGCGTTTGGAATCTGGCTGCTGCGTCACGAACCCGCGAAACTGCTCTGGAAAAACCTTGTCCGCGTCTTCGCCATTCTTGCCTTCCTCGCGGCATTGATGTTGATCCCCGGCGGCACACAGAAACCCGAAAAATCAACCGGCTTCAGCCAGGAATGGTCGCCGCAGAAACTTTCCCAATTGCTCGAGGGCGGCGACGCGATTTTCGTCGAAATGACCGCCGCATGGTGCATTACATGCAAGGTCAATCACGCCATTGCCATCGACACGCCCTCCACGCGCAGGGTTTTCAGCGAGCGCAACGTACAATATCTGGTCGGCGACTGGACCAACCAGAACCCGGAAATTACTCAATATTTGAACGAGTTTGGACGAAACGGCGTGCCGATCTATGTCTATTATGGCCCGCGCAGCAACGGCGTCAGACCCGAGCCGGTCCTGCTGCCGCAGATTTTAACGCCGGGCATTGTTGCCAAAGCTGTGACCGGTAACTAGATTTAAAACTCATACAAAGGAGAGACTCATGAAGAAATTTTTAGCAACTATTATGGCGGTTGGCGCCCTCGCAATCGCCGCACCCGCGATTGCCGCACCCGCCGTTGGTAGCCCAGCACCCGATTTTTCCGCCACCGACGTCAACGGCAAGGCCATCAAGCTCGCGGACCTCAAAGGCAAGATCGTCGTGCTTGAATGGACGAACAATGAATGCCCCTACGTGAAAAAACATTACGGCAGCGGCAACATGCAGAAAACGCAAAAAGAAGCCACCGCCAAAGGCGTTGAATGGATCACCATCAATTCCAGCGCACCGGGCCGCCAGGGCCACGTCAGCGCTGAAGACGCAAAAAAAATCATGAGTGATGCGGGCGGCACGCCTTCCGCTGAAATCCTCGACGAGAGCGGCACGATTGGTAAGGCATATGACGCCAAAACTACGCCACATATGTTCGTGATCGACAAGGAAGGCACCCTCGCCTATGCCGGTGCGATCGATGATAATCCCTCGCCAAAACCTGAGGACGCCGCTACGGCGAAAAACTACGTCCTCGCCGCGCTGAACGATATCGAAGCCGGCAAGCCGGTCGAAACCCCGACCTCCCAGCCTTATGGCTGCGCCGTGAAATACGGCGATTAAGCGCTTAAACCCTTTTAAAACCCCTCTCCCGGCAACGGCGGAGGGGTTTTTCTTTTTACATCCGGCGCGAATTCAATTATGGTATATAGGAGCATCCAGTCCCGCTCCCCACATTATTTTTCATCTGATTTCATTATGTTTTCGCTGAACCGCAAAATAAAACACCAGGACTCAGAGTCCATCCCCGTTCACAAGGAAGACGTGGCGCGCCTCGCCATTTCCGCAGATGGCGAACGCGTCTTCACCAACGAAACATTCCGCACCCTTGCACGCAGCCGCAAAAGCGACGTCGATTTCCGCTTCAACTGGCTGATCGCGCCCGACAACACAAGCTATCTCGTCGGCTCGGAAACCGAAACCCAGGCCGAAACCGATTTCCTCGCTCTCTCCGATCTCTCCGGCGAGATCATGGTCGTTGTCGATGACGGCGGCGAGATCGTCCGCTTCAACGCCGCCTTCCAGGATCTTTTCGGCGAAACCAAAACCGATTTCCTCGATCTCTTCCACAGCGAAGACAAACCTTATATCCGCAGCACCATCCGCAGCATCGGCTTCGACGAACCGGAAGACAACGCGCCCACCGATTTCCAGGCCCGCATCGTCACGAAATCCGGCGCGGCGCGCTGGGTCGAATGGCGCCAGCGCCGCAGCAGCGGACGTCTCTATTGCGTGGGCCGCGACGTCACCGCTATCCGTGAACAGCAAATGGCATTGGGCCGCCGTGAACGCCAGCTCGGCCAGGCTGAATCCATCGGCCGCCTCGGTCACTGGAACTGGACATTGGGACAGGATGATATCCAGTGGTCGGAGGAGCTCTATAATATCTTCGGCGTCGACAAGAATAATTTTACCCCCACAGTCCAGAGCATGATGGCGCTCGTGCACAAAAGCGACCGCGCGCGCGCCGACCACGGCTTTCAGCGGGCCGGTCTCGGCCAACAGAACTACGAAATGGATTTCCGCATCACGCGCCCCGGCGGCGATGTACGTTATCTACGTTGCGAAGGACGCTGTGCGCAGGATTCTAACGGCGAGGTCACGGCGCTCTACGGCATCATGCAGGACATGACCGAACGCACGCTGCATGAGCGAGAACTGAAACAATCCAAGGAAGCCGTCGAGCGCGCTTACGCTGCGAAAACGCAATTCCTCGCCAATATGAGCCATGAACTCCGCACGCCGCTCAACGCCATCATCGGTTTCTCGGAAATGATGTACCGCCAGTTGCTCGGCCCCATCGGCACGGAAAAATATCTCGAATACATCCAGGGCATCCGCGAATCCGGTGAGCATTTGCTGGATCTCATCTCCGACATCCTCGACATGTCCAAAATCGAGGCCGGGAAATACGAACTCGGATTTGAAGAGGTCAACGTCGCCAAGACCGTACGCCTCGCCGCGCACATGATGGAAAGCCGGGCAAGCGACGCCGCCGTGCGCATCGACATGGAAAAACTCGGCGACGAAAATCTTCACATCATCGCCGACCGCCGCGCGATATTGCAGGTGATTTTGAATATTCTTTCTAACGCCGTGAAATTCACACCCAAGGGCGGTCACGTGCAGATCGAATGCACCGAGAAAAAAGAATCCGTCATGCTGAAAATCACCGACAACGGCATCGGCATCCCTGCCAACAAGCTCGCCAGCATCACCAACCCGTTCGAACAGGTTTCATCGCACTATACGCGCGACCATGAAGGCACGGGCCTCGGCCTTGCGATTACAAAAGAATTGGTGGAAATGCACGGCGGTTCGCTGTTGATCGATTCAAAAGTCGGTGCCGGAACGTCCGTCACCATCCGCCTGCCCCGCGACGCGAGCGAGAAACAAAAACCGAAAAATTAGCCTGTGTTGTGGGCGTCTTCACCGTCCATTCCCCTAAAGATGTTCGCGACAGCATGCTCTTCCGCTTCCTTGCAACCACGCAGGCCTGACTCGAAATCAGGATATTTCAGATGTACGCCCAGCTCGGTTTTGATCCGGTCATTTTTAACGCGGCGGTTATCCATGTAGAAACTGCGCGTGATCGGCGCCAGGTTCGCCTCTTCAAAATCCACCATCGGCGGCGCGGGGCGGCCCAGCAATCCGCACGCGTAAGCAATAACTTCATGACTTGGCGCCGGAACATCGTCGACGACATTATAAATCTGCCCCGGATTGGGCCGCTCGAACGACGCCAGCAATGTCTGCACGATATCCTCGACATGAATCCGCCCGAACGCATGGCCCGGTTTGTTAATACGCCGCGCAACGCCCGCGCGCACGGAATCCAGCGCACTGCGGCCCGGCCCGTAAATTCCCGCCAACCGGAAAATCTCCACCGCCAGCCCGTGATCCCTCCGCAGCGAAAGCCATTGCTCCTCTGCCCGCACGCGGCGGCTGCCGCGCCGCGACGACGGCGTCAGTTCCGCATTTTCATCGATCCATTCACCGGCCCGGTCGCCGTAAACGCCCGTGGTCGAAAGATAACCAACCCATTCCAGCGTCGGAATTTCGAGAATATCCGCCGCATGCATCGCATAGGCCGGGTCGCCCTCGTCGTCCGGCGGCGTGGAAATAATAAGATGCGTCGTGCCCTGCAGGATAAGATGAGGGTCCGCCAGCGGATGCTCATGATCGAAAATATGCGCCTGAATTCCGCGCGCGCGCAGCGAAGTGCGCTTTTCGCGGTCGCGCGTCGTTCCGGCAACGCTCCACCCGCCCCGGCTGAGCAATTCATGGCCGAGATAATCGCAAGTATAACCGTAACCAAAGCAGAAAAGTTTTTTCATCGCACCCTGTTATTCCCGGGCATTCATGGCCCGGATTGTTGTTATTTAGGAATCAATATCCTCGTAATGGCTGGAAGGCGTGAAGCCGGGAATTCTGTCATCTAATAACGGCTTGAAGCTCGGACGCGATTTCATTTTCGCATACCATTCACGCGCCGCCTCATGCTCTTCCCACGGCACATCGCCGATATAATCGATCGCCGACAAATGCGCAGCCGCCGCGATATCCGCGAGACTGAAATTATCGCCCGCCAGCCATTTGCGTTTCTCGGTTAGGAAACCGATATAATCAAGATGATAATGAATATTCGCGTGGCCCGCGCGTACGGCCGGCGCGTGCGGTTCGCCGGTTTTCAGAAACTGCTTCATCAGCTTCTCGCCGATCAAATTATCCGTCACCTCACGGTTGAATTTCACGTCGAACCAGCTCACAAGCCTGCGCGTTTCCGCGCGCTGAACGGGATCGTGGCCGAGTAAATTCACTTCCGGGTAAACTTCTTCGAGGTATTCGCAGATGACTTGTGAATTCGCCAGCGTCGTACCGTCTTTTTCGATCAGCACAGGCACATCGCCCGCCGGGTTAAGCGCCAGGAATTCCGTGCGGCGCTCCCAGACTTTTTCGATCTGCAGCTCAAAATCGAGTTTCTTCTCGGTCAGAGCAACCCTGACCTTTCGTGAAAAAGGGTGAAGCCACAGATGAAACAATGTTCTCATAACATTTTCACCTTAACGGAGCAGTTCTTGCATGAACAGTCCCTAAAATACGGTTATGCCTCTGATTCCTAGATTGTTTTCCGAAAAAGCGCAACTCAGCGCGAATCGGCAACAACGGTAATGCTGATCTTCACTTCATTACCAATGGTCTCGGTCGACTGCCACTGGCCCTGCCCGATGCCGAAATCGAGGCGATTCAGCGTAATAACACCTTCCATCAATGCAGCCTGCCCTTCCGGCGATTCCCGCACCTGCAGCGTGAATGGCAGCTCCACCAGCACTACCTGATCCCGGATCGTCAACGCGCCGCGGGCAAGATATTGATTCGGCCCTGTTTTGGAAAACGAATCGGCCACGAATTGCGCGCGTGGGAACTTGCTTGTGTCGAACCAATCGGCTGATTTCGCCTGCCCGTCACGGTCGGCGCTGCCCGTTTCAATACTTGTGATATCGATCCAGATATCGGCATAGGCTTCATCCAGCTTCGATTGGTCGAAAATAATCTTGCCACCGAAATTTTTGAATCCGCCTTCGAATTTTTCGCCGGACTGCGTGGCCTCGAACCTGATCGCACTGGCACCCATATCGATTTGCCAGGCGTCTTTATCCAGTTCACCGAGCTGATCTTTCAGAGCCTCATCGCGGCCTTCCTTGCCGGAACTATCCTCGGCAACCTCGCCTTTGCTGTTGTCATCACGCAGCAATCTGAGAGCCACCGGCGACGTCCACAGGAAACCCGCGACCAGCACAAACAAAACACCCCAGTACAAACCAACCTTCCTGCTGGTCATGCGCTGCAGCGTTTCATCCTTGTCGATGAAATGATGTTTGAACGCACCCGCGAAATGCAGCGCCAGCAATCCGAGAATGCTCCACGCCACAAAACCGTGAACGTTGCGCGCAAATTCAAAAATGCCCTCATTCTTCGGCACGATGGCAGGCAGCGCGAACAACCCAAAAAATTCTGCCGGGAACCCGCCCGCCGACGACATGATCCAGCCCGACAGCGGCATCATAAAAATGCACACATACAACGCGAAGTGCACAATCTTCGCTAGTCTATCTTCCCACTCTTTATGGGTCGGCAACGGGTCCGGACGCGGTGAAATCTGCCGCCAGAGCAACCTGCCGATCATCAAAACGAGAATGAGAATGCCGAAGGATTTATGCAGCGCGTAAACCCAGAACTTATCCGGACCGGGCGGAATGCCCACCATCGCGAAACCCACCGACAACAACCACAAAATCAAAATCGCCAGGATCCAGTGAAAACCCTTGGCGATCAGACCGAAATTGTTCCGCGTGTTCTTGAACTGCACGGCAACGAAACCTTAATTGTTGCCCACACTCTTGTCTTCGCCGTAGGCCTCGACCTCAATGATGATATCGACTTCATCGCTCACCATCGGGATGCCGCCCTTCATGCCGAAATCTGAGCGCTTGATTTTTCCACTCGCGGAAAAGCCCGTCGCGTTAATGCCCTTCATCGGGTGCTTGCCCATATTGTTCTGCTGCACTACCAGCGTTACCGGCTTCGTCACGCCGAGCAACGTCAGGTCGCCCGTAATGTTGGCTGTCTTTTCGCCGGTCTTCTCGATACCCGTGCTTTTGAACGTCATGGTCGGGAATTGTTCGACATCGAAGAAATCCTTGCTCTTCATATGTTCATTCCATTTAGAGTCATCGAGATCAAGCGACGCCGTCTGGATCGTCACATCGGCGTTCGATTTCGCCGGGTCGGTTTCATCGTAATTGATCACGCCGCTGTAATCCGTGAACTTGCCGTAGGAATGGCTGAAGCCCATATGGTTCACCTTGAAGATGATCTGCGTGTGCGGCTTGTCGAGGACGAATTTTTCAGCCGACGCGGGACCGGCAAAACCGATAATCGCAACGCCAAGCAAAGCGGGAATAAAACGCATGATCTGTCTCCTTCATGGGGGTAAAACCTTAAGAAGAGATATTAGGACATTCACCCCCAAGATCAATGGGGATCAATAGGGACCGTAATAAAGCCGGTACATTTCAATCATCCCGTATGCACCCATGGCCGCGCAGGCCCAGTTTATAATTCCATATTGCCACCACAGGCTTTTATCCTCCAGCAATTCGTACCGCTTGCGATGCCGCAGCAGGAAATAGAGCAGCATCTGCCCGAAGACAAAACCCATTACAAAACCGATTGCACCCATGGCATAGATCATGCATTTATTTTCCTCTATGCTGTAAAAAAATCAAGGTTTCACTCAGGTTCCATGCCACTTCTCCATATCGCCATACTCGCGCTCGTCCAGGGCATCACCGAATTCCTGCCCGTCAGCTCCAGCGGCCATTTGCTGCTTACTCACGCCGTGCTCGAAGGCGGCAAGGTCGACGGCGCATGGCAGGAAGATTTAATCCTCGATCTCGCCGTGCATGTCGGCTCGCTCCTCGCTGTGCTTTTATATTTCAGGAAAGATGTTTTGAAAATGCTGGCGGGCGTACCGAAACTTCTCACCGGGAATATTTCAGATTCCGGCGCGCGCTTTGATCTTTACCTCATCGTCGCCTCCATCCCCGCTCTCGCCGCCGGGTTTTTGCTGCACAAAACCCAGCCGGACTTCCTGCGCTCGGTCGAAATCGTCGCATGGTGCACATTGCTCTACGGAATTTTACTCTGGGTCGTTGATTCCCGCGCGCCCGTGCGCAAAACAATTCAGGACATGAATTTTAAAGACGCCATCCTCATCGGCTGCGCGCAGGCGCTCGCGCTTATTCCCGGCACCTCACGCTCCGGCATCACCATGACCGCTGGCCGCGCGCTCGGCCTGAACCGCCCCGAAGCCGCGCATTTTTCTTTCCTGCTGTCCATCATCGCCACATCGGCGGCAGGCGCCATCGGCGCGCTGGATCTACTCAATAAAGGCAGCATGGAAATGACGCTGGACGCCGTCGTTGCCGTGAGCTTTTCTTTCGTAGCCTCGCTGACAACCATCGCCTTCCTGATGAAATCCCTGCGCACATGGACCTTCACGCCCTTCGCGATCTACCGCATTGCGCTTGGGCTGTTGCTCATCGGTTTGATTTATTCGGGAACGCTTGACGACGCGATGGCGAGTATCAATTTCGTCTCGCCGTAAATTCTCTCGTCCACTGCAGAAATCCCGGGTGGCAACGCCGCAACAAAATCTTTTTCAACTTCAATGACGCACATCGCATCTGCTGCCAGCCATCCGCCTTGGCTCAACGACTCCAGCGCCTGTGGTACAAAATTTTTCCGGTAAGGCGGGTCAAGAAAAACGAGAGTCCGCGTCGGAATCGTCTGCGGCCTCGCCCCCATCTTCGTCGCATCGCGGAAAATAAATTCCGCCTCACTACCGATCTTCAGCGCCGCAGCATTTTCTTTTGCAAGATCGAACGACGCACGGCTGTTATCGACAAATACACACTGCGCCGCGCCCTGGCTTAGCGCCTCTATCCCCAGCGCCCCTGTGCCGCAGAAACAATCTATCGCCATCGCACCATCCAGCACACCCCGGCTGCGCAGCATATTAAAAATCGCGCCGCGCAGCTTGTCGCTCGTCGGCCTGATCGCGTCGCCCGATGGCGCTTTCAGAATCCGGCTGCCATATTTCCCGCCGACAATTCTCATTCCTTGCTCTTGAAATATCCGGCCAGCTGTTCCTGCAGCACTTTCGGCTTCACTTCCAGAATCGCGCCCTTCGGCAGATCACCCAGGCTGAACGGCCCGTACGCCGTGCGTATCAAACGGTTGACGCGCAGCCCCAGCGCCTCCATCACCTTCCGCACCTCGCGGTTTTTCCCTTCCGTCAGCACAATATCAATCCACGCATTCGCGCCGGTCTGCTTCTCCAGCCGCGCCTCGATGGATTTATAATGAAAGCCTTCGATCGTGATGCCCTTTTCCAGCGCCTGTAATTTTCCTTCATCGACGCGTCCATGCACCCGCGCCTTGTACCGCCGACGCCATCCCGTCGCGGGCAACTCCAGATGCCGCGCCAGCCCACCGTCATTCGTCAGCAGCAATAAACCTTCCGTGCTTAAATCGAGCCGCCCCACACTCACCACGCGGCCCAGTTCCGAAGGGAGCGAGCCAAAAACCGTGGGCCGGTCGCGCTCGTCCTTGGCGCTGGTCACCAGACCTTCCGGCTTGTGATACATATAAAGCCGCGTTTTTTCCGCCGCCCTGAGCGGTTTACCATCGACGATAATCTCGTCGCCCTCACTCACCGTCACCGCAGGCGTTTTCAGCACTTCGCCATTAATGCGCACGCGCCCTTCCGCGATCCAGCGCTCGGCGTCGCGACGCGAACACAAGCCCGCCCGCGCCATCACCTTTGCTATTCGCTCGCCTTTGTGCCCATTTTGTGTAGAGTCTTCCGTCATGAATGCAGACACTAAAGCAATGGAACTGGCATTGGAAGAAGCCAGACGCGCCGCCGCGCGGGACGAAGTGCCCATCGGCGCCGTACTCGTCCACGTCGCCACGGGTGAAATCGCCGCCGCCAACGGCAACCGCACGTTAGAGCTGAATGACCCGACCGCCCACGCCGAAATCCTCGTCATCCGGCAAGTCTGCAACGAGGAAAACGCCCAGCGCATCCCCGAATACGATCTCTACGTCACGCTTGAGCCCTGCGCGATGTGCGCGGCAGCCATCAGCTTCGCGAGGCTAAGACGTGTCGTATTCGGCGCGCTCGACCCCAAGGGCGGCGGCGTTATGCATGGCGGCAAGTTCTACGAGCAGCCGACGTGCCACCACCGGCCCGACGCCCTTCACCTCGACACCCCCGCCGCCGGACAGATTTTGAAAGATTATTTCAAAACCAAGCGCTAAAACTTTCCATTTATTGTATTTTCCGAAATAAATTGACATTTTTTATAACAAAGCATACAACTTTTGGGTCTTTTAGGCCCAAGAGGATTAAATGCCTTACGAATACGACCCGAGAAAAAGCCGCGCAATCGACAAGATTTACGAGGAACTGCGCGAACAGTTAGAACTCCAGGCTGCCGGTCATCTGGGCAGACTGGGCCCCTTTAATCCATGGAACAGGTTCCTCAGCATAACGCAGCACCGGGAGGGCGGAGGACTATCAGCCCATCTGGCATTCCGCATCTATGACGGACATACATCGATTTTTTCCAGGGAGAAATCCGGGAAGAGGTTCGTGATAACCGTAATCCCCGAAACGGTAGGAGAAGATCTCAGGGAAGTTAAATACCAGATCGCCGCCGAGAGCCGTTACTACTACATAAAATCTCGTGATGGCTTGCAGATCAAAAACAAGCAGATAAAAAAAGTCGAAAAGATGGTAAGTGCGGGCGAAGTCCTGGAATTCTTTCTTCTTCGCCTGCGCGAACATCAGGTTGCCGCTGACACGGCAAGAAATATTTTTGCTACCGGGGCCGGTATCGTTGTTCTGAGCGGTGTTCTGAGCACCGCATTTTTAATGTCGGACGGCAGCAAACATGAGCCGCGCAAACATGTGAAACCTGAAACAACCGAACAGCGCACTAAGTCCGCGCCACTGCCAACGCCCGTTCCGCTACCACCATTTGGTGAACAGGAAAAAATCGAAAAGCCATCTGAGCCTGACACCGAACGGGGACCTTTAGGCATCAGCCCTCAATCGCCCTAGCCCTTAATCGCCCTGAAACCGATATCTCTCCGGCAGAAACCATCCGGCCAGTCGATCTTGTCCACCGCGCGGTAAGCCTGCGCCTGCGCTTCGGCCACTGTATTCCCGAGCGCCGTTACACCTAACACGCGCCCGCCCGTGCTGACAACTTTTCCACCCGCACCGCGTGCCGTTCCAGCATGAAACACATAAACGCCTGGCACATGACCCGCATGTTGCAGCCCGCGAATGACAGTGTTCTTTTTATATTCGCCCGGATAACCTTTCGCCGCCATCACGACACAAAGCGCAGGCTTCGCCAGCCACGCAATATCGTCGCTCACCTGGTGCAGCCGCCCTTCCGCTGCCGCGCGCAGCATTTCGAGCACATCGCCCTTCAGCCGCGCCATCAGCGTCTGGCATTCCGGGTCGCCAAAGCGCACGTTATATTCCAGCAAAATCGGCTCGTTCTTTACCACCATAATTCCCGCGAACAGCACGCCCGTGAACGGGCAACCCTCGCGCGCCATGGCTTCAATCGTCGGCTTGATCAGGCGCGTTAAAATCTTTTCCTCAAGCTCCGGCGTCATCAGATGCGCGGGCGAATAAGCGCCCATGCCGCCCGTGTTCGGCCCCATGTCATCGTCAAACGCGCGTTTATGATCCTGCGCAGAGCTAAGCGGCAGCATCGTCTTGCCGTCCGCCAGCGCAAAATAGCTGAGCTCTTCGCCATCTAAAAATTGCTCGACGACAATCTCGCTCCCCGCCGTGCCGAACGATTTTCCGGATAACATATCCTTCGCCGCCTCGAGTGCTTCCTTCTCCGTCGTCGCGATGATGACGCCCTTGCCCGCAGCCAACCCGTCGGTTTTAACGACAATCGGCACGCCGTTCTTTTTAATGAAGTCCCGCGCCTTGTCGAAATCTGTGAAGCGCCCGTACGCCGCTGTGGGGATGTTGTACTTCGCGCACAAATCCTTCATGAAGGCTTTGGAGCCCTCCAATCTTGCTGCGGCTTTGCTGCAACCGAATACCGGAACCTTCAGCGCGCGTATCGCATCCGCCAGCCCCGCCACCAGCGGCCCTTCCGGCCCGACGACAACGAAATTTATTTTGTTTTCCCTGATGAAATTGACGATGCCGTTGATGTCCTCGGCGTTGATGTGCACGCACTCGGCCAAAGACTCGATCCCGGCATTCCCCGGCGCGCAATAAAGCTCGTCGCAATATTTTGATTGCGAAATCGCCCATGCCAGCGCGTGTTCGCGGCCGCCGGAGCCGACAATAAGAACTTTCATGACCTGATTTTTAAACTATTCTTCAAGAGATACAAGACTGGCGTTCCCGCCCGCTGCTGTCGTGTTGACGGTAATGACCTTTTCCTGCGCAAAACGGGCAAGATAATGCGGCCCGCCTGCTTTCGGCCCCGTTCCGGAAAGCCCCTGCCCGCCGAAAGGCTGGGTGCCGACCACCGCGCCGGTGATGCCGCGATTGATATAGGCATTGCCCGCCCGCACCCGGCTCGTGACATAATCCTGAAACGTATCAATCCGGCTATGGACACCGAGCGTCAGGCCAAAACCCTTATCGTTCAGATCATCGATCAGATCATCAATCTTGCCGCGTTCATACCGCACGACATGCAGCACCGGGCCAAAAATTTCCTCGCTCAACCCATGCAGATTTTGCAGCTCGAACGCGCACGGCGCGAAATAATATCCCTGGTTTTTAAGGCGTGAATCCATCGGCGCTTCATGAATGAGCCTCCCGAAACCTCTTAAGTGCTCCCGGTGCAACACGAGCTTTCCATGCGCCTCTTCATCGATGACGGGGCCAAGATCAGATGAAATCTGCGCCGGGTCACCGACCTTCATTTCCCTGATCGCGCCCTCAAGCATATTGATGATTTTATCCGCGCATTCATTCTGCAGGCATAAAATTCGAAGCGCCGAGCAACGCTGCCCCGCCGTGCCGAACGCCGAGAGCAGCACATCATCAATCACCTGTTCCGGCAGCGCCGACGAATCCACGATCATCGCGTTCATGCCGCCTGTTTCGGCAATGAACGGCACGATTGGCCCCCGCTTCGCCGCCAGCGTCTGGTTGATTTTCCACGCGACATCGGTCGAGCCCGTGAACGCCACACCCGCCACGTCTTTATGCTCCACCAGCGCCGCACCCACATCGCCGCCGCCGGGAATAAAATTAATGACATTCGTCGGGATTCCCGCCTTGTGCATCAGCCGCACGGCATACATCGCAATTAATGGCGTCTGCTCCGCGCATTTTGCAATCACTGTATTCCCGGCCATCAGCGCCGCCATGATCTGCCCCGAGAAAATCGCCAGCGGGAAATTCCACGGAGAAATACAGACAAAAACCCCGCGTCCCTCGAGCCGCAGCACATTGCTTTCCCCCGTCGGCCCCGGCATATGCACATCTGCAAAATCCGCGCGGCCCCTGTTCGCGTAATAACGCGCGAAATCCACGGCCTCCCGCACTTCGGCCAGCGCATCAGGCAGAGTCTTGCCCGCCTCGCGCACGCAAAGATTCATCAGTTCTTCGCGGTGTGCCTCCAGCAAATGCGCATAACGCTCCAGACATTTCGCACGCTCACTCGCCGGCGTCATCGACCAGTTCCTGAACGCTTCACCCGCAACGCGCATCACCTTTTCCACGAGCGATACATTGCTCATCCACGCCTGCCCGACAACATCGGAAAGTTGCGCGGGATTTTTTATTTGCTGCTGCGTGCGCTCGCGGTATCCCTGACCGCCGATCAGCGGAAACGCTTCATACGGCTTCACGAAACCTTTGAATTCGCGCTGCAGATCCGCGAGTGTTGCCGCGTCATTAAGATCCAGCCCCTCCGAATTGAGCCGCCATTGCGGCTTTTCATTTATATAAATGTCACGCGGCAGCGGAATATGCGCATGGCGCTTGTCAGCGCGTCGCCGCACTTTTTCCACCGGATCGTCCACAATACTGTCCACCGGTTCATCCGCGCTCACCAGCTGGTTCACGAAAGAGGTATTCGCCCCGTTCTCCAGCAACCTGCGTACAAGATACGCCAGCAAATCTTCCTGCGATCCCACCGGCGCATAAACGCTCACCTCCGCCGCCTTGTCGCGCAGCAAAATATTGTAGAGCGATTCACCCATGCCATAGAGGCGCTGGAATTCAAATGGCGCGTTCGCATCTTCCGCGATCTCCATCACCGCCGCCGCCGTCGCCGCGTTATGCGTGCCGAACATCGGGAAAATATAATCCTTGGCGTTCACCATTTTCTGCGCACAGGTCAGATACGAAAGATCCGTATTCGCTTTGGCGGTAAAAACCGGATAATCCCGCAATCCCGCCACCTGTGCGCGCTTGATCTCGGTATCCCAGTACGCGCCCTTCACCAGACGCACCTGCAACTGGCGGCGGTGCGCCTTGGCCATCGCAATGATTTCATCCACCAGCGGCGACGCGCGCTTCTGGTAAGCCTGCACGGCGAGGCCGAAACCATCCCAGCCGTTGAATCCCTGGTCGCGCAGCACACCGCGAATGATTTCCAGCGAAATTTCCAGTCGGTCGACCTCTTCCGCATCCACCGTCAGCGGCACATTGCGCGCCGCCGCCAACCTGCATAGCTCCACCAGCCGCTCGATCAACGCAGGCACACAGCGCTCGCGTTGCGCAAATGAATAACGCGGATGCAGCGCCGATAATTTCACCGACATGCCCGGCATTTTTTCGCCGGACGGTTTTTTGCGCTCGCCGATATAGCGAATAGCCTCCGCATAGGCGCTGAAATAACGGTCCGCATCCAGCGCCGTGCGCGCGCCCTCACCCAGCATGTCATACGACATGCGGTAGCCTTTTTGATTGTAGGGAATCGCGTGCTGTACCGCGTCCTCGATATCGGTGCCGAGCACGAATTGCTTGCTCATGATGCGCATCGCCTTGGCCATGGCGGTGTGAACGACGGGTTCACTGATCAGGGAAAGCGCGCTATCCATTGTACGGCTGCTCACCAGCAAACCCAACCCAGCCGCACGCACGACCCAGTCGCCCGATCCCCCGCTCCCGGACCATCCCGTGCTGCCGATCTTGTCGCGGATCAAGGCCCGCGCGGTTGCCTTGTCCGGGATGCGCAGCAAAGCCTCGGCCAGCGTCATCAGCGCAAGCCCCTCATCGGTCGAGAGCGAATATTCCTGCAGGAAAGTTTCAAGCTGCCCGGCGGGCACTTTTTCATTCCGCATCAGCTGCACCAGCGTGGCGGCGCGGTCTTCAATTCTGTGCGTGCGCTGGCGCGGCCAGGGCAGCTCCCTCAGCAGCGCATCGGCTGTTTTCGTTTCATCGGCGTATAGATAGGCCGCGAGGTTAGAAGACATATTATCCCTGTTGTCAGAGCCAGGCTGGAATCATATCATCAAACTATGCCCGAAGCCGAAGCAATCAAATCGAATGTCCCCGAGTTTTCTGTTTCCGAACTCGCCTTTTCGCTGAAAAGAACGCTCGAGGAACAATATGCCCGCATCCGTGTGCGCGGCGAGCTCTCCCGCATTAAAATCCATACATCCGGGCATCTTTATACCGACCTGAAAGATGCCGACGCCGTTATTAACGCTGTCTGCTGGAAAGGCACGGTTTCCAAATTATCTGTAAAACCCGAGGAAGGCGTTGAGGTCATCTGCACGGGCCGCATCTCCACCTATCCCGCCCGCTCGAACTACCAGCTCATCATCGAATCCATGGAGCTGGCGGGCGAAGGCGCCCTTCTGAAAATGCTGGAACAGCGCCGCAAGAAACTCGCCGCCGAAGGCCTGTTCGACCCGGCACGCAAAAAACCCCTTCCCTTCCTGCCGGAAATCATCGGCGTCGTCACCTCACCGACCGGTGCTGTAATCCGCGATATATTGCACAGGCTTGAAGACCGCTTTCCCCGCCATGTCCTTGTCTGGCCTGTGCTCGTCCAGGGACCCGGCGCGGCCGAACAAATCGCGACCGCCATCGACGGTTTTCAGAATTTTTCGCCGCGACCCGACCTTCTTATCGTCGCACGCGGTGGCGGCTCGCTCGAAGACCTTATGGCGTTCAACGAGGAGATCGTCGTCAGGGCTGCAGCAAATTCCAAAATCCCGCTGATCTCCGCCGTCGGCCATGAAACCGACACGACTTTGATCGATCACGCCGCCGATTTACGCGCGCCTACACCGACCGGCGCGGCGGAAATGGCTGTCCCGGTCCGTGCGCAATTGCAGGCGCAAATCATGGATGACGGCCAGCGCCTTTATTCCGGTCTCACACGCCTTGCTTCCGAACTGCAGCATAAACTGGAAGCGAAATCGCGCGGTCTTGGCGACCCCACCCGCCTTCTCGAAGTCAAAACCCAGCGCCTTGATCACGCCGCCGATAAATTGCCGCGCCTCTTCACCTTCCTCGATCACACGCAGAAAATATTCGACCGCTGGAGCGAACATCTCGCTGCCCTTGCACCGAAACTCACGCGCGACTGGGAAAAACGCGTCGATTACGCCGGTAAAATGCTCGAGGCCTATTCCTTTGAAAACGTTCTCCAGCGCGGCTTTGCCGTAGTACGCGATGATAAGGGCCGTGTCATCACTGATGCCGCCAACACCAATGCCGGGCAAACAATCGAACTGCAATTTAAGGATAAAAAATTCGTCTCGGCGGAAGTCAGGAAGAAATAATTATTCCTGAAATTTTTCCGACATGATGCCACTTGCGGCGAAGGAATCCAGAATACGCCCCGCCAGTTCGTTCAGCCGCCGCGCATGCCGCAGCGAACGCTCCACCACATCCACCGCTTCATCGAGCTCCATGTGTGGCTCGAGATTCACATACTCCGGGTTGCTCTTGATACGCGCATAAAAATGCACGAGCTCACTCGATAAACGCGGACCCAGCGCATCAACCTTGTCCGTATTGCGGTCGAAAACCGAGCGCGCCAGCGCAGGTTGGCGCTGCACGATATCGCCCGTCTTTTTGTATTTCGGCTGGCGGTCGATATCTTTCATGCTTTTCAGCATTTCCTCGTAAACCGCGAGATAAGCCTCGATCTTCGCCTTGTTGGCTTTCAGCTCTGAATCCAGCATCACCGCGACAACTTCGCGCTCCTGGTCGCGCAGTTTTCTTTCCTTCGTCATCATCGCGATATTGTCGTTCTGCGCGTCGACCACTTTCTGGAATCCGCGCATGATGATGATGCTCAGGAATGTGAACGCGCCGATGATGCAGAGGAATAATATGAAACCGAAGCTCAGCATCAATGTGCCGTCAGAACTGCTGCTGCCCGAACTCGTGCCTGTCGGCATCCAGACTCCTAAACCTTTATCCTGCGCGCGCGTTTCTGCCTGGATATAGGCGTCTTCGAAAACCGATCCGTAAACAGCCGCACGGTCGGCGGTCGCATATCCCTGCTGCAGCATATAAAGGCTTAAATCGAGATCGTCGGCATTAACGCATTGCGCCCGCACGTCGCTGCCATTCTTCGCCTTCAACTCACACGATATTTTTCTGCCGTTGATAAGATTATCAAGCGTCGTGCGCGCCTTGAGCTTGATGGCCGGGTCCGCGGCTTCCACAGCCTCGATACCCCAGAGCTGAACCGGGGTCTGCCCGGCAAGCAGCGTTGTCGCGCTGACGGCACGCGCCTGTGTTTCAAATGTCTTTTTTGCGTCGGCTTGCGGCGCGGCAGCGGCGGGTACAGACTCAGCCGCCGGGGTTTCAGTCTGCGCGGCAACCGGCGCAGCAAAACCCGCCCCCATTATGAACAGGGCAAGAATAAGGCACACCATCCGGGCGTTTTTTTGTGATTTCTTCATCCGGATACAATTCTACCACCAAAATTCTAAAAAATCCTTCCCCCCTCAGCCAAAACCTTAACAATTCTGCTAGAATTGAGGTAATCTGCGGCGTTAAGGTAAAGCGCATGCGTTATGAATTGAAAAACCTGATGGAGAAACTGGGCGTTAACCGGGTCCTGGCCCCTTACGAGACGCAGCCATGGCTCCATTACGATGCCTCCCGGGGCATATCCTGCAGCGCCGAGGTCCGTATGGGCCCGGATTCGCAGGACATCGAATCCGAAATCCAGATGCTGAAAGACACGCCGGATGAAAATGGAAAAACCGTGGAACAAATCATGCTCATGAAAATGCTGCCCGGCGGCGGCGCGGGGCTGTGGTCGCCGGTGGACCTTCGAGTCAAAGGCGAAGACTACGTCAATAAAATCTATGACTGGGAAGGCAAGGGCTGTAATTTTTTCCGCGCCTGCATCCAGGCCATCCAGATGGGTGACCTGCCTGACATTGACGCGCTGATTGAGCAGGAACTCGGTGACGACGATGACTGGGGCGGCGGCAAGCGCGGCAAAATCGGCCGAAAATCGCCGAAAATCAAGCCGGCGCAATTGCTCGGCATCAAGCGCGGCTTTTAAGTTTATAGATTTAAAAAATTTAC
>Ga0209170_1000407_pt1 | contig 19594 bp, 15 predicted proteins | sample KloWWTKNB14_bulk_FD_187178 | JGI IMG/M metagenome (GOLD analysis project Ga0209170, IMG submission 187178) | Active sludge microbial communities from Klosterneuburg, Austria, studying microevolution and ecology of nitrifiers - Klosterneuburg... | ecosystem: Engineered > WWTP > Aerobic digester >...
TTGCAGCAGGGTGAGCCAGCGAGTGCTGGAGGCGGCATAGCGGCCGTTCGGCACGGTGGTGCCCAATTCTTGGAAGGCGTGGATCGCATCCTCGCGGTTTTCGAATAACGCGACCAGGCCCCTGAGGTACGTCACCTCTTCGCAGCTGGCGTTCTGTTGGCAATTCGCCCGCCGCGCTTCCTGGGTTCGGCTCACTACCTGCAATGCCTCTCGCTCTGTTACGTCGGTCTCAAAAAAGGCGCTGCTGGGAAGCGTGACAAACGGCCCCGCGCCGGCACAACCAAAGAAGCCGCTGATGAGCAGTACCCAGAGTGAACTGTGCGTAACGTTTCTTCCATTCATACAATACCTCCAGGTAGTAACCGGATCGACAGCTTGTGTGCGTGTCATTGGTTCTGTCGGGTGATCGCCGGCTCGCCTCTCCGTCTAGCCAGGCCAGTCCCAACATTCGATGCAAAGGACTTGTCGGCTGAGTCCCGCTTGGCGCGGATGTCTGGCTCAGATTGCCCGGTGGTCTCTAAGGAAAGACTCGATGCAACGGTGGCTGAATTCGAGGGGATGACAATAGGACAGTTGCGGCACCTGAGTAGCCCGGGATTGTGTGTGGACGCGTCAGCACGGGGAGCCGCCTTTCGAGCGTTGTCGGCGGTGGCAGGCCGCAGGCAAATGACAGGGAGTAAGACACGGAGAGTAACGGTTACCGTAAGCCTTCTTCTCAAGAAAAGCAAAGGGTGGTCGGGCATACGTCGTCGAGTGCGTCAGAGGCAACGGGTTTCGTTGGCCGCAGGGGGCAGATTTATGCCGGGAGCATGGCGCGATCGATAAAGTAATTGCCGATCACCAGGGCATCCACACCGCTGCGTACAAATGTCGCCAGTGCCTGTTCGGGCGTGCAGACGATCGGCTCCTGGATGTTGAAGGATGTATTCAAGAGAACCGGAATCCCGGTTTCTTTTTCGAAGCGGTCCAGGAGATTCCAGTAGCGCGGATTGCTTGCTCGATTCACGGTCTGAACTCTGGCCGACCCGTCGATGTGGGTGACGGCGGGAATGCGGGCGCGTTGATGGGCTCTGACCGGCACGGCGAGGGTCATGAACGGGCTTGGCTGCGATAGGACAAAATATTTCGATGCCGCTTCTTCTTTGACGGAAGGAGCGAAGGGACGAAACAGTTCGCGCTTCTTAATTTTCCCGTTGATGGTGTCGCGAATGGAGTCATGGCGCGGATCGGCTAGAAACGATCGGGACCCCAGTGCGCGCGGGCCGAACTCCATGGGCCCCTGAAACCAGGCTAGGATTTGGCCTGAACAGAGTGCCTGAACGGCACGTTGAAGCAGGGCCTCTTCGTCAGCCATCGGCCGCGCCTCGAGGCCCAGTGCGCACAGGGCCCGGCCGATATCCTGCTCTCCATATGCCGGGCCATAATAGGCATGCGTCATCTCGAACTGTCGCGGCTTTCCCAATCGCTCATGGTGCAGGAGCAGCGCCGCGCCGACCGCGCAGCCGGCGTCATGCGGCGCCGGGGGAACGTACATTCGGGTAAACGGTCCGTCGCGAAGCAGTTTCCCGTTGGCGGAGCAATTGAGGCCGCAGCCGCCGGCGATCGCCACATTGGTTCGCTTCCCTCCCTGCTGGAACGCCCATGAGGCCATGTCGCCGACCACTTCCTCGAACGCGGCCTGGGCACTCGCGGCAATCTGTCGATGCCGTTCGGTAAACGGGGCATCGTCGCTCAATCTGGGGCTGCCGAATGCCTCCAGCAGCTTCGGGTGAAATTGTTTCTTGAGCGCCGCATGGTAGTCGAGCAGATCCCCGTTGAGCCGATAGGAACCGGGCGCGTCGGTGAGTAAAATGTTTTGCCGGATGAAGGGCAGATAGTCCGGGCTGCCGTATGGGGCCAACCCCATCATTTTGTACTCGCCGTCCAGCATGGCGAATCCCAGAAATCCCGTCATGGCTGAATAGAAATGGCCGAGTGAATGCGGCCAGGGGATCGAGCGCAGGACGCGGAGGTCGGTTCCGGCGCCGACGGCCAGAGTCGTGGACACATCTTCCCCTGCACCATCGAAGACCAGGAGCGTCGCCTCTTCGAACGGCGAGGCGAAGAAGGCGCTGGCCAAATGGCAGCGATGATGATCCAAGTAATGAAGACGGGCCTTGAAGGCCCCGAAGTGTTTTCTGAGGAGGGAGCGAACCAGAAACAATTCGGCCCAGCTGCCCTGACTTGCCACTGCTTGTCCGCCGCCCGCAGGCGTGAATTCCTGCAGAGCCCGACCCATCTTTCCGAGAAACGCTGTGGGGTGCGTGAGAGCTGTTTTCAAGACCGCTTTGGTACGGACACCCATGCGAAGCGGCTGCCAATAGACGCCGATATGTGCGACCTCCGCCAGGCTGATGCCGGCTCGATTCAGGCAGGAGGTGATGGCACGCAGGGGAAAACACCCTTCGTGCTTCACGCGCGTGAAGCGCTCCTCTTCAACAGCCGCGACAAGCACACCGTCTTTCATGAGGGCTGCGGCGCTCTCGCCCATGGTGGCTAATCCGAGAATGTACATGGTGATTCAGTGTATGAATGGCGCTCAGGGTCTAGTCGGACGCGTTCAATCGGGAATTGTCCTTCATCGGCAGTGTCGTACTCATCGGTCCAAGGTGAGGAAAGAGCTTGAGCAGCGCAAGCAGCTTGTCCGCGACGGCATGGGTGCCCAGCATCCATTGTTTTTGACGGATGGTCCAGCGGCTGCGCGACAGATAGGACAGTCCCTGCATGTCCTTCCAGGTCACGGGGCTGGGCTGATCGTCCGCATCCGCAGCATGCAGGTAGACCAACGGCGTGTATCCGAGCCTGAGGGCCTGGCGCATGAGCGCGATGATGGCCGACAACGGCAAGCATCGAAAGTAGGTCCCGCCGATCACCCGGATACCACGAGTGCCGACAACTGGATACCGATACAACGGGAACTCGTACAGCCGGGCTCCTGACAGCTCGAAGACGTCATAGGGTTGGCGCGAGACGCGGGGGGCTTCCATGACAAGACTGGAGTCGTACAGGAACCCCGCCTCCGACAAAACGGCATAGGCCCAGGTAGACCGTTCGTCGAGGGAAAAGTTCGGCGCTCTGAATCCGATCACCCGTTGTCCGCAGGCGTCTTCGAGTGCATCCTTGGCGCGACGGACATTCCCTGCGAACTCCGTCCGGCTCAGCGTACAGACATTTTCATGTTGATCGCCATGGCAGGCGATCTCATGGCCGAGCCGGCTCATTTCACGGATGAGATCGGGCTGATCTCGTGCAATCTGGCCGGTGGTGAACAGCGTCATGTTGGGGTGGCCGCCGGCTTGACGGAGCACCGAGAGAATCCGGCGGAGCCCTCTCCAGGTCTGTTCCGGATTAGTCCGCGGCCGAAGTCCCATGTCGAGCATAGTGGCGTGTGTATAGTCTTCCACGTCCAGCGAAAGATAGCAGGCGTTCGGGATGTTGGTCATGTCGATCGTTGCCCGGCGCGTGCGTGGGTAGAGGGGGGGCCGACGACGGCAGGTAACACAGGATACCCCTTCAATAGACAGGATTCCAGGGCCCGGCGTGTCTACCGATCGAAGTGGTAGGCGACGCCGAACATGAAGAGGTTGGCGCGATAGTCGGCCGTGACGTTGGTTCGGTCGAAGGAGAAGTGCGCGAAGTTATATTTGTATTCGATGAACGGCGCGACTTTTGCGGTGAGATAATATTTGATGCCTGCCAGCACGTTGAAACTGGGAGCAAACGACGCTTCCGGTCGGAAGTTCCCGTCCGAAATATTCCCCAGATTGAGCCCGAGGCCAAGCCCGGCGTAGGGCTCCACTTTGTACTGATAGCCGGTGACGCGAACCAGTGCATTAAACGCAAGGGAGTGAACCAGGAAGTCACTTCCCGGAATCGGTCCCGAGAGAAGCAGATTGGTACCCTGCCGCGGGGGAGTTTGGGCCTTGACGTTCGACTGAGAGCGATAGACGTCGACCTCGAGCCCGAACCAGTTGAATCCACGGTCATCGAAGTAATGTCCGTATTTCGCGCCGAACGCCAGATTGGTGTTGAGGTCGAGTTTTCCGGCGTCCGTGGTGTCCAGGGTTGCCACATTCGGGCCGACCGCGAAGGCGGCATAGTTTTCGGCATGGACGAGCGCCGGCGCGTACATGACAACAATTCCCAACACAGTACCGATCCATCTGCGGAACATAGCGCCTCCAACTGAACGACTATCCCGTGTCTTTCACTGAAGGCTACTCTAACGGGCTTGGTGCGGGGTGGCAAGAGAGAAGTGTGTCTTAATCCCGGCTGCAGGACGATTCGCTTCGATGCAGTAATGTCGGCCGCAGGCAGAACCCGCGCCACGGCGATTGATCCCAGGACCAGTTCAGTAACGCGTACTCGGTATGGGTCACGCGGTCTTCGATCACGCGCCCGAACCCGCCGACCCGCAAGGAGAATCCGGCCGGCAGGAGGACATCACGCAACAGTCCGAACTCCGTGAAGTTTCCGGCGAAGTAGGCTGGGTCGCCCTGTTCATTCACGAAATGCTCGCCTCGCCAGATCGTGACGTAGGGCCGCCAGCCGTCTAGATCCACACCGGCCGTCAGCTGATAGCCCCGGCCGCGAACGATCGGCGCTCCACTCTGCGTCGGTTCGTTTTGGCTGGTGAGATACAGCGCCATCACATCGATTTCGCGAAACCACGACAGGGCCGACGAATAGCGATTGGGCTGGAACGTAAATTGCGGTCCGACGGCCGTCAGGAAATTGTTCGAGGCCGGTCGGTCTCGCGGCAGGCCGACTCCGAAAAACGTGCGGGATTCCGAGTACTGGGCCCCGCCGCTGTGTGTCCAGTAGACCTGGCCGTTCAAGGAAAAGAATCCGGCGCTCGCGCGCCCTGCGTATCCCACGTCGAATCGCTCCGCCTTTTGAAACGTCTCGATCTGGTTCCAGTTGATGAACAGATCCTGCTGGTAATGTTCCCGGTTGACCAGGAGTTGGAACCCTTGTTCGAGAGGGCGTGAAAACAGGGAGGCGTCGTTGAACAGCGCATCCACCAAGGGGTGATTACGCTTGATTGTGCCGGCAATCAGCGACACCGCCGGCCAGAGTTCATACTCCGCCGACAAGATCGGCTGCACCGTGTGGAATCGCTGCGTATCCCCGACGGGCAACCCCGCAAAGACGCCGATATCCAGATTCAACCTGGACGAAGGGCTGTATCTGAGTACCGGCGCAAGGTATTGACCGGCGAGGGTACTGTTCGCGACCGGTCGCCCTCCGATTTGCCGAAGGCCTGAATAGCCGATGTTGTATACATAGGTCAGGGCATCGAACTTGGCCGTAAATCGAGACGGCAAATGTGTCGGTTTCGGTTCGCTCGAGGGAGTGTCCCCGGCGGAGAAGAGATCGCGCACGAATTGCCCGTCCGTGGTGTCCCAATTCCAATTGAAGACCAGATATTGCTGGCTGACCCACTTGAATGTGTCACGGTTCTGATACGTGATGCCGTCTTCCGTGAAGAAGGCCCGGATGCGGCGCGCCTGGACACCGAACTCGATGGAGGCCGATTCGCCAAGCGGAATGATTTTCGCGAGGCCGAACTCCGGAAAGTTGCTCGCGGCATATTCAGGATCGCCCTGTTGGCTTAGGAAGTGCCGACCCTTCCAGAAGGAGACCGACGGCCTCCATCCGGAGAAGTCCATCCAGACACTCAATTCATACCCGCGTCCCCGAATGGCTGGGCCACCGGCGAGCGGCTCATTCAGCGAGGTCAGGTAGGTGGCGCGAATACCCGCCTGCCGCCACCAGGTGAGCGCCGGGAAATAGGTTGATGGCTCCACCACTAGTTCAGGACCCAGGGCGGTCACGAGATTGTCGGCCGTGTTGAACGACCGGTCCAGTTTCAGGAGGGCTTGGCCGTTGTGGACCCAATGGGCTTGGCCGTTGAAACGGAAGGGGCCCGCGCGCAATTGCCCGGCATACCCGACATCGTACCGGTTGGTCGCGGAGCCGCGAAACGCCTGCTCCCAATTGATGAACAGGTCCTGCCGGTAATAGCGTGAGTTCACCAGGACTTGTGCGCCCTGTTCGAGGGGCCGCACAAACCGGTTGGCGTTGTCGAAGACCGCATCGTGAAAGTCCCGGTGTGGGCCCGCCAGGGTGCCGAGCACGGTGGTGATTTCGTCCGTTGGGCGATACTGAAGGCGGATAATCGGCCGGACCTGCGACACCTCCGTGTCGTGGCCGAACGGCATGTTGGCGAACAGGCCGAGGTCCAGGTCCATGGACGCGAACAGGCGTTTGCGTACATACACATTCAGTAAGTTGCCGATGAGCGTGGTGTCGCGCCCCAATCCGTTGGTGAAGGTGTTGTCTTCCAGCCCCTGCTTTTCAAGGTTGAGCACATACGTCGTCGTTTCGAGTCGAAGGTCCAGATCGTGAGAGGCGGAGGCGGACGACGTCGGACTGTCTGCTGAGGCCATGCGGGCGTGAAGCAGCAGCAGGGGGGTGCAAATGACGACCAGCGTGAGAGCACGCCATGTGAAGGAGCTTACCTGCAGCACAATGGGAGCGAATCATAAGTGGGCCCGGCATGATCCGTCAACGCGGAAGCGACCCGGGCTGCGACACCTTGACTTGATTCCGGCGATGGCGTGATATGGGCCACGAACCGCCGAGCGCCGGCGTAGACCCGGTGATGGACCGCTGGAGAGGATTTTCCGTATGGGGCGTAACGCTCTGGGGCTGGGAATGGGCCTGTCCCTGCTGACCGCCGCCCAACTGCTGTCCTCGTTCGGCATTCAGTGGTATACGGTCGCCCACTTGGGGGCCGGGCCTGATACCGACGCGTTATACGCGGGGACGACGTTGCTGCAGCTGTTGTCGGTCGTGGTGATGGACCCGCTGTCGTTTGTGCTGGTGCCGCTGCTGTCCGCTCGTCCCGAGGATGAACGACGGCGGTTGGCCTGGCCGTTGTTCCTGGGAGTCGGGGCACTCGTTGCCCTTGTGACGCTGGTGTTGTACTACGCGGCGCCGTATTTGGTGCGTGTGATGGTTCCCGGATTTTCGGAAGCGACCACGCACCTCACAGTCGATCTGACACGAATCCAACTGACTGCGCTCATCGGGGTGGCCTGTTTCACGCTGTTGTCCGCGTTCTATCAGGCCAGGGACCGGTTCATCTGGACAGCCGGCGCGCTCCTCCTCTGTTCGCTGCTTGGATGGTGGGTCTTAGTCAAGGCGCTGTCGAGTGGTGGGGTGAGGCTTGCGGCCTGGGTCCAGGTCTTCGTGCTCAGCGGGCCGGCGCTATTGCTGTTGAAGGCATTAGGAGCATGGGTGCCTGGTTCGTTTCCCGGCGCGATCACGTGCCTACGTGAGGTGGGGAGGCGTATGCGACCGCTTGTGTTGAGCGCGGCCTTTGTCCGAACCGGATTCGTCGCGGATCGTTTTCTGACTTCCTTCCTAGGCGCAGGCAGCCTGGTGATGCTTGAGCTGACCTGGCGGGTACTGGCCGCGGTCGTTCGCATCTTCAATCAGGGATTTGTCACGCCGGTCGTGCCGACCCTGGCGAAACTGGCGCAGGCTCGCGCTTGGGAGGAATTTGTGGCGCTCTGTCGAGCAAGGCTGGTTGGGGTGGCAGGACTCAGCGCGCTCGCCTTCGTCGGTCTGTCGACAGTGGCAATTTTCGGGCAGAGTATCGGATTATGGTCCGGGGGACAGCCGGGCCAGGGAGGAATTACAAGTCAGGAGATGGCGACTCTCCGGATGACATTCTTCGCCTGCGCCGGGGGGCTGTTGTGCGGGGGAGTGAATCATCTGCTGGTCAATGCGTTTTATGCCGAAGGCGAAACAAGCATTCCCGCCAGGGTCGAGGCTGTGGCCAGTCTCGGGGGCCTCGCCTTGAAGGCCCTCGGCTTTCTGGCGGGCGGGCTGCTGGGCATCGCCGTGGCGATCAGCCTCCAGTATGCGTTGGCCGGCATGCTGCTGGCCACGGCCTTCTACCGTCGAATGTTGCCGCGGCTTCGTGAATGCTCCTCCGGGCCGGTCGGGCGCTGTGTGTCCGGCGAGCCGTCAAATCGGTCTCGCTAACGGAAGGGGTGGCGAGGCTTTGCATCGTTGCGACCCCGCTGCCACGTTCATGACTTATCGATATTCATCCATGGGCGGAGAGGCGCCGATGACAAGCGTGCACCCGCCGCGACGGGGCAGGCGGCGGGTGGTGTTGGCGCTCGCGTCCATGCTCGTGTCCCTGGTCGTGGCGGCACTGTTTCTGGAAGTCATCTGCCGGTGGCTTCCGGTCAACGAGGGACTTCGAGGCCTCTCCGTGGATGAGCAGAATCCCGTGTTTCGTTTTACCTCCCATCGGGAGTCGGTGTATTCGCGGGGTTGGAACTTTTCGATCGTCAATCGAGTGAGAACCAACAATTATGGGTTTGTGAACGATCAGGAGTACGACCCGTCGGCCAAGACGCCGCTATTGGCCGTCATCGGAGATAGTTTTGTGGAGGCTGTCATGGTCCCGTTTCCCCAGACGGGGGTGGCGAGGCTCGCCGGTACCGTCGGCTCTGCCGGGCGTGTGTATGGATTCGGGACGTCGGGGTCCTCCCTGAGCCAGTATCTGGCCTATGCGCAATATGTCAGGGACACATTCCGTCCCGACGGGTTGACGGTGGTGATCATCGGCAACGATTTCGATGAAAGTCTGCGTAAATATAAGAGCGAGCCGGGGTTGCATTACTTTGCGGAGTCGCCGGACGGGCGGCTCGACCTGGTGCGCATCGACCGACCGGTGCCCTGGTGGCGGGATTTTTTGGCCGGGTCTTCACTCGGGATGTATTTGTATGTGAATCTGGAAATTCGAGAGGTGTGGAAGCGATGGGCCTATCGGCCGGGACAGTCGGCCATCAGCCGGCCGCGGTTCGTCGGAAATACCGCGGTGGAGGCCTCGCCGGCCAGGGTCGCCGATTCCGACCGGGCGATCGAGGCGTTTCTCCAGCGTCTGCCGGAAATGTCGGGATTGCCACCCGGTCGCATCGCGCTGGCCGTTGATGGGATCCGGCCTGAACTCTACGATACCGATCGGCTGGCGTCCGTTGGGGATGTCTATGCTGCCATGATGCGAATGCATTTCATGGATCGCGCCAGGCAGCAGGGTTTCGAGGTGATCGACATGCAGCCGGCATTCATCGCGGATTACAGGCAGCGGCAGCTCACGTTCGAGTTTCCCGACGACAACCATTGGAATGCCACCGGGCATGAGGTCTTTGCGCGGGCGGTGCAACAGTCGAAGGTGTATCGAGAGACCTTTCGTTCGGTTGGGCCGTGAATCGAGGCTCGATGTCAGATATGGTCGGAATGGCCGTGTCGTACGAGGATCGGCAGAGGGACTCGGCACCCCTGCAAGGCCGCCCCATTCGGGTGCTCTACCTGTTTCCGGGCGAAGCCGAGGGTTCGGCGATGATTTTTGCGAAGAAACAAGTCGAGGCGGTGCGGGAGGCCGGTGTGGCGGCGGAAACGTTCTGTCTGGCGTCCCGGACGGATTTGCGCAGTTTGCGCCGGGAGTACGCAAGGCTACGTGGCCTGATGGATTCTTTTCGCCCGGATCTCGTGCATGCGCAGTATGGGACCATGACGGCGTTTTTCGCCAGCCTGATCACGCCGGTGCCTCTGGTGATCACCTTTCGCGGGAGCGATCTTAATCCCGCTCCGAGCGATCCCTGGCTCCGGTCCGCGCTAGGCCGCTGGTTGTCTCAGTATGCTGCGCGCAAGGCGGCCCGGATCATCTGTGTCAGCGAAGGTCTGGCGCGCCGGTTATGGTGGGCTAGAGACCGCGCGGTTGTCTTGCCGTCCGGGGTGGACACGAATCTCTTTGTTCCCCGATCCCGGTCTGACGCCCGACAGGAACTCGGATGGGCCGAGGAGGATCGCATCGTGCTGTTCAATGCGGGGCTCTCACCGGTGGTGAAACGGTTGGATCTTGCGCAGGCGGCGGTGAACGAGGCAGTGAAGGAATGTGGCCCGATCCGGTTCGTGACATTAGATGGACATGTGCCGCATTCGACAGTCGCAACCATGTTGAACGGCGCCGATTGCCTGCTTCTCACCAGCGATTGGGAGGGGTCTCCGACGATCGTCCAAGAGGCATTGGCCTGTAATCTGCCGGTTCTGTCGGTCGGAGTCGGAGATGTCCGGGAACGCCTGGCCGGAGTAGTCCCGTCCAGAATCGTCGAACGGAATCCGCAAGCGCTGGGGAAGGGATTGGCCGAGATGCTGGCTCGTCCTGTGCGCTCCAATGGCCGTGCGTGGACCGCCCCCGTTGCCCAGGATCACATTGTCAGGAAAACGGTCGATCTCTATCGTGAGGTGCTGGGGTCGAAGAGGGCGGCATGCTGATTCTGGGCATCAATGAAGGCATCGATGCCTCCGTTGTGCTGTGCCGGGACGGACGAGTGGTCTTCGCCCTGCAGGAAGAACGGGTAAGTCGGGAGAAGGGAGCCATCGGGTTTCCCCTCCAGGCGGTGATGGCTTGCGTGAAAGCGTATGGCTTGGATGCTCGACGCCTCGATCATGTGTGTCTAAGCAATCTCAACAGCCCTGTGAAGGAAACTCGTGAAGACCTACTCCGGTATTACGCCCGGAGCTCACGCCCATGGAAAGACCTCGTTCTCGGGGGTGACTGGTCCGGCGCCGCTTCCAGATGCGCGGGCCTTGTACCGGCTTCGATCGAGGACCTGGGACGGAGGTGGCAAGTCTCGCGGCGGACGGCAACGAGTCATCCCGTGATTGAGCGACAATTGGCGCAGTGCGGCCTCGATGGCATTCCGGTCAGCCGGTTTCATCACCATTCGAACCATGCCGCGTCGGCCTATTACGCGCTCCGCAAGAACTGGGAGGAACCCCATCTGGTATTGACCTTGGACGGCGGCGGCGATAACACCTGCGCCCAGGTCTACCTGGCTCAGCACGGGGAGTTGCGATTGCTGGCTTCAACACCCACCGGCCATTCGGTGGGGAACATCTATGCGTCGGTGACGTACCTGCTCGGCATGCGTCCCCATGAGCACGAGTATAAGGTGATGGGCCTGGCTCCTTATGCCGGAGGGGAGCGGGGTCGCGAGGTGGCGAACTCGTTTGCCCGGTACTTGGATCTCGATCCCCAGAATCCTTTGTGTTTCCGTCGAAAGACACTCGAGCGGACGAGCGCCATTCTGCCCAGGCTGATGGATGATCTTCGAGCGGTGCGTTTCGACCTCATGGCCGCAGGGGTGCAACTCTTTACCGAGGATCTGATGTGCCGATGGGTGGCTGCCGCCATGGAACGGACCGGGGTGCGCAAGGTGCTGGCGGCGGGCGGAGTGTTTATGAATGTGAAGGCCAATCACCGGATCGCCGAACTGCCCGCGCTCGAGTATTTCGATGTGTTTCCGTCCTGTGGCGACGAAACGTTGCCGTTCGGCGCCGTTTGGCAATGTCATCTGCGCGGGGGCGGAGCGCTGGACGATATTCACTTCGACAATATCTATGTCGGGCCTGAGGCAGGTGCGGGCCTGGCGGAAGCGCGAGCCAGGTACGGTGAGGCTGCGGAGTTTCAGGAACTGGATGATCCGGAGGAGCGTACGGCTGAACTGCTGGCACAGGGCCACATTGTGGCTCGTTGCTCCGGACGGATGGAGTTCGGTGCGAGAGCGCTCGGGAACCGCTCCATCCTTGCGGATCCCGGCAATCCGGGGGTGGTGAACGTGATCAACCGTATGATCAAACAGCGGGACTTTTGGATGCCGTTTGCGCCGGCGGTGCTGGGGGAGCAGGCTGAACGGTATGTCCGCATTCCGTCGGCGCTGCCAAGGCCGCGCGTCAGTCCCTACATGATGCATGCCGTCGAAACCACCTGGCACCGCGCAGACTTCATTGCCGCCGTGCATCCGGCGGATCATACGGCGAGGGTGCAGACGGTCTGGAAGGATCTCAATCCGTCCTTCCACGCGCTCATCGAGGCCTTCGGGCGGATGACGGGCCGGTACGTGTTGCTCAATACGTCGTTCAATCTTCATGGATTCCCCATCGTCGCCGGGGCTTGCGATGCGGTGGAGGTGCTGCTGCGCTCCGGCCTCGACTATCTGGTGATCGATCGGTGGCTCGTCACAAAGCGCGGGCGCCTGGAGCCGGTGCCTGCCTCGTCGACTCAGCAAGGTCGTGAGGCACAAAACCCGATTTCGCCCGATTAGAGGATGTGCCGGATGGAATTTTATCTTGTGCTCGCCGCCTCAACGGTAGGGATCGCCGGTCTAGCCGCCTTGCTCTATGCAAGAACGGTCAGCCTCTCGTTTCCGCTAGGCATCGCGTTTTTATATTTCTGGTCGCTCTACGGGGGCTGGTCGATCGTCGCCGATGGGCTGGGCGCGGACAGCCAGCAGCAACACCACTATTTGTACTGGAAAGTATTTCCGGTGGAATTAAACGAGGAGTACCTTTGGACTCTGCTGCTGTATGCCCTGTTCGTCCTGGTGATCGAGTTGACGCTCCTTGCCGTAGTGAGGTCGGATCGTCCCCACATGGACCAGGCTGCGGAAGCCTTGTGGATTTCGCATACGGTCCTCCTCGTCATCGCCGCACTCGCGGCCGGAACCAGCTTTCTCATCGTGAAGGATCAGTTGGCGACGGCCGTGCTGCTGGGGAAGTCGGGTTATTCCGTGACGCGCGGCGGGCTGGGGGAAATGGTGCCCTTGTTTACACTTCATCAAGTGCTCAATCGGGTGGCACTGTTTTCTCTCGCCATTGGAATTGGAGTCTGGTTCACCGGGCGCCAGGGGCGCTGGCTTGCCGGCAACGCCACGTTGGTAACCGGCGCCGGGTATAGTGTGCTGCTGGGCGGCATGTTCCTCTATGTGACCGCGCTCGGGAACAAGAACGAGCTCTTCTCGGCACTGATCCTCGGCGGCTTTTTCCATCTCGCAAATACGCGAAGGGTGAAGTGGGGATTCGTGGGCGCCGGAGCCGGAATGATGTTCATGGGCATCGGACTCGTGGATTTTTTGCGGGCCTTTCCTCTCATCGACCTCTGGGAAGGGGGCGCCTGGTGGGACGCGATACAGTGGGTGCCTGAAATTCACGCGAGCAACGAAGCCTTCGGCGCTCATCTGTCTCTCTATGGCGCGTTGTATTTCCATTCGCCGTTGACCTATGGTTCAAGTTTGACGGCGCTGTTGTTTTCGGTCGTGCCCCGCATTCTCTGGCCGGAAAGGCCTGGGGATATTTATTCGCACTATGCATCGAGCGTCGGCATTGTTGAAGGTGTGGGCGAGCAGGGCTTTAGCATTCACCATGCAACCGGCTGGTATCTAAATTTCGGCCTGCCAGGATTGCTGTTCGGCGCGGTTTTATGGGGATGGATCTGGGGCCGGTGTTTTAATGCATACCTCTGTGCGGAGGCTACGCGGGATCGAGGGGGGCGATGGCGGTACGCCTTTGCGGTCATGGCGCCATGGGGATTTGTCGCCTATATTCCTCCCCTGATTCGAGCGGGCCTTGAAGGGTATAAAGGCCTGGTGATCGAAGGGCTGTTGGTGCCGATGCTCGTTGTGAGCATCGCCTCGTTTGGAAGCGGTCTGCTTGCCCGCCTGTTCGCCCCCTTGTCGATGGCTGCCGCTCCGGCGCCTACGGAGTAGACGGAGATGGAGCCGGGATACAGATTGCCGTTCGTGACAGTCCTGGTTCCATGCCGGAATGAGGCGGACTTTATCGAGCGCTGTCTGACGTCGATTCTGAGCAACGGATATCCTGCCGATCGCCTCGGCGTCCTGGTCGTCGACGGCAGGAGCGAGGATGGAACTCGTTCCGTGCTGGGGGCGTATGCGCAACGCCATGCCTGTGTCCGGGTGATCGATAACCCCGGCAGGACCACGCCAAAAGCCCTCAATCTCGGTGTGCGCGAAGCACAGGGGGACGTGGTCCTCCGTGTGGATGCGCATGCGCGCCTGGAGCGGGGCTACATCCGGCGGTGCGTCGAGGCGCTGTACGAGCATCATGCCGATGTGGCCTGCGGCCTGATGCGGACCGTTCCCGCGGTGGATTCTCCGGTCGGTCAGGCGATTGCTGCCGCGTTGAGCCATCCGTTTGGAGTGGGGAACTCATATTTCCGCATTCACGTGTCCGATGCGACGTGGGTCGATACGGTGTTTTGCGGCTGTTATCGAAGGGAGGTTTTCGCGCGTGTTCCGGCACCGGAGGGTTCGCGTGCGAGCGGGGTTATGCCCCTCGCACCCGCATCGATCGATCGCCAAGGTCCGTTTAACGTGGACCTGATCCGCGGGCAGGATATGGATTTCAGTCTCCGCTTGCGGAAAACGGGCGGGCGCATGTTGCTGGTGCCTGATGTGGCAAGTGAATATTATGCCCGTTCAACCATATCCGCGTTCTGGCGACAGAATTGGAACAACGGCCTGTGGGCCATGTTGCCCTTCGCCTATACTGACGGCGTGCCGGTCTCCCTTCGTCATCTCATTCCGTTGTTCTTTGTGACGGCCCTGCTGGCGACGGCCGCCGTGGGTGTCGTATCACGACCCTGGTGTTGGGTGAGTGGCGTGATCCCTGCGGTGTATGGCATGGTGAACGTAGCGGCTTCTGTTCATGTGGCTTGGACCAGCAAGTCCTTCTCCCGCCTTATCCTGATGCCGTTCGTCTTTGCGGCGCTGCATCTGGGGTATGGGCTGGGGTCGCTGTGGGGGCTCGTGCGGTTGATCAGTCTGCCCCGGTTCTGGAGAAAACTGAGGCTCGCAGGCGCCGGAGGTGCATCTGCGGTCGAGCTCTGATGTTCATGCGGCCAATGGAGATGTGTACGTCATGAAGCGCTTCTTCGATCTTGTGGTGGCCTCGGGTGCTCTGCTGTTGCTGAGCCCGCTGCTGCTGGTGCTGGCTATGCTCGTCAAACTCGGCGATGGCGGCGCGGTGTTGTATCGCGGCCCTCGTGTTGGGCTGGGGGGGAGATCGTTTCGCATGTGCAAATTCAGGACGATGCTGGAACGGGCCGATGCGCTCGGCGGTCCCTCGACGCCTGCCGACGATCCACGCGTGACCCCCATCGGCCGTTGGTTGCGACGGTATAAGTTGGATGAGTTGCCGCAGTTGTTCAATGTATGCATTGGAGATATGAGCCTGGTGGGCCCCCGACCGGAGGTGCAACAGTATGTTGATCTCTACACTGACGAGGAGTGCGCCATTCTGGCGGTGCGACCCGGGTTGACGGACTGGGCGAGCTTGTGGAATATCGATGAAGGGGCATTGCTGCAGGGAAGTCCCGATCCGGACAAGACTTACCTGGAAACGATCCGCCCGGTGAAGATTCGCCTGCAATTGGAGTATGTGCGTCGGCGCAGCTTTCGGACGGATCTGCAAATTCTTAGGCATACGCTGGTTGCGCTGGTCGGCGGGAAACGGTCACACGGGGTCATGTTCGTGCCGGAGAAGGGGTAGTCGCGTGGATGCAACCATACAAGTCGGTGGTGCCGCAGCGGCCAGTCGATCCCTGTTGCGAATGATGTTGCTGATCCGGCTCGTTGAAGAGCGGATCGGTGAATTAGTCTCTGCGGGAGAGATCAAGACTCCGTGCCATCTCTCCATCGGGCAGGAGGCGATCGCCGCCGGCGTCTGCGCGGCATTGAGTCGGCAGGATACGGTGTGGGGGGGGCATCGCTCGCATGGCCACTATCTGGCGAAGGGTGGAGATTTGCCGGAGATGATGGCGGAAGTGTTCGGCCGGGTGACCGGCTGCTCGAAGGGGCGAGGCGGATCCATGCATCTCGTCGCTCCCGCGCAGGGGTTGTACGGGACGGTCCCGCTGGTCGGGGCGACCATTCCTTTGGCGGTGGGCGCCGGGCTGGCGTCCAAGCTTCGTCACGAGCCGCACGTGGCCGTGGCCTTTTTCGGCGACGGTGCGACGGAGGAGGGGCATTTTCACGAGTCCCTGAATCTGGCTGCGCTCTATCGTCTCCCCGTACTATTCGTGTGTGAGAATAATTTTTATTCCACGCATATGCCGCTGTCGGCTCGTCGTCTGAAGGACAACATCGTTCAGGCCGCCGATGCCGCGGGCATGCCCGGCATTCGTCTGGACGGGAACGATGTGCTGGCAGTGCTCGACGGCACGAGACAGGCCGTGGCGCAGGCGAGGGCCGGCGCGGGGCCCTGTCTTTTAGAATGCCGGACCTACCGGTGGCGCGGTCATGTCGGCCCGGCCTGGGACCTGGAAGTCGGAGAGCGTCGCCGCAGCGAGCTGGATGAATGGATGCCCAAGGATCCCATCCTGCGTTTGAGACGTCGGTTGATCGAAGAGGGCCAGTCGACGAACGAACTGGACGCGCTGGAGCCCGCCATCCGGGGCGAAATCGAGGCGGCCGTGACATTTGCCCGCGAATCGCCTCTGCCCGACGACAGCGATCTGTTCAGGCATGTCTATGCGCCACGGAGAACCTAGTTGCCCTATGCGCCAGTGTAGCTATGCGCAAGCGATACGAGAAGCTCATGCGGAACTCTTGCGGCATGATCCGCGGGTGTTTGTCTGCGGGCAGGGCGTCTGGAATCCCTGGTATGCGGGCAAGAGCCTGCTCGGCCTGGACAAGGAATTCGGCCGTGAGCGGGTGTTCGACTGTCCGGTTTCCGAAAATGCGACGACCGGCGCGGCGATCGGGGCGGCGATTGTCGGCATGCGCCCGATCGTATTTCATGCCCGGATGGATTTCATGCTTCTCGCAGCCGACCCGATCGTGAATCAGGCGGCCAATTGGTCGTATCTGTTCGGCGGGCAGGTGAGTGTGCCGGTCGTCATTCGCGCGGTCGTCAACCGCGGCGGCGAGCAGGGCGCACAGCATTCACAATCGTTGCAGGCGCTGTTTGCGCATATTCCCGGTTTGAAGGTCGTCATGCCTGCCACCCCCTACGACGCCAAGGGGCTGCTGGTTGCGGCCGTGCGGGACGGAAATCCGGTCCTCTACCTTGACGATCGCTGGCTGTATGAATCGGAAGGGGATGTGCCGGAAGGGCTTTACGAGGTGCCGATTGGGTCGGCCGCGATCCGTCGCAGCGGAAAAGAGGTGACGATCATTGCGACGTCGTACATGGCATCTGAGGCGCTCAAGGCCGCGGAGACGCTGGCGCAGCGAGGCATCGACGTGGAGTTGATCGATTTGCGGACGATTAAACCCTGGGATCGTGATCTCGTATATTCTTCCGTGGGAAAAACCGGCCGGCTGGTCATCGCCGATGCGGCATGGATGAGCGGGGGGATCGCGGCGGACATCGCGGCGGCGGTCGCCGGCGACATCTTTCATGCGTTGAAGGCCCCGATCGGCCGCGTCTGCCTCCCGGATGTTCCAGCCCCCACCTCTGCCGCGCTCGAACGAGCCTATTATGTCGGCGCCGAGGATATTGTGGCGAGCGTAGAAAAAGTCCTCCTCTAGGGAGCAAGTGAATTCTTATGGCGTATAAGGTTCCGTTCATCGATCCGCGCAGTCACTACGCGAAACTTAAGCCGGAGATTGACAGCGCGATCACGGGGTGCCTGGCGAACGGCGATCTGGTCAATCGGCACCAGCTCAAGGATTTCGAGCAGCACCTGGCCGAATTCGTGGGCGTGAAATATGCCGTCGGCGTCAACAGCGGCTATCATGCGCTGCTGTTCGCCCTTCTCGGCGCAGGCGTCGGGCCAGGCCACGAGGTCATCACCGTGGCCCATACGTTCGTGGCGACGGTTTCCGCCATCGTGCATTGCGGGGCGCACCCGGTGCTGATCGACGTGGGGCCCGATCACAACATGGATGCCGATCTGATCGAACGCGCGATCACGCCGAAAACCAAAGCCCTATTGCCGGTTCATCTCAACGGCCGGGTGTGCGAGATGGACAGGATGCTAGCGATTGCCGACAGGCACGGGCTGGCCGTGGTCGAGGATGCGGCCCAGGCCCTCGGCGCAACGTACGACGGTCGACGCGCCGGGAGTCAGGGGCTTGCCGGCTGTTTTAGTTTCTATCCCTTCAAGGTGCTCGGGGGATTCGGCGATGGCGGAGCGATCACGACGAACGATCCGGACCTTGCGCGCATGGCTACGCGCTCGCGCTACAACGGCGAGGATCGTGAAACGGGCGAGTACCACTGCCATGGCCAGACCGCGCTCCTGGACAACGTGCAGGCCGCGGTCCTGGATGTGAAGTTGCGCCATCTGCCTGCATGGATCGCTCACCGGCGGCGGATCTCAGAACTATATCGGCAGGGGCTCTCCGGGATCAGAGAATTACGCTTGCCACATTTCGATCAGACCCGCCATCACGACATCTATCAGAATTACGTGATTCGTACGGATGTCCGCGACCGGCTGCGGGCCTACCTTAAAGAGCAGGGCATCGAAACACTGGTCCATTGGGCGAAACCGATGTGGGAGCACCGGGGCTTGGGCCTGGTTACTCCGTCGGTGCCCGAAACCGCGGCGCTCTGCCGGGAGGTTCTGTCGTTGCCGATGAGCGCGGAGACCACGGACGACCATGTCGCCATCACTGTTGCCTGCCTGCAATCGTTCTTCTCCAAGCGGCCGTGAGCGCTCTCGACTACAGTGCCGTGACCGAAAAATCCGGAGACCGGGTGACGCAAGAGGCGTTGTCGATGGTCTACACGAGGTATCGCTTCGCTGCGGATTTCTGTCGACGGCGCCGGGTGTTGGAAGTCGCCTGTGGTCCGGGCGTGGGGCTGGGGTATCTGGCCCGGCATGCCGGCGAGATCGTGGGCGGAGATCTCACCGGCAGCTTGCTTGGCCAGGCCCGGCGCAGTCTGCGGGGCGTGATACCGTTGGTGCGACTGCAGGCCGGAGCCTTGCCGCTTCGCGCGGCGTCCCGCGACGTGATCGTCTGCTTCGAGGCGCTCTATTTTTTCGAAGACGCCGAAAAATTCTTGCGCGAGTGCCGGCGCGTGCTTGTTTCTCAAGGGATCCTGCTGCTTTGCATGGTCAATCCTGAATGGCCGGAATTTAATCCCAATTCCTCCGCGCATCGGTATTACTCGGCCCGACAGGTGTCGGTCCTGCTGAAGGAGACGGGTTTTCACTGCAACCTGTACGGCGCGTTTCCGGCTACGACTGCGTCGTGGCGCGCCGCCAGCGTGGCCGGGCTCAAACGTGCTGCGGTGGCATGGCATCTGATTCCCTCGACTATGGACGGGAAACGCCTCCTTAAACGGCTGTTTCTTGGCCCACTCGTCCCCTTTCCTGAGGCGGTCGAAGACGGCATGGCGGCTTATGCCCAGCCTGTCCCGCTTGAATCAAACCAACCAGTCTCTGGCTACAAAGTCCTGTTTGCAGTTGGCAGGTCAGCCTGACCTTCGAGTGCCTCTCCTCTGATGACATCCTTGCTCGAATCGGCCCTGAGGCATGTCCTAGGGCTGGATTCGGCGATTGGAGACGGAGTATCTTCTTGAATGGCCCCGTCGGGGCTTGTAGGAACTTTCTCTCTCGGGAATGGTCATGCCGATCCTGTTTCCCACAGTCTTCTCCGCGGTTCAGCGGCGCCTGTTGCTGTTTGTGGGCCACTTGGGACTGGCTGCGCTTTCG
>Ga0209170_1000418_pt1 | contig 19224 bp, 17 predicted proteins | sample KloWWTKNB14_bulk_FD_187178 | JGI IMG/M metagenome (GOLD analysis project Ga0209170, IMG submission 187178) | Active sludge microbial communities from Klosterneuburg, Austria, studying microevolution and ecology of nitrifiers - Klosterneuburg... | ecosystem: Engineered > WWTP > Aerobic digester >...
TTTTGCTACCATGACAAGCTTTCAGTCCCGGCGAATTGCCGGATGTGCCTCGTGCAGGTTGAGGGCGGCCCGCCCAAGCCTGTGGCAAGCTGCGCCATGGCATGCGGCGACGGGATGATCGTCCACACCGAATCCGACATGGTGAAAAAGGCCCGCAAGGGAGTGATGGAGATGCTCCTCATCAACCATCCGCTCGATTGCCCGATCTGCGACCAGGGCGGCGAGTGCGACCTGCAGGACCAGGCGATGGCGTATGGATTTGATAGGTCGCGCTTTTATGAGAACAAGCGTGCCGTTCCAGACAAGGAACTCGGGCCGCTGATCAAGACCTCGATGAACCGCTGTATCAATTGCACGCGTTGTGTTCGTTTTGCGGAAGAGGTGGCGGGGACGCCTGTTCTGGGGCAGTTCCACCGCGGCGAGGAAGCCGAGATCGGCACGTTTATCGACCAGCTGGTGAAGACCGAGCTTTCGGGAAATCTGATTGATGTCTGCCCGGTTGGCGCGTTGACGTCCAAGCCTTACGCTTTCAAGGCGCGGGCGTGGGAATTGCGCAAGACGGAAACGATCGACGTTCATGATGCGCTGGGCTCGAACATTCGCGTTGATGTGCGCGGGCGCGAAGTGATGCGTGTGCTGCCGCGCCTGCATGAAGATATTAACGAAGAATGGATCGACGACCGTACGCGTTTTGCTTATGACGGGTTGCAGCGCGGGCGCATTGACCGTCCTTATATAAGAGACGAGAAGAGCGGCAAGCTGATCGAAGCGACATGGGATGAAGCGTTTGCAACAATTGCCGCACGGATGAAAGGCGTGCGCGGTGTCGAGAGTGCAGGACTGGTCGGCGATATGGCCGATTTAGAATCCATCGTGGCGTTGAAAGATTTCCTGACCTATCTCGGTTCGCCGAACATGGATTGCCGGACGGATGGTTCGTCGTTCGATGTGAATGAACGTTCCGGTTATCTGTTCAATTCGACGATTGCCGGGATCGAGCAGGCGGATGCGATTTTGCTGGTGGGGACCAACCCGCGTTGGGAAGCAACGCTGGTCAATGCCCGCATCCGTAAGATGTATCTGGAGAAGCGGATTAAAGTCGCTGTTGTCGGCGAAGCTGCTGACCTGACTTATCCATACGAGCATCTAGGTAATGGGCCGGACGCAGTTGAAAAGTCGCGCATGTTCTTCGGCAAGGCCGAGAAGCCGATGATGATTGTCGGCAGCGGTGCTTTCATGCGTGAAGACGGCGTAGCGGTGCATCATGCCTTGCGCGAGATCGCGGTAAAATCGGGCGTTGTGAAAGACGGTTGGAACGGATTTAACATCCTGCACCGGGCGGCGAGTCGCGTCGGCGCATTGGAAGCCGGGTTCGTGCCGCAGAAAAAGGGCAAGAACTTCCACGAAATTCTCGAGGGCACGAAGAACGGCACGATCAAGATGCTTTATCTTCTCGGCGCCGATGAATTCGATGCGCGGTCGCAGATCGGCTGGCAGACATTTGTGATTTACCAGGGGCACCATGGTGACCATGGCGCGGCGCGGGCTGATATCGTTCTGCCCGGTGCGGCTTACACTGAGAAAGACGCTATCTACGTGAACACCGAAGGGCGTCCGCAACTTGCGAAACGTGCTGCGTCAACGCCGGGCGAGGCGCGCGAGGACTGGAAGATTATCCGCGCTTTGTCGGCGCATCTGGGCGTCAAGCTTGCTTATGATACAAGCGTGCAACTTCGCCAGCGCATCGCGCATGAATGGCCGCATCTGGTTGATATCAATGTGATCAAGCCGGCGAAATGGGCCGAGTTCGGCGAGAAGGGTAAGCATCAGAAAGAGTCTTTCCGCTCGCCCGTCAGAAATTTCTATCTCACGAATGCGATCTGCCGTGCGTCCGAAACAATGCGTAAGTGTTCGGCTTCGTTCCTTGAAAAAGAACAATTTGCGGAGGCGGCGGAATGAACGGGCTCGATGTCATTGCCGTTTTGAAAGGTTTTGGCGCCGATATAGTGTTCAGCCTGCTGCTGGGTTTGGTCGCGAGTTTCATCGTTGGTTATATCGGTGTAATCAGCAAGGAGCCGGTTACTTCTCTTCCATTAATCGTTTCGCTTGGGATTGGCCTGTTGGGCGCTTTGGCGGGTGGTTATGTGACGGCGCGGAGTGCGCAGCAGGAGCCTGTGTTTAACGTCATCGCGCTGAGTGTCGTTATTATAGTCATTGGTGCTGTCCTGGCTTTCTTTTCCCAGTTCCCGATCTGGTACAACATTGCATCGTTTGCGCTGGTGGTGCCATTCACTTATGCGGGTGGTTACATGTTTATGAACAGAAGGGCGCCGTGATGAAAAGATCGACATTGGAGCAGGTCAGGGAATTTCATGAGACTTACGGCTTGCCCGTAGAAAGCGTGCCGAATATTTCCGATCAGAAAACGAACGATCTTCGTATCAATTTGATTGCGGAAGAGCTGGAAGAGCTGCAGGAAGCGTTGAAGAATAACGACATTGTTGAGACGCTCGATGCCTTGATCGACCTTCAATATGTGCTGGATGGCGCGTTTTTGTCATTCGGCCTGCATGATGTCAAAGAGATTGCGTTCGCGGAAGTGCACCGCTCGAACATGAGTAAGCTCGGCGAAGATGGTAAACCCATTCGCCGCGAGAGCGATGGCAAGGTTATGAAGGGTCCGAATTATTTTGTGCCCGACATGTCACAATTTATAAAGAGCAAGAAGGCGGCGTAAGTGCTGGAACTCTGGAACACATATGGAATCTGGACGGCTTGGACGCTGCTATATATCGTCCTGATCATCGTCGGTGTGCTCTTGAGTGTTGCGTATCTGACCTATGCCGAGCGAAAAGTCCTTGGCGCGATGCAGCGGCGGCAGGGGCCGATCACGGTCGGGCCGTTTGGATTGCTCCAGCCGATTGCCGACGGTCTGAAATTATTCTCGAAGGAAACCGTTATCCCGTCGCAGGCCAGTCGTGTGGTGTTCCTGCTGGCGCCGATAATTTTGTTCGCGCTGTCGCTGATGGCGTGGGCAGTCATACCGTTCGACCGCGACTGGGTGCTGGCGAATATCAACGTCGGCATTCTTTACCTGTTTGCTGTTTCGTCGATGGGGGTTTACGGCGTGATCATGGCCGGATGGGCGTCGAATTCGCGTTACGCGTTTCTCGGCGGCCTGCGCTCGGCTTCGCAAATGGTTTCCTATGAAGTTTCGATGGGTTTGATCATCGTTTGCGTGCTGATTTGCACGGGTTCGCTCAATCTGCAGGAGATCGTCCTGGCTGAGCGCCCGGTGTGGATGCAGGCGCTGCTGTTCCCGATGCTGATTGTTTTTCTGATTTCCATTCTGGCGGAATGCAACCGCGCGCCGTTCGACCTGCCGGAAGGTGAATCTGAAATCACGGGCGGGTTCATGGTTGAATATTCGGCGATGGCGTTCGCATTATTTTTCCTCGGCGAATACGCGAACATGATTTTGATGAGCGCCATGACGACCGTGCTGTTCCTTGGTGGCTGGCTGCCGCCGTTCGGGATGGATTTCCTTGGTTTTGTTCCGGGCATTATCTGGTTTGCGCTGAAAACCTCTGCTGTGCTGTTCTTCTTCATCTGGTCGCGGGCGACGTTGCCGCGCTTCCGTTACGATCAACTTATGCGTCTCGGCTGGAAAGTATTCCTGCCATTTACACTGATATGGGTTGTGCTGACGGCCGGAATTCTTTTGGCCTTTGACGCATTGCCGGGGTGATTAAGTGGCTGGATTTTTTGAGTATAAAGATTTCTCAGTCAAAGCATATTTTCGAATATCTTTGATTATTTTTATTAGCACATGCATGCCAGTGCTTTTGTATTTTTTGTCTAATTTTTTAGTAAATTTATTGGGCTGTAACGTAAATGAAGGTATGCCCATGGAATGTTTATTTCTTGGGTTTAATATTGGAGAGTTCTTACATTTATATTACATTTTTTTGGTGCTTATACTCTTTCTGACAGTTCCAGCAGGGTGTCTTGCGCTTGTAGCATGGCTTACATTGTATCCACTGATTTGGTATTACATTAAATAGAAGAAGTTTTTTATAATGGATAATTTTGCACGCGCGTTTTTGCTGACCGAGATTGTGAAGGGGTTTTTGCTGACCCTGAAATACATGTTCTTTGTCCCGCGCGTCACGATCAATTACCCCTATGAAAAAGGTCCTATCTCGCCGCGCTTCCGGGGCGAACACGCCTTGCGCCGTTACCCGAACGGGGAGGAGCGCTGCATTGCCTGTAAATTATGCGAAGCGATCTGCCCGGCACTGGCGATCACCATTGAAGCCGAGGCGCGCGAAGACGGCTCCCGCCGGACGACGCGTTATGACATTGATATGACAAAATGCATCTATTGCGGGTTGTGCGCGGAAGCGTGCCCGGTGGATGCTATCGTGGAAGGGCCGAATTTTGAATTTGCTACGGAAACCCGCGAAGAGCTTTATTATAACAAAGACCGTCTGCTCGCGAACGGCGACCGCTGGGAAGCGCAGATTGCCTCTAACCTCGCCGCTGACGCGCCTTACCGCTAAAAGTTGAGTTAATAACTCGAGATCCGGCCTTGCAGGAAGTCCCTGAAAGGACTAGAAAAGAACAGCCTAAAAGCCTTTTTGGTAACAGAGAAAAACCATGATCATCGAGGCGCTCGCCTTTTACGCCCTGGCCGGTATTTTGACCCTGAGCGCGCTGCTCGTCATCACCGTCAGGAATCCCGTTCATTCCGTTCTTTTCCTCATTCTCGGGTTTTTTAACGCGGCGGGTTTGTTCGTGCTGCTGGGTGCGGAATTCATCGCGATGATTTTGATCATCGTGTACGTCGGCGCGGTAGCGGTTTTGTTCCTGTTCGTTGTCATGATGCTGGATGTCAGTTTTGCCGATTTGCGGAAGGGCGCGATGCAGTATGTGCCCATTGGCCTCGTGATTGGCGCGATATTGCTCAGCGAACTTATCCTAGTTTATTCGGTCTGGGGTTTTGCGCCCGAGACACTCGATAACCGCGCTGCGCCCGTCGAGAAGTTTGAAGGCCTGACCAACACCGAGGCGCTGGGGCAGGTGCTTTACACGGATTATATTTTCCCGTTCCAGCTGGCGGGTTTGATTTTGTTTGTCGCGATGATCGGCGCGATTGTACTGACGCACCGTTCGCGTCCCGGCGTACGCAAGCAATCGGTCGCCGACCAACAGGCGCGCAAAGCTTCCGATGTGCTTGAAATCAGGAAAGTCGAAACGGGGTCGGGCGCATGACGATAGGTCTTGAGCATTACCTGACTTTGGCTGCGCTGTTGTTCACCATCGGCGTGTTCGGTATTTTCCTGAACCGAAAAAACATGATCATTATTCTGATGTCCATCGAGTTGATGCTGCTCGCGGTGAATATTAATTTCGTCGCGTTTTCGTCATTCCTTGGCGATCTTGCCGGACAGGTGTTCACGATGTTTATTCTTACGGTTGCCGCCGCTGAAGCCGCTATCGGCCTTGCTATTCTTGTCACATTCTTCCGCATGAAAGGCTCAATTGCCGTGGAAGACATTTCGGATATGAAGGGCTAGCGCATGGAATTTATCGCCGTCTTCGCCCCGCTCATCGGTTTTATCATCACCGGCATCTTCGGAACGAAGATGGGCAAATGGCCTTCTATCGTCATTACGTGTGGCGCGATGTTCGCCGCCGCTGCCGCGTCGATTTATTTATTCTACGCCGTCAATCTCCAGCACGCGCCGTATACAACCGTTCTAGCGAACTGGCTGACGTCGGGCGAGTTGTCGGTGAACTGGGCGCTGCGGATTGACCAGCTGACGGTCGTGATGATGTGCGTCATCAATATCGTTTCGACCTGCGTGCATGTTTATTCCGTCGGTTATATGAGCCATGACGATCACCAGATCCGTTTCATGTCGTACCTGAACCTGTTTACCTTCGCGATGCTGATGCTGGTGACGGCGGATAATCTCCTCCAGCTTTTCTTCGGCTGGGAAGGCGTGGGTCTGGCGTCTTACCTGCTTATCGGGTTCTGGCATCACAAACATTCCGCAAATGCGGCGGCGCAGAAGGCATTCGTTGTTAACCGCGTGGGCGACCTGACGCTTGCGCTGGGGATGATGGGTTGTTTCGCGGTATTTGGCTCAATCAATTTCGACGTGATTTTTGCCGAAGCGCCGAAATATGCAGATACGGATTTCGTGCTATTCGGTCAGCATCTGCACGCGATGACGGCGATTTGTTTGCTGCTGTTTATCGGCTCGATGGGTAAGTCGGCGCAGATTTTGCTCCACACCTGGTTGCCGGACGCGATGGAAGGCCCGACGCCGGTTTCAGCGCTCATCCATGCCGCGACGATGGTCACGGCGGGCGTGTTCCTGCTGGCGCGCCTGTCGCCGCTGTTCGAATACGCGCCGGAAATACGCATTATGATTACGCTTGTCGGTACTGCCACGGCCTTTATCGCTGCGACCATCGGTATCACACAGTTCGATATCAAGCGTGTGATCGCCTATTCGACGATGTCGCAGCTTGGTTACATGTTCTTCGCGCTCGGTGTTTCGGCCTATAGCGCGGCGATTTTCCACCTGATGACGCACGCGTTCTTCAAGGCGCTGTTGTTCCTCTCCGCCGGTTCCGTCATTCACGCGATGTCGGATGAGCAGGATATGCGCAAGATGGGCGGGCTCTGGAAGAAAATACCGTTTACTTACGTCATGATGTGGACGGGATCGCTGGCCCTTGCCGGTATTCCGCCGTTTGCCGGATTTTATTCGAAAGATATCGTGATGGAAGCCGCATATGCTGCGAATAACTGGAGCGGCCAGCTTGCGTTCTGGATGTCGCTGGCGGCTGCGCTCATGACATCGTTCTACAGCTGGCGTCTTATTATCATGACGTTCCATGGGAAATCCCGCTCGTCACAGGACGTGCAGGACCATGTCCATGAATCGCCGAGCGTCATGCTGGTTCCGCTTTTCATTCTCGCGATGGGTGCGGTGTTCTCGGGCGCGTTCTTCTACGAGCCGTTCGTTGGTGGTGAGAAGGCTGCTGCGCATAATGAAGTCAGCGTCGGCCATGAAGAACAGGCTGCTCATGACGAGCCGGAAGTTGTGACGCATGAGGCTGGCGGAGAAGAAGGTGTCTGGTCGCGCCAGTCTTTCTGGGGCGATAGCATCCTTGTGCTTGACGAGAATGACTCGCTTCAAGCCGCGCACCATGCGCCGAAATGGGTTAAATTTTCGCCGCTTGTGGCCGGTTTGCTCGGGATCTTCATGGCTTATCTGATTTATATGACAGGGCCGGGTGTGCCGGAGAAAGTGCGCCACGCTGTTCCTGCGCTGCATGCGCTCAGCTTCAACAAATGGTATTTCGACGAAATTTACGACTACCTGTTTGTGCGCAGGGCATTCGGCCTGGGCCGTATATTCACCAAAGCCGACCGCAAAATTATCGACCGCTTTGGCCCAGATGGCGGGGCGGTGGCGTCCGGCGCCACAGCCAAAATGTTCAGCCGCTTCCAGACAGGCTTTATCTATCAATATGCATTCGTGATGATGATCGCGGTAATTTCGCTGCTGTCGTGGTTTGTGTTCCGCGCAGGGCAGGGGGGATAAATGGCCGGTTTGCCCATTCTTTCAATCATGACGTTCCTGCCGCTGATCGGCGTGCTGATCATTCTCATGATCCGCGGCGAGGAAGAAGCCGTCGCAAGGAACAGCCGTTACGCGGCGCTTTACACGTCGCTGTTTACGTTCGCGTTCGCGGTTTACATGTTCCTCAATTTTGACGGTTCAACGGCGGATTTCCAGTTCGTCGAAAAGGCTGAATGGCTGCGTCCGCTCGGCATTGGTTATCACATGGGTGTCGATGGTATTTCGATGTTCTTTGTTCTGCTTTCCGCTTTCCTGACGCCGGTCTGTATCATTTCGGCGTGGGACAGCATCGAAAAGCGTGTGCGGGAATATATGGTGGCGTTCCTGGTGCTGGAATGTTTCATGATCGGCACGTTCTGTGCTCTCAACAGCATTCTCTTCTATGTATTCTTCGAGGGCGTCCTGATCCCGATGTTTATTATTATCGGCGTGTGGGGCGGCCCGCGCCGGGTTTACGCGTCATATAAATTTTTCCTTTATACGTTGCTGGGTTCGGTGTTGATGCTGATTGCGCTGCTGGTGCTGATGGCCAAAACAGGAACGACGGATATCCCGACATTGATGGCGAACCCCGTCGCGCCGTCGTTGCAGATATGGCTCTGGCTGGCGTTCTTCGCGAGCTTCGCGGTCAAGCTGCCGATGTGGCCGGTGCATACATGGCTGCCCGATGCGCACGTCGAGGCGCCGACGGCGGGCTCAGTTATCCTGGCGGGTGTGTTGCTGAAAATGGGCGGTTACGGCTTCCTGCGGTTCTCGCTGCCGATCATGCCGGATGCGAGCGCGTTCTTCGGGCCTTATATGTTGTGGCTCGGCGTCATCGCGATTATTTACACTTCGCTGGTCGCACTCGTGCAGGAAGACATGAAAAAGTTAGTCGCTTATTCATCTGTCGCGCATATGGGTTATGTGACGATCGGCGTGTTCACGGGCACGGTACAGGGCATCGAGGGCGGCATCTTCCAGATGATCAGCCACGCCTTGATTTCCGGCGCGCTGTTCCTTTGTGTCGGTGTTGTTTACGACCGCCTGCATACGCGCGAGATTTCGCGTTACGGCGGCATCGTCGGTAACATGCCGCTTTACGCCTTCATCATGATGGTTTTTATGCTGGGGTCGGTCGGTTTGCCGGGCACCAGCGGATTTGTCGGTGAACTTCTGACATTGATGGGCGCGTTCCAGATCAACACGCTGGCGACATTGTTTGCCTCGACAGGTCTTGTTCTCGGTGCTGCTTATATGCTGCTGATGTATCGCCGTGTTGTCTTGGGCCCGCCGGTTAACCAGGATGCGATTGAAATGCCGGACATGAACAAGCGCGAGATCGGGCTGCTGTTCCCGATTGCGGCGATGGTGCTCTGGCTTGGTATATTCCCGAACACGGTCATGGACCGTATCGGCCCGTCGGTTGACAAGCTCGTCGCCGATTATCAGAAGCATGTGAAGATCGAGCTTGAAATGACCGTCGACGTCGAAGGCAAGAAAGAGGAGGGCGCGGAATGATCGGCTTTGATCTCGTCCCGCTGTTCCCTGAATTGTTCCTGGCCGTGACGGCCATGGCGCACCTGATTATAGGTGTGTCACGCGGCAACCATTCGACTAATTTCGTTTTCTGGGCGAGCGCGGTGACTTATGTAGTAGCGGCCCTTATTCTAGTTGGCGTCAGCTGGGGCGATGCGATTGTTCTCAACGGTATGTTCAAGTTCGATAATTTCGCCGGGTTCATGAAACTGATTATCCTGCTCGGCTTGCTGGTGTCTAGCGCGCTGTCTGTGAAATACCTGGATGACGAGGGCATCAGCCGTTTTGAATATCCCGTTTTAATGACATGTGCGGGCATCGGCATGATGCTGATGGTTTCGGCGAATAACCTGCTGGCCTTATACATGGCGCTCGAGCTGCAGAGCTTAAGCCTTTATGTGCTTGCTGCATTTCGGCGCGGGTCGCTGCAATCGGCGGAAGCGGGCGTAAAGTATTTCTCGCTTGGGGCGTTGTCCTCGGGGATGATCCTGTTCGGGATTTCGCTGATTTACGGCTACACAGGCACGCTCGATTACGGCACGCTGTCGGCGACGCTATTGCCGATGCAGAGCATTCCTGTCGGCATTACATTCGGCCTCGTGTTCCTGCTGGCTGGTCTTGCGTTCAAAATCTCCGCCGTGCCGTTTCATATGTGGACGCCGGATGTTTACCAGGGTGCGCCGACATCGGTGACGGCGTTTTTTGCCATCGTGCCGAAAGTCGCGGCGATGGGATTGATCATGCGCCTGTTGTTCGAGCCTTTCGCATCTGTTTCCGGCCAGTGGGACCAGATCATATGGTTCCTGTCGGCGTCGTCGATGGTGGTTGGCGCGTTCGCGGCAATTGTTCAGGAGAACATCAAGCGCCTGCTGGCATACAGCTCGATCGGCAATATGGGTTACGCGCTGGTCGGTATCGCGGCTGTGAGCAGCGCAGGCGCGGGCGCGGTTGTGCTTTATCTTATTATTTATCTCATCATGACGTCGGGTGTTTTTGCCGTGGTGCTGAGTATGCGCCGGAACGGCAAGGCGGTTGAGAATATCAGCGACCTCGCGGGGCTGTCGCAGACGCAGCCGATGTTGGCCTATGCTATGGCGATTTTGATGTTCTCGATGAGCGGTATTCCGCCGATGGCCGGGTTCTTCGGCAAGCTGATGATCTTCCAGGCGGCGGTGGAGGCGCAGATGTATGTGCTTGCCGTTCTCGGCGTGGTGACATCCGTGGTCGCGGCTTATTATTACCTGCGCATCATCAAGGTCATGTTCTTCGATACGCCCGCGCCTGCGTTCGATGGTGCATTGCCTTTTGCCCGCCGCGCTGTGCTGGCGTTGTCGGTGATTTTCGTTCTCGGTTTTGTCTTCAAGCCTTCGCTGGCGATTATCATCGCAAAAAACGCAGCAGGCGCTTTGTTCCCGGGGTGATGTTTTGGCGCTCGCCTGGGCCATAGAAACATATGACAGCGTCCACAGCACGCAGGACATCGTCAAAGGTCTTGCGGAACTCGGCCAGTCGGAAGGCAAGGTCGTGCAGGCGCTGGAGCAAACCGGCGGCCGGGGTCGTCACGGGCGCCAGTGGATATCCGAGAAGGGCAATCTCTATCTTTCGGTGTTGTTAAGGCCGACTTGTCAGGCGCGGCATATCGGTCAGCTCTCAATCCTAGTTGCGGTTGCACTCGCTGATACGATCCGCGCGCAGCTGAAAGACCCGGACGTCTTGATGCTGAAATGGCCGAACGATGTCCTGATCGGCGACCAGAAATGCGCAGGCATTTTGATTGAAACAGCCTTGTCAGACGGGGGCTCGATTGAGTATGCCGCCGTGGGCGTCGGCGTTAACCTCGCCAGCGCGCCGCCGCAGATCGGCGCGGCGCTGAACGGGTATGCAAAGAAGCCTCTTAAAACAGACAAATTCCGCGATGAATTCCTGAAAAATCTCAATAAAACCTATGCTTTGTGGAGCCAGGAAGGTTTTGAGGATATCAAGGAAAGATGGCTGCAAATGGCTCATAAAAAAGGCACCAATCTGCGCATCCGCATCGGTGTTCAGGTGGAAACTGGCCTGTTTTACGGGATCGACGACGACGGCAACCTGTTGCTCCATGACCGCGACCTCCGGCAGAAAAAGGTGACGGCGGGCGAGGTTTACCTTATAAACTGAGCGTCATGATGTTACTGGCCATAGATATAGGCAATACAAACACGGTTTTTGCGGTTTACAGCGGCGAGAAGCTGCTGGCGCACTGGCGTTGCCAGACGGTCTCGACGCGCAGTGTTGATGAGTACGCGGCGTTTCTTCAAGGCGTGTTTTCTCTCGATAAACTGGACTGGAAGAAGCTTGATGATGTCATCATCAGCTCGGTTGTGCCTGAGGCAGATTTTCACATCAAAAAATTCTGCGAAAAATATCTCAAGAAAAAGCCGATACTGGTCGGGCTCGATCAGGTTCCGATCAAAGTCGATCTCGACAGGCCGGAAGAAGTGGGGGCTGACCGGCTTGTGAACGCGCTGGCGATCAAGGAATTTTACAAGGTGCCGGCCATCGTTATCGATTTTGGCACGGCGACGACCTTCGATGTGATTGACGCCAAGGGTCGTTACGCGGGCGGGGCGATTGCGCCGGGGATTAATCTCTCGGTTGAGGCGCTACACCGCGCGGCGGCAAAACTGCCGAAGGTGAATGTTAAAAAGCCAAAGTCGGTGATCGGTAAAAATACCGTCTCCGCAATTCAGTCCGGGATTTTCTTCGGTTATCTCGGTTTGATCGAGGGTATTGTTGCCAATATTTCAAAAGAAATGGGCGCGAAGCCGTTTGTGATCGCTACCGGCGGCCTCGCGTCTTTGTTCGATCCGCATACTAAAACAATTCAGGCTGTAGATGATGAATTGACCCTCAAGGGACTTCTTCGCATCTATCAGCATCATAAGAAACGGAAAAAGTAATTGAAAAATCAACCTCAGAAAAAACTTCTTCATAAACCGCACTTTGAAAAAGACTCTCTCTATTTCGTCCCGCTCGGCGGTAGCGAGCAATTCGGCGTGAACATGAACGTCTATATCTCCGGCGGGAAATTCCTTGTCGTCGATTGCGGCATGGGATTTGCGGATGAGCGGTTTCCGGGCATCGACCTCGTCCTGCCGGACCCGGAATTCCTGGAGCAGAACCGTGAGAAAATAGCCGGCCTTGTTATCACGCATGCGCACGAAGATCATATCGGCGCGGTGGCGTATCTCTGGAAGCGCCTGCAATGCCCGATCTACACAACACGATTCACGGGCGCGGTATTGCGCGTCAAACTGAATGACCATGGCGTTCACAAGGTTCCGGTTAATGTCGTAAAGCCGAATGAGCAGATCGATCTTGGCCCGTTTGGCCTGACATTTATTCCCGTTTCGCATTCGGTGCCGGATACGTGTTCGCTATTAATCGAAACGCCAGAGGGCAATGTTCTGCATAGCGGCGACTGGAATTTAGACCCCAAGCCGGTGGTCGGCCAGAAAATCAACGAAGAGGATTTCAAAAAGGCCGGGCAGAAGAACATTATTGCCTATGTCGGCGATTCAACGAATGCCGAGGTGCCGGGACGCGCGGGCTCCGAAAGCGAAGTTGAAAAGGGTCTCGAGACGGAATTCAGGAAGTGCAAGGGCCGGGTCGCGGTCACGATTTTCTCATCTAATGTCGGGCGCATCATCAGCATTGTCCGCGCCGCGCAGAAATGCGGACGCCGGGTTGCGGTGGTTGGGCGCTCACTTCACAAGATGATCGATGCGGCTATGGAATGCGGATATCTGCGTGATGTGCCGCATTTCCTTGATGAAGATGAAGTCGAGGACGTGCCGCCTTCGGAACTGGTGATGATCGTCACGGGATCGCAGGGCGAGTTCCGCTCGGCTCTGGCGAGGCTGGCGCGGGGCGAACACCAGTCATTTGCGCTCAAGCGTGGCGATACGGTTATTTTCTCCGCACGTTCCATTCCGGGTAATGAACGCGCCGTTAATGATGTGAAAAATAATCTGAGCGGCGCAGGCGTTTATATCATCACGCCTTCAGACACGGACAGCATCATCCATGTTTCCGGCCACCCGTGCCGCGATGAAATCGCCGAGATGTATCAATGGGTGCGGCCGCAGACAGTTATTCCGGTTCATGGCGAGCGCGTTCAGTTAGAAGCGCACGCCGCCTTCGCGCGTCAGTGCCAGATTCCGAATGTTATTGTTCCGTCGAACGGCACCATTATTAAACTCGCGCCGGGGCGGCCCGTGGTTGTAGATCATATTACGACCGGGTTGCTCGCCGTGGATCAGAAGCGCATTATTTCTATCGATCACGGTTCGATCAGCGACAGACGAAAACTCCAATTTACCGGGGCGGTGCATCTCAGCCTCGTTCTGGATGCCAAGGGCATGCTGAAGGGCGAGCCGAAGCTGGATACGGTCGGCCTGATTGACCAGGAGCTGAGCGGCGAGAGAAAACTCGAAGACAGTCTTTATAACGAGATCATGGATATCCTCGAGGATATGGCCGACGAAGACCTCACGAATAACCATTTCGTGGAGGAGGAGCTTCGCATCGGGATCAGGCGCTTTTTCGTCCATACGCTCGGCTTCAAGCCCAAAACTACGGTCCATGTGTTAAGGATTTAACGAATGGATTGGCTGACCGGACTGGCGATGTATTTCCTTATCTGGTGGCTTGTCATTTTTTGTGTCTTGCCTTGGGGCATAAGAACTGATATGGAAACTGGATCGGGGGCGCCAGTTAATCCCCGTATCAGGAAGAAATTTTTGATAACTACGGGAATTTCTTTACTGGTCTGGCTATTAGTCTACGGCCTGATACAGGCGAACCTGATTGATTACAGAGCTATTTCAAAGCAGATGGTTGAAGAGGATACACGATGAAACGCTTTATTTTTGCAATTCTTATGCTGGTTGCCGTTCCGGCTCACGCCGAGGATGTTTCGACCCGCACACTATGTCAGATGCTGCCGCAGCACGTGCCGGATGCATCCGTGAACTTCCAGCCGGGGGTTAGTGCTAATGGTAAATATGTCGCTCCGGCAGACGTAAACAAAGTTCTTAGAAATAACTTTGATGCCGTTGAAATTCCTGTGGAAATGAATCTTCTGCAGAATTTGAATGTGACGGCGCCAGCAGGGGCGGAAATCAAGCCGACCGTGGCTGTTCTCAAGGTTTATGGCGATGGCCGGGTTAAATAAAACGACCAGGACGTGACCCAGCAGGCACAAAATCTGTGTGCCCTGCGTCAGCCAGCGACACCGCAGAACAATGCCTATGTTCCGCCTTCCGAGGCGACCCAGCCGGTTCGTCAGCAGGTTGATGCTCAATTGCGTCATCCTTCGTCTTACCCGCCCGGTTCGCCCGAGCGTCAGGCCGCCTTACAAAATCAGCAGCAGCAGCCTGCGCCGCAGCCAGCCAATACCGCTGCACGCCTGAACGCAGTCGCCCCGGCAGCCGGTGGTCAGGCGCAGCCGCAGCAGGAGCCTCTTGGCAATCTGCCGCCGCCGCCGCCATTCGAGCCGATCAACGCGAAAAACCGCGTCGTTCAATAAGCTCATAAGCATTAGATCTTCCAATCGGCTAAGCCAGAAATGGTTTAGCCGATTGATTTTTCTGACAAACCCCCATGGACAGGCTTTGGCCAATCCCTTAAAAACATTGACATGAGTAAGCCCAAAACTGCCATCACGCCGACGCGCGCCGACGATTTCCCCGAATGGTACCAGCAGGTCATTAAGGCCGCTGACATGGCCGAGAATTCGCCCGTGCGTGGTTGCATGATCATCAAGCCTTACGGTTATGCCGTGTGGGAGAATATGCAGCGTGTGTTCGATGACATGATCAAGGAGCTTGGCGTTCAGAACGCGTATTTCCCGCTTTTGATCCCGCTGGAATTTATCAGCCGCGAGGCCCAGCATGTCGAAGGCTTTGCCAAGGAATGCGCGGTTGTTACGCATCACAGGCTGGAAAAGGGTCCGGATGGTAAACTTCAGCCTGCGCCTGCGGCAAAGCTTGAGGAGCCGTTTGTTATTCGCCCGACGTCGGAGACGATCATTGGCGATGCCATGTCGCGGTGGATTCAATCTTACCGTGATTTGCCCTTAAAGCTTAACCAATGGTGCAACGTGATGCGCTGGGAGATGCGCACACGGATGTTCCTGCGCACGTCGGAATTTCTGTGGCAGGAAGGCCATAACGCATTCGAAACGGCAGAGGGCGCACGTGAAGATGCGCTGAAGATGCTCGACGCCTATGCAGATTTTGCCGAGAACACGCTGGCGCTGCCTGTTATCAAGGGCGAGAAGACGGCGGATGAGCGTTTTCCCGGTGCGATCATGACCTACACGATTGAGGCGATGATGCAGGACGGCAAGGCATTGCAGGCCGGAACGTCGCACGATCTCGGCCATAATTTTGCGAAATCGATCGGAATCAAATTCCAGGGGCGCGATGGCAGCGAACAATACGCACATACCACTTCATGGGGCATTTCGACACGTCTGATCGGTGCGATGATTATGGCGCATGGCGATGATGACGGCATGATCATGCCGCCGCGTATCGCGCCGCATCATGTTGTGGTTATTCCGATTGTCCGTGATGACAGTAATTCCGCTGCGCTGACCGATTACGCGCAGAAATTGAAAGCGCGCCTGAAAGAAAAAGGTGTGCGCGTGCATGTTGATGATACAGATGAGCGGACGCCGAACAAAATGTGGTCGGCGATCAAGCGCGGCGTGCCGATCCGTGTTGAAATCGGTGGGCGTGAGATGGATGAGGGCACGCTGACCTATATTCGCCGCGATATCGGCAAGGATTCAAAGAAAACGGTTTCGGTCGATGAGTTCGTGAATTCGGTTCAGGGCGTTCTGGATGATATGCATAAAAATATATTCGAGAAGGCCAAGGCGACGCGTGATGGAAGCATTACCGATGTCGCCAGCCTGAAAGAAGTCGAGGAATTCTATAAAGCCAACAAGTTCGGTTTTGTCCGTTTCGATACGAAACTTCTTCAGGATCCTTCATTTGAAAAAATGAAAAGCGATTATTCGTTGACCACGCGCTGCATGCCGCTGGCAGACGGCGGCAAAACTGTAATTGTAGGTAAGGCGTATTAATGTTTTCACCGTTCGAACGCATGGTGGCCTGGCGTTATCTCCGCTCCAAAAAAGCGGAAGGGTTTGTTTCCGTCATCGCCGGATTTTCCTTCACCGGCATTATGCTCGGCGTTGCGACGCTGATTATCGTCATGTCGGTGATGAACGGTTTTCGGCAGGAATTGTTCGGGCGCATTCTGGGCTTGAACGGCCACATGAATGTCTATTCCCTGCAGGGGCCGCTTGATGACTACGATTATCTCAAGTCGAAAATTGTTCCGTTGAACGGCATTCAGGATGTCACGCCGATTGTCGAGAGCCAGGGGCTTGTGTCGAAGGGCGGCAATTCTACTGGTGTGATGATCCGTGGTATTTCGTGGGAAGATTTCACAAACCGTCCGATCCTGCGCGATTCCATCACGGCGGGTGACCTCGATAATTTCACCGAGAACCGCATCGCGGTCGGCAGTGTGCTGGCGAAAAAATTCAATCTTAAACCCGGCGACAGCCTGACACTTACCTCGCCGCAGGTGAAATCGACGCCGTTTGGTTCGATGCCGCGCCAGCGTAACTACGAAATTGCCGTTATTTTCGACGTGGAGATGTATGAATATAACAGCAGCTTTATTTTTATGCCGCTGGAGGCCGCGCAGACATTCTTCCAGTTGCCGAATGCTGTGACCGGGCTGGAGATTTTTCTCAAAGATCCCGACAGGCTGGATGAGGCGCGGAATGCCGTTTCGGTTGCGATCGAGGGTGCGGCGGGCGTTTATGACTGGCGCGACATGAACAAGAATTTCTATGACGCGCTGCAGACCGAACGCAATGTCATGTTCCTGATCCTGACTATGATTATCATCGTGGCTGCTTTTAACATCATTTCCTCGATGATCATGCTCGTGAAGGACAAGGGGCAGGATATCGCTATCATGCGCACGATGGGCGCGACGCGCGGCAACATGATGCGGATTTTCATGCTGACGGGCGCCAGCATCGGCATTGCGGGGACATTGTTCGGCTCGATGCTCGGGATCGCCTTCGCGCTGAATATCGATTCAATTCGCCGCGGGCTTGAAGGCCTGACGGGCTGGCATTTGTGGGAGGCGGAAATCCGTTTCCTCTCTGAAATTCCCGCCGAGATCGACTGGACCGAGGTGCTGAGCATTATCGTCATGGCGTTCGGCCTCTCCATACTTGCGACAATTTATCCCGCATGGCGCGCTGCGCGTCTGGATCCTGTCGAGGCGCTGCGCTATGAGTAAAGTTAAAGTATTCAGCGCGCCGTCCAATGATCCGCTCGAGGCAAATACATTGCTGAAAGTGGAGGGGCTGGAAAAAACCTTCGTTCAGGGCGGCCGCCAGCTGACGATTTTCAAAGGTCTTAATTTGAAACTCGAAGGCGGCGAGATTGTCGCGCTCGTCGGCCAGAGCGGCGCGGGTAAATCGACGTTGCTGCAATTGATCGGGTTGCTGGACAAGCCGACGGCGGGAAGCATCCGCATCAACGGTCAGCCGGCGCATAAACTTTCGGATACGGAACGCACACGGCTGCGTCGTGATTTTATCGGCTTCGTTTACCAGTTTCACTACCTGCTGCCTGAATTTTCGGCGCTTGAGAATGTCGCGCTGCCGCAGATCATTGCTGGGAAAAATGAATCCGAGGCGCGGGACAGGGCTGAGGATATTCTGATTGGTCTGAAGCTTGGTGATCGCCTGTCGCATCGCCCGGGCCTGCTTTCAGGCGGCGAGCAGCAACGTGTGGCGATTGCGCGGGCGTTGGCGAACGATCCGAAGCTTCTTTTTGCTGATGAGCCGACTGGAAATCTCGACCCTGAAACGTCAGCGGAAGTATTCGATATGTTACTCCAGCAGGTGCGCCAGCGCAAAATAGGTGCCCTGGTGGCCACGCATAACCTGGCGCTGGCCGACCAGATGGACCGTGTTCTGCAGCTTAAATCCGGCAAAATCGTGCCTTTTTAGGCCGTTCCGTTTTCGCCGATCCCCCTCTATAATTCCACTATGCCTGAGTCTTTTATCCATCTTCATACGCATTCTGCCTATTCGCTGGCGGAAGGGGCGATTCAGACCAAAGACCTCGTGAAACTCTGCGCTAAGGAGGGCATGCCCGCCTTAGCTGTGACCGACACCAATAATATGTTCGGCGCACTCGAGTTCGCCATGGAGGCGCAGAAGGGCGGCATTCAACCGATTATTGGCACGCAGATGAGTGTCGGCAGCGAAGGGCATCAACTCGTGCTGCTCGCGCAGACCGAAGAGGGATACCGCAATCTTTGTCTGCTGATCAGCGATGCGTATCTGCAGGGCGATCCGCAGGTGAATGTTCATCTTGATCGTGAGAAGTTGCGAGCTCACAGCAAAGGATTGATTTGCCTGACCGGCGGCGCGAAGGGTGCGGCGGCGCAATTCCTCGTGCACGGTCAGAAGGAACAGGCGGACGCAGAAATCTCTGAGCTCAAGAAAATTTTCAAGGACAGGCTGTATGTAGAATTGCAGCGGCATGGTTTGGCCGAGGAAGATTTGAGCGAAGGTGGCTTAATTGAGCTTGCCTACAAGCATGATATTCCGCTCGTCGCGACGAATGATTGTTATTTCAGCGAGCCGGATATTTACGAGGCGCATGACGCGCTACTGTGCATTGCCGATGGCCGTTACGTCACCGAGGAAAATCGCCGCAAAGTCACGCCCGAGCATTATTTCAAATCCGCCGACGAGATGATCGAGCTTTTCAAGGATGTGCCGGAGGCGATTGATAATACCGTCGTCATCGCGCAGCGTTGTTCGTACCTTTTGCAGGCGATCAGTCCCATTCTTCCGGCGTTCGAAACCGAGGGCGGGCGAAGCGAATTCGAGGAATTGGCTGCGCAGGCAGAAGAGGGGCTTGAATGGCGCCTCAAAAATTTCGTTACG
>Ga0209170_1000420_pt1 | contig 19211 bp, 10 predicted proteins | sample KloWWTKNB14_bulk_FD_187178 | JGI IMG/M metagenome (GOLD analysis project Ga0209170, IMG submission 187178) | Active sludge microbial communities from Klosterneuburg, Austria, studying microevolution and ecology of nitrifiers - Klosterneuburg... | ecosystem: Engineered > WWTP > Aerobic digester >...
TCGACACCCCGGCGGAGCCGGGGTGTCGAATTTGACAATCACGGTTTAGCCCCGCGTCATCGCGATCCGGCCGGTCCGCACGACTTCGAGAATGCCATAGTCGCGGAGCACCTGCAGGATCGAATCGACCTTGGTTTCCTCGCCGACAACCTCGACAATGAGCGCGTCGCGGGCGACATCGACGACCCGGCTCTGGAACATGTCGGCCACCTGTTTGATCTCGCCGCGCTTGATCGTGTCGCTGACCCGGACCTTGATCAGGGCCAGCTCGCGGGCGATCGAAGGCACGCCGGTGAGGTCCTGGACGTCAATAACATTGACGACCTTGAAAAGATTGCGCTCGACGAGCGCGGCGCTGGTCTTGCTGGTGTCCACCACGATCGTCATCCGCGACACGGCGGGATCGTCGGTGGTGCCCACGGCCAGGCTGTCGATGTTGAAATTTCGGCGCCGGAACAGCGACGCGACGCGATTCAGGACCCCGGGCTTGTTCTCGACGAGCACGACCAGGGTGTGTTTGGTTGGGTTCAGCCGCGCGGCGGCATGGTCTATGAGCATTTTGTCTCTTTGTCGTTTCGAGAGCTACCCCCCGCCTCCGGCGGGGGGTAGCTCTCGAAAAACTACTTCACTTCGTCCATTCCCCCGCCCAGGGCGGCGGGCTGGCGGCGGGTCATTTCATCCAGGCTCTTGCCCGGCTGAATCATCGGAAAGACGTTGGTCTCCGACTCGACCCGGAATTCCATCAGCACCGGGCCGTCGTGCTCGCGGGCGCGGGCGATGATCTCGTGGGCCTCGGCCTGGTTCGTTGCGCGCATCCCGCAGATGCCATACGCCTGGGCCAGCTTCACGAAGTCGGGGCTCCACATCTGGGTCGACGAGTAGCGCTTTTCGTGCATCAGCTCCTGCCACTGGCGGACCATGCCGAGGAAGCTGTTGTTGATCACGGCGATTTTGATGTTCAGCCCCTCCTGCACAACGGTCGCAAGCTCTGGGATGCTCATCTGGAAGCCGCCGTCGCCGGCGATCGCCCATACCTCATCGGTGGGGCGGCCGAACTTGGCCCCGATCGCGGCCGGCAGGGCGAAGCCCATCGTGCCCAATCCGCCGCTCGTGATGAGCTGGTTGCGGCGGGTGTGCTGGAAGTACTGGGTCTCCCACATCTGGTGCTGCCCGACATCGGTGCAGATCGTGACATTGCCGCCGGTCGCCTCCCAGATCGCCCGGATGACGTGCGGCGCCAGAAGCATGCCATCGGGCAGCTTGCTGCCCAGCACGTCGCGCTCCTTGGTGTCCTTGCGCCACAGGTTGATCTGCTTGAACCACTCGGGATACGAGCGCTTCTCGATCAGCTCGGTGAGCGGCGGGAGCAGGTCCTTGACGCTGCCGACCACGCCCACATCGGCGGGCACGTTCTTGTCGATCTCGGCCGGGTCGATGTCGAAGTGGATGACCTTGGCGTTCTTGGCGTATGTCTTGAGATTTCCCGTCACGCGGTCATCAAAGCGCATGCCCAGGGCGATTAGCAGGTCGGCCCCGGCGATAGCCTGGTTGACGTAGGCCTCGCCGTGCATGCCCATCATGCGCAGGTTCTGGGGGTGATCCTCGTCGAGCACGCCGATGCCCAGCAGGGTGGTCGTGACCGGGATGCCGCTCTTGTCGACGAAAGCCCGAAATTCCTCATGGGCGTTGCCGTGCTTGATGCCTTGCCCGGCCAGGATGACCGGCCGCTGGGCCTGGGAAATGAGTTGGGCGGCCTGGGCGAGCATGCGGGGCGCGTCCTGGCGGGCCTGGGGCTTGATGGCCATGTAGCCGCGGAGCTGCACGCTCGTCACCGGGACGTACTCGCACATCTTCTGCTGGGCGTCCTTGCAAATGTCGACCAGCACCGGGCCCGGCCGGCCGCTGCGGGCGACAAAGAAGGCCTCGGCGATGGTCTGGGCGATGTCCTCAACCTCGGTGACCAGGTAGTTGTGCTTGGTGACCGGCAGCGTCACCCCGGTCACGTCGGTCTCCTGGAAGGCATCCGAGCCGACCAGGGCCGAGGACACCTGGCCGGTGATGGCGACAAGGGCCGACGAATCCATCATCGCGTTGGCCAGGCCGGTGACCAGGTTTGTGGCGCCCGGGCCGCTGGTGGCCATGCACACCCCGACCTTGCCGGTGGCCCGGTAGTACGAGTCGGCGGCGAGGGCGGCGTTCTCCTCATGCCGCACCAGGACGTGCTTGATCCGGTCGCGATAGTCCCACAAGGCGTCATAGGTGGGCAGGATCGCGCCGCCAGGATAGCCGAAGATCAGCGTCGCGTCCTGCTGGATCAGGCTTTCCAGGATGATTTGGGCTCCCGTAAGTTTCATCTGTTCTCCTCTTCGGCGGCGCGGCAAAGCGCGCCCTCCTATTGCAACAAAAAAGCCCTCCGTTCAGGAGGGCTCTTTTTCGATTCCGCGTTGCGCTTCTATGATCTCGCGCGTTCGCCGGCCGTCCTAAACGAAACTTGATCCACGCCCGCAAGGACGAGGACCAGGCTAATAAGGACAACCAGAAGCAACGATGTCATGTTGGCGCTACGTAGGGGTGAGTTATACCCGATGTGGGGGAGGTCTGTCAACCCTGAGTTTCCGGGCCGTAGACGACGGCGCTGTGGTCCGACTCAGGTGGAGCCCACCTTCGAGGTGGGCTCCACCTTGCCGGATGCCTTTTGAGCCCACGAGGACCTACCCCAATACAATCAGCCCCCATGCGAGTTGTCCTACAACGGGTTCTGCGCGCCGCGGTCCGGGTCGATGGCGCGGTCGTGGGCGAGATCGGCCCGGGCGTTCTGCTCCTGGTCGGGGTCACCCACGCCGACACCGACGCGCAGGCCGATTGGCTGGCCAAGAAGATCGCCACCCTCCGGATTTTCCCGGCCGTGGACGGCCCATCAGGTTTCGACCGCTCGCTGCCGGACATCGGCGGGGGCGCGCTGGTGGTCTCGCAGTTCACCCTGTATGGCGCGGCGCGCAAGGGTCGCCGGCCGGATTTCATTGATGCCGCCCGGCCCGAGCAGGCTGCGCCGCTGGTCGCCCGCCTGGCAGCGGCGCTGGAGGCCGAGGGCGTGAAACCCGTCGCGGGCGGCAAGTTCGGGGCCGATATGCACGTCGAGCTGGTCAACGACGGTCCCGTGACGCTCATCCTCGACGCGCCATAGGTTATTCCCGGAGTGATATTGCCCGGCTTCGCCGGGCAATATCACTCCGGGAATAACCTATACACCGCTATCCGTGCCAGGGCCGCCTCGAAATCGCCCTCCGGCCAGGCCAGGGCCCGGGCCAGAAAACGCCGGCCGCGCTCGTTCGCCGGCATCGTGTTCATCGCCCACCGCCGGACCGGTCCCGCCGCCGCTTCCGCCAGCACTCGCTCGACCATCAAACCCAGCCATAACATCACCGCCAGGAGCTCATACAGCGCCACCCGCCGGGCCAGGCTCGGATCGCGCCGGCCAAGCGCGCCAAGATACAAGCCGGAGAACGCCTGCCAGGCTTCCGGGCTGATCAGGTCCTCCTGATTGGGCCCAATCCGCAGATCAGCCACAAACTGAGCCGGGTCGCCGGCGCCGCAATCCTCCCAGTCGACCATGCCCAGGCGCCCATCTGGGCGGGCAATGACGTTGGAGAAGCGCGCGTCCGCGCGGCAATACAGCTCGCGAACCGGCAGCCGGCGCAGCTCGGCCGCAGCCGCCTCCGCCCGCGCGCCGGCAATGGCCAAAGCCTCGGCCGTTGGGCGGCAGGCGGGGGCGCTCTCGCGGGCCCAATCCGCATAACGCTGCAAGATATGCGGCAGCCGGTCGAGCAGCCGGCCGGCCCCGTCGGCCACGCCGCGCGCCCGGGGCGCGCCTGCAACCGGCACATCATGGACCACCAGCCACAACCGGGCCAGCGCCTGCATGTCGGCAGGCGTGGGCGCGCGGCGGTCCCACATCTCGCCCTCCAGGCGCTGGTAGACGACGATCGGCCACTGTCCGGGTCCAAGCTGGCCGGCCCGCACATAGGCCACCGGCCGGGGCGCGATCTCCCGCGGCGCAAGGGCCTCCATCGCAAAATACTCGCGGGCCGGCGCGTCATACAGCTCATCCGGCTTGCGGAATTCCTTGACCATGTGGACCACGCCACCGGCCCGGGCCTCATACAGGTGGTTGCTCTGGTGCTCGAGCGGCGCGAGCGGGCGAAGGCGAATGTCGCTGGTCGGCAGCTTCAGGGCATGGGACACAACGGCGGCGATCTCGCTCATCCTTCCTGTTGTATGCCGCGCAGGCGCCTCCGCGCGCGCCGCCCGGCCACCGACTGGCCTACGCAGGGCGCGCCCAGCGCCGGCGGAAACGCCGGGCGGCGTCGCGGGTGATCGCGCTGCGCGCCGCGGCAAAAAAGGTCAATTTCTGCGCCCGTAACGGCTCTCGTCTCATGCGCATGCCCACGTTCCGTTTCCGGCGTCAGCGCTTCGCTCTGCCGCCGGCCACCTTCCTATGCGCCGCAAGCAGGCTCGCAGCACGTATCGATGAAAATATCAAGGAAACGAGTCGTAAACCAGTTTCGTTATGCGCTCCTGGCCAGATGACTGGCCACCTGGCCAGGGACACGCGGCGGGGTTGGTGATAGGCTCCAGACGTTTAGGGTGACTGGCTCAGAGTGGAGGGCAACGATGCAGTCTCGATTTGGGCGTCTGGTATTGGGTATTTGCCTTGCGGTGCAAGGAGTTATGTTTCGGGGGGGGTAAGCGCAGCGTCAGCGCCGGCTGAGCACCTCCCGCTGTCGCAGATCGCGGCGCTCGCGCCGCTGGTGATCACGAGCGCTGACGAAACCATCCTCCCCCTCAGCGCCGTGCCGCTTGACAGCAAGCTTGCCGCGCAACTGCCTGAGTCGGCGCCAGCGCTCAAACCAATCGCCGAAAACCCCGCTGCTGGCAAGCCTGGCAAGACCGGGCTGAGCCTTTACTTCAACGATCGCCGCGCGCCGCAGGGCCGTGTGCTGACGGGCACCCTGTCGGTCACTCCTCCCGCGGACGGCGACGCGGGCAAGTCCTTTGATGTCGCAATCGACCTGCCGCCCGGGCTGGACTTCGTCGCGTCCGGCGACAAGGGCGTTTCCTACGACCCGGCTCAACGGACGGTGATGATGACCGGCCTGGACACGAGCCGAGCCAGCCAGCGCGGGCGGACGTTCACGGTGGTTGTGGGTGTTGTCGCTCCCCTGACGACCCTCACTTCCCAGGTGCGGGTGCTCACCCGCGCGGACGGACAAGCCTTCCGCATCAAGACCGCCACGCTGCTGGTCCCGGGCGGCGGGGAGAAGACCCGCCTCGATGCCAAAGGCGGCTCAGTATCGGTCGCGGGTGGGGCCGCCCGCCTGGACTTCGGCCCGGGCGCCCTGCGCGCGCCCCAGATGGTCGAGGCGAGCCTGACCGTCTCCGCCTTGCCGAGTGTGTCCACGAAACGGACGGACTTGGCGGCATCCGATGAAGAGGACAACAGCGCCGAGGCTCAACAACCGATCTGGTCAATCACGCTCTCACCCGACCTGGCCTTTGACACCCCGGTGACGCTGACGACCAACATCAGCGGCCTGGTGCCGCTGGAGGTCTTCGCGGCTCGCGACGCCGTGCTCGAGATGCGTTACGTCTACACCGCGTGGGTGACCCGGACGACGGATACCGGCGAGGTGTTCTCGCGGATCGAGTATCAAACCGAGCAGATGCCGGTCACGCTGGATGAGGCAACCGGTGAGGTGACGGCCCGGCTGTGGCATTTCTCGACCTACGACCTGGCGCTCGCCCAGCCGGCCGCGCCCAAGCCGTGGACGCCCAGCGCGAACGCGCCGAATGTGGCCCTGTTCCGAGGCGCGGCGACGTATCAGCAGCCCCTCCCGGCCCTGCCCAGCTTCGGGCTGGAGCCCAAACTGGCGGCCTCGTATTCCAGCGCGAGCGCGGAGTCGAACTTCCTGCAGACCAGCGAGCCCGCCATGAAATACCAGCTCGGGCGGGGCTGGAGCATGGAGCTCCCCCACATCGCCCAGCTCGTCAAGCGCGACTTCTTTCTCGGCAATCCGCCCGAGGAGGGCTGGCGAAAGGGGTTCGAGACCGAGGCGCGGGGCAACTTCACCCTGGTGATGAATGGGATGAGCGTGGGCTTGAAGCCGACCAGCGTGAACGGCGAGTACGTGACCGACGATTCGCAGGCGCTCAGGATTGTGCGTTGCGCCAAGGCCAGCCCCTGCGCGGGCGCCGACCAATTGCCGGGGATCTCCCACAGCGGGACGGATTGGGACAGCGGCGAGCTCGAGTACTGGCAGGTCTGGACGCCGGATGGCACGCGCCACGTGTTCGGAAGCGAGACCAGCGCGCGGGCGGCCGTCCAGGACTGGGACTACAACTGGTGCTGGAACGGGACGACCGCGCCCGGCTGCGGCTCAACGTGGAACGGCAAGATGATCGGGATGGTCTGGATGCTGCGGCGGGTCTACGCGCCGGATCGGGATCTGCTCAGCGCGAGTGTAGACCGCTGGGGAGCGGAGTATCAATACACCAAGACGATCGAGACCGGCTCGCGCTGCGCGATGGCCAACTGGAACACCCAGATCTGCGGGAATCAGGACGATCCGCGGATCCGGCCGTATCGCATCGTGTATGGCAACTCGCTGCTTGGAGCGAGCGAGCGCTACACAGTGACGTTTGAGTATGGGAGCAGCCGGGACATGCTGACCAGCGTGACCGCCTTCGGGCCGGGCAACCGGCCGGCGGCGCGGGCGAGGCTGACCTACGATTGGGTGTGCTTCTACAGCGTGTGCGATGAACTGAGCGCGCTGGCCAGCGAGAACTACACCGGGACGGCCTGGGTCGGTCTGCCAGCGACGACGTTTGCGGCGAGTCAGGTGAGCAACATCTACAACGGGAATGGCTATGGCCCGGACCCAAAGCGGCTGCTCAGCCGGGTCGAGAACGGGCTGGGGGCGCGATGGAACTTTACCTACCAGCCGGACACCAGCGGCTACCACGCCAGTTTCCGGGTCGCGGGTCGCAGCATCGTGCCGGCGGGGGCGGGTCCGGCCACGATCGAGAGCTACACCTACAGCGGCGGCTGTTACAACTGGCCGGATCAGCCGTGCAGCGACCCGAGCCGGAGTTGGGCGAGTGGCTACACCAACTGGGCGATGGGCTACGGGCAGGTGACCCGGACGGTGATGGATGAGGCGGGCGTGCCACTGGCCATCGTGGCGCATCGGTTCTACACCGATGTGCGGCGTTTGGGGCGCGAGTATGAGACCCGGTATCGGGACGGGTCGGGCACGGTGCTTAGCGCGAAGCAGAGCGACATCGTGACGGTGACCTTGAGCGGCTACCCGACTACGACCTGGCAGGTCCGGACCACCGAGACGCGCGAGTATCCGCATGGCGATATTGGCAGCGCGCCGGTGAAGCGGTCTCGGACGGATGCGTTTACGGCGCTCGGGTCGCCCAGAACAATCCAGGAGTACGGCTTTGAGGCGGCGGGCGACGAGCGGACGACCTTCATCGGCTACGTCAAAGGCCCGGTCGCCGGCGAAGTCCCGGTGTGGGAGGCGGTCTACAGCGGGATCCAGACGGCCGAGAGCGAGACGCCCGAGCGGCTCTCCTCGACCCGTTTGTATTACGACTACGCCGAGGCGGGCCGGGCCAACACCGCCCTGAGCGGCTTCAATGTGTTCAGCCAGACGCCCACGCGCGGGCGTCTGACGGCAGTGGAGCATGGGCTTAGTGGATTGGGTGGGCAGCCCTCTGTCTGGGCGATGAGCACATACGGCTACGATGCACTGCGGAACTTGGCCGTCCTGACCGACGCCGGGCTGAACGTCTCCTCGGTGAGCTACGACGGCTCGGGACAGTTCGTGCTCGAGTCGCGAAACGCGCTGGGGCAGGTGACGAGCTACGCTTACTACGGCGTGAACGGCGAGAGCGCAACAAACGCGCTCGGCGCATCCCAACCCTACGGCGCGCTCAAGTCAACGACCGACCCGAACGGGGCGGTGGTCATGTATGCGTATGACGGGCTGGGCCGCCTGCGCAAGATCGCCCAGCCGGGCGACAGCCTGGCCAATCCAAGCGAAGAGTGGCGCTACTACGACGGGATCGAGACGGCCTGGACGACCACCGCGGCCGGGTTCGGCACGGGGCCGTATTTGAGCGACCATCTGGTCCGGGGCGTATCAGGCGAGGGCTGGACCTCCGCCACACTGGCGACATTCGACCGGACGATCTATGACGGGCTGGGACGGGTGATCCAGACCCAGACCCCGGCGGGCCAGGGCTGGGCGGGGTCGAGTTGCAGCGTCCCCCAACCGCTGGGGGCGGAGGTCATCCAAAGCACGCTCTACGACGCGCTGGGCCGGGCGGCCATCCAGACCGTGCCGTATACCCAGACCCAATACCAGTACTGCACCACCGCGGGCCGGGTGAACACGCCGTATGTGGCCGTGCCGCAGACGCAAACGGTGCCCAACGGGACGGGTTTGGCCGCGGCGTATTACAACGGCACGAATTTCGATACGCTGATCCTGGAAAGAACTGACGCAACGATCAATTTCAACTGGTATGGGGGGTCGCCTAACCCGGGAATCGTCAACGACAACCAATTCTCGGCCCGTTGGACAGGTTTCGTGCGGGCAAGTACGAGCGAGACCTATACGGTATACGCGACGGGTGACGACGGGATTAGGTTGTGGATTAACGGCCAGCTCGTGGTCGACCAGTGGCACCTCCAGGGCGCGACCGAGTATTCGGCGACGATGACATTTCAGGCTGGCGCCTTCTACGAACTCCGGTTTGACTACTTTGAGAACAATGATGGGGCCGAGGTCTATTTGAAGTGGGCGAGCCCGACCGTATCGAAGCGGATCATCCCGACGGCGAACCTGTATCGCGTTCGGCCGTACGTGACGGCGCTGGCCCCGCAGCCGATGCCCAGCGGGACGGGTCTGACCGGGGCGTACTTCAACGGCAAGAGTTTCGAAACCCAGGTGCTGGAACGCACGGACGCGACGATCAATTTCAACTGGTACGGAGGGTCGCCCGCCCAGAACGTCGTCCACGACAACGAGTTCTCGGCCCATTGGACGGGCTACGTGCGGGCGGATACGAGCGAGACGTATACGATCTACGTGGCCGCCGATGATGGGATTCGGTTGTGGGTCAATGGCCAGCTCCGGGTCGACCAATGGCACAACCAGGGCCTGACCGAGTATTCGACGACAGTGACATTTCAGGCGGGCGGCTTCTACCCAATCCAGTTCGATTACTTTGAGAACACCGATGGGGCCGAGGCGTATCTGAAGTGGGCGAGCCCGACCGTATCGAAGCGGATCATCCCGGCGGCGAACCTGTATCGGGTTCAGCCATATATCCCGGCAACGCTGACCGTGCCGTATGCGCGGACGGACTACGACGGGCTGGGGCGGCCTATCACGGTGACTGCCCCGGATGGCACGCTCAGCGTCGCCCGCTACGGGGTGGACGCGAACGGGCCGGGCTACGCGGGCACGAATCTGGCGTTGAAGACGATGTTCGACCCGAATGGGCACCAGACCCAGCAGGTGAGTGACGGGCTGGCGCGGATGGTCCGTGTGCGCGAGTTCACGGGGACTGGCGGCAGCCTGACGCTGTATGGCGAGACGCGCTACGCCTACGACGCGGGCGACCGGCTGACCACGGTGACGGACACACTAGGGAATGTGACGACGATCACCTACGATGGCCTGGGCCGCAAGATCGGGATGATCGATCCGGACATGGGCGCGTGGACCTACGGATACAACGCACAGGGGCAGTTGATAAGCCAGACCGACGCCAAGGGCCAGACGATGGCCTTCGGCTACGACGCGCTGGGCCGAATGACGTCGAAGACCGCGCGAGACGCCGAGCCGATGGTCCTCGAGGCGGAGGGGAAGTACGTTGCCTCCAACGCAGGCTGCGGCACGATTGTGACGTCGACAACGGCGGTCGCGCGGGTCGGTTCGTGTGGGGGCGCGATCGCCTATGCGCCGTATCTCGCCCCGCGCTACACCGGACCCGGCCAGACGGCCATCTTCCGGCTGGCGATGACGTCCACCCAGAACGTCAATGATGCAACCTTCATTGCGACCCTCGACGTCAACGACGCGACGGCGAATCAGGTCTTTGCCTCCCGCGACCTCAAACGCAGCGAGTTTGGGGGCGGGATCGACACGTATCGCGACTTCGAGCTGGGCTTCGACACGACCGGGCGCGATGACCATCAACTCGAATATCGGGTGTGGCTGAAGAACAACGAGACGATCGCCCACGATCGCACGACCATCCTGTGGCAGCAGCCGCTTGGGCAATATCTTTACGATCAGGGAACGAACGGGATTGGCCGGCGCAGCCGGATGACGGACACGACGGGACTGGCCTGGTGGGGCTATGACGGTCGGGGACGAGTGGCCTCTGAAAGCAGAATCGTCCGGCCGGCGAACTACACCTACACGACGAGCTTTGGCTACGACGCGGCGAACCGGTTGATCACGACAACCCTCCCCGGCAACGAAGTCGTGACGACTACGTATGATGCGGCGGGGCAGCCGTTCAGCCTGTACGCGGCGGGCAGCCCGATTGTGTACAGCGCGACCTACAACGCGCTGGGGCAGCCAAGAACGGTCAACTTCAGCAACGGGCTGAGCCAGCGCCGCTACTACGGCGGGCTGGACACGACCCTCTATGTGCAGTGGGGGAAGATGCGCCAGTTGTGCGTTGCGCAGACGAGCCTGGGCGAGTGCGCCGATGACGCTGCGCCGGGGCGGGGTGGAACGTGGACGACCCTGTTCAACGCCGTGTATGGCTATGACGCGGTTGGCAACATCACCACGATCGACGAGCGCACGCCAAACCTGGGCGAGATCAACTGGTATCAGTATGACGCGCTCGACCGCCTAACCGAATGGCAGAAGGTGATCAATTGGTCGCCACTTGTGACGGCAACCCAGGAGTCGTATCGTTACAACGCCATCGGCAACCTGACCGGGCGCTACGGCGTGAGCGCGACGGCCCAGATCACGTATCCGGCGGCGGGGAGCGCGCGCCCGCACGCGGCAATCGCGACGGCGAGTGGAAACAGTTACACCTACGACGCAAACGGCAACATGACCGTTCGGCGCGAGGCGTCGATATCGGGAACGTTCATCTACACCCAGACTTGGACGGTCGACAACCGCCTGGGTTCTGTTGTCAAGGCCAGCCTCACTGGCACGGTGCTGGCCGTATCCCAATATGCCTACGACGGGGACGGGGTCCGCATCCGCAAGACCGATCCGGATGGGACGACGCTCTATCTCGGCGCGACGGAGGTAACGCTGGCCTATACCCCGCCCATCTTGACCGGCAACACCGGGGTGAGCGCCGACGGCTTTGATCTGCGCAAGGCAGCGACGACCTATGTGTGGGACGCGGGCGCCTTTGACGGCGCGCATGCGATCACCCAGACGGGCTTCGTCCAGACCCGGGTGGACACGCGCAACAGCGGCCATCGGATGTTCGGCCTGTCGAACGTCGACGGGGACGTGTCATTCTGCTCGCTGCGGCACGCCTGGTTCCTGGCAAAGGGGGGCGGGCTGTGGGTGTATGAGAACTGCGCGGCGGTCTACACGCCCACCATCACGTATGGGGTCAACGACCAGATCAGGATCGAGGTGGAGGGCGGCTACGTGCGCTACAAGATCCAGCCGGGCGGCGGCGGGTGGCAGACGCTATACACGAGCACGCTGCCGGTGACCGCGCCGCTGTATCTCGACACGGCGTTCCTGACTCTTGGGTCGACGCTGAAGGACATCCGGTTCGTGACCGGTTCAACGGGCGCGGTCAGCGTAATCCGGACCTACTACACGTTTGGCGGGGCGCGGGTGGCGATGCGCGACGGGGCGGGCGCGGCGCTGGTGTATCTGCACGGCGACCAATTGGGGAGCGCCACGCTGGCGACGAGCATGACTGGCGCGGTCGTATCGCAACAGCGCTACAAGCCCTACGGCGAAGTGCGCTGGAGCAGCGGCAGCATGCCGACTGACTTCACGTTCACATCGCAGCGGGCGGGGCCGGCGAACTACGTTGGCTCGCTGATGGACTATGTGGCCAGAGGTTATTCCCCTGCGTTGGGCAGATTCATCAGCGCGGACACGATTGTGCCAGGGGCGGGGAATCCGCAGGCGTTCAACAGATACATGTATGTCCTTGGAAATCCGCTTGGGCTGCGCGACCCAAGCGGTCACGCGGGGTGCCAGGGATGCGTATATCTCGACTTCTTGCAGGCCATTGCTTCGTTCTTCGATGGTTTCGGTCATCGTCTATCAGACAACTCGTCACTTGGCGCAGTAACGGCGCTCGAGGTGGCGCGTGACGCCTATCCCTCGCCTGCGGATTCTGACGCATATCGAAACGGCGAAAGCGTAGCCGATATCATCAGCATCGTCCAGGGAGCGGCCGAAATCGGAGGAGGGTTGGGCGGCGCAGCCGGGGCTATCGCAGGCGGGGTTGCGTGTGTGGGCCTCACCGCGGGTGGCTGCGTGGTCGTCGTCGCGCCCGGCGTCCCGGCGGCTGTGGCGGCCGGGGGAGCGGCCGCGATGCATGGCACTGCAATGCTGGCCAAAATCGGAAATGGCCCCCAGCATGCGAAGAACGGCAGCAATACCAGCTTCACGCGACACCGTTCTACCCTTCGGGATCGCATGGAGAGAGCAGGAGCAAAGCCTGCCGACATGAAGCGTCCGGAAGCGCATCATGATCTTCCGTGGGAGTTCAAACCCTGGTTCAATGAACGCGGCCTCGACCCAAACGATCCGCAGTTCGGTCGCTGGGTCGAAGGTTCGCCTGACGGTCCGCATCAGGTATGGACGCCGAAATACAGCGATGCTTGGAGAGCATTCATCGAACGCAAACCTACGGCGTCGGTGGACGATATACTTCATTATCTGGACCAGCTTCGCAGCAGTGGGGAGTTTCCCTCGCGCTGATTGATTGACTGATGGAAGATTTCTACCGTCTGAGCAACAATACAAGCCACTTTCCCAGGTATGCATGGGCGGGAACCGTAATACGCGAGGGCTGGGAGAATGAGCCAAGTTGTGATATCTGTGGTCAAGGACCGGAAGAGGTGCCCCGAAGCCTCGACGTGGTCATCACAAAGGGCAGCAAGTACCCAGACATTATTGGCTGTGGGGCCTTTCCATACCTGATCGTGTCAGGGCGAACGGTTCTCACCTGGAGGGCTCACGGGATAGGGGGATTCGACATCTACCCCGTGACGATCGTGGAGGTCCGGCCTAAACGTCTGCAATCCGAGAAACCACCCGAATACTTCAGAGTCGAACTGAGAGGATCGTGCCGTGTCGATGTGGAAGCCAGTGGTTTCGTTGCTGAAGCCGTGTGTGATCGCCATCATTGCGTACGCGTTAAGCAAGTCGTGTTGTGGCCGGCAATGCAACTTGTTCCCGGATCGTGGGATGGATCCGAACTGTTCAGAGACCCGATTCACTTTCCCAGAGTGACTTTCTGCACCCGGCGCCTGGCGGACATCTGTCTTGCCTCTGGGCTCAAGAACTTCCGTTTTGATCGTCTCGGAAAGGAGATTGACCACGGCGGGAAGGGAGACCTCTACTCAGGCTGAACGCATGGACCTGCCCGCGGGATCACGACACTGCGCAGCGGCGGATCGGCAAAGCCGCCGTTTGCGCCATTCTGGCACTTGCCCGTCAACTACCGTTTGGCGAGCGTGACGGAGTCGGACCTGAGGGGTACGGCGTTGGCCGTGACGGCGATCTCATTTGACGCCGATGGTGTGCGTGTGCGCAAAGACGACTCCGACGGGACGACGCTGTATGCCGGGCCCGTGGAGCAGACGATCGGCCCGGGCGGGACGGCGACGGCCGAATACTTCGACGACGCCAGCGGCACGACCCTGGCCAGCTTCTACACCGCGCGCGCCGAGGTCGTGGAGGCCGGGCTCACCCGGTCCTTCACCGACACGCCGCTGGCGGGGATGGGCGGCACGCCCCTTCGACTGCGCTCAGGGCAGGCCTGGGCAGTGCGATGGCAACTCTGGCTGTCCGTGCCGGTGACCGATACCTACACGTTTGCCGTGTTCGCCGACGACGGTTTCTCGTTCAATGGCAATGGCCTGTCGCTGAGCAGTGGAACGACACGGGCCCCGATTACGACCGAAACGTCATCGGGTGTTGTGATGACGCCGGGAAACGTCTACAATTTCTCGCTGGCGTATATGAACTACACAACGGCAACTCGGCATTGGGCGCTGGATCGGTAATCGTAGCGGGTGGCGCGGCTGGTCAGGCCTCACGCGCGACTGAGAACGTCCTCAAGAAAAGGAGTTGATCATGCGAGAGATGGATTTTGGGATCCCGCAGACATGGTGAGAGATGCGGTGCTTGCTCCGATTATGTTCAAAGCGACCGGGGGCGCATTTCGAGAGATTGCTCCAGTAAGCCTGTATTCGGCAGGACCGTATGCAACAAAAGGAATACCCGCAACTGGCATCAAGTCCACCGCAGCTCAGCGCGCAGCTTTGAACGACAGTGCCCGAAGGTGTCATCAATGCGGACGGTCGCTCGAGGCCGGACTAGGAATTGCCGATCATATTCCACCCTCATCGATCTCCAACGGTGCGCCTCAGTTGCTACTTCGACAATGTAAGGGTTGCATGGCACAGCAGTCCGAGAGTCTACGGTGGCCCCAGGTTGTCAGTGAGTATTGCAAGTATCCCGGCGACTCTGTGAGACCCAGGAGATATTACTATGACTTGCGGGATCGTGAGTAGGAGTTTCGGAGCGTTTTTCTCCAGGTTACGTGCCCGACTATGGTTTGGTGGGGTTCACGCAGCGTCGTTTGTTCAAGCACGATTAGCGCAATCGGACATCAGTATGTCCGTGCTGGTGCCCGCGGACTTTGGTTTTGCAGGCGCAAAGCTCTCAGTCTATCGATCCCCAACACAGTGGCTAATCGCCATTCAGCGTATTGGATACAACAGTGAATCCGGTGAATGCGAAAACTGGGTTGAGGCCACAGCGGGTTTCGGACCGATAAACCAGACGGTGATTGTTCCAATTGCCATCGCGGAGACGGATAGGACTCCGGCCCTCACTGAGCAGCCAGATGGCACGACTATTTGCCGACTTGTTGGCGCGCCGCTGTGGGTTAATTCCGTGCAATTGGCGCTACCATCGACCGAATTGGTGTATCTTGAGCACCACATACGTGGTCCGGATACACCGGAGAATGAGATATCGCGACCCGTCGCACTATTAAGGTACTTGGCAATGGCGCATCGCGAAGACCTATTCATGCGTGACAAGACGCTCTTACATTTGCTCTCGGTCGATCCTAAACTGGAACTGCTTTATGAAACGTACGAATGGCGGCATCCCGTCGTGGCGCAAGGCGAGAGAGCCTCCCAGAGTCCGTTCTTTATGGCGATTGGTCGAGCGATTGAAGCAAATTCGACTGTAGAGCTAGATGCCCTGAAGCGAGGCGCGAATACAAGCTGGAGAAACTGGCCAGAGTGGCCCGAATAATGCGCGATTGCCTTCTGACTCCAGCGTGCGAAACAGGCAGTAGATGGGTGTCAGCATTACCCCAGACTGACCCAGGCGGATGGGTGCCCGATCCGGGCGCGTATCCGCAGACCTATATGCCGCCCGCCCAGCGCCGGCGGAAGCGCCCGGCCGCATCGCGCGTAATCGCCCGCCCGTGCCCGAAACACACCGCCTCAAAATCGAGCGTCGCGAGGCGGGCCAGGCTGCCCATCCCCTCGGCCGCATCCTCATACATGATCGACGGGCCCAGCCCAAACATGTTCGCGCAGGTGTCGCCGGCAAACAGCACGCCCTGCCGCTCGGCGAACAGGGCAATGTGGCCGGCGCTGTGCCCAGGCGTATGGATCACCCGCAGCCCGCCCGCGATCGGCAGCACGTCGCCGTCGCTGGCCTCGCCCTCAACAATGCCGGGCTCATACGGCGCCGAGCCCGAGGCGCCAAACAGGCGGACCAACACCCGGCTGAAGGCGCTTGGGCCGGGTTTGAGCGTTGGTCGGACCGCCGTTCCGCGCCGGATCAGGTCGGCGTCCAGCGGGTGGGCGGTCGCGTCAGCCGGGGTGCGCAGGCGGAGGGCAGCCAGGCTCCCGGCGTGGTCGGCATGGTGATGGGTGAGGACGACATGGCGCAGTTGCTCGGGCGGGAAACCCAGAATCCCCGCGGCATTCAGGATCTCACCGGCGCTGTTGGGCGACCCGGTGTCGATCAACACCCAGCCGTCGCCATCCCGGATCAGCCAGACGTTGACGATGCCAAGCGAGAGCTCATGGATGTCCGGGGTAATCGTTTTCATGCGTCATCCGTCGCGTCGTGCCGGGTGCGATCCTTTTCAACAGAAGAAAGGAAGAAGGAAGAGAACATGGTTTCCTTCTTTCTTCCCTTCTTCTGTTAAGAATACGACCTGTGGCGCGCTACGATCCATGCGCCTCACGCTCCATCTCCATGACCACCCGGGCGACTTCCTCGAAGGCGGCTCGCTGCTTGCGATACAGGTCGCTCTCGCTCATGACCAGCTTGCGGGCCACATCCCGAACGCGCTGGCTCTGGACGATCTTCATGTCCAGAATGTTGTAGAGCAGCCACTCGGCGGCGGTCATGCTGCGCTGGCCGTCGGGTTTCAGGCGCTCGATGGCCACTTCGAGCACCGAGCGCAGGGCCTTGGTGGCGTTGCCGTTGTTGGCCGCCATGGCGTCGCTGACGATCTTGAGATTCGTGAGCGGCGAGTTGGCCAGCTTCGGGCCGCCCCAAAACTGGCTGAGCGCGTCGCGGACGAGCTGGGTGAAGTCGTCATAACCCTTGGGCGTCATCTCGAAGTCAGCCAGGGTCGGCGCGGCCGGGTTGCGGGTCGCCGAGAAGCGGCGCTGCATGTCCTCGGCTTCGGGGATGATCCGGGTGAGGGCGTCGAAAGCGCGCTGCTGTTTGGCCGCGTCCTCGAGCGCGCGGGCAGCCTGAGTGACCAGCACGCCCATGCCGGTCCGCTCCTCGCGGGTGAGCTCGAGGGCCGAGGCGCGGGCGACCAGGCCGATCACCCCGAGCAGGGTGTCGGGGTTCTCCCGCGCGCGCAACGGAATCAGCCAATAACCCTTCCACTGGGTGAATTCGCCCTCGAGGCTGGGCGGCGGCGCCTCGCCCGAGTCGGGGACGATGATGGCGCCCTCGGACGTGAGCCCGCCAGTGCCATTCGCCGCGCCCGCCACCTTGCGGATGGCTTCGGTTGTCACCGGCAGATCCGCCGGATCGACATTCCCGACAGTGACCACGACCGGGGCCTTGAGCGCGCCCAGGCGCTCCTCGCCCGTTATCGACCACATGGCGACGAACGCGGTGCGCGCCCGCAGCAGATCGCACAACGCAGCGAGAATATTCTCGAGATACTGGTTGAGGTCCGAGGTCGTCATCAGCCGCTCGCCAAACTGCTGCAGGCGGGCAACTTCGGCGCTGTCCTCGCCGGCGATGAAACGGTCAAGCGCCGGTTGCAGGGTGACGATGAAGAGCTGGGTGAGCAGCACGATCGAGGCCGCGGTGGTCAACCCGATAAAGGCGCCCGGCAGCCCGAGCCAGCGCTCGAAGCGGCTGCTGATGACGATGGCGGCGATGACCAGGGCGGCCAGGAGCGGCCCGCGGATCAGATACTTGACCAACCGCCGCTTGATAACCCGATCGGGCGCCCCCGCGCCAAAGTAGGCGACCGTGTAGCCCATGAACGTCATCGACGCGCCAACCCCCATGTTCACAAACAGCACGGCCAGCCAGGGCACGATCAGCGGGAAGGCATCCGGCCAGCCAATCGGGAGCAGATACGGGAACATCGACAGCATCGGCGCGGCAAAGGCGATCGCGAAGTAGGTCATCCGGCGCTTGCTGGTGCTGGTGAGCGAGCGCCGGCGGGCCTCGATGACGTTGAAGGTCGCCCAGGCGGCGCAGGCAAAGTACAGCAGGGTGAAGGGGAAGAAGAACGGGCCGGGAGTCAGGTGGGGTAGCCGGTCGACGCTCACCCCGGGCTCGGCGATGAGATCGGTCAGCAGGACCAGTAGAAAGACCAGACAGCCGCCCACATAGCCCAGCTTGGCCCCGATTCGGCGGGTCGGCGAGATATCGCCTGTGGCGCGCAACAGCGTGTCCGACAGGTCGAGCGACGCCGCCGGGACCAGGGCGATCCCGATCCACTGCAGACGCTGCCAGGCAAAGGTCACATCTCCAACCGAAAGCTGGGAAAACAGCTCCATCAGAAACGTGCCGATGATGCAGCCGAGCAGAATGGCGAACGAGCGCGCAATCCGGCTGCGCCGGTTGTACAACCCGATGTAGATGATCAGCGCAAACGCGGTGATCAGGATGCCCGTGACGACAATGCGATTCAGCAGGCCAACCGCGCCAAGCGCCAGTGCGCCAAACTCATTCATGCCGAAAAGGGACGTTACCACAGGTGAAATTGCTGCAGAACAATCTCCGGAATCACTATCTCCCGGCTTCGCCGGGAGATAGTGATTCCGGAAGAATGTTCATGCGGATTGCGGTCGGCGGTCCCGAACCGCGATTGCCCATAACAGCGCCGCCCCGACGGCATACGCGCCCATGGCGATCAGGAAGATCGGGGCGAGCCCGACCCGGTCCTGCAGCCATCCGCTGAGGGGCGGGGCGAGCGCGCCGACGTTGATGGCCGTGGTCAGAATCAGATTCACCACCGCGTACTCGACCGGCGGGGTGCGGTCGATGATGTGGGCCCGATACAGCGGCAGAGCCAGGTTGAAGATCGCGGCCCGGGCAATCAGGGCTGCCACCACCCAGGCCAGGGCCGGGCTGAAGCCCACGACACCGTAAGCGATCACCGAGAGCGCCGCGCCGGTAACCAGCGATTCGACCCGCCCCAGGCGCTGGGCAAACCACGGCCCGGCAAAGGTCGCCACGCCCATGCTCAGATTCATCGCCGCCAGCAGCATGCTGAGGAACTGGTCCGACACGCCAAAGCGATCGCGCAGAATCAGGGTGAGAAAGCGGGCCACCATGCTCCCGCCGAAGAAGATGATGGCCAGGGGGAGCGCATAACGGAAGACCGGCGTGCGAAGTTTGAGCAGCACCCGCGGGTCGAAATAGCGCAGGGCGGCC
>Ga0209170_1000422_pt1 | contig 19140 bp, 13 predicted proteins | sample KloWWTKNB14_bulk_FD_187178 | JGI IMG/M metagenome (GOLD analysis project Ga0209170, IMG submission 187178) | Active sludge microbial communities from Klosterneuburg, Austria, studying microevolution and ecology of nitrifiers - Klosterneuburg... | ecosystem: Engineered > WWTP > Aerobic digester >...
GGTGGGTTGCGGTCAGGGTCGCGGCGGCGATGCCGAAAAACGGCACGAACACCGTGTCCTTGCCGCGCATGTCCTGGTCCGGGGCATACCAGATGCACCCGCCGGCCTGCATGTAGCGCACGCAGCCGCGCACTTCGTTCTTGGTGAACATGGTCGCGGCATAGTGCGAACGCGCGCGCCGGATCGCCCATTCAAACGCGGCGTCGCCATGCTCGCGGTACATGCCGGCGAGTTCGACGCCGGCGTGTTCGACGAGCAGGCGACCGGCCAGTTCGAGATGCGAGAAATGCGCGCCGGTGAGCAGCACGCCCTGGCCACGCGCGCTTGCCGCCGCGAGGTGTTCGAGTCCCTCGATGGTCGCCGGTACGCGCAGGATTGCCCGGCGGCTGCCCATCCAGGCAAGGGCGAACTCGACCAGCATGAGGCCGACGTCGCGCAGGCTCTGTTCCAGCAGGGCCGCCTGCTGCCGGCCGTCGAGCTGCGGGAAGCACAGTTGCAGATTGCGTGCGGCGATGCGCCGGCGCGCGCCAGGCAGGCGCGCAATCAGCCAGCCGAGGCATCCGCCCACGCGCATCAGCAGCCGGTATGGAAGCCGCGCCAGCAACCAGAGCAGGCCGAGGCCGATCCATGCCGGCCAATGCCGCGGACCGAGCAGGCGAAAGTGAAAGCGGGGCAGGCGCGAAGTCATCGGCGGATTATGGCGGGCAGGCCGGATTCTGCCTACGTCGCGCAGACTCCGTATACTTCGCGGCCTTGTCCGATCACGGGCCGTGCCGGTGCTGCGCCTGCTGTACACGCTGACCATGTACCTGATGACGCCGGTGATCCTGTACCGGCTGGCTGCGCGTGGACTGCGTTATCGCCGTTACCTGTCGCGCTGGAGGGAGCGCTTCGGCTTTTTCCCGGCACCGGAAATGCACGACAGCAGTTGGGTGCACGCGGTGTCGGTGGGCGAGGTGAATGCCGCGGTGCCACTGATCGAGGCGCTGATGCTGAAATATCCGGATGCGCCGATGGTGGTGACCACGGTAACCCCGACCGGTTCCGAGCGCGTGCAGAAGCTGTTCGGCGATCGCGTATTCCACGTCTACCTGCCGTATGACCTGCCGGCCTCGGTAAAGCGCTTTCTCGATCGCATCCGCCCGCGCTTTGCGGTGATCATGGAAACCGAGATCTGGCCGAACCTGTTCATCACCTGCCGTGAGCGCGGCATCCCTGTCGTGGTCACCAATGCACGGCTTTCCGAGCGCAGCCTGAAAGGTTATGGCCCGGTGCGGCCGCTGGCACGCCGCGCCATCCGCTGCGCGAATTTCGTTGCCGCGCAGTCGCCGCTGGATGCGGATCGCCTGCGCACGCTGGGTGCGGCGGTGACCCGCCTCGCCGTGATCGGCAACCTCAAGTTCGACATGCCGGTGCCGGCCAGCCTGGTCGCCAATGGCACCGCCTTGCGCGATTCCTGGGGCACGCGCCGGCCGGTGTGGATTGCCGCAAGCACGCACGAAGGCGAGGAGTTGCCCGTGCTCAAGGCGCACAGTGCCGTCCTGCAACGCTTTCCGGATGCCTTGCTGGTACTGGTGCCGCGCCATCCCGAGCGCTTCCGGCCGGTGCTCGGCGCCTGCCGGGCACTTGGCTTCAGCACGCGCGTGCGCAGTGAGGACGGTACGGCGGATGATCGCTGCCAGTGTTTCGTCGTCGACACGATGGGCGAACTGCTGCAGTTCTACGCGGCTTCCGATATCGCCTTTGTCGGCGGCAGCCTGGAACCGATCGGCGGCCACAACCTGCTCGAACCGGCTGCGCTCGGCAAGCCGGTGATCGTCGGTCCGCATACCTTCAACACCGAAGAAGTCGCCGCCAAGCTGATCGAGGCGAAGGCCGTGTTGCGCGTCGCCGATGAAACCGAGTTGGGCGCCGCGCTGATCCGCCTGTTCGCCCGCGAGCAGGAGCGCGTGGCGATGGGCCAGGCCGCGCAACACGTGCTCGAACGCGAACGCGGTGCGGTCGCGCGCACCGTGCAGATTGTCGAGCAGGTGGTGGCCGGTCAGCCGGTGACGCTCTGACCGACTGCTTTGCAACCGGTACTGCCAATGCGCCGTCGTACAGACCGGCGCGAATGCCACGAGTGCGTCCGCTGATAAAGGAAGCGCAAGAGCCGAAGATGTCGGGTTCAAGGCCAGGGGCAAGCATGGCGAGAAAGCGTTGTTCCGATTCCCGACTCCCCATTCCCCATTCCCGCTCTATTCGAGCAGGGCGTTGACCGCTTCGAGATCCTTGACCTCGATGATGCCGGCCGCCTGCTTGAGCCGAAGGCCATTGAGGACGAAGGCGTGCCGCGCCTGCGAGTAGCTGCTCTGCGCCGACAGCAACTGCTGCTGGCTGATCAGCACATCGACGATGGTACGGGTGCCGACTTCGTAACCGGCCTGGGTGGCATCCAGCGAACTCTGCGCCGAAACCACCGCCTGGCGTGTCGCCTCAACCTGGCTTGCTCCGGCAATCACGGCGCGATAGCTGTTGCGCGTGCTGCGTTCGATCAGGCGCTTCTGCAGTTCGAACTGGTCCTGCGCGGCATCGCGGGTGTAAATCGACTGGCGCACGCGCGATTGCGTGTAACCGCCGGAAAAAATCGGCACGTTGAGGGTCAGGCCGACCGAAGTCGACCAGCTCTCGCTGTTGGTGTGGAAGGCATCGTTGAAGCTCGACGCGCTGGTGTCGCTCCAGCGAGGACTCTTTGAATAAAGTACCTGGCCGTTGATCGTCGGCAAATGGCCGGAGCGGGCGGTCTGGATATTCGCGTTGGCCGCCTCCAGGCTGTAGGCGTAGGAACTCAGCACCGGGTTCTGCTCGACCGCCACCGCTACCCAGCTTTCGGGATTCTCCGGATTGGGCTTGTCCAGCGGCAGCTTGTCGCGCAGCTTCTTGAGTTCGCCCGGCTCCTTGTTGGTGAGCTGGCGCAGGGCTTCGTTGTTGTCATCCAGCGTGTTCTGCGCGGTGATGACACTGGCCACGGCGGTATCGTGCTGAGCCTTGGCGTCATTCACGTCGGTGATTGCCGAAAGGCCGACGTCGAAGCGTTGCTGGGCCTGCTCCATCTGCCGATTGAGCGCCTGTTCGTTGGCCTGGGCGAAGCGCAGCGCATCCTCGGCGGTGAGCACGTCGAAATACGCCGTGGCCACGCGAATCAGCAGATCCTGCTGGGCGGCCTCGTAGGTGGCATCGCTCGACTTGACCGTCGCCCGCGCGGATTTCAGCGCCGTCCACTTGCTCAGGTCGAGGATGCTCTGGTCGAGGCGGCCACTCAGGGTCCGGCTGTAGTTGTCCGCCGAGCTGGTCACGTTGACCAGGCTCTGGCTGCCATCCTCGTTGGTGACGAACTGCGGGCCGCCGCTGCTGCCATGACTTTGCGAATAGGCCAGCGAAGCACCGATCTGCGGCAGCAATGCCGAGCGCGCCTGGTCGACACTCTCGCTGTTCGCCTGGTTGGTCGCTTCGGCACCGGCCAGTTGCGGATCGGACGCGCGCGCCTCGCCATAGATCTGGATCAAGTCGTCGGCACGGGCCAGCGAGGCCCCTGTGCCAAGCACGAGAGCCAGGGCGAGTGACAAGGGACGGAAAGCATTCATCGGTTTATCCTCGGGGATTTGCTGTAGCCGGCCCGACTTTGCCTAGAGCGTGAATCGTGCTGGCGGCGCGGCGTGGGTCAGATAGGGAATATCGGTCTCGAACAGGCTCTCAGTCTGCCAGTGGCTGTCATCCATGCGCGTGTGCAATAAGGCCTGCATTGCCGGCGATTCACCGCTGACCGCAAACAGGCGTCCACCGGGCTTGACCCAGCTCTTGATGCGTTCGGGCAACGCAAAAACCGCGCCAGTCAGTACCACGCAATCAAATGTCGTTGTCGGCTCATAGGCTTTCACGGCTTCGCCGACTTCCACGCGAACCCGCGAAAGTCCGGCGTTGTCGAGGTTGCGGCGCGCCAACGCGGCGAGATCGGCATGGAGTTCGACCGAGGTCAGGTCGGCGCCGAGTTCGGCCAGGCAGGCGGCCATGAAGCCCGATCCGGTGCCGATTTCGAGCACTCGCTGTCCGGGTTCGATCGCCAATGCCTGCAAAATGCGGCCCTCGATGACCGGTTTCAGCATGATCTCGCCGTGGCCGAGCGGCAGTTCGACATCGACAAAGGCCATGTCGCGGTAGCGCTCCGGAACGAAATCCTCGCGGCGCAGGCGGGCGAGGACGGCGAGCACGCGCGGATCGAGCACTTCCCAGGTGCGAATCTGGTTCTCGACCATGTTGTCGCGGGCCAACTCGAGATTCGTGGACATCAGTGGATTCCGCTTCAGGGAAAAAGGGGCGAAAGCATAGAAGGTCTGTCGACGGGCGGCAAACCGCCTGCGTCACTTTGCCGGACTGGCCGCAACGTGGTCGCGCCGGACCAACGTCCGCATGGCGCGGCCGGGTTGGCCACCAGGCTGCGCCCGCTGGACGCCAATGCCGCAGGCAACTGCGCGCGCACAGCTCCCGGCAGGGTAGGCTCCACGCTGGCGAGCAGATCCAGGCCAGTGGATGCGGCGGCCATCGGGCCCGTTGCAAGTTGCAACGCCAACCAGCGTTCGAGGCGTCCGCGGTCGTCCCCGGACAGAGCGGACACGCGGGTGCGTGCGCTGGCGCGCAGGCTGGCGCCGCGGAATCGCCCGAGGCGCTCGCCACCATCCAGCAGCGCGGCCAGTGCCTGTTGCGCCAGGCGCAATGGCCAGTCGTGCGGATCGCCTGCGTTCGCGCGACCCAGTGCCCGTGCCGCCTCACCCATGTCTGCCTCTCGTCGGAAAATTCATATGTGTGGACCGATGCGCCGCATCGGCGTCCGTCATCGGGCCGCTTGCAAGGGGTCTGCCAGCGGGCGCGGCTGGCTGTCGCGGCGGACGCGGAACCAGGCCGCGTAGAGGGCCGGCAGGAACAACAGGGTCAGTACCGTTGCCACGCTCAGTCCGCCCATGATGGCGACGGCCATCGGCCCGAAGAACGCGCTGCGCGAGAGTGGAATCATCGCCAGGATCGCCGCCGCCGCGGTCAGCACGATGGGCCGGAAGCGGCGCACCGTGGCATCGACGATTGCGTCCCAGGGACGATGGCCGGCGCCGATGTCCTGTTCGATCTGGTCCACCAGGATCACCGAGTTGCGCATGATCATGCCGAACATGGCGATCGTGCCGAGCATGGCAACAAAACCGAATGGCACACGCAGCACGAGCAGGAACAAGACCACGCCGATCAGGCCCAGCGGTGCGGTCAGCACGACCAGCAGGACGCGCTGGAAACTGCGCAATTGCAGCATCAACACGCTGAACACGACGATCAGGAACAGCGGGATGCCGGCGTTGACCGAGCCCTGGCCCTTGGCCGATTCCTCGACCGAGCCGCCAGTCACCAGGCGATAGCCCTCGGGCAGCTCGGCGCGTACGCCATCCAGGGTCGGGCTGATCTGGGCATTGATGCTGGCCGGCTGCAGCTTGCCCTCGATGTCGGCGCGCACGGTCACCGTCGGCAAGCGGTCGCGGCGCCAGATGATGCCGTCCTCGAAGCCGTATTCGATGGTCGCGATGTGGCCGAGCGGGATGCTCTTGCCGAAGGCGGTCGGCATGGACAGGCTCTGCAGCAGACTCAGCTGCGCACGCTCGACCGCCGGCCCGCGCAGGAGCACGCCGATCAGTTGGTCACGCTCACGATAGGTGGCGATCGGCACGCCGTTCAGCGAGCTCTGCAGGAAGGTGGCAACATCCTCGGAGGTGACCCCGAGCACGCGCGCGCGATCCTGATCGATGAGCAGGCGGATGACCTTGCTTGGCTCTTCCCAGTCCAGGTTGACGTTGCGCGTGTTCGGATTCGCGCGAACCACATCGGCCACCTTGCGCGCCAGCTCGCGGACGACGGTGATCTCCGCACCGGATACCCGATATTGCAGGGGATAGCCGACCGGTGGGCCGTTTTCGAGGCGGATCACGCGGGCGCGCAGGTCCGGAAAATCGACCTCGAACAGGCGAATCAGTTCGCTGCGCAGACTCTCCCGTTCGGCATTGCCGTGGGTGAGCAGGACAAACTGGGCGAAGCCGGCCTGCGGCAGTTGTTGATCGAGCGGCAGGTAGAAACGCGGCGTGCCCGAGCCGACATAACTGACATAGTTCTCGAGTTCCGCGCGTTTGGCCAGCCAGGCTTCGAGTTTCTTTACCTGGGTCTCCGTGGCCAGCAGGGAGGAGCCTTCGCTGAGCTTCAGATCAACCAGCAGTTCGGGTCGCGTCGATTCCGGGAAGAACTGCTGCTGCACGAAACGGAAACCGAACACGGACAGGGCAAAGACCAGCGCGGTGACGCCGATGACGATGAAGCGATGCTCGACGCAGCTGTCGACAAGGCGTCGAAAGCGCTGATAGAAGGCGCTGGCATAGGGATCGTGCGCGGCAGCGTGGTCGAAGTCCCCGTCGATGCCGCCGAACCACGCCGGCAAGCGCCGGCGCAATCCCTGGATGCGTTGCGCCATGGCGCCCTGCGCCCGTGCGGTCGGCCGCGCGTGCGGATCCGGCAGCAACTTGTAACCGAGATACGGAATGAACACGACCGCGGCGATCCAGGACAGCAGCAGGGCGATGGTGACAACCTCGAAAATGGCCCGCGTGTATTCGCCGGTGCCGGAGCGGGCCGTGGCGATGGGCAGGAATCCGGCGGCGGTGACCAGGGTACCGGTCAGCATCGGGAATGCCGTCGAGGTATAGGCGAACGCGGCCGCGCTGACGCGATCCATGCCTTGTTCCATCTTGATCGACATCATCTCCACGGCAATGATCGCGTCGTCGACGAGCAGGCCGAGACCGAGCACGAGCGCGCCAAGCGAGATCTTGTGCAGGCCGATGTCAAAGTAGTGCATCGCGGCGAAGGTCATTGCCAGCACCAGCGGAATCGAGACGGCGACGACAAAGCCGCTGCGCAGGCCCAGCGAAAAGAAACTGACCAGCAAGACGATGATCACGGCTTCGCCGAGCGTGCGCACGAATTCGCCGACCGAGCGACTCACTGCCGCCGGCTGATCGGCGACCTTGTGCAGGTCGAGGCCGACCGGCAGGGTCTTGCCGATGCGCGTGGTGGCGGCCTCGAGTTCGTGGCCAAGGGCGATGATGTCGCCGCCAGCACGCATGGAAACGGCGATGCCGATGGCCTGCTCGCCCTTGTAGCGCATGCGTGGCTGCGGCGGATCGACGAAACCGCGCGTGACCTCGGCAATGTCGCCGAGGCGGAACAGGCGACCATTGCTGCCGCGGATGCTGAGATCGCGGATCGCCTCGACCGAATCCAGTGCGCCGCTGGTGCGCAGGTAAATCCGGTCGCTCGGTGTCTCGAAGCTGCCGCCGGCGACGATCGCATTCTGCGCGGCGAGGGTGCGCTGCAGTTCGGCGAAGCTGACACCGAGGGTGGCAAGCTTGGCATTCGGGATCTCGACATGGATCTTTGGATCCTGGCGACCGATCAGGTCGATCTTCGCCACGTTCGGCACGCGCAGCAGTTCCAGCTTGATGCGTTCGGCGTAGTCGCGCAGTTCGGCATCGTCAAAGCCATCGCCGGTCAGCGCGTAGATGTTGCCGAAGGTGTCGCCAAACTCGTCGTTGAAGAACGGGCCACGGATGTCGGAGGGCAGTGCGTGCTGGATGTCGGCGACTTTCTTGCGCACCTGGTACCAGACATCGTCGACGCGTGCCGGATCGATCGAATCCCTGACCACGAAAAATACCTGCGACTCGCCCGGGCGCGAATAGCTGCGCAGGTAGTCGAGTTCGGGTATCTCCTGCAGCTTCTTCTCGATCGTCTCCGTGACCTGCTCGGAGATCTGCTGTGCGGTCGAGCCCGGCCACTGCGTCTGCACGACCATGACCTTGAACGTGAACGGCGGATCCTCGGCCTGGCCAAGACTGCGATAGGAAAGTGTGCCGACCAGCGCCAGCAGGATGATCGAATACAGGACCAGTGCCTGATTGCGCAGTGCCCAGGAGGATAGATTGAATGAAGCCATCAATCAGGATCTCGACGAAGTGCTGTCATGGGCCGGCGCTGGCGCGTTGGCGGGAAGTCCCCTTCACTGTGCTGCCGGCGGGGAGAGGGAGAATCTCCGACGGCACAGGAAGGGGGTTTGCAACTCAGAATGAAATCGGCCGGTTGCGACTGTCGATCGGGTTGATCGTCTCGCCCTCGCGCAAGCGGTGCACGCCGGCAGTGACGATCCAGCGATCGACAACCAGGCCATCGCTGATCAGCGCGCCGGCTTCGGTGTAGCGCACGACCTCGACCGGGGTCAGGTGGACTTTTCGTGTCTTTTCATCGATCTGCCAGACCGCCGCCTTGCCGTCTTTTTCGTAGAGCGCACTGAGCGGCACCACGAAGCGCTCCCGGTCCTCGTTCGATGCGAAGTAGACGCGCGCGGTCTGGCCCAGCAACAAGGCGGTGGATTCGTCGTCGAAAGCCACGCGCACGCGGTAGCTGCGCGTGGTCGGATCGGCGCTCGGGGCGATCTCGCGGATGCGCCCGGCATGCTGTTGTCCCGGCTCCGTCCACAATTCTATTTGTGCGGAAGTGCCGACCGCGAGGCGGCCGATGGCTTGCTCGGGCACGCTGATCTCGACTTCGCTGGCGCCATCATGGGCGAGCGTCATGATCGCCTGGCCAGTGCCGACGACTTGCCCGGCTTCAGCGGAGATCGCCGTGATCACGCCATTGGCATCGGCGCGCAATTCGGCATAGTCGGCCTGGTTGCGCGAGGCATCGAGACCGGCCTGGGCCTCGGCCACATGCGCGTTGGCGGCTGCCAGCGCATTGGTCTTCGCTTCGAGGTCGAACTGGCTGACGAAGTTGCGCTGGCGCAGGGTCCGGTAGCGCTCGTATTCCGACTCGGCCAGTTTCTGCGCAGCTTGCGCCGAGGTCAGGCTGGCCTTGGCGCTGGATCGGGCCAACTCGAGATCACGTGGATCAAGCTCGGCCAGCAGCTGGCCGTTGTCGACGTGGTTGCCGACATCCACATGCCTGGCGCTGATCTTGCCGGATACGCGGAAACCCAACGCGCTCTCGAAGCGGGCGTGCACTTCGCCCGGGTAGACTTCGAGATCCTGTGCGCGCGCCGCCTTGACCTGGGCGGCACGCGCGACCCGCGGCGGTTCGCCGGGGGCAGGCGGCGCCTGGCAGGCGCTGAGCAGGAGCGGGCCCGAAAGCACAATGCTTGCGATCCCCAGACGGACAGATAACGGCAGCATCGATAGAATTCCGCCTGAGGCGACAGTTGGTGTACTGCGTGGTATAGTAATGATGCGAAACTGATGAGTCCAGTAATTTCTTCGATGAATCCAATACCCGCCAAAGCCTGTGGTCCCGGACGGCCCAAGGATCTTGAAAAACGTGCCGCCATCCTTGAGGCCGCCAAGGACCTGTTTCTCGAACATGGCTTCGATGGCACCAGCATGGATGCCATCGCCACCCGGGCCGGGGTTTCCAAGCTCACCGTGTACAGCCATTTCACCGACAAGGAATGCCTGTTCACCGAGGCCGTGCGCGAAAAATGCGCCGAGCAGATGCCGACCGCCTTGTTCGATGTCGATGTCAGCGGTTCGCTGCGCGATCAATTGATCGCCATTGCCCACGCGTTTTTCTCGCTGGTCACCAGCGATGCCTCGATTTCCCTGCATCGCCTGCTGACCACCGGTGCCGGTGGTTCGACCAAGCTGGCGCAGAAATTCTGGGAGGCCGGGCCGCAGGCACTGCAATGCGCCTTTGCCGGGTTCCTCGAGCGCGAGGTGGCCGCGGGCCAGTTGCAGATCGCCGATGTGCGGCGTGCCGCGGAGCAGTTTTTCTGCCTGATCAAGGGCGATCTGCACGCCCGCCAGCTGTGTGGCTGCGCCAACGCATCCTTCGACAAGGCGGAAGTCGACGCGCACCTCGCGGCCACCGTCGACATGTTCATGAGCGCCTACGCGCCACCGCGCCAGGCCTGAGTCCGCGCCGACTGCGCCACTTGATCAACACAGTGCCTTGATCCGCATCGCGAAGCCGCATCGGCTTGATTGAACGAGCGAACCCCTCCCGCGTCGCCAATGGCTTCGATGAGCCAGACTGATCTTTCGATCAGCACACGGAATCACGAGAGGAGTCCGCGATGCATGCTATCGCTAAACCCGCCTGGGTTGAATCGGCGGCCGTTGCCGCCTTGGCGCGGGAAGTCGCTGGACAGCGACCTCCTTCTCGATGCTGATCGAGTCCTCGATTCGCGCGTGATTTCAACAATCGCGTCCTGGTCGAAGCCGGAACCATGCCATGAGGATGCATCGTCGGACGCAAGCGGGACATGATGCTGCGGCCTGCAGACAGCATGAAATCCGTTCGGGCTGAGCCAGTCGAAGCCCCGTTGGAGTGGCCGTTCGACTAGCGCACGGCGAATGATCTTTGCGGCACGGATCAACAGGCCCATGGCGAGCGGATCAGATGTACGGTAGGCTACCGTACTTGGAGGAGCGAAATGTCTGCAACTGCCGACCGTCTTGATCTGCGCCTGAGCGTCGAGGACAAGAACCGCCTGCGCCGCGCCGCCGAGCTGCACGGCTTGCCGGTGGCCACCTTTGTCCGCGAAGCGGCCTTGCGCGAGGCCGAAACCACCATTGCCCATCCTCCCAAGGCCCAACGCGGCAGTTTGGCCGCCCGCCTGCGCGGCCGCGCGACGGCGCGCCTGGGCACCGACGAGATCATGCAGCTGACCCGTGGCGCATGAGGCGCGCGCGGTGAAGCCTGCGCTCATCAAGCGTGTACTTGTCGATGCCAACATACTGCTGGACGTGCTGACCGATGATCCCGAGTGGTACGACTGGTCCGCCGCGCAGCTCGACGCCTGCGCGAAGCACGCCGAGCTGTGCATCAATCCCATCGTCTATGCCGAAGTTTCGGTCGGCTTCCAGCGCATCGAAGAACTGGACAACGCTCTGCCCACCGATGCCTTCACCCGGCTGGAGCTGCCGTGGGAAGCCGGCTTCCTCGCCGGCAAGGCCTTCCTGCAGTACCGCCGCGCCAAGGGCGCACGCACCTCGCCGCTGCCGGACTTTTACATCGGTGCGCATGCCGCCATCGAGGGCATGGCGTTGCTGACACGGGACGCGAAGCGGTATCGCACCTACTATCCGAAGCTGGATCTGATTTGTCCGTGAGCAGCGCGCGGGCGCAACACGGCCGCCGGGTATCATCGGCTGCAACGCAAGTCCGTCATGCCGGCGCGACTTGAACACAGCGGCGCGGCTGCGCCCCGCTTCGCATGGAGATGCTGAATGCCGTGGCTGGAATGGCACAAACGCGATGACGACTTGAAGGCGACGGCGAAGACGCCGTATCGCCTGCTCCAACCGATCCAGTCCCTGTCCCACGGCGACGAGGACGCGCCGAACATGCTGATCCAGGGCGACAACCTAGAAGCGTTGAAGGCACTGCTGCCGTACTACGCCGGGCAGGTGAAATGCATTTTTATCGACCCGCCGTACAACACGAAAAGCGCGTTCGAGCATTACGACGACAACCTGGAACACGCGCAGTGGCTGTCCATGATGTACCCGCGCATGGTGCTGCTGCGCGAACTTCTGGCCGAAGATGGATCCATCTGGATCACGCTGGACGACAACGAGGCGCACTATTTCAAGGTGATGTGCGACGAGATTTTCGGTCGACGGAGTTTTGTTGCCACAGTATGTTGGGAAAGCAGGTACTCCCGCTCGAGCGATACGAGCCTATCGTTATCGCATAACTTCTTGTTTGTTTACGCCAAGAATGCCGAAAAATGGAAGTCGGTAAGGAACAAACTGCCACGCTCACAAGCGCAGGCGGCGCAGTATAAGAACCCCGACAATGATCCAAGAGGACCTTGGCGCGCTATTCCCTTTGACGCGCCAGAGGTTCGAGCGAATCTCGAATACCCGATCACTACACCGACTGGGAAAATCCGGAAGCCGCCCCAAGGTCGACATTGGGCACGAACTGAGGAGCAATGGCTTCAACTTGTTGACGCTGGACTTGCTTACTTCGGTAAGTCAGGAGATGGGGCGCCGTCTTTCAAGCAGTTTCTCAGTGAGGCTCCTGAGATCGTGCCGAATACGTGGTGGGAGCATGAAGACGCTGGACACACGGACGAGGCTCAGAAGGAAGGGAAACTGCTATTTGGGGCTAGCACGTTCGCAACCCCAAAGCCTGAGCGGCTAATGAAGCGGATCATTCACATCGCCTCACAGCCTGGTGAACTCGTTTTAGATAGTTTCCTCGGCTCCGGCACTACTGCTGCCGTCGCGCACAAGATGGGTCGGCGATGGATCGGCATTGAAATGGGCGAACACGCTCGCACCTATTGCCAACCGCGCCTGGCAAAAGTCATCGACGGCGAACAGGGTGGCGTGTCCAAGACACTCGGTTGGCAAGGCGGCGGCGGCTTCCGCTTCTACCAACACGGCCCCAAGGTGTTCGACGACCAGGGTCGGATCAATCCAGAAATCAAGTTCGAGCACTTGGCCGCGCATATCTGGTTCGCGGAGACGGGCACCGCACGCAGCACGCGCGCCATGAAGTCGCCGCTGCTGGGCGTCCACAACGGTACCGCCTACTACCTGCTCTACAACGGAATCCTGGGCGACAAGACGCTGGCGGGCGGCAACATGCTGACCATGAAGGTGCTTGCCGGCTTGCCGGAACACGACGGCCCGATGGTGATCTACGGCGAAGGCACGAACATGACCAACGACCGCCTGCGCTCGCTGGGGATCACGTTCAAGAAGACCCCCAACGATATCCGCGCGAGGTGATGGCATGGACCTGAAGGACTACCAGGAGAAATGCCTCGCGCGGCTGGGCGACTTCCTGCGCGCTGCGCGCACGGACGGCATTGCCGCAGCGTTCGCCGCACACGCGCACCCGGATGCCAAGACCATGCTGGTGCCCGAGTACCGCGCCCTGCGCGACAAGGACGGCCAGGACCTGCCCAGCCTGCGCGGCGTGCCGTATGTGGCGATCCGCATTCCCACCGGCGGCGGCAAGACCCTGATGGGCGCGCATTTCATCCGCTGCGCGGCGGACAACTGGCTGGAACGCGACCGCCCGCTGGTGGTGTGGCTGGTGCCCAGCCGCACGATCAAGCAGCAGACCCTGGACGCCTTCAAAAATCGCCGCCACCCCTACCGCCAAGAACTGGACGCCGCGTTCGGTGGCCAGGTCTCGGTGCTGGACAGCGACGACATCGAGCAACTGACACCGCAGGAACTGGCGACTCGCACTTGCATAGTAATTGCGACGATGGCGGCGGCGCGCGTCCACGACATTGATATCCGCGATTTCTACGCGCACAAGGAGGCGCTGGAACCGCACTTCATCGCCCTACCGAAGGACGCACCGCTGCCGGACCTGGAACAGACCGAGGACGGCAAGGGGCCACGCTTCTCGTTCGCCAATCTGCTGCGGCTCCACCGTCCGCTGGTGATTACCGACGAGGCGCACAACGCGACCAGCGACCTGTCGGGCGTCGTGTATGAGCGCCTGGCCCCCAGCGCCATCATCGAACTGACCGCCACGCCGGACATGGCCACCAGCAACGTGCTGGTGCGTGTCTCGGCCTCGCAGTTGTTCGCCGAGGAAATGATCAAGTTGCCGGTGCTGCTGGAAGAGCACCTGGACGGCTGGGACGTCGCCCTGCGCCATGCGCTGCTGCGACGGCAGGAACTGGAAGAGATCGCCCGGAAGGAACCCGACTACATTCGTCCGATCCTGCTGATCCAGGCCGAGCACAAGGGCGGCGAGGCCACGGTCGAAACCATTTACGAGCACCTGACCGGCGAAGACGGCGAACGGATTGACAAGGACTGGGTGAGGATCGCCACGGGCGACCAGCGCGAACTGGACGGAATCGACCTGTTCGCCGAGGACTGTCCTGTTCGCGTCATCATCACGATGGAGGCGCTGAAAGAAGGTTGGGACTGCTCGTTTGCCTATGTGCTGTGTTCCGTATCCGGCACGAAGTCCGCGACCGCCATCGAACAATTGCTGGGCCGCGTGCTGCGCATGCCCTACGCGCGCACGCGCGGCCAAGCGGCACTGAACAAGGCTTACGCGCATGTCGTGTCGCCGTACTTTGGCGCGAAGGCGGTTGAGTTCACCGATCACCTGGAAAGCATGGGCTTCTCGCGGCTGGAAGCCGCGCAGAACATTCCCACTCAACCATCACTGATCGGTGGCGACAGCGAGCATCCGGCGCTGAGAAGGGAAACCCTGCGCCTCACGACAACAAGGAAGCCCGATCTGGCGAATGTGCCAGCGGGTGATTTGCCCAACATCTCGATCAAGCCCTCGGAGGAAGAAGGCAAGTACGAGGTGGAGGTCAAGGGCGCGATCCAAGCGGAGAGCGTCGAGGCGATCGCCAAGGTCTTTACCGGCAAGGCAAAAGAGCAGGCGCGCACTTCGCTGGAACAGCACAACGCGCGCGTTCAGTTGCGCGAGACGCCCGCACAAAAGGGCGTGAAGTTCGAAGTGCCGCAGTTGTCGATCCAATTCGGCGACCGCGTGGTGCCAGTCGCGAACGATCTGCTGGTGGAGGACGGTTTCTGGAATCCGTCGGACACGGCGGGAACGCTGGATACGCTGACATTCGATACACGCACGCAAACCTGGGAAATCGACATCGGCGAGAAGGCGGTGAAGATGAACATGGTCCAGGAGCCACAAGCCGAATACCTGTCCGGCCTGACCGGCGACTGGGACGAGGCCGACTTGCTGGTATGGCTGGAAGGCAAGGTCGTCCAGAACAACGTGCGCCACGAAGCCATGATCGAGTGGATCGTGCAGGCTCTGGCACCGTTGAAGCGCAAGGGGTACAGCCTGGGTCAACTGGTGCGCGGGCGATTCATCATCGCGCGTCGCCTGCTGGCTCTGCTGGACGAGGCCAAGGCCAAGCGCGGCAATCAGGCGCACCAGCGGCTGTTCGCGCTGGAGGAGGTGGTGGTTGATCCCGCTGTGGCGTTCCGGTTCTCGGATTTGGCCTATCCCATGCGGTCGCCGTGCCCGGCACCGATGGAATGGCCCAAGCACTACTACGAAGTGCCCGGCGACCTCCCTTACCGTCGCAAGGATGGCCAACTGGCTGAAGAGTACCGCTGCGCGACTGCCATCGAACGCAATCCTGATGTGGAAGTGTGGGTGCGCAACCTGGCCCACCCGTCGCAGTTCCGTTTCCCGACCGCGACTGGCTCCTCCTATCCCGACTTCATCGCGCAGTTGAAGGACGGCCGCATTTTCGTGATCGAGTACAAGGGCGACGACCGCTACGATCATCCCAAGAACATCGCCAAGCGCGCCGTGGGCGAACTGTGGGCGCGCAAGTATCCGAACGGCCTGTACCTGATGCCGCGTGAGAAGGACGAGGCGGGCCGCGATATCGACCAGCAAATTGCGCATGCCATCTCATCAAACCGCTGATTCTTGCTGCGGGTGAACTTTCTTGCCTGTCCAGCCTGCCCAGCCGGTTTGCCCGCGTCCGACGGCTCCTGTATCCTGTTGTCGACACACCCGCCACGCTTAGCCCTGCTTCGGCAGGTGACGCGCATAATTGGCGGGTCTTTATTGTCTGAACGATGCACTATACCAAGCCGGCACTGACCTTCGACGAGCAAATGGACTTGCTGCGGCAGCGCGGCCTGGCCATCCCCGATGGCGAGCGGGCGACGCGCTGGCTGCAGAAGGTCAGCTACTACCGCCTCAGTGCCTATTGTTTGCCGTTTAAGGACGGCGAGCCCTTCCGCGCCGGCACCGACTTCAATGACGTAGCCGGTCTGTACATCTTTGATCGCAAGCTGCGCCTGCTGGTGCTCGATGCCATCGAACGCATCGAAGTGGCGATCCGCACAGCCATCACCTACGAGATCGCGCACGCATACGGGGCATTCGGTCACAGCGATCCTGGCAACTTTGCCCCTGGCTTTGAGCATGGTCGGTTCATGGATGAGCTGGGTGTCGAGGAAAGACGGGCGAAAGAGACGTTCGCTAACCACTTCCGCAAGAAGTACACGTCCGAATCCCATTTGCCAGTATGGATGGCGACCGAGCTGCTGTCATTCGGTACCGTGTCCAAGCTCTACGGCGCGCTGGCGCCTGCTTTGAAGCAGAAGATCGCGACTGAGTATGGGGTGGACGAGCAGTTCCTGCGCAGCTGGCTGCACGCGCTGACCTACCTACGGAACGTCTGTGCCCACCACAAGCGGTTGTGGAACCGGCAGTTCGCGATCCGGCCACGGTTCCCGTCGCGCAACCTGGCATGGCCGCATCAGGTCCCGGACAACAGTCGCCTGTACGGGATGCTGGTGGTGCTTCGCCACATGCTGCGCGTGGCGTCGCCCGGCTGCCAGTGGCGCCAGCGGTTGTGGGTGCTGCTGGACACGCACCCAGAGGTGCCTTTGGATGCGATGAAGATTCCCGCAGATTGGAGAGGCCGCAACCTGTGGCGCTAGTGCTTAAGGTGGTCGGGGAAGGGACGATACCCAACACACGTTTGTGCGGCGCCCTTACCTCAACGCAAGTTATTGATCAGGCAAACTTCAAGTTGTTCAAGGAGCTGTTTGATCGCGTGAGATACGAAGTTGGGTGGCGGCAGGCTTGAATTTCGGCCGCGCGCTCAGTCGCCGAGCTCGCCTATCCAGGATTCGATGGCTTCCAGATCCTTCACGGAGATATCGATGAAGTGGAAGCCTGACCAGTACTGGCCGGGCACATTGGCTGCTTCCGCCCACATTTCCTGCACGCCGACATCGATGGCCTGCGGACGACCCTGGGCATTGGTCAGCTCGAAGCCAAGCTGGAACAGGGCACCGTCGACAACGGGTGCATCGCAGACCATGAGCATGCCATCGGCAGAAAGGTTGCCGATGCGGCCCATGACCTCGCCGGTCATCTTGTTGCTGACCGGAATCGTCACGTAGGCGGCCTTGCGCGGGGAGCGTCGATATTCGTTCATCGCTGAGGCCTTCAGGTGGCGGAAACCGGTTCGGCAGTGCGCCCGGAAAACTGCTGCAGGGTGTTCCTGATCGCCTTCCATGCGCGGTCGATGAGACTCTCTGTCTCCTCCTTGTGCAGGCGCACCTGGCCGGAAACCAGATCCTTGGCCAGTTGCTCGATGGTTTTTTCCTCCGAGCGGGCGCCGCGCTGGTTGGTGAACAGGCAGCGCCCGGTGACCGTGGAAAACCATGCCAGCTTGCGGCGCACGGTGCTGCCCTGCTGGTTGGTGACGAAATCAAACCAGGTTCCGAATGGCAGCGTGCGAATGCGTTGCACCATTTCCTTTTCCGCCGTCGAAAGGATCGACGGCCTGGCCGCGGCGGACTTCTCGCTGGACGCCTTGCCGGCTGCCGCTGCTTCGCCGCCAAGGCGTGGCTTGCTCTTCAGCGCATGCGCCAGTTCGGTGTGGCTGGTCTTCTTCTCGATCGAGGCCGGATCAAACAACCTGGAGACGACGCCATCAATTTCGTCGGTGTGCAGACCAACCAGTTGCAGGCCGCTGTACACCTCTTCGCGGACCTTCTGGTCAACCTTGGCGATATCGGCTCCGGATCCGATCTGCATGAGCTGGTCGGCGACGGCCAGACAGCGCCGGTAGGCCTGGCTGTCCTCACCCTGGCGCAGCAGGGTCAGGGCGAGGACATCGGTCCACGCCTGCTCGAGCACGGCACGCACCATCGGCGCCGGCTGGCCGCGCTTGAGCAGGCGCGCGATGGCGGCATTGGCCTGCTCGCGTGACAGGTCGAGGCGCTCGCGCCCCTTCGCTGCATCGATGTGCCGGCGTTCGCTGATTTCAGCGCGCCGGGTGACCTGGGACATGTAGTGCCCGAGGTCATCCAGCAGCGATTCCATCAAGCCGAGGTCGCCGTTGAACTCGTTGGTGACCCGATCGACCATCGAGGTCATCGTGTCGACGAGACCGTTGTCGGTTTCCTCGTCGCCCATCCACAAGGCGCTGGCCTCGGCAACGTTGTTGAGCAAGACGCGGGCAGGGTGGTTGCGCTGGGTGAAGAAATGCTTGTCGCTGATCGCGCTGCGCAGCACGGGAACCTGCAGCTTGGCAATCAGGTCGCGGCTGGATTGATGCGAGGCGAGATTCGAGCCGATGTAGTCGAACAACATGCCGACCAGGTCGATGGTGTCGGAATCCTCCTCGGCCAGGGCAGGTGTCGTGCCATCCGGACTGCTGGCGCGCAATTGCTGGAGCAGGTCCTGCTTGAGATGGGTGATGCTGCGCGCAACGGTCTTGCCGTCCTGCTGCAAATTGCGGATCGGCCCGGTCTGCAGCTTGCCGAGTACGGTCTGCAGGTCATGGCGGCTGACCACGCCATGGACCGGCGCGACTGGCGGCGGCGCGCCGAGACCGCGCCGGCGCTCGGCGAGCAGGTCGCGCAAGGAAGTGAACAATTCGGGATCGCCGGCGCCTTCCTGCCCGGCGGCGGTTGCGCTTGTGCCGTGGGATGCCGGAGCCAGCGGCGAACGTGCCACGCCGGCATGGCTCGCGCCCTGGCCGCTGGTTGGCATCGACGGTGCCGCTGCCGGTGAACCGGTTGGTGGCGCGTGGCGTGGCAGCGCATGGCCCAGCGGCGCGGCATTGCCGGCGGTGGCGGGCGTTTGCGGTGCCCGGGCCATGCCGGCTTTCTCTTCCGCCGGGGCATCGGCGCTGCCGGCTTCGGCATCCGCGCCGGCTGCATGCTTCTGCGGGCTGCTGCGCTGGGTCTGGAACTGCAGGTTCGGCAATACGCCCTGCTCGGCAAGGTAGCGATTGCAGGTTTCGTAGAACTGGCCGATGGCAGCCATGACGAGATTGTCGAAATCGTGGAAAACCTGGATTCGATCCTGTTGATCCAGATCCAGATCGCTCAGCGCATGTTGCAGGGCCTTGGCCAGCGCCAGCGGACCCAGCGGCATCCTGTCTGATTCAAAAGCGGGGCGGCCGGCAATGACGCCAAGTCGATGGCCCAGCATGTACAGCGCCGAGGTATGGCGGATTTCCGCCTTGTTGGCGATGTCCTGGGTGGCCAGCGAGATTTCGAGATCACGCGAGTCGACCAG
>Ga0209170_1000431_pt1 | contig 18907 bp, 12 predicted proteins | sample KloWWTKNB14_bulk_FD_187178 | JGI IMG/M metagenome (GOLD analysis project Ga0209170, IMG submission 187178) | Active sludge microbial communities from Klosterneuburg, Austria, studying microevolution and ecology of nitrifiers - Klosterneuburg... | ecosystem: Engineered > WWTP > Aerobic digester >...
ATAATGACATTGTAGCAAAGCAGATCGCCCAAGCCGAAACAGGCATGGAATTGGCGCGTACGGCCTACAACAAACAAAAACAATTGTGGGATCAGCAGATCGGTAGTGAGATGGAATATCTGCAGATCAAGTCGCAAATGGAACAGGCCGAAGCTGGCCTTGCAGCGATGCGCGAACAACAACGCTTAAGCAACATTACAGCTCCCTTCAGCGGACAGGTGGATGAGATCATGTTACGCGTTGGCGATATGGCCAGTCCAATGCAACCGGTAGCACGCGTGGTAAATATGAGCGGTGTACAGTTGGAAGCGGATATTCCGGAGAGCTATCTGAGAACGATCCAAACAGGAGCACCTGTAAAAGTTTCATTCCCAAGCCTGAATGAAACCTTCGATGGAGAGTTGGCACACGTAAGTCAGTTCATCGACCCCATGAATCGCACGTTCAAAGTATCCGTGCGTGTGCCGAAGGCAGAGAAATACATGCGGCCGAACCTCCTAAGTGACATCAGCATACAGGACGGAAAGAACGACAGTGCGTTGGTAGTACCTGCACGTGCAGTGTTGCAGGACGTGGACGGTAATAACTACATTTTCATTCTGGACAGGACGCGTAATGATGAAGCGATTGCACGCAAGGTGATGGTAGATCGCCTAAGCCAATACAAAGGCAATTTGAGCATTGCACCATCGCAGCCGGGCGCATTGCGTGGTGGCGAACTGATCGTCGATGAGGGCGCCAAGAACGTGAGCGAAGGTGCAACGGTACGTGTTGCGGAACCATTGCAAATGGTCGTGAAATAAGGTCTACCGCAGCAGTCCAAAGCAGAACGATAATGCACAGCAACGAGGATATTGAGAAGGATCTGCATGGTCCGGAACGTCAGTTCGCCATCACCACGTGGGCGGTGAACAACCGCACCACCGTGATCGTGCTAACGATCCTGATCTGCGTCATGGGTGTATACTCCTACATTGTAATGCCTAAGGTGAGTTTTCCTGAGGTGGTTACGCCGGAGATCTTCATTGCTACGCCGTACAACAGCAGCTCGGTGGTGGACATCGAAAAGCTGATCACCAAGCCCATTGAGAAGGAATTGAACACCATAACCGGTGTGGATCAGATCACCAGTACCAGTGTGCCGAACTTCAGTTCCATCGATGTGAAGTTCACGTATGACATTTCACCGACCGAAGCTTTGCGTAAGGTGAAGGACGCCGTGGATAAGGCAAGGGGTGATGCGAACTTCCCAACGGACCTGCCCTCAGAGCCGAACATCTTCGAGATGAACTTCAGCGAGCTTGTGCCCGTGATGAACATCAACTTGAGTGGTGATTATCCCATTGAGCAACTCCACGAATATGCTAAGCATTTGGAGGATCGCATAGAAGATCTTACCGAGATCAACAAGGTGGAGATCCGGGGTGTTCCGGACCGTGAAGTACGGGTGAGCGTGGACCTCTATCAGATGGAGGCGCTGATGCTCAACTTCGATGACATCGGTAACGCGTTGCGCAGTGAGAACCTCACCATGAGCGGTGGCGACCTCCTCACCGGAGATCAGCGGAGAAGCGTACGGATCGTCGGCGAGTTCAAGGACATAGCGCAGATCAAGGATATCGTTGTAAAGAATGAAGGGCAGCGCGAAGTACGCTTGCGCGACATTGCGGATGTGACATTCGGTTACAAAGAGCCGGAGAGTTTTGCGCGTGAGTATGGCAAGAGCGTGGTGATGTTGGACGTGATCAAACGTGCTGGCGAAAATCTTTTGGATGCCAGTGACAAGATCAATGCTATCCTTAAAGAAGATGTCGGCAGGGAACTACCTACCGACCTTACCATTACTGTTACCGGGGACCAAAGCGAACAAACGCGTGTGAGTGTGGATGAGTTGATGAACCACATCGTATTGGGTGTTGTTCTAGTGATCGGTGTATTGATGTTGTTCCTCGGTCTGCGCAACGCGATGTTCGTGGGACTTGCGATCCCTATGAGCATGTTCATCTCCTTCACCTTGCTCAACCTGTTCGGCATTTCATTGAACATGATGGTGCTGTTCGCGTTGATCCTTGCATTGGGTCGATTGGTGGATGATGGTATCGTGATCGTAGAGAACATTTACCGCCACATGAGCAATGGTGAACCCGCCATGAAGGCCACCGGCTTAGCGGTAGGCGAGGTGACCATGCCGATCATTGCAGCCACAACGGCAACGGTAATGGTGTTCGCTCCGCTGTTGTTCTGGCCGGGCATCATGGGTGAGTTCATGAGTTTGATGCCGATCACGTTCATGATCGCGTTGGGTAGTTCATTGTTCGTTGCGTTGGTCGTGAATCCTGCGTTGGCATCGAAATTCATGAAGGTGGAGAACGATCACATGCCCACCAAGAAGATGTGGCGTGTATCGGGCATTCTCATTGCGATCGGTGTCGTGTTGGCCATGATCGGCGGAGTTGCACACAGTACGTTCGTCTTCAGCATTGGTACGTTGGCTGCGTTCTTCGGACTAATGGGCATTGCCAACAATAAGATCTTTGAACCACTTACCAACTTGTTCCAGAACAATTGGTTGCCGAGGTTGGAGCACAAGTACGAAGGTTTTTTGCGCTATGCCTTGAGCAAGCATCATCCACGTACGTTCTTGTTCGGCACATTTGGCTTGCTGATCCTGGCCTTCGTTCTGTTGGGCTTGTTCCCACCGAAAACATTGTTCTTCCCGAGCAATCAACCACAGTTCATCAACGCCTTCATTGAAGCGCCGATCGGTACGGACATACTCAAGACCGACAGCATTACCCGTGTAGTGGAAGCTCAGGTAATGAAGGTGGTGAACGATCCGCAGTACAGCGAAGTGCGCGAACTAAAGGATGAGGATGGAAATGTGATCGGTAAGGATACCGTGAACTTCCTTGTGAATTCCGTGATCGCGCAAGTGGGCCAGGGCACCAGCGATCCTGGTACCGGGCAGGTGGAATTGGGAGCTACGCCGAACAAAGGGCGTGTGCAGATCAGCTTCGTGAAATTCGCCGACCGTAAAGGGATCAACACGAACGACGTATTGGAAGCGTTGCAGAAAGGTGTTACAGGATACCCCGGCGTTGTGGTCACCGTTGCGAAGAATGCTGATGGGCCGCCCGTTGGAAAACCGGTGAACATCGAGATCCGCGGCAAAGAGATCGATGCCTTGTTGGACGAAGCTGAGAAAGTAAAGGCATTCATCGATGCAAAGAACGTACCTGGGGTCGAAGCACTTCGGATCGACATCGATCGTGCGAAACCGGAGATGCCGATCGTGATCGATCGCGAGAAAGCGCGTCGCTTGAACGTAAGCACATACGCCGTTGCGGATGCCATTCGTACAGCGTTGTTCGGCAAGGAAGTCAGCACCTTCCGAATTGAAGGGGATGATGATGATTACGAGATCAATGTGCGCTTGAAGGATGAGTACCGGTACGATGCGCAACAGTTATTGGACATGCGCATTACGTTCCGTGACATGCTTACCGGACAGATCCGCCAAGTGCCGATCAGTGCGGTAGCACATGCGGAATATGGTAGCACGTTCAGCGCGATCAAACGCAAGGACCTCGACCGGGTGATCACCGTTAGCAGTAACGTGATCGCGGGTTACAACAACAATGAAGTGGTGCAGCAGATCAAGGATGAGATGGCCGCAGGGTACACCGTAAGCCCTGTGAACAGTTTGCGATTCACCGGTGAACAAGAAGACCAAGCGAAGGACATGAACTTCCTGTTGATGGCATTCGTTGTTGCGATCTTCGTGGTGTTCCTGATCATTGTAGCGCAGTTCAACAGCATCAGTTATCCGATGATCGTTATGAGCACGGTGATCTTCAGTACCATTGGTGTGTTCTTGGGCTTGGTGGTCTTCCGCATGGATTTCATCATCCTCATGACCATGCTCGGTATCATCTCGTTGATCGGTGTCGTAGTTAACAACGCGATCGTATTGATGGACTTTGCGCGGTTGTTGTTCGCACGTGCACAACGTAAATTGGGATTGGGAACAGAGGACGTTATCCCGAATGATGAGAGCATGGAAGCACTGATCATTGCCGGTCGCACACGTTTGCGTCCGGTGTTGCTTACGGCGATTACTGCGGTATTGGGTCTTTTGCCATTGGCCATAGGACTCAACTTCAACTTCATCAGTCTGTTCACCGAATTGGATCCACACATCCACATGGGTGGCGACAACGTGATCTTCTGGGGACCGCTCAGCTGGGCAGTTATCTACGGTCTCATCTTCGCAACCTTCCTAACGTTGATCATGGTCCCGGTGATGTTGTTGATCGTACAAAAGATCAAGCACCGCCGTGCATGGAAACGCGGTGAACTACCAATGGACATCAGCGGTTTCGAAAGCGCAGGTGGGAAGTCGTAAGTTCTTTTCACAAAAACAAATTGAAAACCCCGGTCCTTATTGATCGGGGTTTTTTGTTGCCGGATCGGCACTTCGAGCGGAGCGGTGCACAAAGCGAAGCGATAGACCGAAAGCAATTATGTGACGTAGATCGAACAACTGCTTTGTCAACAGCAAGAACGGGATACTTCACACTACACATTTCCGCTGAACGGCCTTGCACGTGTAAGTTCGTACCATGATCGCCCGGTACCTCCTTGTTGCAGCTTGTTGTTTCCTGCTTGTTCGTGGTGCTGCGCAAACAACGGCGACACTTGCAGGCAGCGTCATTGATGCTACGACCAACACGCCTTTGTCCGGGGCGTACGTGCAGGTATTCATTGCGGACTCCAGTGTGGGGTCCACTACGGATGCAAAGGGCACATTCCGCATGACCGATCTGCCGACAGGGATCCATCGCGTGCGTGCATCATTCATTGGGTACACACCTGTGGAAATTGGGGAGGTCTGGGTGCGTGCGGGCAAGGAAGAAAGTGTGGAACTATCCATGCAGCGCAGTGCGAATGAATTGGGCGAGGCGGAAGTTCGCGCTCTGGCACCACAACGCTTGGATGCGATCGGAACACATGTTCTCACGGTAGAAAAAAGTCTGCGTTACCCTGCCACCTTTTTCGACCCAGCACGATTGGCCATGAGCTTTGCGGGTGTTGCTTCCACGAATGATCAGGCCAACCATTTCAGTGTGCGTGGCAATGGACCAGCGGGCAATGCGTGGCTGTTGGAAGGAGCCGAGATCGTGAACCCGAACCACACCGGAAATGCGGGGACACAAAATGACCTGCCGACATTAAGCGGCGGCGGCACAACGATCTTGAGCGCACAGATGTTAGGTACATCCCGGCTCTTGCTGGGTGGGTTCTCGGCACCGTATGGGAATGCGTTGGGTGGTATCATGGACATGCATTTGCGCGCTGGTACGAAAGAGCGTCATGCCTTCACAGTGCAAGCCGGACTTATCGGCATCGACCTCAGTGCAGAAGGGCCGTTCGAGAAAGGCAAAGGCGCTACGTACTTGATCAATTACCGCTACTCGACACTTGGGTTGCTTGGGGCGATGGGCGTTGCGTTGGGCGATGAAAAGATCACCTTCCAGGACCTATCATTCAATGTTTCCATTCCATTCAAGGACAAGGCACAGCTCACCTTCTTCGGCATGGGCGGCAACAGTAGCAACGTGTTCGACGCCAAGGATTCCACGGAATGGGAATTCGACAAGGACAGCCAGAACATAGACTACACATCGCAGGTGGGTGCGGCCGGAACCACCTTCCGGTTAGCATTGGGTAAGAACGCCGTTTGGAAGACCACCGCGGTGATCTCGGAGAATGATCAGGAGCGAACGGAAACAGGACCTTTTTTTGCACGGCGTGGTTCTGTATACACCGTGCGCAATGCACTTAGTGAACAAAAATTATCGCTCGTCTCGTACGTGCGAGGCAGTATCGGATCACGAACGAATTACCAATTGGGCGGTAGTGCGATGCAACGCATTATGCGCAAGACGATCCTCATTGATGAAGTCATCGACGGATGGCTGATGCGACCCTATGGCGAAGTGGCGCATGATCTTACCGAACGCTTACGCGCTAGTGTTGGCTTGGCGTATTCGTACTACACACCGAATGGTTCAGAGGTGCTTGAACCGCGTGTCACCATGAGCTGGCGCACGCTCAAAGGCAGAACGTTGACCCTGAGTGCAGGTCAACGCGGACAACTGCCACGAACACAATTATTTCCTGCCACACAGTTCATCGGTCTCGATAATAGCTCCATTGGCATGACGCGTATGCAGGAGATCGTCTTGGCTTATGATCATCCGTTCAAGTCGCATCTCGTGATGCACGGTGAAGTGTTTGTGCAGCAATTGGTGGATGTGCCGATCACAAGTGGTTCCGGGTTTTTTGGAGTGATGGGAACAGGAAGTGGTAGTTTGATGAACGGCTGGGATAATTATTATTTCGAGCAATTATCGGATCGGGGCAAAGCGACGAATAATGGCGTGGAACTTAGTTTGGATCATAGCTTCCACAACAATTTCTTCTACCAAATAAATGGCACCGTATTGGATGCGACCTACACGGATGTGGAAGACCGAACGCTTAATAGCCGATGGAACACACGAGCCATTGGCAATGTGGTCATTGGTCGCGAGTTCGTTAAGGAGAAGGAGCGATTGAAACGCACATGGGGCATCAACATGCGTGCGAACCTAACGGGTGGTCAACGTTACACACCGATCACGGACCCTGCATCGCAACTCACGGATCCTTATAGCAGCCAGTACCCAACATTCTACAGATTGGATCTGCGCGTCTATCTGAAACGCGAGCGCAACGCACACACCGGCATGTGGTCGTTGGATCTGTTGAACGCGACCAATGCGCAGAACGTATCGTACCAATATTTCGATGTACGCAAACGGGAAGTGGTGACCAAATACCAATTGGGACTTATTCCGAACGTGAGTTACCGCATCGAATTCTGATCGTCACGAACACCACTTCGCACCATGAAAAAAGCCGTCTTCTTGTTCTTTGCTTTGTGTTTCGCAGCCTTCGCCTATTTGAACTTGAACGACCCCGACCCGATCATCTGGGTCGCCGCCTATACCATTACTTCAGCGCTCTTCGTGATCGCTGCTTTCGGCAAGTCGCAACGGAGCGTCATCGGCACAGTAGCCGCCATCCTTTTCATTTGGATGTGTACCATGACCCCGGGCATGATCGACTGGTTCCAGCTCGGCATGCCATCCATCACCGGCGAAATGAAAGCCACGGATATTCACGTGGAAGTAGTGCGCGAGTTCCTCGGATTACTGATCGCCGTTGTTTCCTTGACGGTCTTGTTCATGGTTACTCCAAAGCGATCATAAAAAGTGGAACGAACTACCATGCAGTCCAAAGTTCATTCACGTTAATGAACGTCCATTAACGGTTAGATCTTCTTCGGCCATGCAGGCGCGATAATTCTACATTCTACATTCTACATTTAATTATGCGTCGCTTCCTCCAACTCGCCGGACCACTCACTGCACTGCTGGTGTATTGGACCATGCACGAAAACGGCACTGCACCGGCGGCCATGGCGGGCATCGTTGCGTGGATGGCCGTGTGGTGGATCAGCGAAGCCGTGCCCTTGGCCGTAACATCGGTGTTGCCGATGGTGCTTTTCCCGTTGTTCGGCATCGACAGCATGGCGGGTACTACAGCGAATTACGGCAAAGAGATCATCTATCTTTTTCTGGGTGGATTCTTGCTCGCCTTGGCCATTGAACGCACCGGGCTGCATCGGCGCATCGCGTTGCACATCGTATTGCTTGTAGGGAGCACCGGCCCTCGGTTGGTCGCTGGCATCATGCTCGCCAGTGCATTGATCAGCATGTGGATGAACAGCACCAGTTGTGTGTTGTTGATGTTGCCGATCGCACTCAGTTTGTTGGATGGGGATGGCTCGCTTGAAGCGCGCAAGAAACTCACCGTACCGTTGTTGTTGGCTGTCTCTTATGGAGCAACTATCGGTGGCATGGCCACACCCGTTGGAACACCACCGAATTTGATATTCCTGGAGATCTCAAGGACCATGTGGCCGGAACGGCCACCGATCGGTTTCGGACAATGGATGTCCTTCGGAATACCTTTTGCGTTGATCTATATGGCGTTCGCATGGTTGTTGATAACGCGTATCGTATTTCGCGTTCCCACGCACCGCATCATTGAAGTTGCTCAAGTAAAAGAAGGCTTGGGCTCCATGGGAAGAATGACCAATGCCGAGGCAAAAGCAGGCATTCTTTTCGCGCTGGTCGCACTGCTTTGGGTAACGGGCGATGGGATCTCTTTTTCAGATACGTTCCACATACCCGGTTGGCGCGAAAAGTTGCAACTCACCGCAGTGACCGATGGGGCGATCGCGATCGCTGCTGCGATCATCTTGTTCTTGGTACATGCACCCATTCCTACTTCGGAAAAGACCAGAATACGCGGGCCACTGATGACGTGGGACATTGCCGAACAGAAACTACCATGGGGCATACTCCTCTTGTTCGGTGGGGGTTTCGCGATCGCATCCGGCTTGGAGAGAACGGGTCTGGCCCACATCATGGTAGCAGCACTGAACGACTACAACTCCTTGCATCCAACTGCGCTCATTGCAACCGTGAGTACGTTGGTGTGCGTGCTGAGTGAGTTGGGCAGCAACACGGCAACGGCAAGTCTTACGTTACCGATCCTCGCGGAAAGCGCAACCGTTTGGGGCATGGATCCACATTGGTTATTGATCCCCGCAACACTCGCGGCAACTTTAGGTTTTGCTTTGCCCGTGGCCTCGCCCATGCAGGCCATCATCTTCGCCAGCGGTCGCATTCCGGTGCGCGAAATGGTAAAGGCCGGTGTGTGGATGGATCTGATCGGGATCGTGTTATTGACGATCTTCTTCGGAGTGTTGGGGTAGCGAAGCAACGCTCCGGAACGCGGCTGTAGAAGTGAACGTGCTCGACTTCGTGCTAATGGTGAACTGTTGGCACAAGCACAACCTTCCCAACATGCTTCCCTTCGCCGAACCGGCGGATCTGTTGCGCGGCCTCTTCTAAAGGATACGGACCATCGATCACGGGTTTCAGTTTCCCGGCGGAATAGAGCGCATGGATATGTTCCAGGCCTTCGTTCGATCGCAATGCGAGCATGTGCAATTGACGTTTGCCGAACAGCCTGGCAACGAGCAACTGCAGCATCCGCGGTAGGTCACCACCGATCGCTACGTACTGTCCACCGGGTGCTAGTGCGCGGACTAGATCGGCAGGGGAGCGCGTGATCCTGCAATCAAGGATAAGGTCGTACCGTTCACCTGTTCGGGTGAAATCCGTTCGTGCATAATCCATTGCGTGGTGGTACCCTTGTTCCAGCAGGACGCTTGTTTTTGCAGCGGAATCCACACCGGTAATAGTTGCTCCATAACTCAAGGCGATCTGCACCGCGAATAGGCCAACACCACCACCAGCACCGTTGATCAAAACACGTTGGCCGGGCTGTATCTTACCGATATCCACCAGCGCTTGGTAGGCCAGCAGCGAAGCGTGTGATGTAGCAGCGGCATCCACAAAGGACATATCCGCTGGCTTGTGTACTAGCGCGCTTTCATGGATGGCCACTTGTTCCGCGAAGCTTCCGAAGCCTTTCGCGGAGATATCGCCATAGACCGCATCGCCTACAGTGAACCGGGTGGCATTTGGACCGCATTTTACCACCGTTCCGGAGAGCTCCATGCCTGGTATCGGGTGCTTGGGTCTGAACAACCCGAACAGCAACCGGTAGATCCTCGGAGTGCCGCGCACCCAGCTCCAGTCATAGTCATTCACCGCCGTGGCATGCACGCGTACTAGAACCTCATGTTCCTTTGCGATAGGCTCAGGCACCTCTTCGTAGAGCAGGTCTTCCGGTGGTCCGTAACGGGTGCAGACAATGGCTTTCATGGCGTTCGATGCGTGAAGATATCGGCCAAGGATGGATGTGTAAGCCCGTATTTTGGTAGATGGACGCTCACGCGGATGAGAGGTAGGGCAAGGGTCGGATCACCTATGAAGGCACCTCGCTTCCACCACTTTTGGGATCACCGTTAGATGGTATCACGCCAACCATCAAGTTCATCTATCTTCGATCCTGTACCGCCATAATACCTGAGCTTGGGGTAACACGCTACACTGCTGAACTTTTGCTAGAGATGGTTATCCAGTGCTGCCCATATGAACATCAGCATGAGCTGGTTCGGGGCATGGGAGATGTAGATGGATACAGACACCGTATGTATATACGGACGTTACTTTCAGCAAGCAGACCTCCAAGAACAAACCCATGAGAAAACTCATCGCCGCCATCAACATGACGCTTGACGGATACTGCGACCATACCGCAGTGGATCCGGATGCCGAAATACACGACCACTATGCGGAACTGATACGCAGTGCGGACACGCTGCTCTATGGCAGAATAACCTATGCCCTTATGGACTACTGGCGTGTACTGGCAGAAGATCCCTCGGGAGATAAGTCCATGGATGACTTTGCATTGGTGATGGACCGTGTTCCCAAACTAGTTTTTAGTCGCACGTTGGAACAGGTGGATTGGCACAGTGCGGAACTGGCAAAGCAACCCCTGGAGGAAGTGGTGCGAGTGCTGAAACAGCAAGCCGGTAAGAACATCTTGGTAGGTAGTCGCAGTTTGATCATCCAGTGCATGCAGCTTAACCTGATCGATGAATTCCAGCTGTGCATCCACCCGGTCATTGCTGGAAAAGGGTTGCCCTTATTCGAGGACATGAACACGAGGACCAAACTTGAACTTGCAACCACAAGAACCTTCGGTAGTGGGGCGGTGTTGCTCAACTATGCACCCAGATCGGAACGAACACCGCACGCCTAGAATGCGTTCGTTCTAAGAGCAGGTCCGGTCGCTTCGGTGACGCCGATCAAGCAGCGATGTTCGACACCACCTCGCTCATGGGACTGATGCCACCAGTTGTGACCGCTTGCACCCGGAAGCAATACTCCGTGCCTGTTTGCAGGTTGGTCATAACGTGGCTGTTGCGGGTGGTGTGTATGCGTTGCCACGCATCGCTGCCTTTTTCTGCCATTTCCAGGTAAGACAGTTTGGAGCAACTAACGCGTGTCCATTTCACCTTCAAGATCCCGCGTTCAACTGTACGCTGCACCTTCAGGTCTTTCGGGGACTCCGGCGTCTGCAACTTCGTCCGTGGTTTCACCACATCAAAACCTGCGCTGAGGATCAGTGCCTTGTCGCCTTTGCTGATACCCTGCACGAAGCCGGATATCTCCTTCAGTGCATCACGAAGCGCCTCGAACGCCAAGTGTTTTGCTTCCCGACTGAGCTTACCTCCATTGAACAGCATCGCATTGCTCGTCGTCTCCAACGCATCACACAGAACATTCAGTGCAGGCAACTGCGTCTGCAACATTGGGTATCCCGGATTGCCTAAAAGCATCGCCGCTACCGTGCGGCCTTTTTCCAGAACCGCAGCTGCATCCTTGGCATTGGTCCCCGTTTTAACAGTGTACTTGGCCATCGTCTTCGAGTTTGTTGTGCCGGTGAATTCCGAGCACGAGCGTTTATACTCGTCCTGTAGGGAGAATGTTCTACGCGGAACCTCCCAAGTGTTGCGAACATCGGATCACCTCCAATTCGTAATGGGTTGAACGTGAGTAGCTAAGAACAAAGTAAAGCGCGTTCTGAACATGATCATAATTTATTCGATGATGATCATGGGTAGCACGGGTGTGATCATCACTTTCAGGGTCAGCGCGCAGTTCGATCAGAACGTGTTCATGAGTTGATGAGGTGCAACATAGGTAGGCGAAACCATGATCATGAGTTGCCGGAACAAGAGCAAGGTGCGTGAACGTTGGATCTAAAGTTGGTGGAGTAAGTGCAGGGTGGCAGCGAACATGATCATGAGATCCTGGGAATGGATCGATGGTGAGAAGAACATGATCATGAGATCCGGGAATTAGGTAAAGGTTAGTGAGAATGGGATAAGAGTTACTCGAGTCCAGGTTGAGGTCGGCAAATAAATGATCATGAGTTGCGGGAGTTAAGTTCAGGTATTGGAGAACATGATCATGAGTTTGTAGAGATGGGTTCAGGTCAGCGGAAACATGATCATGAGTTGGTGGAGTTGGTACTAACTCGGAGAAAACATGATCATGAGTTGGTGGAGTTGGTACCGTCCCGGAGAGAGCATGATCATGAGTTAGTGGAGTTGGTACTAACCCGGAGAAAATATGATCATGAGTTGATGGAGTTGGTATCGTCCCGGAGAAAACATGATCATGAATTGGTGGAGTTGGTATCGTCCCTGAGTAACTATGATCATGAGTTGGTAGAGTTGGTTCCTATCCGGTGGAAATAAGATCATGAATTTGTGGAGTTGATGCTTGTCCGAAGAAAACATGATCATGAGTTGGTGGAGCTGGGTCTTGCCGTCACCAAGGAAGAACTACATCCGGTAGAACAATGCCTCAGCATGGTGGACTAATAGCTTGGTTGGGGGAAACAAGAGCTGCTTCGGGCGGAAGAAGAACTCCCTTACTGGGAACACGGTCTTAACTGCGGCCATGAAGAACTACAGGTGGTAGATCCTTATTAGGGGGAGGTTAGAGGGGTATAGGGGGTATGTTGTTCCCTTGATTCTTTGGCTCTTTGTTGGCTAAGCCGATCGACGATATAATCGGCATTCTTAGTGAGGCGAAGCCTGCAGCACATGTTGAAAATTCTTTCTGGACCAAAGTGCAAAAGACAAGCTAACTGTCCGCATATTTGTCCGTGTCCGCATATCTGTCCGAAAAACAATGGCAACCATTAATTTCTACCTCGACAAACCCGGTAAGAAGGGTGCAGCACCCGTACATCTACGCATCAATTGCAACAGCGAACAAGTGAAAGTGGCTACCGGAGAGAAGGTGGAACCAGAGCATTTCGACAAGCAAACCCAACGGCTTGTTAGCAAAGCCCCGAACGCCGTGAAGGTCAATCACTATTTAGACTTCTTACAAGTCCGAGCGAATGAACTCTTCAATTCCGGGTACAAGCGAACCTACACGAACAAGCAGATCAAGGAACGGTTGCAGGAGGTGATCGACAGTTACCGTTCGGATAGCCAAATTCGGATCGTAAAGGAGCAAGTGCCGTTGTATGGCAAGGCCTTCACATTCGTAGACTTATTTGCAGGGGCGGGTGGTTTTAGTGAAGGATTTCTGCAGGCTGAGTTGAACAATAAGTTCTTCGATTTCCTGCTTGGGAATGACATTAATGAGAATTGTGAATTGACCCATTTGGTGCGTTATAACCACCAACTCGGCTTGGATGCGGAATTCCTCTGTCAGGACATTACCGAACCGAACTTCTTGGACAACCTATTAGCAAGAGTGAAAGGTAGAACGATCGATGTAGTATGCGGTGGGCCGCCGTGTCAGAGTTTTAGCTTGGCTGGCAAACGGAAAAAATTTGACAAGAAGGATGATCTCTTCTGGCACTATTTGCAAGTGATCAAGTTACTTCAGCCGAAGTACTTCGTCATGGAAAATGTGAAAGGCATCCTCACCAAAGAAGGAGGAAAGGTCAAGGAACAGATCCTCGATGAGATCAGATCGATCGTGGACATAAAGGAGATACCAGCGCTGATCGAATTCCTAAAGGAGTTGAAACATGAGCAACCACAAAACTTATTCATTCTGGATAGGCTCATCGACCGGATCCGCTTTGAGCAATTGACGGATGCCGAACTCGCCAAGGCTAAAGAGGAGTATATCGGAAGCGTCGATGGTTCCTTCAAAACACTTTCGCCTAAGATCCTAGACTACAAGGCGAGCAAGACGGACGAACGCGTGCTTACGATCAGGCATGGTTTGAATCTTTTGGCACGGAGCAAGCAATTGGAGATGCTTCAGCGCAGCATTATTAAGGAGAAGGATCATAACAATGTGGACAGTGACTTCTTTGTGGATGCTTTCACCACCTTCCTTTCCGAATTGGAGCCGGAAGAGATAATCCGGAAGGTAGAGCGTGCATTCGATCAACTGAGTGTATCCAAGCAATACCAGCACGAGCGCAGCACTATCCTGCAGTCACTCAACATTTACGTCCAATCATTCGATGCATGCTTGACCAACGTCAAGAGCTTCTGCGATAAAAAACAATGCATCCAACTGGATAAGCTGGTAGAGAGTATTCGACTATATCGCATCAAGGCACCATACGTAGCCAATGCGTCCAACTATGGGGTTCCACAGAATCGCGAACGAGTCCTCTTCATTGGCTGTCGCCGTGATCAGAATTTGATCACCGAGATCCCGGCAACGGTCAGTGAAAAAGAGAAGGTCACCGTATTCGAAGCACTTCACGACTTGGACTTCATCCGCAATGATGAGGAGAAGTATAACTATGAGACTGTGGACATCAAAGCACAATTCAATGGTAGTTCCAAAGTGTTACAAGCCTTGCTCCGAGATCGCGCTATTGATGGCAAGAACGGAAAAGCCGGCGTGAAGACGTATGCTCAATGGAGCCGCGACGGCAGGCTTGGGGAGCGATTCACCGTGCAACCACCCTTCTATGTAAAAAACCATGAGGCACTAGCGCAGGGCTTAAAAGATCATGGCCGCTTGCACAACCACAAGACCAGCAATCAGAACGCCAAGGTCATCAAACGCCTGGACTTGATCCGTAAGGCTGGCGACTACAAGGATTCAAAAGCGGTGCTTGCTGAACATGGTCTTACATCGGAGAAGCGGAATTACAACGTGTTGAAGACCGATGGTCAAAGCCCGACGGTAATGACCATTTCAGATGACTACATCCATTACAATGCACCACGGGCATTGACCGTGCGAGAAATGGCACGTTTGCAAAGTTTCGACGACTCCTTCGTATTTCAGGGCAAAAGGAACACAGGTGGTGATAAACGGAAGACTGAAGTTCCGCAATATACTTTGGTTGGTAATGCTGTTCCTCCTTTACTTGCACGGGCAGTAGCAATGGAGCTTCTGAAGAACCTGAAGTAGACATATGCGGCAACTGACCGATCAAGAACAACTCAAACTCAAGGCACTTACCGCTTATTCCGTTCCACTCACCCTGATCGAACCAACGCGCACCGGGTTGGAGAAGTCCATTATGGACGCAACAGGGCCTGTGCGCCAGTTCCTGCTTGACACAAACCTGCACAACTTTCAGGACCAAGGACAGGGACAAGAACACAAGGTCCAGATCGATTCACAGTTTATTCTCGAAGGCAGCAACGAGCAATCGAACGCTTCGTTGTATCGACCTACAACTAAGGATGGAGATCCGCGGATCTGGTTCAGTGGCCTGAAGAAACATGCTGCGCCGAATGATGTTCTGGCTTTGATCGCTTATGAAGGGGTCATCTACGTTGTGAACTTGACCCAGCTTCCGGTCGAAGAGCTTCTGGCTGCGGCATCTCTGAACCCGCTAAAGGAATTAGCAGCAGCCATTCAAACCGAGGATGGTGCGATCGCGGCAGAGCTCCTTTTACGTTTGAAAAAGATCGGCGCACTTGGACCCGTCCGCGCAGAGCTGGCTGCGGACACCGCAGTTGGCCGCACATTGGAAACGCTATTGGGCATAACCATCAACTCTTCACGGCAACCGGATTACAAGGGTATTGAGCTTAAAGCCTTTCGCCGTTCTAAAGGCAATCGGAAGAACCTTTTCGCCCAAGTGCCGGATTGGTCGCTGAGTAAGCTCAAGGGCTCCGGCGAAATACTGGACCAGTTCGGTTATGAGCGCGGGGTGGATTTCAAACTGTACTGTACGGTGTCCTGCCTTGGGCCCAATTCACAAGGTCTAATGCTGCGCATCGATAACGATGACCGCTTGCTTCATGAAAATTCGAACAAACCATTGATCGGCGACTTCGCGGTTTGGACTTTGACCAAGTTGCACGAACGCCTACTCGAGAAACACAACGAGACATTCTGGATAGCAGCCGAGAGTTTAAGAGAGGACGGTGTGGAATATCTCCACTACACAAAGGTTGAGCACACCCGGAAGCCGATCGTTTCGCAATTCGACCTGTTGCTCGAACAAGGCATCATCACTTTGGACCACTTGATCAAACGAAAGCCCTCCAGAAAGACCGTTGAAAAGGGGCCATTGTTCAAGATCAAGCCGAACAGTGTTGGACTGCTCTTCCCGCCGAGTAGGTCCTATTCACTATATTAAACCCTCACGGGGTCTTCACTTCGAGACCCTGCGATTCGCATGTACAGCGGAGCACCTAAAAGGAGACCCGTTGGTTTAGCTACAGATACAGGGTCGTCTTCGGCAGAGCGCGTAGAGGCCCTACTGTTTTACGACGAAGCGTAGCACTTCTACAAGATCATCTTGAATGATCCGTACTGTGTAGACACCATTGGAAGCATTCCCAAGTTCTACACTATGCCGAATACCACGCAGCACTTGTTCAGAGGTGATCTGCCGTCCCGACGCATCGAACACAACTACTTGGGCAGTGTTCTTCAGTTCCAGGAAGAATTGGCCGGTGTTGGGGTTAGGGTATAGACCGATCTCGATGGAAGCAGTAAGGTTTGCAACTTGCGTGGTAATGTCAAAGCAAGTCGTATCACTTTCACCACAGCCATTGATGGCACGTACACAAAGCAGACTGCCATCGTTGATGTTACCCACTTGTGTCGTGATCATTGTGGTGTTGGATACTCCGGTCCAGCCGGTCGGCAGGGTCCATTCATATACACCAGCATTTAGCACTGGCACGATGGTGTAGTTCTGCTCCGAATTGAAGGGCGGATCGAATAAGCCCAAGATGGCATCCGGTTTTTCGGGTGCGCTGGACACTGTATCGACATTGATGGATCGCGAGACCACCGAGCTCCATTGCGCATGGTTGTCCATCAGCTGGAAGTACACGTTCGTACTATCTGTGGCACTCCATTCGCAGAAGAGGATGTCGTCCACAAGATCAAGGTATTGCGCACCGGGGTTGATCGGTACCTCGGTCATGTCGGAGGGGGCGATGGCGTCAGGTTCGCTCCAGTATCGGAGGGCTACGATCTCGTGCGGAGCATCGTGGTTACGCTGGAGATCACGGCGTAGCACGCTGCTCCATTTCCCTAGTGTGTCCCGTAGACGGTAATGCACGAAGTGAGGCCCTACCGGCAAAGCGCTCAGATCGATGGTCTCATTGAACAGTTGGATCGTCGATGCGGGTGTGGATAACGCTACAAGAGTGCGAGAAGCATCGGCATCATTCTGATCGAACCAATACTCATAATGCGTGATGACGTTCTGTGCATGTGCCCAGCCACTGGCCCCTAGCAAGCATGTGACTATAATGGTTCTCATGGCAGCTCAGTTCTCTTGTGCGCTAGCCTTGATATTCACCCCTTGCAGCACGCCGTTCGTGGTACTGTTTGTTGGGGAGGTCAGCAGGCTCCAATGCGGGTTGAAGGTCAGTGAGCCATTCTTCCAAGGGGCATCGCCGCCATACACGCCTAGGGGTGTTCCATCTGTGCCGAGGTAAGGAAGGGCGAGTGTATAGTCTCCAGTATATTGATAGGTGGTGTAACCAACGGGCGATTGCACACCTGGAAACGCTTCAACAAGCGAAGGAGCAGTTTCCGTGCCTGTATGTGTTATGCTAGGATCAAAGGTCACACTCTGCCCGAACAAAGCATCATTCCCTACGAAGAGATTATTGGAGAAGATCGCGTTCTCCGTTACATGAAGTGTTATTGAGTTCGTCAAGAACACATTGTTCATGTAGTTGACCAATACATTGGGATTGAATCCGTTTCCGTTCAGCCCATCAAAATCCAGAACGATGTTGTTCAATACGGACAAATTTGACCCCAAGTATGCGCCCACGATGTCATGAATGATCGAGCTTCGCACAACTACGCCTTCACTACCGGATACATTGAGAGCTTCGTTGAGGATACATTCTTGAAAAGTGATGTTACTGGCCAACGAGCTTGTCGCATTGGGATAGCTCAATGCCGCCGCACGGATATCGCAACGGACGAAGCGCACGTTGTCCACATCAGAATCCGGAAGCGTACTGCCAAAATAGATCGGGCTGTTGCCTCCTTGTTCAAATGACACACCGTGCATCTCACTGCCATCTGCATCGGCATGGAGGAAAATGCTCGCATTACTTCCAACGAACGCTGTTCTTCCGCCATACACAATAGCACTATCGGCTCTGATGCCTGAGCCGATCACTATGACCGGCGACGTCACATCCAAATTAGAAGTAAGCAAGAATTGACCTCCCGGTAGTAGCACTGTGTCCACTCCAAGGCCGTTATCGGTGGCATCGTCAAATAAAGTCTGGAGGTCTGGTACTCCATTGTAATAGAACTCAGTGCCATCGATACCTATGCGGGTTATCACACCTTGCGCGACCACCGTTGGTCCTAATGCAGAACATAGCAATAGCACATACAAAATTCTCATGATCCGATCTGTTAGGTAAAGTGGGATAGGGGTTGCGTTTTAATGCCTTATCATTCAGTTTGCAGAATGGTAAGGCTCTGCATCAAACATAAGCCTTATGCGCTTCATTTTGCGCTCCATATTCTTTTATAGTTGAACTTTAGCAGCGTCTTCCGTCTTCGGTGACCACACAACCCATTTGGTAGGGAGCCATTGCCATTTTTCGTTTGTTCCTCGGTAAGTAGGTGCAGCTTGCGCAATCCGCATCTTTGGCTTTCAATGGCGCTTGCGGGGTAGGACCCCTTGCCCGGTACACGGGCTGGTCCCCTTCTGGAACGGCATTTCAACCAACGCAGGCTCTAGTATTGCATCGTCACTAAGGAACTATTTTCTTAGATGTCGATAGATCACTGAAGAGAACTGAGCCAAGCCAGGGGTGAACCAACTCCGCAGCTAGGGTTAAAGCCCTAAGAGACTTATGGGT
>Ga0209170_1000437_pt1 | contig 18758 bp, 18 predicted proteins | sample KloWWTKNB14_bulk_FD_187178 | JGI IMG/M metagenome (GOLD analysis project Ga0209170, IMG submission 187178) | Active sludge microbial communities from Klosterneuburg, Austria, studying microevolution and ecology of nitrifiers - Klosterneuburg... | ecosystem: Engineered > WWTP > Aerobic digester >...
CGACCCCTTCATGGACGAGACCACCATGGTGATCTCCTGCGATGTGGTCGAGCCGGCCGACGGCAAGGGCTATGACCGCGATCCGCGCTCCATCGCCAAGCGCGCCGAGGCCTATCTCAAGTCCACCGGCCTGGGCGATGTTGCCTACTTCGGACCCGAGCCCGAGTTTTTCATTTTCGATTCTGTCGAGTGGTCGGTCGACATGTCCGGCTCCTACTCGAAAGTCTTCTCCGAGGAAGCCGCCTGGGCCTCCGCCGACAAGTTCGACGGCGGCAACACCGGCCACCGGCCCACCGTCAAGGGCGGCTACTTCCCGGTGCCGCCGGTCGACAGCCTGAACGACATCCGCGCCGCCATGTGCCTGGCCCTGGAAGCCTGTGGCGTCGAGGTGGAAGTGCACCACCATGAAGTCGCCACCGCCGGCCAGTGCGAGATCGGCACCCTGTTCAACACCCTGGTGCGCCGCGCCGACCAGACGCAAGTGCTGAAGTACATCGTGCATAACGTCGCCCACAGCTACGGCAAGACCGCCACCTTCATGCCGAAGCCGATCGTCGGCGACAACGGTTCCGGCATGCACGTTCACCAGTCGATCTGGAAGGGCGGCAAGAACCTGTTCGCCGGCAACGGCTACGCCGGCCTGTCCGAGTTCGCCCTGTACTACATCGGCGGCATCATCAAGCATGCCCGCGCCCTGAACGCCATCACCAACCCTGGCACCAACTCCTACAAGCGCCTTGTGCCCGGCTTCGAGGCCCCGGTGAAGCTGGCCTACTCGGCCCGCAACCGTTCCGCCTCGATTCGCATTCCCTACGTGCAGAGCGACAAGGCGCGCCGCATCGAGGTGCGCTTCCCTGACCCGACCGCCAACCCCTATCTGGCCTTCACCGCCCTGATGATGGCTGGCCTGGACGGCGTGCAGAACAAGATCCATCCGGGCGACCCGGCCGACAAGAACCTGTACGACCTGCCGCCGGAAGAGGATGCCAAGATCCCGACCGTCTGCTCCTCGCTCGACCAGGCCCTCGATTACCTCGACAAGGATCGCGAGTTCCTCACCCGCGGCGGCGTCTTCTCCAACGAGATGATCGACGCCTACATCGAACTGAAGATGGAGGAGGTCACGCGCTTCCGCATGACCACCCACCCGGTCGAGTACGAGATGTATTACTCGCTCTGATTCGTTGGAGCACCCCGAAAAGGACGGCCGCGGCCGTCCTTTTTTTGTGCACTTTTCGGCACCGAAAGCGTTTGTAAAGAACCGGGTCTTCGCATACACTTGATGCAGGTTCTCGTTTTGCGGCGGAACACTATGAATATTTGGCATAAAATTATCCTGATCTGGCTTGGCCTGCTGGTTGTTTCACTGGCGAGGGCAGACGTCTATAAGTGCGTCGACGACGACGGCCACGTTACTTACACCAACACCAAGCCTTCCGCCAAATCCAAATGCTCTGCTTTGAGCCGCGAGCAGCGCGTGTCGACCGTACCCGGCCGGGCAGCAAACAAGCCTTCGCCGAGCGGCTTTCCCAAGGTCGATGGCGATACGCAAAAGGCGCGCGACAATGACCGTCGCAAGATTCTCGAGCAGGAACTGGCCACCGAGCAGAAAAGCCTTGATCAGTCGAAGAAGGAACTCGCCGAGCAGGAGGCGATTCGCACGGGTGACGAGCGCAACTACCAGCGGGTGCTGGAGCGCCTGCAGCCTTACAAGGACAAGGTGGCGCTTCACGAGCGCAATATCGAGGCCCTGAATAAGGAAATCGGCAATCTCAGGTAGGGGCGAGCCCGCCCCGGCTCGGTGGAGCGGTTTTTGCTAACCTAAGGGCATGGCCGCACCGGAAAAACTCCCCGTTACCAACTTCGCCGGGCTGGACCTGCTCTCCTCGGCGGTCATCCTGCTCGATGCCGATCTGGTCATCCAGTATCTCAACCCCGCTGCCGAGAATCTGTTTGCAATCAGCGCCCGGCAGTTGCTGCGCCGGCCCCTGGCCCAGCTGCTTGGGGAACCGCCAGGGTTGACCGCCGCGCTCGGCAACGCGCTGGCCAACAACTGGAGCTATACGGGGCAGAACCTGACGACGCACCATCATGGTGCGAAGCCGCTGCATCTGGATTGCACGGTGACGCCGGTCGAGGCCGGCAACATTCGCCTGCTGCTGGAGTTTCGGCATATCGATACCCAGTTGAAGACAGCGCGGGAAGAGCGCCTGGCCGAGCAGCAGCAGGCCAACCGCGAGCTGATACGCAACCTCGCACATGAAATCAAGAATCCGCTCGGAGGCATTCGCGGCTCGGCGCAACTGCTTGAGCGGGAGCTCCCCAATCCGCAGCTGCACGAATACACCCAGGTCATCATCAAGGAGGCCGACCGCCTGCAGGAACTGATGAACCGGCTGCTCAGTTCGCACCGGCTGATGCAGCCGCAGCCGGTGAACATCCACGAAATCCTCGAACGGGTGCGTTCCCTCATCCTGGCCGAGTTCCCTGATTTGGACGTGAAGCGCGACTACGACACCAGCCTGCCGGATGCGACGGGCGACAGGGAGCAACTGCTTCAGGCCATCCTGAATATCGTGCGCAACGCCGCGCAGGCGCTGGAAGGGCGCGGTGAAATCGTCTTAAGGACCCGCGCCCTGCGACAGGTCACGCTGGCCAAGCGACGCTACCGCCTGGCGCTGGAACTGCAGGTGATTGACAACGGCCCCGGCATTCCGGAGGCGATCCGCGAGCAGATGTTCTATCCGCTGGTTTCCGGCCGCGAGGGCGGCAGCGGGCTCGGCCTGACGCTGGCGCAGAATTTCATCCTGCAGCACCATGGCAGCATCGAAGTCGACAGCCGGCCGGGCCGGACCTGCTTCACGGTGCTGCTGCCGCTGCATACCAACCACCAGGAAAACCAATGAACCCAGTCTGGATCATCGACGACGACCGTTCCATCCGCTGGGTATTTGAAAAGGCTTTGACGCGCGAGGAAATCGCCTTCAAGAGCTTCGGCTCGGCGGCCGAGGCGCTGGCTTCCCTCGATGCCGGCGCCCCGCCGCCGCAGGTGCTGGTCACCGACATCCGCATGCCCGGCGAATCCGGCCTGTCGCTGCTGCAGAAGTTCAAGGCGCGCTTTCCGGCCCTGCCGGTGATCATCATGACCGCTTATTCCGACCTCGACAGCGCGGTGTCGGCCTTCCAGGGCGGCGCCTTCGAATACCTGCCCAAGCCCTTCGACATCGACCAGGCCCTCGACCTGGTACGCCGCGCCATCGACGAATCGACGCGGCAGGAGGCCGTGCCCGAGTCGGCCGCCATGGCGCCGGAAATCCTCGGCAAGGCGGCGTCGATGCAGGAGGTGTTCCGCGCCATCGGCCGCCTGTCGCAGTCGCACGCCACGGTGCTCATCAACGGCGAGTCCGGCACCGGCAAGGAACTCGTCGCCCGCGCGCTGCATCGCCACAGCCCGCGCGCCGACAAGCCGTTTGTCGCCCTCAACACCGCGGCGATTCCGCGCGACCTGCTCGAGTCCGAGCTCTTCGGCCACGAGCGCGGCGCCTTCACCGGCGCCACCGCCATGCGCCGCGGCCGCTTCGAGCAGGCCGAGGGCGGCACGCTGTTCCTCGACGAGATCGGCGACATGCCGGCGGAGCTGCAGACGCGCCTGCTGCGCGTGCTCTCCGACGGCAACTTCTACCGCGTTGGCGGCCACCAGCCGATCAGGGCCAATGTGCGCGTCATCGCCGCCACCCACCAGGATCTCGATGAGCGGGTGAAGCAGGGGCTGTTCCGCGAGGATCTGTTCCACCGCCTGAATGTCATCCGCCTGCGCCTGCCGCCGCTGCGCGAGCGGCGCGAGGACATTCCGCTGCTGACGAAGCACTTCCTCTCCAAGAGTGCCCAGGAACTCGGTGTGGAGGCGAAGCGGGTGTCGGAAGGCGCGCTGAAGTTTCTTTCCGCGCTCATCTTTCCCGGCAACGTGCGCCAGCTGGAGAATCTCTGCCACTGGCTGACGGTCATGGCACCCGGCCAGACGATCGAGATCGCCGACCTGCCGCCGGAACTGCGCGCTCAGGCACCGCGCGAAACGGAGGCCGACTGGAAGGTGGCGCTGGGCGCCGAGGCCGATCGCATGCTGGCCGGACGCCCCGGAGCGGTGTGGGACAGCCTGGCGCGCGAGTTCGAGCGCACCCTCATCCGCCATGCCCTGCTGGCCACCGCCGGGCGGCGCATCGAGGCGGCGCAGCTGCTCGGCATCGGCCGCAACACGATCACGCGCAAGATTCAGGAACTGGGGATGGGCAGCAGCGATGCTGCCGAGCAGCCGGAATAGGGCCCGCCAAGTCAGCCGCCGGTAGGGGGTGCTAGGGACGCTGCTTTTTCTTGGACGGCTTGCGTTTCTTTTTCTTGCTTTTTTTCCCGGCGGATTTCTTTTGCTCTTGCGCTTTTGCTGCCGTGACTTTGGGCGGCGGTGCCTGCGGCTCCCGCGTTTCGTTGGCTTCGGCTCCGGCAGCGGCAAGCTGGGGGATGGCCTCCGGACTTGTTTTTGGCGCTTCGGCCGGCGCCCCTGGCGTTTCATGCGCTTCATCGGGCCAAGGTTCGGGTGTCACGCCCTGGGCGACCGACAGCGGGGCTTCGTCCGGCCATGGATCTGGTGCGACGGCCAATGCGACCGGTGCCGACGCTTCGTCCGGCCATGGATCGGGCTGGCCGGCAGCGGCAAATTCCGGCGCCGCCATTGCCGCCACTCTGGCGCGCGAGGCGACGAAGCGCGGCAACCAGCCGATCCTGGCAGCGCCTTCCTCGAGCCCGGGATGGGGCTTGGCCAGTTCGCGCAGGTCATAGCCTGCTGCCAGCATGAGCTTGCCGGCGAACACGTCCGCTTCCTCCTGCTGCGAAATCTCGACCAGTTGCTCCGTGCCCATCGATCCGATCAATGAGATGCCGAGCTTGAACAGCGTGCCCATCGGAAACAGCAGGTCGGCGAGGATCGTGGTCGCCAGGTAGGCGCCCGTGAGCGGCGAGCCGGCCAGTAGGGAAACGGCAAGGCCGGCGGAAGTGCTTTCGCGGTGGTGGGCGGCTGCCAGCCGGCCGAATTCGCGCGCCAGGGCGAAGGCAAGGTCGGAATCCGGCAGTTCGAGTTGCGCCAGGCTGCTGCTGACGGCAATCTTCCCTCCCGCGCTGGAGATCACCGAGGGGGAATCCTTGGCGACGACGAAAACTTCCACCAGGGGCACGCGCTTCGCCAGCTCCGGACTGAGATCAACGGCCAGCTTGCCGAGCCGCTCGGCCATCGGAGCCATGCGCTGCGTCAGCTTCTCCGCTTGTTCCAGCGCAGCGCAGGGGCTTTCGTTCTCGCTGCAATACTCTCCTTTGGACGTCAGCAGGGTATGCACTTCGAAGCGTATGTCCGGTACGCGCGTTTCCAGCGGCTCGGGCAGGATGTTGAACTGCGTGCGGCCGGAGGTCGGCGACGTGGAGCAGGCGCCGCACAGCGCAGCGCAGGCCAGCAGGAACATCGGCCGGCGCAGAAGACCGGCCTGAGAGGAACGAGCGTGCTTCATCAAATTTCGAGTCTAGCGCATGCACCTGCCGGCGTCACCACGCAAAACCTTGAATTCCAGCATAATGCAGCGAAAAAACGCGAGTTTGCCCACAATGAATTCCAATCCAGCCGATCCTTTGGACGGTCGCATCGTCGCCATGGCGCTGGGCGATATGGCGACGCGCTTCTCGCTTGAGGTGATCGAGCATTGCGCTTCGACCAGCAGCGTGTTGCTCGACCGCGCCATGCCGGATCAGGCCTCGGGCAGCGTCGTCGTCTGCGAGCGGCAGACCGCGGGACGCGGCCGGCGCGGTCGCAGCTGGCTGTCGGCGCCTGGCGACAGCCTGACCTTTTCAATGCTGTGGCGCTTTCCACCCGGCATGCTGCCGCCCGCCGGCCTCAGCCTGGCAGTGGGCGTGGCTGCGGCGCGCGCGCTGGAAGGCATGGGGGCGGCCGGCGTGCGCCTGAAATGGCCAAACGACATCCTGGCCGATGGCGCCAAGCTGGGCGGCATCCTGGTCGAGACCGTGGCCCACGGCGGCCAGCATGTCGCGGTGATCGGCATCGGCATCAATGTGCGCCTGCCGAGGGAGATCGCCGAAGCCGTCGATGCCGAGGCAGGTGCGCTGGTTTCGGTCATGCCGTATGCGCCCTCCCGCAATCTTCTGCTGGCCAATCTGCTCAAGGCGCTGGGGGAGATGCTGGACGAATTCGGGCGCTCGGGTTTTGCCGGCTTCGTCGAGGAGTGGCTGGCGCGCAATGCCCATGCCGGAGCGCGCGTGAGCATTCTTGCCGAAGGCGCCGATCCGATCGAGGGCCGCTGTGCCGGCGTGGATATCGATGGCGCGCTGCTGCTCGATACCGCAACCGGAGTGCGCCGCATCGTCAGCGGGGAAGTTTCGCTGAGGCCGCGATGACTGCGTTGATCCTGGCCATCGATTGCGGCAACAGCCGGCTGAAGTGGGGCTTGCACGGCAGCGCGGGCTGGCGTGCGCAGGGAAAGCTCGATTATGCAGGTCTGCAGGGTTTCGCCGAGCAGTTGCGCGCGCAGCCACGTGCCGACAGGGTGGTGGCTGTCAATGTCGCCGGCCCGCTGGTGGGTGAGGCCGTGGCGGCCGCCGTGGCGGCGCTGGGCATTCCGCAGCACTGGGTGAAAAGTCAGTCTGCGCAATACGGCGTGCGCAATCTTTACGATCATCCCGAGCAGCTCGGGGCCGACCGCTGGGCGGCGCTGATCGGCGCGCGCACCCTGCATGACGGCGCCTGCCTGGTCGTCTGTGCCGGTACCGCGACGACAGTCGATATCCTCGATGCGGAGGGCAGTTTCCAGGGCGGCCTGATCCTGCCCGGCGTCGAGCTGATGTGCCGCGTGCTGGCCGCCAATACGGCGCAGCTGCCGCTGGCCGACGGCAAGTTCGCCGGTCTGCCGCGCAACACCAGGGACGCCATCGTCAGCGGCTGCCTGCAGGCCCAGGCCGGCGCCATCGAGCGCATGTTCGAGCAGGTCGCGGCCCTGCCGGGGGCGGCCTGCCTCGTCGGCGGCGGCGCCGCCGGACAATTCTTCGACATGCTGCGCATGCCGAAGCGGCGGATTGATAATCTGGTGCTCGAGGGCCTGGCGCGCATCGGCCGCGAAATAACCCCATAGACGCGACAACGGCGTTAACGCAGCCGTCACTTCCACAGGAGACATCATGAACTTCCGCACACCGCGCCGCACCTTCGCGCTGGCGATCCTTGCCGCCGCTTGCCTGCCGGCCGCTGCCGCCGAAACAGTCAGCCGCGCCGAGGATCGCGAAGAGGTCGCCGTCACCATCTACAACGATTCGCTCGCCCTCATCAAGGAAGTGCGCCGCATTCCCTTCGAGCGCGGCGCCAACAGCATTGCCCTGCGCGACGTCAGCGCCAAGATGCGGCCGGAGACGGCCAGCCTGCGTGCGCTGTCCGGCGGCAGCCTGCGCCTGATCGAGCAGAACTTCGACTTCGACCTGCTGACGCCGCAGAAGCTGCTGGAGAAGTACGTTGGCCGCAGCGTCACGGTGATCAAGACCAACCCGGCCACCGGCGCCGAGACGCGCGAGCCGGCCGAAGTGCTGGCGACCAACGGCGGCGTGGTGCTGAAATACGCCGACCGCATCGAGACCGGCGTGCCCGGCCGCATTGCCTACGGCGCGATCCCCGCCAACCTGCGCGACCGGCCGACGCTGGTGGTGCAGCTGGAGAGCACCGCGTCCGGGCGACAGCCGGCGGAACTGTCCTATCTCAGCGGCGGGCTGTCCTGGCGTGCCGACTACGTCGCCGAACTCGCCGGCGACGAGTCGAAGCTCGACCTCGCCGGCTGGGTGACGCTGACCAACCAGAGTGGGGCGAGCTACGGCAACGCCCGCTTGCAACTGGTGGCCGGCGATGTGAACCGCGTGCGCGACGAAATGCGCACCCAGCAGTTCGCCGCCAAGGCCGTGGCGCCGGCGCCGGCGGTCGAGATGGCCCGTGAGCAGCTGTTCGAGTATCACCTCTATTCGCTCAACCGGCCGACGACGATCCTCGACAACCAGACCAAGCAGGTGGCGCTGCTCTCCGCCGCGGCGGTGCCGGTGCGCAAGGAGTATCGTCTGGCCGGGCAGGACTGGTACTACCGCGGCGCCCAGTCGGACCTTGGCCGCCAGCACAAGGTGGCGGTCTTCGTCGAGTTCGACAACAAGGGCGGCGAACTGGGCGTGCCGCTGCCCAAAGGCATCGTACGGGTATACAAGAAGGACTCGCGCGGCAACGGCCTTTTTATCGGCGAGGATCGCATCGACCATACGGCGAAGAACGAGGTGGTGCGCCTGAAGCTGGGCGACGCCTTCGACGTCAAGGCTTCCCGCAAGCAGACCAGCTTCCGCAAGGTCGCCGACAAGGTATATGAGAGCGCCTTCAGCATCGAGCTTTCCAATGCCAAGGACCTCCCGGTGACGGTGAAGGTGGTCGAGCCGGTGCCAGGCGACTGGGAAATGGTGTCCGAGAGCCAGAAGCACGCCAAGGGCGATGCGCATTCCGCGGTCTGGCTGGTGAATGTCCCGGCCCAGGGCAAGGCCACGCTCGATTACAGTGTCAGAATGCGCTGGTAGGCGCGCTTATAAGTTGGGATCGGATGTCCAATTGATGGGAGTCCCGAGCTGAAAGGTGTCTTGTGTATGCAGTATACCCGGGCTATTATTTTTCCCGCACTTGGGCTAAGGTGATTCTGCAAGGCGGTATCGATCAGGCTGCAGGGTGAGGGCGTGCCTGGCAATCCATCCATAAAATCAGGAGGAGATAAGAGATGTCCGACATCAAGATTTTGCTCAACGAAGCCGATATTCCGACCCACTGGTACAACGTCGTCGCCGACATGCCGAAGCCGCCCCTGCCGCCCCTGGCGCCGGACGGCAATCCGGTCACGCCCGAGCAGATGCTCGCCATCTTCCCCGGTCCGCTGCTCGAGCAGGAAATGTCCGGCGAGCGCTGGATCCCGATTCCCGAAGAAGTGCGCCAGATCTACAAGCAGTGGCGTCCGACCCCGATGTTCCGCGCCCGTCGTCTCGAGCAGATGCTCGGCACGCCGGCGAAGATCTACTACAAGTACGAGGGTGTCAGCCCGGCCGGCTCGCACAAGGTCAATACCTCGGTGCCGCAGGCCTTCTTCAACAAGATGGTTGGCATCACCCGGCTCACCACCGAGACCGGCGCCGGCCAGTGGGGTTCCTCGATCGCCTTCGCCGGCCAGATGTTCGGCATCGAGGTGCGCGTCTACATGGTGAAGGTGAGCTACAACCAGAAGCCCTTCCGCCGCTCGATGATGCAGACCTGGGGCGCGGAGGTCTTCGCCTCGCCGACCGACATGACCAATGCCGGCAAGACGGCGCTGGCGGCCGACCCGAACAACCCCGGCTCGCTCGGCCTGGCGATCTCCGAGGCCGTCGAGGAAGCGGCCTCGCGCAAGGACACCAACTACAGCCTCGGCTCGGTGCTCAACCACGTCTGCCTGCACCAGACGGTGATCGGCCTGGAAGCCAAGAAGCAGTTCGAGAAGGTCGGCGATTATCCCGACATGGTGTTCGCCTGCTGCGGCGGCGGCTCCAACTTCGCCGGCACCGCCTTCCCCTTCCTTGCCGACAAGGCGGCGGGCAAGAAGGTGCGCCTGGTGGCGGCCGAGCCGTCCTCGTGTCCGAGCCTGACGAAGGGCGTGTATGCCTACGACTTCGGCGACGTCTCCGGCTACACGCCGCTGATGAAGATGTACACCCTCGGCCACGACTTCATGCCGCCCTCGATCCATGCCGGCGGCCTGCGCTACCACGGCGATTCGCCGCTGGTGTGCCAGCTCTACAACGAGGGCCTGATTGAGGCGGTGGCGGTGCCGCAGATCGCCACCTTCGAGGCCGGCGTGCAGTTCGCCCGCGCCGAGGGCATCATCCCGGCGCCGGAGTCCTGCCACGCCATCCGCGCCTGCATCGACGAGGCGCTGCGCTGCAAGGCGAGCGGCGAGAAGAAGACCCTCTTCTTCAACCTCTCGGGCCACGGCCACTTCGACATGGCGTCGTACGACAAGTATTTCGCCGGCGAGCTGGTCGACTACGAATATCCGGAAGCAGCGGTCAAGGAGGCCCTCAAGCGCTTGCCGAAGATCGCCGCCTGAACCTGGGCTGAAGGGACGGCATGCAGGTTCTGCGCACCGTTTTTTTTCTACTGGTGCTCGGCAACCTGCTGCTGTTCGCCTGGGGACAGGGCTATCTCGGCACGACCGGCGGGGTCGGCGAGGCCGAACGGTTGGCTGCCCAGATCGAACCGGACAAGCTGCACATCGCCGGCAAGGGAATCCCGAAAGAAAATGCGGAAGCGCCGCCCCGCGAAGATTGCCGTGCGCTGGCGGGGCTGGAGCCCGAAGCTGCAGGGAGACTCGCCGAGCTGCTCGCCGGCCGCGATGCGCAACTGAAGATCGGGCAGCGGCCGCTCGATGAGCCGAAATCCTGGTGGGTGCACATCCCGCCCCTGCCGAACAGCGCGCAGGCCGACAAGAAGGCCGCCGAACTCTCCAGGCTCGGCATCAAGGATTTCTACGTCGTGCGGGAGGGCGGGCCCAACCAGTACGCCATCTCGCTCGGCCTCTACAAGAGCGAGGAGAGCGCGAACAATTATCTGAATGCGCTGCTCAAGAAGGGCGTGAAGTCGGCGCGTATCCAGGTGCGCGAGGCCCCTGGCGACAAGTCGGTCGTGGAAATACGCGGCACCCCGCAGCAATTGGTGAATGCGCTGGCCGAGCTGCCGCCGGAATTTTCCGGTGCATCCAGGGCGGACTGCGCAGCCGCCAGGCCATGACATTCATCGTCGGCCTTACCGGCGGCATCGGCAGCGGCAAGAGCGCGGCGGCCACGCTCTTCGAGGAATTCGGCGCCGCCGTGGTGGACACCGACGCCATCGCCCATGAACTGACCGCGCCGGGCGGCACCGCGATTGCGCCGATTCGGGCTGCCTTCGGCGACGAAGTCGTTGCGCCGAACGGAGCGCTCGACCGCGCCGCCATGCGCCGCAAGGTCTTCACCGATGCGCAGGCTAAGGGCCGACTGGAAGCCATTTTGCATCCCATGATCCGCGCCGAAGCGGATCGCCGCAGCGCCGCCGCCCGCGCCCCGTATGTCGTCCTCGTCGTGCCGCTGCTGGTCGAGTCCGGCGGCTACCGCAGCCGCGTGCAGCGCATTGCGGTGGTCGACTGTCCGGAGGCGGTGCAGGTGGCGCGCGTCATGTCCCGCAGCGGGCTCTCCGCCGGGGAGGCCCGCGCCATCATGGCCGCGCAGGTCGGCCGTGAGGCGCGCCTCGCCGTGGCCGATGACGTCATCGACAATGGCGGGGAGTTGGCGGCACTGCGTCCCCAGATCGAGGCACTGCACCGACGTTATCTGGAAATGGCCGCAGTTTCATAGGTTTCCGGGGGGTTCTTGTTGTTATTTGTCGGGGAATGGTTCAGAATTGCCCGAATTTATTCCTCGGCACGGCACGGCGCGGCGTGATCACCTACGAATATCCTCTGAACGAGCGCATTCGCACACTGCTGCGCCTGGAGGACCTGTTCGACAAGACGGGGCACTTCATCGGCGCCGATGGCGCGCTGGAGCATCATGTCGCGCTGGTGACGCTGTTCGAGATCCTCGATGTCGCCGGCCGCGCCGACCTGAAGTTCGACCTCGTGCAGGAACTCGAGCGGCAGCGCCAGATCCTGCTGTCCTTCCGCAACAACCCCGACATCTCCGAGGCGGCCCTCTCCGGCGCGCTCTACGAGATCGAGCAGGCCTCGGCGGCGCTGCTCAACATGCAGGGCAAGATTGGCCACTACCTGCGCGAGAACGACTGGCTGATGAGCATCAAGAGTCGCGCCTCGATCCCCGGCGGCGTCTGCGAATTCGACCTGCCCACCTACCATTACTGGCTGCACCGCGACCCGGCCGCGCGCCAGCGCGACCTCGCAGGCTGGCTCAATCCGATGCTGCCGATCCGCGACGGCCTGTCGATCGTGCTGCGCCTGCTGCGCGCCTCGGGCCGCCAGGAGCAGCAGGTCGCGCAGCACGGCGCCTACCAGCTCATGCTCGGCGGCCGCACGGCGCAAATGGTGCGCCTGCGCGTCGGGCGCAACGAGCCCTACGTGCCGGAAATCAGCGCCAACAAGTACGCCCTCAACATCCGCTTCACCACCCCCGGCACGGACGCACGTCCGCGCCAGGCCGACAGCGACGTCGTCTTCGAGATGACCTTCTGCAACCTGTAGGTTCCGTTTGCACCGGATCGTGACGCAGCCTGCTGCCCCGCGCCTCGTCAACTGCCCCACCTGCGGCAAACCGGTGCCGTGGATGTCCGCAAGCGCCTTTCGCCCCTTCTGCTCCGAGCGCTGCCGCAACATCGATCTGGGCGCCTGGGCGGCGGAGGAATATCGCGTGCCCGAGCAGGAACAACCCCTCTCCGACGATCAGCAGTAGTCCCACGCCGCGCGAATGGCGGCGATGCCGTGCGCGCCGGCCTGCTGTGCGGCTTCCACGTCATCCCGCCGCATGCCGCCAAGGGCGAATACCGGCAGGGAGAAGTTTTCCAGCAGCTGCGCGCAGCGCGCCCAGCCGAGGCCGCTCACACCGGGATGGCTGGCTGTCTCGCGCACCGGTCCCAGCACGGCGAAATCCAGTTCCAGCGCGGCGGCGCGCGCCAGTTCCGGCGCGTTGTGGCAGGAGGCTGCCACCAGCGGCAGGTCGGGACGCGCCTCCAGCTGCATCAACTGCACGCAGGGCAGGTGCACGCCGTCGGCGCCGGCATGATTGGCCAGTGCGATGTCGCCGTTCACCAGCACGCGTGCGCCATGTGCATGCGCCAGCCGTGCCGCTTCGCGGGCGAAGGCCTCGCGCTTCTCGACTGTCAGCAGCGGCTCGCGGATCTGCAGCAGGCGCAGGCCGCCGGCCAGCGCCCGTTCCAGCTTTTCCAGCTGCGCCGCGATGCCGATCTCGCCGGCGTGGGTGATGGCGTAGAAGTCCGGCAAAGTCAGTCCGCGCAGCACGGCGACGTTGGCGGGCAGCATCGGCGATACATCGACATTGTCGGTCCGCTTCCAGGCCAGCGCGTCGTGGTGGATGTCGCGGATCTCGCCGTGCCAGCCGCTGACGCGGAAGAAATGCAGCCGTACGTGGGCGTGCGGGTAGACGAATTCGCGCGTGATCCACGGCGTGAAACGGTCGGCCTCGATGCCGAGTTCCTCGCGCAGCTCGCGCACCAGCGCCTGTGACGCCGTTTCGCCCGGCTCGATCTTGCCGCCGGGGAATTCCCAGTAGCCGGCGTAGGGCTTGCCGGGGGGGCGTCGACCGAGCAGGAAATGGCCGTCGGGCCGCAGGATGACGGCCGCCGCCGCTTCGACGACACTCACTTTTTTGCGCCGCCGTGCTGGCCGGCGTAGTCGCGCGCGAACTGCCAGGCGACGCGGCCGCTGCGCGAGCCGCGCATCAGCGCCCACTGCAGTGCCTCCTCGCGCGCGGCGGCGACGGCCGTCGCCGGCACGCCGTACTCGCGCAGCCAGTGGCCGGCGATGGCGAGGTACTCGTCCTGGTCGAAGGGATAGAAGGACAGCCACAGGCCGAAGCGCTCGGAGAGCGAGACCTTCTCCTCGGTGGTCTCGCCGGGATGGATTTCGCCGTCGACGTGCTTCGTCTCCAGGTTCTCGTCCATGAATTCCGGCATCAGGTGGCGGCGGTTCGAGGTGGCATACAGCAGCACGTTGTCCGGCGTGCTCGCCACCGAGCCGTCGAGGATGCTCTTCAGCGCCTTGTAGCCGGGTTCGCTCGCCTCGAAGGAGAGGTCGTCGCAGAAGAGGACGAAGCGCTCGCTGCGCCCGCTGATCTGGTCAACGATGTCGGGCAGGTCGATGAGGTCGTGCTTGTCCACCTCGATCAGGCGCAGGCCCTTCGCGGCGTACTGGTTGAGCAGGGCCTTCACCAGCGAGCTTTTCCCCGTGCCGCGCGCGCCGGTGAGCAGCACATTGTTGGCGCTCCTGCCCTCGACGAACTGGCGCGTGTTCTGCTCGATGCGCTGCTTCTGCCCGTCGACGTTGCGCAGGTCCTTCAGGCGGATGCGGTGCGGCCTGGCCACCGGCTCGAGGTGGCCGCGGCCGCCGCCGCGCTTGCGCCAGCGGAAGGCGGTCGAGGCCTTCCAGTCGGGCGCGCCCGTCGGCTGCGGCAGCAGCGATTCGATGCGTTCGAGCAGCGCCTCGGCGCGGGAGATCAGTCGGGCAAGGTCGTTCATTGCGATTGTTATACTTGCGGAACTCCGACTTTAGCGAAATTCATGACATCACGCCAACTCGCCCCCATGCTGGGCGCCCTGCTTTTCCTTGCCGGCTGTGCGATTCAGCCGGACGCCATGAACAAACCCGATGCGCCATGCGCCTGCCCGGTCTGCCCGGTGTGTCCGGCGTTCGCACCAACGAAGCCTCCGGCGAAACCGCTGCAGGAAGCACGCTGGGAAGACGTCAAGGGCTGGGGCGCCGACAATCTCGTCGAAGCGCGCGGCGCGCTGATCGAGTCCTGCACGGTGCTCGCCAGGCAGCCGCTATGGAGCGCGGCGTGCGAAGAGGCGCGCGCGCTGCCGGCGGAGAACGCCGCCCTGCGCGCCTTCTTCGAGGCGCGCTTCCGCCCCTGGCGGGTGGTGAATCCGGACGCGTCGACCGAGGGCCTCGTCACCGGCTACTACGAGCCGCTGCTGCGCGGCAGCCGTGAACGGAGCAAATCCTTTTCCCATGCGATCTACGGCGTGCCGGACGACCTGCTGGTGGTGGACCTCGGCGAGCTGTATCCGGAGCTGAAGAACTTCCGTCTGCGCGGCCGCCTCGACGGCCGCAAGGTGGTGCCCTACTGGTCGCGCGCGGAACTGACGCCGCAGGCGCCGGCGCTCGCCGGCAAGGCGCTGCTCTGGGTGGCCGATCCCATCGAGCTGTTCTTCCTGCAGGTGCAGGGCTCGGGCCGCGTCGAGCTGGCCGACGGTCGCCGCGTGCGTGTCGGCTACGCCGACCAGAACGGCCATCCCTACCAGTCGATCGGCCGCTGGCTGGTCGAACAGGGTGAATTGAAACTGGAACAGGCCTCGATGCAGGGCATCCAGGCCTGGGCGCGGGCCAACCCGAAGCGCCTGAACGAACTGCTCAACACCAACCCGAGCTTCGTCTTCTTCCGTGAGTTGCCCGACAGCGGCGGCGGGCCGATCGGCGCGCTTGGCGTGCCGCTGACGCCGGGGCGCAGCATCGCCGTCGATCCGCGCGCCGTTCCGCTCGGCGCGCCGGTTTTCCTCGCCACCACGCTGCCCTTGAGCGAGCAGCCGCTCCAGCGCCTGGTCATGGCGCAGGACACCGGCGGCGCGATCAAGGGCGCCGTGCGCGCCGACTTTTTCTGGGGCTTCGGTGCCGAGGCCGGCGCCCGGGCCGGGCGCATGCGGCAGAGGGGCGAGATGTGGGTACTGCTGCCGAACGCCTTAATTCCGGGCAACGCCGCGAAGTAGTGCGTGCGGTGTGAGTTCGCGCACCTGTGCGGTGCGTAATTCCGCATGACTGCACCGCAATGGTGCGCCGTGTCGCGGGGGCTGACTTTAATCCCCTGATTCGACGCTCCAATTTTCCTGGAACGGAATTTGCACCAGTTGCGCTCAATTCATATTGGGAGCGCACCATGGAGACCCTCAAGATCACGTCTGCCGACGTTCTTTTCGTCCTGCTTGGCGCCATCATGATCCTCGCCATGCATGCCGGCTTCGCCTTCCTGGAACTGGGCACGGTCAGGAGAAAGAATCAGGTCAATGCCCTGGTCAAGATCATGGTGGACTTCGCCGTGTCGACCATCGCCTACTTCTTCATCGGCTACGGCATCGCCTACGGTGTGAACTTCTTCGCCGGCGCCGAGACGCTGGCGCAGAAGAACGGCTACGACCTGGTGAAGTTCTTCTTCCTGCTGACGTTCGCCGCGGCGATTCCCGCCATTGTCTCCGGCGGCATCGCCGAGCGCGCGAAATTCAACCCGCAGCTGGCGGCGACCTTCCTGCTGGTCGGGTTTGTTTACCCCTTCTTCGAGGGCATCGCCTGGAACCAGGCCTACGGCATCCAGGCCTGGCTGAAGGCCAGTTTCGGCGAGGAGTTCCACGACTTCGCCGGCTCGGTGGTGGTGCATGCGGTGGGCGGCTGGGTGGGCCTGGTTGCCGTCGTCCTGCTCGGCGCACGGCGCGGCCGCTACAACAAGGACGGCGGCATTTCCGCGCATCCGCCTTCGAGCATTCCCTTCCTCGCCCTCGGCGCCTGGATCCTCACCGTCGGCTGGTTCGGCTTCAATGTGATGAGTGCGCAGCTGCTCGACAAGATCAGCGGCCTGGTGGCGATGAACTCGCTGATGGCGATGGTGGGCGGCACGCTGGCGGCGTGGATCGCCGGCAGGAACGACCCGGGCTTCGTGCATAACGGCCCGCTCGCGGGGCTGGTGGCGGTATGCGCCGGCTCCGACCTGATGCATCCGCTCGGTGCGCTCGTCACCGGCGCGGTGGCCGGTGGGCTGTTTGTCTACCTGTTCACGCTGACACAGAACCGCTGGAAGATCGACGACGTGCTCGGCGTCTGGCCGCTGCATGGCCTGTGCGGCACCTGGGGCGGCATCGCCGCCGGCATCTTCGGCATGAAGGCGCTCGGCGGTTTGGGCGGCGTGGCCTTCATGGCGCAGTTGATCGGTACGCTGATGGGCATCGGCATAGCCGTGGCCGGCAGCTTCGTCGTCTATGGCACGCTGAAGAAGTTCGTCGGCCTGCGCCTGGATGCCGAGGAGGAATTCAATGGCGCCGACCTCTCCATCCACAAGATCTCGGCAACGGCGGAACGCGAAACGCTCTGGTAGACCGCCGCTGGGTATCGCGGCCATGATGCGGTAGCATAGCCCCGTGTGTGTCGAACGGGGATGCCTCATGCGCGTGATCGTTTGTGTTCTGCTGAGTCTCCAGCTTGGCCTTGCTTTCGCGCAGGGCGGCAAGGTCTACAAGATCACCAATCCAGACGGCAGCGTGTCCTATACCGACCAGCCGCCAGTCGGCAAGGGGACTGGGGCACGCGAGCTTCCCGTGGCGCCGGCCACGTCCGGCATTCAAGTGATCGACCCGGGCAAGGCCCAGGAGGTGAATGCGCGGGTCAAGGCCAGCAATGAGGCGAAGGAAAAGCGCGATATCGAAGAGCAGCGGGCGAGAGCGCGCTTGCGCGAGGCGGAAAAGGCCAGGGAAGAAGGTGTCGAGCCGCTGGAAGGTGAAAGGACGGGGATTGTCGGCAAGAAGGGCGCCAGGACGCGCCTCAACGAAGACTACGACGAACGCCAGCGAAAGCTGGAAGAAGATCTGGAGAAGGCCCGCAAGGCGGCCGAGTAAGTCGACCGGAGGGGTATGATGATCCCGAGTTCCTCCAGGAGAACGACTGTGGTGCGTCTCTTGACTGTTCTGATGATGATGATGCCTTTCCTGGCCGGCATGGCACTGGCCCAGGACGGCAAGGTCTACAAGATCGTTAATCCCGACGGCAGCGTCAGCTATTCAGACCGGCCGCCCAGCGGCAAGGGTTCAAGCGCACGGGAACTGGAACTGGGGCCGGGATCTTCCGGCATTCGGCCCATCACGCCGGAAGAGGTGGAGGAGGCCAACGCCCGGAGCAAGGCGCGACTCGAGGAAATGGAGCGGGAGCGCCAGCAGGCCGCGCAGAGGGCGAGGGAAGAGGAGAGGGCGGCCGAGAAGCCCCCCGAAGAAGTCTATGTCCCTGTCGCAGGGGATCCCCGTATGTACCCCCGCCCGCGTCCCCGCCCCCTGCCCGCTGACGGCCGCGTCAAGCCCGGCAAGGATCCCAAGGGCAGCCGCAATCCGCCCGAGCCACCTCCTGCGGACATGCGGAAATAGTCAGTCGCCGTGACACGGCGACTGGCGCGGCGGCCTACTTGATCTGCGCCAGTTTCTGCTCCAGCTGTGCAACCGGAATGGCGCCGGGAATGCGCTCGCCGTTGGACAGGATGATCGTCGGCGTGCCGCGGATGTTGTATTTCTGGGCAAGCGCCAGGACCTTCTCGATCGGCGCATCACAGGTGCCGGGGGCGGGCATCGAGTTGTTCACCATGAGGTCGCCCCATGCCTTGCTGCGGTCGGCGGCGCACCATACTGCCCGCGATTTCTCGGCGGAATCCCGCGACAGGATCGGCAGCAGGAAGGTGTAGACGGTGACGTTGCTCATGCCCTGCATCTCCTTCGCCAGCTTCTTGCAATAGCCGCAGTTCGGGTCCTCGAAGGTGGCGATGACGCGCTTGCCGTCGCCGCGCACCGTCTTCACGGCGAGCTCCAGCGGCAGATCGGAAAACTTGATGGCGGAGAGCTTGTTGAGCCGCTCCTGCGTCAGGTTGGTCCGCGTCCTGGTGTCGATGATGCTGCCGTCGATGATCAGGCTGACCTTCTCGTCGGTATAGTAGATTTCATTGCCGGACTGGATTTCGTAGAGGCCGAGCAGGCTGGTTTTTTTGACCCCATCCACTTTGCCGCCCATCCAGGCTTCGACGGCCTTCCTGACGGAGGCTTCGTCGGCCCGGGCGGCGCCGGTGGTGAGCAGCAGGATTGCCAGGCCGGTGCAAGAAACAAGTTGCTTGAACATGATGTCTCCGAGAGGGTGGGGGTCAGCCAAGCGCATAGCGCA
>Ga0209170_1000438_pt1 | contig 18753 bp, 18 predicted proteins | sample KloWWTKNB14_bulk_FD_187178 | JGI IMG/M metagenome (GOLD analysis project Ga0209170, IMG submission 187178) | Active sludge microbial communities from Klosterneuburg, Austria, studying microevolution and ecology of nitrifiers - Klosterneuburg... | ecosystem: Engineered > WWTP > Aerobic digester >...
GAAGTTAAAGCTACCCGCGGGGTTAACCCCGCGGGTCAAAGCTACGTTTCCCGTGCCGTTAGCGTGAGCTTCCTTCACCTGCTCGTCCGACATCGCGCTTGTGTCCACTCCACGGTTTTGGAGGGACATACGAGCTTCGATGATGAACGGGCTGGGCGTAGAGCCAAAGATGGGCATCAGGGGTATCCTGTGAGGGCACCGGCAACTAGCATGATGAGAATCGTGTAGACCAAGATTCTTTCAACTGCTGTCAGCGTCCAGGGTGACACGGGATCTTACTTCTTTGGGATGATCTGCATCAGCGTGATCAGCAAGCTGGCACCGCCGAGCAAGACAGTAATCAGGGTACCGTAAGTGGCCATTGTGTTGCGGTGAAGATCTTGTTGTGTGGCAACCCGAGTGTCTGCCAGCTGGGTGGTAATTGTCTTCATGGCCTCTTGCAGCTCCTCGATGCGCTCTTCGTTGAAGCGAAGGCGTGCTTCAACCTCGACACGAGGCATGAAGCTAGCGGGGATCTTCTTGATCTCCTGCAGGTCGCTACGCATCGCATCGAGCTTGGTCGACAACTCGGTGAGCAGCTGCGAGTGCTGCCCGGTCTGGCGAACAGTTTCATCAAGACGTTGGCCAATCCGGCGCAGCTCATCTTCAAGGTGAGCAACCCGAGTTTCCAAAGCCTGAGTGGCGTTATGGTTGGTCGTCATGGGGCTTACCTCAGGCTATCTAGGATGATAAGCGTGAAGACCACCGCGGTCTGAACCTTGCCGGCGTACGTGAGGTAAACCTCAGCTGTGTACTCACCAGGCGTCGCAGTGTCACCCAGTTCCCAGAAGTAGTGGCACAGGCCCTGCTTCGCATTGGTGATGACCAGAAGCTTGTTGTCGATGATCAGGTCAGCAGCGCTTTCACCCACGACCAACTTGACGCTGTCGACATTGGTGAGGTCGACGTACGCGCCAGTGCTGTCCCAAAGCTGCACCTGCAGCTTCGGAAGAAGATCGTTCTTGTAAAGGACGATGGTCTGTGTGGCCATGAGCTAGCTCCCCTGCAGGTTCACGATCGCGACAATCGGGAGACACTGCTCCACCAAGCCGCGAAGGGGTGCGATGGGTTCTTGGGGGCTGGTCACCACACCGGAGACCAAGGCCAACCAGTCGAGATTGACAGACACGTTAACCTCCTACGGGCCGGCCGGCGGACCGCCGAAGCGTTCCAGACCGCGTGTGCGGATGATGGGAATGGTGATGTCGCTAACAGGGGTATTCCAGTTTGAGTCTGTGCTGCGCTTGCGTACGATGCGCAAAGCGGTTGGGTTCATCGCGTTAGGGATCTTCATCACGTTTTCTTCGTAAAGGGCCTCTACGGCCCCTGTGACGCTGTCAAAGTCCACTGCCGGAGCCACAACCAAGTCTTCGACAACGGTCCTCAGCTTGGCTGCGCCAACGCCGACGGGGCTTTGCCCTGTGTCCCACACAATGTAGCCCTCGAAGGCGTCTGGAAAGGTTAGGAGCACAGAGTAAACACCCAGGCCCGCCCAGACCTCGGTAACGCCTGTTGTGGTACGGCCTTGAACAATCTGCTGGAACTTGTCCAGCAGACGGTAGCCCACGGTCGTCAACCCAGCACGACTCGGCAAGAAGTTTACGATGACGGGAGTTTCCACCCCCGGATTCAGGCGAGCCATGCAGGGCTTTCCTCCAGCGGGCGGGAACTACTTCTGAAGGGTGTCCATCAGTTTGTTGACGTGATCTTCGGAAGCGTCGAACACGGTCTTGGCCAGGTGACCAATGGTCACCGGGTTGATGAGCATGCTGCGGAACGGCGCGAGGTAGACGGGCAGTGCGATGTTCTCGGCAGCCGCCATACCCGCCTGGGTTGCAGCAGCCAAGGCCATAGCCTCAGCTGCATCAGCAGCACCACCTTGGTTGTTGCGGCGCATGATGACTTCGGTGAGCATCGAGATAACAATGGTAGCGATCAACTTAAACAAGGGGTTCACGGAGGTCTCCTTCTAGCGTGTAGGGGGTACGGTGAACTGCCCTAGGACTTTGAAATGCTGACTTACGGGCGGGCACAGGTAGTCCCAGGGTTTCAAGTCGGCATCGTGGTCGTGGCAACCCAACGGCAGCCCAGCGTGCTCGAAGATGTCACCCGCAAACTCACTGCAGATGGTGTACTGGCTGTCTTCAGGAGCCCAGAGCTTGATCTTGAACAAGAGTTGAAGACCAACACGAACCAGGTTCTCGTAACCGTACCGAAGAGTCAGCCGTGTGCGCGCCCATGTGATGCCCTGGGCTATCTGGTCCGGCCTGCCCGTCCGGTGCCGCAGGACGATGTAGCGGCCGGCGTCGAGCTTGTCCAAGTCGCGCTCGCGAATTGTCCAGTTGCTTTCGATGGTGGCCAGCACGTCGCGGTTTCGGCCTCGGCGGGTCACCACAAGAAGGTGCTGGCACACAGGCACGCCCTTCGCCGCCGCATCCGCACCCCCGACCAGCCGGGCGGTTTGTCCGAACAGCGAGTTGTCGGCAAGCTGCAGCAAGACATCACCCTGTTGACATGCCGTAGCGAGCATCAAAGGAATGTGGGTCAGCTGGTTGTCGAGAGGTTTCGTGCTATTCATCAGAAGCTCGCAATCTTCATGCAGATGAACGTCGCGTAAGCACTGTGCGTGTTTGTGACGGGCGCGTTTTCGCTCAAGAGCACATCGAGGTGCATGTTGAACGCGCTGTCGATCACGGGGGTCTTGGTAGCATTCTTGTAGTCGTACGTCAGGATCATGATCGGGCCGTCGTGGCTGGCGCGGGTGATTGGCTCGATGTAGGGCACGGCGTCTGCGCCTGCAGCCAGTTCCGCAAGAGTGCCGTAGTTCCAGTCGGCGACTTTGTAATTGCCGGCAGGGTAGCCCGCGCCAGCGACGCCTGCAGCGAGGTCCATGTAGACCTGGTAGTGCAGCCTGCCGTCGAAGAGAGCTGTGGAGTCCACCGTGGTCTTGACCATGTTGATTTGGAGCTTGGTCAGCTCGTACGGCAGGATGCGCCAGAGGCTGGAGGTCACCACCGCGCTGTTGTCGTTCCTGATCCACTCCTGGGGCGTCGGGTCGTAGTGGACCACCGGCGTGCCGGCATCGTTCTTCCAGACCGACGGGGAGACGCTGGTGTCGAGCCACGCGTAACGGGTCTCGCCGTCGGCGGACATCCACTTGTAGGCCACGTCGTCGTAGACGGCTTCCAGGCGATGACCCCAGGCCCCGAACAGGTAGTTCGGGTTGAGGAAGTTCGGGTTGGCGATCTGCTGCCCGGGGTTCTCGGGGTCTTCAACGGTTGGCGAGCCGTAAGTAGCGATCATGCCAGCGCCGGTGGCGTTCAGCCAGCTCCCGTCAACGGGGTGCTTAAGGTAGCCGCCGGCTAAGTAGGCGCAGCAGTCCCCGTGGGTGCGCTGATCCCAGTCGGTCACGTCCGACCAGTCGTGCGTCTTGAAGCGCACCTCTACCTTTTCAATCGGCTTGTTGCAGTTCGGCAAGACAACAGACTCAAACCCTGCCAGCGCGGGATTCTCAATCATGCCGCCTTCTGCCGCGACCTGCTTTTCCAGCGTGGTTTGAAGCGCCTTACCGTCTGCGTCCGAGCTGTCCAGTTGCCAGTTTCCGCCGTTGTCGGTGGCGTAGATCTTGCTATTGGCCTCGGCGCGGAGGGCAAGCATTTGCTCGTAGGTGACTTGGATTGGCATCTACCAGCCCTCCTGCCAGTTGAGCGAAACCTTTGCGGTTCCGTTGCTCGTTGTTTGGTTCTGGATGACAATCGCGTACGCAAACACGTCGGTCAGCTCGATGTGGTCAATCTCGTCACCCTGGACGACGATACGGCCGGTGCCGCTTGTGTACGTACTGTACACCTGAACACCTGAGTTGGCCGTGTAGGTTCCGTTCGTTGCGACTTCACACGCGGTTTCGGAAGCGGCAACGCCTGTTGGTGCGTTCCACGTAGGTGACGCGATCGTGGGGTTCGCGACGATCTTGACCAGGAGTTCACGAGTCGCCCCGCTGATGTTCAGCGCGTTGAGGAGGGTCTTGACCGAGATGAACCCGGCGCCCGACTTCTTCCTGACAGCCAGAACGTACTGGTCCGTAAATTGGCTATTCGTGAAGGAGTAGAGCAGGTTGGCGCCAGCCGAACGATGCGGGACCGTGTAGCTGCCCATGATCGAGAAGACTCGGCCGCCAACAGCCACGGTGAACGAAGACGTCGCCGTGCCGTTGGCTACAGAAACGCCCAACGGCAGGTTCACATCGTCGGTCGACTGGAACGCCGCTGTCTGGTGAGAGTGGCAGATGATCTTGTGCTGGCGGCCATCTTCGGACTTTGCTAGGATGCCCCACTCCACGATCCCGTAGCCAAACCAGGTGAAGTCGATGAAGAAGACCGCTCCGTTGGAGAGCGACAAGGTTTTCCCGGAGTGGCCGGTACCGTTGAGCTTGTCGGCGTTCCAGTTCGCCTGGTAGACCTTGGTCTTGGCCGCGGCCTTCATGTACCAGACGTAGACGCCCGTGGTATCGACGCCGAACCCGTAGCCGTTGCTCGCGTCCGCGTAGTACCACTCGCCGACCTGCTGGCCGGTTGGTGCCGTCGGAACCCTGATCGACGTTTCAGCGATCGCGCCGAGGCCGCACACATACGAGCCCCGGTGCACCGAGTCGATCTTGGCGGCCGAGTTGGCGCCCGCAGCAGTGGTGACGAGGTACTCACCACCGGACTTGGTGACGGTCCCGCCGCTCACCAGCGTCGTCCTGTCGCGCAGCACCGAGACGGGGTAGACGCCGGAAAGGTGAAGCTGAACGGTCTTGGGTGCGACCTTCACTTCCCCGTGCTGGCTCAGGACTTCCTGCCGGTAGTGCCAGGAGTCATGCGCCAGCTGAGACACCCAGCCCTGCAGCCCTACGCCGCCCGGTTCCATGCTTGCAGCCGTGATGTCCGTGCCGTTGTCGGTAGACGACCCGGGTGCAAGGGCCACCGTCCACGTGCCCGACTGGGTCACGCCGCCGATGACGTTGGAGCCTACAGGCAGGGACTTGCTCAAGAACGTGGGGCCAAACGCAGGTGTGGTCTTCAGCGTGACGCTGTTAGTACCGCCCGCCGTGTACGCCGTAGTCCGAACGCGCACGCGCTTGTAGCCAGCACAGTTGCCCGTGTACACGTAAGCGCCTGTGCCCGAAACAGTAATGCCGCTTTCCGGCTGGGCATTTTGGATGTCTTGCTGCCCGAAAACCGGTGTCCACGTGGTGCCGTCTTCCGAAGCTTCAAAGAGGAAAGTGAGACTACCTGCCGCGCTAAGCACGATCTGAGCCTGCCACGTTGACATACCGTCCTTGGGCCCAACGACAAAGGCCTGCCCGTTAGCAGCAACGGAACCAGATGCCGTACTGTCGACACCCTGCACGTATAGCGGAGCACTGCTGACGGTACCCTGGCCATGTAGCGACGTGGTCGCCGTACCACCGCCTGCGGCCAGGCTGACGGTCGCGGTGCCACTGGTCCACGCTGTGGCCTTTACTCGGACCCAGCCGTAGCCGGCAATCGAGCCACGCGCGTGGCCCGGCAGAGTCGCGGAGGCAACGTTGACCGCGGGGTTGACTCCGTCAACGTATCGGACATTCAGGCTGTTCCAATCCGTGCCGTTGATCGAAAACTGGAAGGTGAGTGTGCCGACGAAGGTTCCCGTGATTTGCGCTGCGAAAGTCTCGACACCTTCCAGAGGCATCGTAGCGAACACAACTTCGTCGCCGTTAGCTGTGATCGTCCCACTGGCGAGCACCAGTGGGTTCGCATTGAACATCGGATCAGCAGCAGAAGTGCCGGGACCCGAAACAAGCTGCACGCCGTTTTCAGACGCGACCTGGCTAATAGGGACTGCAGGGTTCCAAGTCATTGCTAATCGATCCTCGTGTACTCAAGGTAGAGCGAACGTCCGTTGGCACTCGCGGGCATTGCACCGAAGGTGACCACTTTCCCGGAAAGTCCGGTGATGTTCGCAGGATCCTGCTTGACGATGCCGAGGTGCGCTGTGATGTCAGCTTGAGAAGCTGGCGTGTACGTCAGCGTGGCCGTCGTTTGGCCTGTCGTCACTGTGAACTCATCTGTGAAGCGCCCGAGGGTCCGAGTCACCAACCACGCTGTGTTGGCCGCGTTACGCTCACGCAAGACAGCGGGAGTCTGGCTTGTGTCTAACCACAAACTCCGGGCGTTGACACGGTAATCAGGATCCGCGGCAGGATCCGTAGCCAATTCGATAACGGTGCCCGGCGCGGGCGGTTGTTTGCGAAGAGGCATGCTCGTTCTCCTGAGCCAGGTTAGATTGTGCGTCTACACACGATCTGGGCAAATACAAAGAGGCTTCCCACCGGGTGGGAAGCCTCCTGTACAGAGCCTACGCGCTTGCTTTAGGCGCGGTAACGCAGCTCGACGTCCTGGCCCGCGGCAAGCGCGGTGAACGTGATGCCGCCGCCGCCACCGTCAACGGTGTAGACGTTGTTGGTGCCACGACGAACCTTACGGCCGTCGATGTACACCTCAGTGTTTTCGTTGTCCGGGATGGCCGGAGCCCCGCCCGGCTTCGCGAGTGTGGTTTCGCCGCCGGTGGCCGCGTCGATGAAGCTGGAATAGATCGCAGTGCCCGCCACGAGAGCGAGAGCCGCGTCGAGCTTGCCGACCGCAACCTTGAGCGAATCCGAGTTGGCCACTGTGGTCGTGCTGGAGTACGTGTTGGCCGCGCCTTCGACGATGCCCGACTTGGTGTACAGCTCATCGACGTTGCCCTGCAGCTCAGCGAAGGCACCCTGCGCGTCGGTCGCCGTCAGGTTGGAGATCGCCGAGACCGTCAGATCGGACGCCGCACGGGTTGCCAGGTCGGCCAGGCTCGAACCAGTCTTGCTGATCTTGCTCCAGTCGATGGCAGCCGCCGCGTTGATGTGGCTGTTGGTGATGCCGAGCGCCTTGATGCGCAGAGCATCCGAGCTGATCTCAAGCGTCGAGCCGTCGACGTTGACGTTGAGAGTGGTGCCCGAGTAGCTCAGACCCGAACCGTCGATCACAACGCCGGCACTGGAGAACTGCGTAAAGTTGAGCGCCGTGGTGTTGAGCGTGATGGGGTCCGGGGTGTTGATGACCCAGCCCGTGGTAGCGCCCACGGTGCCTTCCGAAACGAACACGAACAGACCCGAAGTCACGAACGCATCCGCGTTGGCATCAGCCGAGCGCGTCAGGACAAACGGGTTCGAGCCGTCACCGGTGGCGGTGACGTCGTAGATGCCGTTGTCGGCGCCGGTCGTCTGATTCTTCACCAAGACGCGGTTGCCGACGACAGCGGTCACGCCGTCAATGACCAGGGCACCGTTAGCATCCGCGGTGAGCACGTTGGCTGCGCGGGTGGCAACCAGGTTGGCCGTGGTGGCCATGCGGGCCGAGTTCTTGGTGTCGAGACCCAGGACGTAGCCATCCAGGTAGCTCTTGTTGACAATGTCGCCGCCGGCAACCGGGGCGGCAACCTGCGCGCGGCCCGAGCCGTCGCGGAGCATCAGGGTGCCCGCAGTCGCGATGGTCGCCTTGGCCGAAGCTGCGATGTCCGCAACAAGGATGTTGCCGGTCAACGCCAGTTTGGAGTAGTCGATCGCAGCACCAGCTGCAACCTTCGAGTTGTCAACAGCATCTGCCGCCAACTTAGCGTTAGTGACGGACAGGGCTGCAAGCAGGCCCGTCGACACGGACAGAGCTGCGCCATGAATTGTCAGATTCATCGGACGAACGGCAGTAAGGGCCATGACCTGTTCTCCTCCTCCTACTAACTCAGAACTGCTAAAAGCTTCTAACCAAGCATACTAGCTAGATCTCGGGTAATCTGGGGCTTTTTAACAAGGTGCTAGCTTTAGCTTAGCCACTCAATGTCGTAGGTCACACCCGCGGTATACAAGGCCCTGATCCCCAAATCAGTAGGAACGAAGACCTCGATCGAAACATCATCAACGCCGAGCTGCACGCCGTTTAGCCCCAAGATGATGGACCGCCCATCAACCCGCGCGAAGACCTTTTTAGCATCAGCAAAAGTCTGACCAGGCAGCAAAGGAATCCGCACGATACCGGGGCTGATCTCACTAACCAAGTGCGCGGGTGTTAACTCAACACTGAAGCTGTTCCAGTTGTTAAGCTGACTCAGTTGGTTTAGCGCTGTATCAAGATCAGTGTCAAGCTCCGCATGCGTGCGCGTTCCGATGCTTGTCAGATCACCGTGGTCTTCAATGATGAAGTTACCGGACATCGTTCACCTCTACGCAAGCGTGATCGGACGGCCGTTCAGATCAAGGATCCTCAGCGGAGCGTTGACGTCAACAAGATTGCGGTTGTCGGTCCGCGACGCATCAGCCACAGCCAGACACACACGACCGCGCATTTTGACGAGCAAAGCCACCAGCGTCCTGTGGTTGCAGGTCTGGTCCAGCAGCGGGCCTTCTAGGACCCAGGGCATACCCGCGCCCAAACCACCCTGCACCAACGTGATCTTGCGACCCGGGTATACAGGCTCACCAGCTAGCCGGTTAGCAAGCAGCGGGATGTCACTGACCATCGAACCCATTGTCGAGTAGCCAGCTAGAGCAATCTGACGGCCGTCGAGCAAAGGGTCCCGGAGGAACGGCTCAGTGCCATAGTCCGAATCGGCGTTGACGGCACCTGTGCCCTTAGTGTGGGCCAACATCAGCGGGCCTGCGAGCACCACGGCTTCGGGCCAGAAGTCTCGGTTGTCCGCTGAGACGGTCGTCGGGTATGCAATCGACAAACCCTGTCCGAGCCTGGAGGTGTCGCGCGTCAGGACCGCGACCTCGACCAGGTCACCCGGATTGACGATGAAGGGTAGCTCAACTGTAAGAGCCGGCGTGTTGAGACCCGTGATGGTTGCGCCTTGAGCCAGGGTAACGCCAACGCCGTTGACGAAGACCCCGAGACAAGCTGTGCCTTCGACAGGGCCGACAGCCACGCCGGTCAGGGGAACAACCACGGTGTCGGTGCCCGTGGCTGCCGTGGTGCGTGCTAGCTCGGTTCGGTAGACACCCGTGATGCCATTGGCCCGCTCATCCCAAAGAACCACAGGAGCCGCAAGGGCTACCGTCAGCTCGAACTCAGAAGTAGACAGGACCGTGGCGCCGCTGCCCAGCGTGAACGTCATGGCACCGGAGGGGGCTCGGGTCACGCTTGCCAAGGTTTGTGGTGCGCTGTTGACGGTCGCCGACAGAGGCATCAGCAGACTGCGCCCGTACTTGGTCGCCGGCAGCGTGTAGGTGCCTGTGCCGTTGCCAGGGATGATCAGCTTCAAAACCGTACCGGCACGACCGAGGGTCGGGTTCACAACCCACAGGTCGTCGCCAGCGGCAATCTCCAAACCAAGATGTTGTTCAGTCAACGGTGACGTGGTGTCTGTGGCGTGCACCAGACCCGCGAACCCGTCGATGTCCCAGCCTTTGTCCAGACTGGTGAAGCTGCGACCCAAGCCTGCTGTGCCTGCAGCGTAGCTCACAGGCACGACAACGCGGAAGTCACGCTGAGTTGGAATGCTCGGCAGCTGAACCGTCAAGGTGCTGGCACTTGGTGCAGTCACCGTAGCGGTCGCCAGGGCGCCCGTAACGCCGTTGTAAACGGTAACGGTGCCCGCCGTGAACGTACCGACGCCAAGCAGCCCTGACGCCCTTGTGAACGTGAACAACGACCCGTCGCCTGTAACCTGTACAGCGCCGTCGCGCAGGTCCGGGCGGACGTCCACATAGTTCAGGGTGATTCGCCCGCCGCCATCGACCAAGTACACCCGCAGGGTGATCTCGGTGTCAACGTCTTGAGGGTTGAGCACTTGGAAGTCTGATGTCAGAACTACGCCCACCGCTTTGTCCGCAAGCGTTGTTGTTTGGGTGAAGGCCACTGACAGGTCCGAACGGATACCCTGAACAACCAGCTTGGTGTTCGGGTTGGTCCAAGCAACGATGTAGCTAAATCGGGTGCGGTAGCGATCCGACGAGAAGCCGGTGATCACTTGCTGAATCCCGTAGTGAGCCAAGTCGTCATCGGCTGTGCGCTCGATAACCTGCCCCGGGTTCGCAAAGATGAGGGAACCTACGGTCGAGCCTGTCTGGTAGGCCGCCCAGCCGTCCGCCAGGTCGTCTGTGTTGGTGTCAGCAGCAAGGTGCGAGTACCGAACCAGGTTGGTCGAGAAGACCATTGGAGCTGTGCTGGCGGGGTCTGCAAAGTAGCCCTGTTGCCCGTTGTCGTTGAGCGCAGCGATGATCTCTTCGACAGCACCGTGGGGCACAAGCCGGCCTTGCAGCATGTCTGCCACACCGACCCGGAAGACTTGGGGCCAGTCATGGTCGAAGCTGACTTCATTGCGAAGACTCTGGATCTGATAGTCCGCATCGATCTTGTCGCTAAAGAGTCCATCCGGGCGCGGGCTGACACCACCGGCACTGCTCGGAGGCGCACCTTGCGGGTTGGTCGTCGCGTGATACGCAGCGCTGTTGAGTCGCTTGATGCGCGCCAACGGCATCGCGTAGGTCAACCGGTACGGCTGATCATCCAAGCCCTTCTCGGCGACAATGTCGTTGAGCATATGAGGCACGGCCGCGATGTACAACCCGGGATCCCGAGTCGTCTTGAAGTTCGGATGAAAACGCTGGTAGGGGACGCTGGTGTCCAGACCGCGGTAGTCGAACGCGGTCACCGTGGGCGCTCCAAGACCTTCAGGGTACGCCGTGAAGTTGATGCCCGGGATGCTTCGCAGGCGCCAGCGCAACTGGCGTGCGTGAGCACCTGCGTAGTCGAACCACAACTCGATGAACACGAGGTCGTCGCGGGATCCCGTGGTGGGCGGAAGGGTCAGCTGGAGTGCTGTCTGGCTGTCATCTAGCAAAACCCGGTAGCCGTCCATGATCAGCTCAGCACCAGCCGGAAAGCTCACCTGGTGTAGCTCACCCACGGGAGTACCCTCGACGTGGCCGCCGGTCAAGAAACCAGATGGAACAGTGCGCCGGATGATCTCCGCGACCTCGTCGACCAAGGTCCGCGTGAAGATGGTGGGAACACCCGGGATCTCACCGTTAACGCCACGTACAGGAATTTGGCCAGGACCGACGCCTGTAGCCACGTACGCAGTAGGAATCGGAAACGTCCGCATCCAGAGCCTCCTACTTGGTCGGGATCTTGATGAACTTGTCGAGGCTCAGCAGCCGGATCAAGGCGTCCACAACCACCCCGGACGGGTCATCCGTAATCAGTGTGATGGCTTTCCAGTTGATCAAGACAGACACGATCTCTTTGACAAGAAACGCATCAACAGCCCACTCCAGAGGCAACCCTGTCTGTGTGCCTGCGAGCTTCAGCATAGTGAAAACCGACAGGTACATCACAGGCTTCCAGAAGCAACCCAGAAACAGGTCCTTCATGGTGAAGCGATCTTCGAGAGATGCTCGAACGGCCCCCGCAATCACCTCGAAGGCAAAAGCCAGGAGCAAGACGAAAAGCGCATTCGAGTTGAAGAACGCGCCGAGCATCGTTAGGTAAGGAGCCAGTTGCTCGAAGGTAGGCATAGGTCCCAGGGTAGGTCCGGGTGGGAAACCGATTCTGGGCGCCTATTCGTAGAGGTTGCCTGTGAACTTCATGAAGAACCGGTTGGACGTTGTGCCCCGGTCGAAGGGAGCCACACCAAAGCCTTCCATCCGGTAGCTGTTGGCCAAGCCAAGGGCGAGCAGCCAATCAGCCTCCAGCATCGCCAGCTGGTCACCAGCGCCTACCTGCGCGATGAAGCCGATGTTGTACGCCGCCGGTGTGCCAAGAGCTTGAGTCGCGGCAACGTCCTTCGCGTAATCCAACCGGCCTTCCCGGTGCGCTGCAGTCTCGGCGACCAGCGTTGTGCCCGCCGCGTTGATGAAGTAGAAGTTGTCGAGCAGAACGTAGTCCCGCAGGGCCGGCGTCTTGCCGAAGGTCGCCGGGGCGTCACCGGCAATCAGGTCGAACGCATCGAAAACCTTCAGCGGGTTGACCATGACGGACCAGTCAAGGCCGTGGGCGTAGTCGACCGCTGTGTTCTGGTTGACGCGGGTAGCCATCGCTTGCTCGGAACCGAAGTTGTCGATGAACAGGCCTGCGAGCAGGGGCTGAACCGAGGCTGTCGTCGTGCTCGTGGGAACCACATCGGTCACCCACTGGTCAGCCTGGGCCTGCCACGCGCCCACGCTGGCCGCCCCACCGAGGTCGGTGTAGCCGAAGACCTTGCCCCTGGGGTTCATCACCTTGTAGGCCTGCAGGACCTCGCGCAGCTTGGGCAGGTCGGTGAGCAGGTGTGGGATGACCACGACAAAGTCGTACTTCGACAGGATACCGGCCGCCGCCGTCTCATCGTTCACGCCGCCAATGGTTTGGATGGGCGCGCGGTACATGATGAAGTTGTTGCGGGTCAGAGCCATGGTCTTGATCTCCTCAGGCAGCCGGGCAGGGTGGTAGGTAGGTTAGGTGCGGTTGTACTCAGGGTTCCAACGGACCCAGGCCGAGCCGTTCCAGAAGTACCAACTAGCCATGTTGTTGGGGTCGTACCACTGGGCAACCCACAGGTTCGGGTAAATGGATGTCGCAGGCAGCTGAAAGCGCCAACCACCCGTATTACCCCAAGGCCACGTCAGCGTGCCAGGCTTGATGCCGTACTTGGCATCTTGAATCATGGCTGCAGCCTCGGGCAAGAGCTTCATCTGGGTGCACCAGCCTTGATTCAAGGCCGGATCCCGGAAGCCAGTGGTCACCTTTTCGCGGTCGCCCTGGTTGGACACACCGCGGGTAAGCTTGGCTCCGAAGTAGCAGCGGAAAGCGTTTGCGAACATCTCGTGGGGGTGTTGAACACCACCAGCTTCGATCTTCCAAGGATACTTGGTCTGATCGAACGTGCTGTTGTTCTCCGAAATCTCACGCTCCCAGAAAGCTGAGAACTCAGGACCCAGCTTATCGTAGAAGCAGCGGGTCCAGTTGTGAAACGCGTGCCCCACCTCGTGAGACATGTATGCGTCCATGATGTACGGGTCGTAGCCACCCCCGTCGTAGTTCGGAATGTGAATTTCCGAACGTCCGCCCCCAAGATCCCAGCAGTAGGCCCCACCGATGCTCTTGTCAGGCACACCGACGCTCAGCGAGTAGACGTTGACCTTGATCTTGTTGAAGAACTTGTGGGTGTCACCAAACTTGTAGTACTCCAGCCCGACGCCAATCTCGGCGAACCGTTGCTCATGGCGAGCAACGGTTCCGCAATGCTGATCGGCCGTCTCCCCCTTCGTCGCGTCGAAGTGACGGACCAAGGTTAGCTTGGACGACAAGGTGATGGTAATGCTGGCCATTGGTTACTCCTAGACCGGCGCCGTAAAGACGCCCGTCTCGGGATCGTAGGTCCAGCCGGCTTCCGGCTGGGGGTCGAGGCTGGTCACCTCGACGGGCTGCGGGATGCTGGGGTGGTAGACTGGACTCGCGCCCGGAACATCCCAGTCAAAGACGCACGCAACGGTTACGCCGTCAGCCGCAAGTTGTGCAAAATACTGCATGGCCTAGTCCTCGATCCACATGACTAGCACGAAGCCGCTACCACCAAACGCCGAGGTGCTGTTCACCGCGTTCGCAGCTGCACCGCCGGCGCCGCCGCCACCGAAGCCGCCGTTACCTCCAGCCACCGTGCCACTGGTGCTGAGTCCACCCGCACCGCCGCCGCCGCCGCCGTAGCCCGTAGAACCAGCGCCACCAGTACCCACGGAGCCGGCCGCTGCCGTTGCAGTGGTTGTTTGGCCCGTAGTAGAAGAACCACCGCCCGTACGTCCAGCGGCGCCTGCGGTGCCACCGCCGCCACCGCCGCCACCGCCCCCGGCACCTGCGCCGCCGTTGTCGTTAGACCCGACAGTACCCGCGAGATCTTTGCCGCCACCGCCGCCGCCACCGTAGCGAGTACCCGCGCTAGCACTGGCAGCACCGTTGCCGCCGCCGCCGCCGCCGCCGCCGCCGCCGCCAGAAGTGCTGGCCGTAGTGGCACCACCAGTGCCGCCCGGCAAGTTCAAGGTGACGCCAATCCAAGGCAGGCTATCCATGTCGTAGTCAGGGATGTCTGCGTGGCTACCCACCCGAGTTTGGGTGCTGCCCCCGCCGGGACCCCCGGAACCGTTATTGGCGGCAGCACCCGCTAGGGCTGTAATACCGGCGAACACGGCCGACCCCGACTTTGTGACGGTCATAGACGTGTTCGGTGTAGCCGTAAACGGCGACGCTTTCCATTGGCCGCCACCACCGCCACCCTTTGAAATTGCGGTCGATTGGCTGGGGGAGTTGCCGCCGTCGCCGGACATGAGCACAACACCCTTGCGGAAACCGCCAGGAACACTCCAGGTCCCACTTGCCGTAAAAAACTGGCGCTTCAGCTTGGAATTTGCGCCCGCCGTCGTAACAGCAGACTTGAGCTTGGTCAGGTTCGCCGGAACCATGAGGATCTGCGTGTGCGCGTAAGGGCTGGCGAGAAGCGTTTCAATTGTGACGCCAACTAGCACTGCTTTGTTCAAGAAAGTCTGTGACGTCCCCAACTGAGCCATAGCAACTGGCGAGGCACTGGCTCGCAGCATGCCCTTGTAGCTACCCACAAGAACATCGCTCGCCAAAGCAGAGCCGGCGACTGCAGCCATAGCTGCAGCGTCTTGAGCGATTGCTTCAAAGGTAGCGGACTCGCAGAGCAGCGCAAAGGCTGCGACCTCGGACGCCGTGCCCAAGCGCGTCTGAAGAGTGGTGCTGTTCAGCGCACCCGACAAAAGGTTGTTGGCGAGCCGAAGCGCGCGAAGAGAGCCGGCCATAGTCCTAGTCCTCGATCCACATCACGACAACGAAGCCAGCACCGCCCGCCGCACCCGCGGGGCCCGCAGACGCCGTGTTAAGCGACCGGCCGCCGCCGCCGCCACCGCCGAAACCACCGACGCCGCCAGCGATGCTGGTGTTGGTCGTAGCGGAGCCGCCGCCGCCGCCGCCGCCGCCGCCCAGGCCCGTAGACCCAGCGCCACCCAGGTTGCCGACGCTGCTGGTCGTACCGGCAGCACCGGCTGTGGCACCAGCGGCACTACCGCCACCCGCGCCACCCACTGCTGCGCTAGTGGCACCAAGGCCGCCGCCACCGCCGCCACCGCCGCCAAAGCCAGCGCCACCAACAGGATGGTTTACACTGCCAAATTCACCAGCCAGACCGCCGCCACCGCCCCCGGCGCCTGCGCCGCCCGCAAGCGTCTGCCCTTGTTCCCCGTTGCCGCCGCCGCCGCCACCGCCAGAACCCGCACCGAAGCCTGCGTTAGAGAAACCAGCGCCACCTTGCCCGCCGGGCAGGTTTAGGGTGGCGGGCACCCACGCGAGTGTCGAGATGTTCAGATCCGGGATGCTGGCTACCACACCTACGGCAGTTTGCGTGCTGCCGCCGCCAAGACCACCCGCTGCATCGCCGTTGGCTCCCGTTACGCCGCCCAACGCGGTGACCAAAGAGCCGAACGACGAGTTTGCTTGGCTGACGGTGCCTACCGTGACAACCGCGGTGGTGGGGATGCTGTTGCGCTCAAAGATGTTGACCTTCCACTGACCGCCACCGCCACCCGAGTGGCCTCCAGAGGTAGCACCTACGCCTGCGCCAGCGCCACCGGCTGCCGACGCAAAGACGCACGCTTTGTTGGGTACGCCTGTGGGATCCCACGTGCCTGACGCGGTAAACACCTGGCTCTTCAGCTTGCTAGAGGCTCCAGCCGTTGTAACCGCAGAAGTCAGCTTGGTGTAGTTAGTAGCAAACAAAGCCGTAACCACAAAGGGGCTACTGAGTAGGCGGTTGAGCGCCCGGCCGTTCTTCACGAGTGCATCCATGGCTGTTTGCGTACCGCAGACCACGGCCATGGCAGTGTTCGAGCGGGCAACGCGCATCGTGCCCTTTTCGCTGCCCGCGACAATGTCTGAAGCGAGCACCGAGCCAGCAATAGCAGTCATCGCTGTTGTGCTCTGCACGACAGCCTGGAACGCCCACGACTCACAGGCAAGCTGGAAGGCTGCCGCTTCCGTAGCCGTACCCAGGCGCGTTTGCAGCTGGGCAGCGTTGATACTGCCTGCGAGAAGCCCTTCGATAATACGCTGGCCGCGGATGGATCCTGCCATTTGAAAGTCTCCTGACTAACCGAGGTAATTACTGAGGATAGATACGAGGCCAGCGAGGATTAACCCAGATAGACAAAGGTAAGCTTAGCGCTGGAGATCGTTCCGCTTGTGAGAAGGATTGTATCGCCTTCGCTCAAGTCAAACGCAGTCGTCTCTGTACCGATAAATACATTGGGCGCACCTGTAGGGTCCACGAACAGTACAGGAGTTTCGCCATTGATGCTGTAGTACATCTCGGTACCGGAGTTGCCAACGGTAAGGCTTGCGGACACCTGGTACACGCCGCTGTACTTGGCCGTAAATAGCGCCGTGGTCCCGTCGAACTCGTTGTAGGGGTTGACGGGCACGCGAGACGCAGACCAGGTGAGCACACTGGCGCCATCACTTGTTAGCGTGCGCGCGGCCACGTAGGGCCGAGCAGCCACCAGGGCATCTACCTGGTCTTGAAGAGCCGCGTTCTGCGTGTCCAAGTAGGCGTAGATCGCATCCGCGTGCGCTGCTTCCATGATCAGCTGACCGCCGCTGGTGACGTCGATCACGGTCTCATCGTCGTCCGCTTCAGTTTGTGCAGCCGCAAAGCGGAAAATGCCGAGGTCTTTCACCATCACAAGGTTGTCAACGCTGAGCCCCGTGAGGGCCTTAGCCGCAGTCACGTCAGCGACAACAGCCAACGTGCCTGGGATACCCGTCGGCGGCAGCGCAGCAGTAGGAACGAAGCCGCTTGCGTTTGCCACAATGGCGGTACCCGCCGCGCCCGCCGAACCTAGCGACGCGTGATTGGCGGCCAGAATCGTGCTGTCGGCGCCGCGCTTGACGAGGGTGTTGGCGGTAGCAACCACAGCATCTACGGCGCCGTTCAGCGTCAGTGCGTCGCTGTTGAAGCGTGCGAAGGTCAGACCCGTCACGCCCAGGTTGATTGTGCCGTCGGTGGTCAGCGTCCACGCGGTGTTCGCCTGCGTACCCTCGTTGACCACCACCAAGGTGCCCGAGAGGACTTCCGCGCTTACGTCGGCATCCGTCGAGCGTGCCCACGCACCCGCGGCAGCGACGTAGACGCCGTTCTGGGTTGTGGTGGTCTGGTTCTTTGCCAGGATGCGGTCACCAGCCACAGGCGTGACGCCGTCGATGGCCGCCAGACCTGTGAGGCCCAGGTTAGCTGTCGACGCAATGCGGACAGGAGCCTTGTCTGTTGGGTTGGGCAGAGCAACAGTAGGGATCTTACCCGTCGAGTCTAAGATGACAGCAGCGCCCGCAGAGCCAGCCGAACCAATGCTTGCGTGCTGCACGCCAAACAGGTTGCCGGTCGCGGTCGTGTCACCAGCTTCTGTGACCGTCAGCAGGTCAATGCCGCCTGACGTGTTGCTTGTGTTGGCCCGAACCTTGAAGGTGTTAGCTGTCGAGTTGTTGTCGGCGTCGATGATGATTTGCGCGTTGCCGATCGAGTTGATGATTGTGTTGCCACCAGCTTCGACGTACAAGCAGTTCGTGCTGCTGAAGCCCAGGTAGTTGGTCGGCGAAGTGCCCGCGGTCGTCGTGCCGATGAAGATACCGCCCGTGGCAGTCATGCTCGCCAGACGCAGGTTGGTCTCTACCGACATCGTCGTGTCGTTGGTGAAGAGGCCAAGCATGAACCGCTGGTTAGTCTCATCCCAGACCAGACCGGCTTGCGTGCGGGCCACGCTGGCCACATCGCCTCGGTCGATCATCAGGCCGGAGAAGCCTGTTGGAACGGGAACGTTGGTGCCCGCCACCTTGTTCAGGTGGATCAGCTTGTCGAACACGTCAAGGTTTGTCGTGTTGATGGTCGTAAGAGCCCCGTTTACAGTCAGGTTGGCGCTCATGACCACGTCGCCTGTGAAGGTCGTAGTGCCCGCGCCCGAGCTGGCCGGCGTGTAGCCCAGGGCCGTTGTCACGTCGCTGCTGGTCAGCGTCACTGCGCCCGAGCGAGTGTTGAACGTCGTAACGCCCGAGCCACCCACGGAGAGCTGAGAAGTGGCACCATTGAGCCGGACAAACACGCCCGCAGTTGTAGTCCACACGTCACCGTCAACCGGAGACGTAGGCGCAACGCCGTGCGGGACGTTGAAGCCCGCTCCACCGGTCGCTGAAGCCAGGGTCGAAACCTTGGCTGTAAAGACCGCGGCTGAGTTTTTGAGCACCACGTTGCTCGTTAGGACAATGTCGGCCACAGAGGCCGCGGGCAACGTGATGGTGCCCGCAGATACCGTGAGGCCAGCGCCCAGTGTTTGCAAGCCCGTGAAGGTGTTCGCAGACAGGTGTGCCAGCTGCTGGGACACGCCGTTCACGCGAACCAGCACGCCGCCTGTGGTGCTCCAGACGTCACCGTTGGTTGGTGTAGTCGGTGCCGTACCGTGCGGGATCCTGAGCGACGCGAGAGCCGTTGTAGCGGCTGGCATGATTTGCACGCCGGTGAAAGTGTTGCTAGACAGCACGGCCAGCTCTTCGGTGGCCCCGTTGACCCGGGCAAACAGACCTGCGGTCGTGGTCCACAAGTCGCCATTGGTCGGAGTCGTGGGCGCAA
>Ga0209170_1000439_pt1 | contig 18693 bp, 17 predicted proteins | sample KloWWTKNB14_bulk_FD_187178 | JGI IMG/M metagenome (GOLD analysis project Ga0209170, IMG submission 187178) | Active sludge microbial communities from Klosterneuburg, Austria, studying microevolution and ecology of nitrifiers - Klosterneuburg... | ecosystem: Engineered > WWTP > Aerobic digester >...
CACCTCTTGGTCTTGGGACCTGGGCATTGTCGGGGAAGGGGCCAATACACCCAACACCAGCTTTACGTACGATGTCCCGGGCACCTACAACGTGACCCTGACGGTCACCACAGCGGATGGTTGTGAAAGCATGATCACGTTGGCCTACACCATCCGTCCGCAGCAGATCATCATTCCGAATGTGTTCACGCCCAATAGCGATGGGAAGAACGACAACTTCGTGATCGAGAACGGACAGTACTACGACAATACACTGGCCATATACAACCGCTGGGGACAAGTTGTTTTCGAAAAGAACAACTACCAGAACACGTGGGGTGGGAGTGGTGTCGTGGATGGCACTTACTACTATGTGTTCACGACGGTAGAGGACAACAAGGAATACACCGGCCACGTGACCATTTTACGCTGACCGAAGCGCCTTCCCGCGTAGAAAGGCTTCGCCGTGGCGAAGCCTTTCTACTTTCGCACCCCATCCATGAAGGTCATTGAACACCTCCGCAAGGCGGACCGGACCCTTTTATCATTCGAGATCCTGCCTCCCCTCAAGGGGAAGGACATCCATTCCATCTACCGAGGCATCGATCCGTTGCTGGATTTCAAACCCAGCTTCATCAATGTGACCTACCACCGGGAGGAGGTGTTGTACAAGGAGCGCGGACAAGGGTTGTTACAAAAAGTGCGGGTACGCAAACGGCCCGGCACCGTAGGGATCTGCGCCATGATCAAGGCGAAGTACAACATTGATTCCGTTCCGCATTTGATCTGTGGTGGATTCACGAAGGAGGATACCGAGGATGCGTTGATCGAGTTGAACTTCTTGGGGATCGACAACGTGTTGGCCCTTCGCGGCGATGCCATCAAGAGTGAACCGGCCTTCATTCCGGAGCGCGATGGCCATGTGCATGCGCAGGACCTGATCCGGCAGATCACTGCACTGAACAAGGGCATGTACCTGCACGATGAAGAGCAGGAGGCCGCACCCACCGATCTGTGCGTCGGAGCAGCTTGCTATCCGGAGAAACATGCCGAGGCCTTGAATTTGGATACGGATATCGCCTACCTCAAACAGAAGGTGGATGCCGGTGCAGAGTATCTGGTCACCCAGATGTTCTTCGACAATGCACGGTACTACCGGTTCGTTGATCTCTGCCGTGCGGAAGGGATCACGGTCCCCATCATCCCCGGACTGAAACCATTGACCACCTTGAAACACATCGCCTTCATCCCGAAGACCTTCGGCATCGACCTACCGCAACCCTTGGCTTCGGAATTGGTGAAGTGCAGGACCGATGCTGATGTGAAGCACTTGGGCATCGAGTGGAGCATTTCCCAAACCAAGGATCTGATGGAGCACAAAGCCCCTTGCGTCCATTTCTACACCATGGGCAAGAGCGAGGCGGTCCGCTCCATCGTCAGCCAGACGTTCTAGCTCTCAGTCGTCGGACGGACAAGCATCCGATCCACGTACTTACCGAGCACATCGAATTCGAGGTTCACGCGATCCTCTGCTTCTAGATCACGGAAGGTGGTGTGTTCGTACGTGTACGGAATGATCGCAACGCCAAAGGACCATTCGTCCAACACGGCGATCGTCAGGCTAACACCGTTGATGCAGATGCTCCCTTTGTGTACAAGGAAGTGCTTCTGATCCGGCAATTCGAAAACAAAGGACCAGCTCCCATCCAGATCATTCACAGCGAGACAACGCGTAGTGGTGTCCACATGACCTTGTACCATGTGCCCATCCAATCGATCACCGATCCGCAGGCTGCGCTCCAAATTCACCTGATCACCGATCCGTAACGCGCCGAGGTTGCTGCGTTGCAGGGATTCGTCCACCACGGTAACATCGTACACCTCACCCTCTATCGCCACTACGGTAAGGCAAACCCCATTGTGCGCAACGCTTTGATCGATCCGAAGCTCCGGTGTCATCTTCGCTCGGATGCGCAAGGTCCGGTTGGTCCCGATCTCCGCGATCCCCACCACCTCTCCGACCTCTTCTACGATCCCGGTGAACATCAGGGTACGCGGTTTTGTACCCCGCTACCGAGGATATGAACATAACCGTTCAGTTGCACCATTTCCTTGCCCGCCAAACGAACAAAGGTGACGGTGCAGAGATAGTAGTAGGTCCCGTCGGGCAGAGGTTCCGAGGTCTCCTTGTAGGTCCCTTTCCAATCGATGTCCGGGTCCAGGGTCTCGAACACCACATTCCCCCAGCGGTTGAAAACCAGTAGATCGATCGCTTCAACCCCTCGGTAGGGGAATGGCCCGAACAGATCGTTGTTCCCATCGCCGTTCGGGGTGAAGATGTTCGGCAAGGTGTACAGCGGGCAATTGTCCCCACAGACCACATCATTGAACACACTTTCGTTGCCGATCGTATCGATCGCAGTGACCATATAGCAACCCGCGACCGAACTGCCATTGGTATGTGTGAACGTGGTATTGTCCGCACCAACAAGTTCCGCGATCAAAGTGAAGGTCCCACCTACACTATCTGCGAAATACACACGATATTGGTAGGTGTCCGTGGCGCAACTTTCGTTGGTATTGTTCCACGTCAGCGTATTCAGAGGCAATTCGCAATCGTTCTGGAAGTCCACGGTGGGCGGACATGGCGGGGTGCGATCCTCCGGTATGCCACACACCTCTTGACTCCAGTTCAGCAGTGGAAAGGCGATGGTCGCATCGCTGTATGCGCCTGTGCTGACCACGTGGTAGCAGTACTCCTGTCCGTTCACCAATGCCGTATCCGTATAACTCTCCGTGGAGCTGTTACCGATCAACACCCAAGCACCATCGAAGCGGAACACCTCGTAGTTGCTGTTGACCCACGGCGTATTCAATGCCCAGGAGATGGTCAGCTGTTCGTCATCCGGTTCCGCGTTGATGAAGACCGACGAAGCCGGGCTGCTTGAACCGATCTCGTCCGTCCCGCCATCGCCTCGCAGCAGAACGCGGTACACATAAGGCTGAGCTTGCGTGTTCAACTGGTCCACCACGAGGAAGGTGTCCGGGTGCGCCAAGAAGGGATGGGTACCACTGCTCCAAATGAGCTCGTTCGCTATGTTGAGGCCCGTCCCGCGATACAGATCGAAGCGATACGGCCCCGGACGTGCGACCGTATCCAGATCGTACGCATTGCTCCATTGCACCGTATCGACACCCGTACTCACATCCGTCACCCCCACGCTCACCTTGGTGATCACTGGTACTTGCCGGTCCAGTATGGCACAGAACTCTTCACTGGCATAGCTCTGCGCACCATCGGCGAACACAGCCACTACCATGTAGCAATACTGGTTGCCGATCACCAGCCCATCGTTGTCCACGTAACTGGTGTTGTTCACGCCGTTCACGGAAGCGATCTGCATATAGCCCGTATAGCTCGGTACACCGGTTTCGCAGTGGTCCGGATCAAAGCCATACAGCCCGCTTCGCCGATAGATCAGGTAGCCGCTCGCATTGGTGCAAATACTCGGTTCCCAATTCAGCTCGATGGAACTTCCGCTCGGAGTGGCACTGGGATCCTGTGGTGCGGGGGCCACCACCCGGATGTTCACGGTACGGTACGCTTGCAAGGAGACCGGTGTGCCATTGTCCACCGCATTGAATACGACCTGGTACGGTTGAAGCCGAACATGCGAGCAGACCGTGCTCCAATTGAAGATCCCGTTCACCGGGTTACCGGGGGTGGGTTGCACGAAACTCGCCGGTGATGTCGCCAATGTGAACGGGAGTCCCAAGGCGGAAAGCGAAACGCTTTGCGCGTTGTTGGGATCGGAGGCTTGCACATTGAATGCGAGCAACGTCCCTACCTCCACGCAGGTATCCACCACCTGACTGATCACCGGAGGTTGGTTGTTACAAGGCATCACGTTGATCTGCATATCCCGCATCACATAGCCCACTTCCACCACATTGCCGTTGGACAGCCGCTCCCACTCCCGTACGATGAATGCGATGTTGTATTCACCCGCAACACCCGGTGCATTCCACGTGATGGTGCCATTCAACGGATCGATGCTGTAATTCGGACTTGGGTACGAGTACCCGAGGATCGGCTCACTATTCAACCCGAGACACACGGTCGGTTCGTAGGACAGGCTATCTCCATCCGGATCCACCGCCACCGGATTGTGTACCCAAAGTTGGTTCAGGCAAGCATCCTGAATGGGCGAGTTGAGGAACCGAACCGAACAGTTCCGACCGGTAACCGGCGAGATCACCAAACGGGTCTGCACGCTGAAGGATTGCGCAATGGAATTGGGCACGTTGATCACGCCACCGTTCCGGTTCTGGTCATCCATGCTCAGGATGTACACGCCGGGTCCACGGTAGGTATGCGTGGTCACGTATTCGCTCCGTCGCAGATCGCGGTCAGGATCATCCTGGATATTCGTACGCGGGATCGTATCCCAGATGGGCGAGTCTCCATAATTGATCGCGAGTTCCGGACGATCCGCCGGTGCGCTCAACTTGGTGTGCGTAATGATGGTGATCAAGTACTCGTTCCCGTTGCCAGTAGGGCACACGATGATCTCCCCCGCACGATTGTGCGTCGCCATCGCAAAGCCGGACCAACAAAGGGCCAACAGGAAGAAGAGTAAGCGGGATGACCTCATGCGCGGAACGTACAAAGTACGGCATTCCATACGGGGCGAACGCACACGGCGCAGAACGAATTGCAGGCCGAACAGCACACTTCAGCCTCGTTTCCCGACTTCCGGAGCACTACCCGTGGACGGCTATCTTTAGCCCCTGCGTCCCTTTAGGACCTCCGTTCCTCAAACCCACCCATGATCACCCTTTCGAAGAGCACCCGAACGGCCGCTTCACGAGACACGCTCATCCTACTGGACAGCCATTCCAAGCTGCGCAACTTGGACTTGGAACGCAACGATCGGCAATACCTCACCGAACAACTGCAAGCCGATCCGCAGTTGGCGGTCTGCGATGTGAGCGGGCGATTGGTAATGGTCCACATGATCAGCAAAGCCGAACCTTCGGTCCAAATGGAAAAGGCGCGCAGGGCAGGCGATGCCATGGCTGCACGACTCAACACGGCACGGCGAACGGAAGCGCAACTCATCAGCCTTCAGGACAGTAGCGCCCACACCTTGGCCTTGGCCGAAGGAGTGGCCTTGGGCAGCTATGCGTTCCGGAAGTACAAGAGCGATGCGAAAGGTGCACCCACCTTGGAAAAGCTGAACATCATCGCGAAGGAAGTGGCCACGGCGGAGGTGGACGAAATGAGCGACATCTGCGAGGCCACCTGGACCGCTCGCGACCTGGTGAACGAGCCCGTGAGCTTCTTGAATGCCGTGCAACTCGGAGCCGAGATCCGCACCCTGGCCAAGACAACAGGTTTCAAGGTGGAAGTCATGGAGCTGGCACGCATCCGAGCACTCGGCCTCAGCGGTCTATTGGCGGTGAACAAAGGAAGCGTGGACCCACCGACCTTCAGTGTGTTGGAGTGGAAACCGAAGAATGCCGTGAACAAGAAGCCCATCCTACTGGTTGGAAAAGGAGTCGTGTACGACACCGGTGGACTCAGCTTGAAACCCACCGCCAATAGCATGGACCAGATGAAGTGTGACATGGCCGGTGCAGCAGCAGTGGCCGGTGCCATTTCGGCCATTGCCAAACAAGAGCTACCGGTCCATGTGGTGGGCCTGATCCCAGCTACGGACAACCGCCCCGGTGGCAACGCCTACGCCCCGGGCGATGTGGTGCGCATGCACAGCGGCCTTACTGTGGAAGTGCTGAATACCGATGCCGAAGGGCGGATGATCCTGGCCGATGCACTCAGCTACGGCGAGCGTTTCAAACCCGAACTGGTCCTTTCCATCGCCACCCTGACCGGCGCGGCCATGCGCGCGATCGGCACGTATGGAACCGTGGTCATGGGTACCGCTCCGGACAGTGACTTCCGGAAATTGGAAGAAGCCGGCAACGCGGTCTTCGAGCGTACAGCCCGCCTTCCGTTCTGGGAGGAGTACGAGGAGGAGATCCAGAGCGATGTGGCCGACATCAAGAACCTCGGCAGTGACCTCGGTGGTGCCCAGACCGCCGGCAAGTTCCTCGCACGTTTCACCACACACCCGTATATCCACTTGGATATCGCCGGACCAGCATTCTTGGGCAAACGCGATGGCTACCGAACCAAGGGAGGCACCGGTGTGGGCGTTCGGCTGTTCTATGAATTCATCAAGCGTCGCGCTGTAGCACGTTAAGCGCATTCGCGTACCGCACCTCCATCATGAGTGAGAATCGCACACCCCTACGTGTCGGCATCAGTTGCGGCGACCTCAATGGCATCGGCATCGAAGTGGTGCTGAAGTGTTTCGAGGATAACCGCATGCTCGCGGACATCATCCCCGTACTCTATGCCAGCGCCCATGCCGTAAGCCATCATCGCAAGGCCCTGAAGTTGGACGAGGTGCAATTCCACCGGGTGAATGATGCACGCGAGGCACTGCCGAAGAAGCTGAACATCGTGAATGTGTGGGAAGATGAGGTGGTCCTCGAACTAGGCAAGCCATCAGGACCATTGGCCAGCTTCGCCATACAGAGTTTGGAGGCTGCTGCCCAAGACCTCGCGAGTGGCAAAGTGGACGTGCTTGTTACCGCACCCATCGACAAGCACGCCATGCAGCAAGCTGGTTTCGCATATCCAGGCCACACGGAGTTCCTCCAGCAAATGGCCGGTGCGGACAGTGAAGTACTGATGCTTCTGATAAGCGAAGGGCTGCGCGTCGGCACTGTGACCGGGCATATCCCGATCAAGGATGTGGCAGGAGCCATCACCACGGACCGCATCGTGTCCAAAGCACGCCTGTTGCACCAAAGCCTGCTGCGCGACCTAGGGGTCGTTGAACCTCGGATCGCCGTTCTCGGCCTGAATCCCCACGCGGGAGATGGCGGCACCTTGGGCAGTGAGGACAAGGAGGTGATCACCCCGGCCATACGCAGGTTGAACGAGGAGGGCATATCCGCCATGGGCCCCTACGCTGCGGATGGATTCTTCGGCAACGGATCATACAAACACTTTGATGGTGTGCTGGCCATGTACCATGACCAAGGCTTGGCACCCTTCAAAGCACTGAGCTTCGGCAACGGGGTAAACTTCACTGCGGGCTTACCCATCGTGCGCACCAGTCCGGATCACGGCACGGGCTTGGACATCGCTGGCCAAGGCATTGCGGACGAGGGCAGTTTCCGGGCCGCCGTCTGGATGGCTGCGGATATCCACCGGAACCGCGAAGACTACAAGACCATCGGAGTGAATCCGCTCCAGCCCCAGAAACGGGAGAAGGAGCGGAAGGAGCACTGAACGCGAGCCTTGAAAAGTGGCCCCCGTCCCCAGTTGGAATTATTCCAACCTGGTATACGTCCCCTGAGGCGGTTGGAAGTAGTGCGTATTCAGGCTACTCGGGTCCAAGATATCCCAGCGGCGAAAGATGAAGTGATCCAGCTTCGAGGCCACATCGCCGTACGCAACATCCTGCTCGGTGATCAAGGAAACCGTTCCCTCCGGACCTGAACGAGCCGAAAGCAGCAGGCTTTCAACGGAAGTGGACCACGAGAGGTCGACTTGATCGTCCGCCGTACCCAGATCGACGGGTGCAGGAACAATGCCTTTGGTGATGCCCATCGACCGGGCTTGATGGATCCGATCCAAGTGCCAAGATGTGCGGGCTGAATAGTAGGGCGCGACATGCATGACCATGACCACGCGCCACACCGAAGCCAAGACGAGCAAGACCATCACGGTCGGTCTCCAGCGGGACGAAGGAAGCACGTGGAAGCAAACGGCAAGAAGCACCCATGCGGTACTGGCGAAATTGAGCTGCTCCCGATACCGGTCATGCGCGTTTCCGGGCAAATACAGGCCGACAAGCACGTACAGGACCAGCAACAGCGAAACGAATACCGAGAGTTGCCACCATTTCCTGGTCTGGAAAAGTGCGATCAGGGTAACGACGGCCAACACCGCGACATCCAAGTAGTGCCTGAAAAGGTATGCGAACAGGGGCTTGATCCATGCCGGGTTGAAAAGTGCGAGGACCTTACTGGGCTGATGAAGATCTGAGAGGAAGGAGAGCGCACCGCGTTCATAATCGCTCAACGTGAACAAGCGGAGCAGAAGCTGCGCAAGGAACAAAACCGCAAGCACTACCAACATGCGACGGTCCACCCGGACCCGATCCATGCAGAGCAGGCCGAGGACCAGCAAGGTCCCTAGGAAATGGCACGAAATACTGCCCACGAACAACGCGCCGATCAACGGCCAACGCAGGAAAGGAGAAAGCCGATCGGAACGGATGACAGCCCGGAGAACGATCAGTAAGGTGATGCCATAGTACAGCTCGAAAATGGGGCAAAAGAGGCCATGGGAAAGGCCGATCAGGTGTATGGAGACCAACGCGACCGCGGCATCCGGGTCCTCCAACACACCAAGAACGAACACCAGGCAAAGCACCAAGAAGAACACATTATTCACGGAGTGGAGCGTGATCAAGCTGGCCATGGGAAGACCCAGGACCGTACCGACCAAGGGCAGGATCTGCGAAAGGGCCAACACCCAGCGACCGTGTTCGATCCACACCGCGCCCTCGTTCACCACCCGGAACAGGTAGTAACTGGAGTCGCTGTACAGCCGTTCTTGTGCAAAGTGGATCGCGAACCACCCGAGATAAAGAACGACCGCTCCACAGAACGCCAACACGGCCCGGTCCGACCTCATGGACCAGTTCTTCATTGGGCCTGTCCGCTCCACCATTTCTTCGGTAAAACTACCCTGAAGTCCATCGAAATGCCGCTCGGAGGAACTCGGCTGAAGAGGTGTGGAATTACCCCCAGAACGCAGTCTATTCGGTCCAAGCTGGGGCACAGCGCACAAAGGGGTTCAAATGTCACAATGGCGCACATCAGAACACGCCCTAGGAACGCATCTGTGGCCCCGGCCATTCCCGCAGCTCCCCCCTTCCCCCTCATTACTGCCCGGTTCCGTTGTTCCACCGGCTCCGGGGATCTTCCAAACCGCTACATTTGCGGTCCGTTTGTCGGGAACCCTCCCTTCGATGGAAGCAATTCAGGACCATACCATCGCCTTCACGGGCCTCAAGGACGGAGAACACACGTTCCACTTCGTACTGGAGCAACCCTTCTTCGATGCCTCGGGCGAAGAAGAATGGGAAGGCGGTCGGGTGGATGTGGAAGTGACCCTGGACAAGAGCACCTACCTGTTGGTCTGTAACCTACATGCCACAGGTCCTGTACAATTGCGCTGCGACCGCTGCAATGCACCACTGGAGTTTCCATTGGATGGCAAACAGCGGCAGATCTTCAGCCTTACCGGCGGCGAAGAAAGTGACGACGATGAACTGGTGACCTTGAGTGACACGGCCCACAGCATCAATTTGACCCATTACATCTACGAGTGCCTTCGTTTGGCCTTGCCCATTCGCCACGTGCATGCCCCCGGGCAGTGCGATCCCGAGGTGGAAAAGGTGCTGGAACGCTTGATCGTGGATCATGAACCCACTCCCGACCCACGTTGGGAAGTATTGAAGGAACTGAAGAACAAGGAAAGCAAGTAGCCATGCCAAATCCAAAACGTCGACACTCGAAGACCCGCACGGCCACCCGTCGCAGCACCAAAGTTGCAAGCGTACCCACGGTGACCAAAGACCCTAACACGGGTGAAGTACACCTGCGGCACCGTGCCTACAAAGTAGGGGAAGACCTCTACTACAACGGCAAATTGATGGTATCCGGCAGCGAAGCCGCTGAATAATTCCATCGTTCTTACCGTGCCGAACCGCCACCTCTCCACATGAGGATCGGACTGGATATCATGGGCAGCGACCATGGCCCTGTCGTGCCTGTACGTGGTGCCATACTGGCTGCACGTGAATTGCCCTCGGATATCCGGCTTGTACTCATCGGTGATCAAGCCCTGATCCTGGAGTTGCTCCATGCAGAGGGGGGCGACCCAAGCGCTTTCGATATCGTACCCAGCGAGGACGATATCACCATGAGCGATAATCCCACGAAAGCGTTCCAAGCCAAACCGAAAAGCAGCATCAGCATCGGCTTCCACCTCATGCAGGAAGGAAAGATCGATGCGTTCGCGAGTACGGGCAACACGGGTGCGATGCTGGTGGGTAGCATCTTCATCACCAAGCCTATCCCTGGTGTCATCCGACCGTGTATCCCCACGTTGGTTCCCAAGGAAGGCGGAGGCATCGGAGTGCTGTTGGACGTGGGGGCCAATGCCGATTGCAAACCGGATGTACTGACCCAATTCGGGCTGCTCGGTTCCATGCTCGCCAAGCATGTGTACCACGTGGGATCACCCAAAGTGGCCCTTTTGAACATCGGGGAAGAGGAGAAGAAGGGCGATCTGCTTCGCCAAGCGACTTTCGAACTCATGAAGGAACAGAAGCAGTACGAATTCGTGGGCAACGTGGAAGGTCGGGACTTGTTCAATGACAAGGCTTCCGTTATGGTCTGCGATGGCTTCACGGGCAATGTGGTACTGAAGGTGATCGAGGGTTTCCATGACCTGTTGGAAGACCACGGCGTGGACGACCCCTTCCTGCACCGTTTCAATTATGAGAACTACGGCGGACTGCCGGTGCTGGGGGTCAATGGCAACGTGATCATCGGCCACGGGATCAGCAACGAGATCGCCATCAAGAGCATGATCCTGGCCACGCACGAGGTGGTGATCAGCAAGCTCACCGACAGGATCCGCGAAGCACTGCGTTGAGCGCGTTCGGCGCACTGATCCGTCTTCAACTCTCATGGCTTCCGACCGCGATGGAATGCACCGATGAATACCTTGGTCCCCTCGTTCTAGAGCACGACCATTCCTTCCCGGCATCTAGACCATGAATGAACCGCCCATGAAGACGCACGCCGCCATTACTGCCGTACACGGCTACGTACCGGAATTCAAATTGAGCAACCAGGTCCTAGAGACCATGGTGGAGACCAGCGATGCGTGGATCACTGAGCGCACCGGGATCAAGGAGCGGCGCATCCAGACCGGCAAGGACCAAGGCTTGAGCGTCATGGCCGTTGAAGCGGTGAAGGGGCTGCTCGAAAAGCGCGGCATCGGACCGGAGGAGATCGATCTGATGATCGTGGCCACGGTGACCCCGGACCGGGTATTTCCGGCCACGGCGAACATCATCTGCGATGCCATCGGAGCGAAGAACGCATGGGGCTTCGATCTGATGGCCGCATGCAGCGGCTTCCTGTACGCATTGACAACAGGTAGCCAGTTCATCGAAAACGGCACACACAAGAAAGTGGTGATCGTTGGAGGTGATAAGATGTCGAGCATTATCGATTACGAGGATCGCACAACGTGCATCATCTTCGGAGATGGTTGTGGTGCGGTGCTTTTGGAACCCACCACCGAGGACAACGGTGTGATGGATTCGATCCTGCGCAGCGACGGCAGTGGTTGCCAGCACCTGCACCAAAAAGCTGGCGGATCCATGCGTCCGAGCAATGAGCGGACCGTGGAAGGCAAGGAGCACTATGTATACCAAGAAGGCAAGGCGGTATTCAAATTCGCTGTGATCAATATGGCCGACGTGAGCGCTGAGATCATGGAGAAGAACGGCTTAACGGCCGATGATGTCGCATGGCTGGTACCGCACCAAGCAAACAAACGCATCATTGATGCCACCGCGAACCGGATGGGGCTGGACGACAGCAAGGTGATGGTGAACATCGAGAAGTACGGCAACACCACTAGCGGCACCATCCCATTATGCTTGTGGGAATGGGAGTCGAAGTTGAAGAAGGGCGACAACTTGATCCTATCGGCTTTCGGGGGTGGATTCACTTGGGGTGCCATTTGGTTGAAGTGGGCTTATGGCAAGTAGCATGAATACACGAATATCGCAGATGAATGGACCGTTGATCGGCTGATCCTCTAAGCCTTATGCGCGGCGACCACCACCTTGCATCAGGCCCTTGTGCGTTCCTTCCCAAAACGCATCCTTAACCTACCTTGCGCCAGCAATGTCCACGAACAAAGCGCCTCAACCAATGAACCTAACGCAGATCCAGGACTTGATCAAATTCGTTGCCAAGAGTGGCGTAAGCGAAGTGGAGATCGAGCAGAAGGACTTCAAGATCACGATCAAGACCCCTTCGAGCAAGAAGGAGGTGCAAGTGATCACCGCAGCAGCACCCGCAGCATTGCCCGCCGCCGCACCGGTCGCCATTGCGCCTGTAGCGGCAGTAGCTCCTCCTTCAGCAGCAATACCAACGGTCGATGCCAAGTACATCACCATCAAGGCACCGATGATCGGCACCTTTTACCGTTCGGCCGGCCCCGGCAAACCGGTGTTCGTGAATGTGGGCGACGACGTGAAGCCCGGCAAGCCCATCTGCATCATCGAAGCCATGAAACTCTTCAACGAGATCGAGAGCGAAGTGGCAGGCAAGATCGTGAAGGTGTTGGTGGACGATGCCAAGCCAGTCGAGTACGATCAGCCGCTGTTCTTGGTGGATCCATCGTAATTCTGCCGCAAAGCCGGAGAGGCGCAGAACAAACCGAAATAAGCATGATGGTACTTCCGGATCGAGCCGAACCCACATTCGTATTCTCCGCGTCCGTGCCCCTCTGCGGCCAAACCCTTTCCTGATGTTCAAGAAGATCCTCATCGCCAACCGCGGCGAGATCGCCCTGCGTGTGATCCGTACCTGTCGTGAGATGGGTATCAAGACGGTGGCCGTGTACAGCACCGCCGACAAGGAAAGCCTTCATGTGCGTTTCGCGGACGAAGCCGTTTGCATCGGACCACCGCCGAGCAAGGAGAGCTATTTGAACATGGTGCGCATCATTGCGGCAGCGGAGATCACCAACGCTGATGCGATCCATCCGGGCTATGGATTCCTGAGCGAGAACGCCAAATTCAGCAAGCTCTGCCAGCAGCACAACATCAAGTTCATCGGCGCCTTACCCGAGCAGATCGAGGCCATGGGCGATAAGGCCACGGCCAAGAGTACGATGATCGCTGCGGGTGTTCCCTGTGTTCCAGGCACCGAGGGTTTGGTCACCGACCTCGTCGTTGCGAAGAAAGAGGCGAAGAAGATCGGTTATCCCGTGATCCTGAAAGCCACGGCCGGAGGTGGCGGGAAAGGCATGCGTTTGGTGTGGAAAGAATCGGAATTCCAGGAAGCTTTTGAAAAGGCGAGCCAGGAAGCCGGTGCCGCATTCGGCAATGCGGGCATGTATATGGAGAAGTACATCTTGGAGCCACGCCACATCGAGATCCAGATCGCAGGTGACCAATATGGTACGTTCTGCCACATGAGCGAGCGCGACTGTAGCATCCAGCGTCGACACCAGAAGCTCGTGGAGGAAACGCCTTCACCCTTCATGACGAAAGCGCTCCGTAAGAAGATGGGCGAGGCAGCGATCAAAGCAGCGGCCAGCGTGAAATATGAAGGGGTCGGCACCGTGGAGTTCCTCGTGGACAAGGACCGGAACTTCTACTTCATGGAGATGAACACCCGGATCCAGGTGGAGCATACCATCACGGAAGAGGTGATCGATTACGATCTGATCCGTGAGCAGATCAAGATCGCAGCGGGCATTCCGATCAGTGGCTTGAATTACGAGCCCACACGCCACAGTATCCAGTGCAGGATCAACGCGGAGGATCCGTTCAACGACTTCCGTCCATCACCGGGCAAGATCACCAGCTACCACAGTCCCGGCGGACACGGTGTGCGCGTGGATACACACGTGTACGCGGGCTATACGATCCCACCGAACTACGACAGCATGATCGGCAAGCTGATCGTGAGCGCCCAAACGCGCGAAGAGGCCATCACCAAGATGGAGCGCGCATTGAGCGAGTACGTCATCGAAGGCGTAAGCACCACGATCCCCTTCCACTTGCAACTGATGCAGAACGAGCAATTCCGCAAGGGCAACTTCACCACGAAGTTCTTGGAGGATTTCGAGATCAAGAAGCCGGGGTAGCTGTTGGAAGGTCACCGCTGAATGCGTTCGATGACGATCGTATCAGCCCGGTTTTGGAACACCACACCCCGGTCCGCTCCGCGCTCCACAAGGAAGTGCCGAGCATCCGCCACCGATCCGATCCCGATCACGTTCCGCTTGGCATACCAAGCCACCTGCGGTTCGGTGGATAGGCCGATGGCAAAGACCACCTCATACGGCGCTGCATGTGCGGCAATGGAATGTCCGAGTTCTTGCTCTTGCACGTACCGCCCGTTGTCCATTCCTGGCAATGGATTCAATCGGTAGAAATAGAGCACACCCAGCAAGCACGTAATACCGACGGCCCACCATGCCAACCGAGGTGACCACCGCGTAAGCAGCACACCGGTCGCTCCACACAGGAAGGGTGCGGCTTTCAGCGCGGCAAAGTCATGATCGGCATACTGCAACAAGAAAAGATGGTCCAGTAGCACGGGCAGGCCGGAAAGGACCAAGAAGGTCCTGCCATCCGAGGACGATACCGATGTGTTTCCCCGTGTGCGAAACCACAACACGACCAGCAATGCAAGTAGCATGGCGATCGGCAGGAAACCCGTGCGGTAGTTCTCTGCGAGTTGGCGCAGGTGCAGTCCGATGTTCTGCACGTGGAAGGAGCCCCGGACCGCGAAGCGTGAGGCCATGTGGTCCATCAAAGCGTCAGCATCGATCACCTGTAGGAATCGCCATGCCGTGAGGCCCAAAGCGAGGACAATGGCTGCGCCCGTTACGAGCAGCACCGGGACGAAACGCCGCTGCCGATCGCGGACCCAACGGAACAAGGCGAACAACACGGCCGCAGCACCGGCGAAAACACCGAGCCAACTGGTGTACACGGTCAAGAACAAGGTGAAGCCGAACAGAAGTAGATCACGCGAAATGATCCGATGGGGCGAGCGGAACATGCGCACCGCCACAGCAAGATGCACCAACCAGGGAACCTGCACGAAAAGATCACTCATGTACACATTGCCGTGGAACCACAACGTTGCCGGCAAAGACCCGTAGAGCACCCCAGCGAACAAGGCGGCAGAAGGCTTTGCATCCGGCCAACCCCAACGCACTGCGAAGAACAAGGCGACCATGGACACCAAGTGGAAGAACAAGTTGAACACCTGTAGCCCGATCACGTTCGGAGGACTTCCAACGATGCGGAATAGCGCATACGGCAGGTCGTAGGCCAAGGGGGGATGCGAGAAATAGTACAGGGTCACTGCACGTTCATTGCGGTCGAACCGGTCCTTTGGCAACAACTTTTCACCCTCGCGCACATAGCCCCCGGACGGCACACCGTGGTGACTGGCGAAACCGTCCTCGTACCAATTCGTAAGGGCGATCAGGGTGAAGGCCGTGCAGTATTCGTGATGTGCGGAGAGCGGTCGATCGAGCAAGGGAATGCGCACTGCCACGCTGAGCGCGAAGGCGACGAGCAACACGAGCGCTTCCCGCTTGATCATGGAGCGAACTTACTTCAGCCCTCTGGACCGGGAAGGCATCTAGCTTTGAGCACGACGGATGAAAGGGACCGAGCGATACACGACGGCATGGGCATTGCCCGTGCTGGTGCTGGCCTCCTTCGTTGTTCATGGGCTCACCTTCGCCTACTCGGCCTTCAGCGATGACCACTCGGCCTTGTGGAACGCAGGTGTCCAAGGGATCCCTTGGCGCAATGGCTTCTTCCGCCCACTCTCCGACCTCACCTTTCGCATCGGCTTTCTACTGCATGGCTCGGATGCAGGGATCAACCGCGCATTCAACGTGGTATTGCACGGCATCAACGGGTACTTGCTATTCCGCTTGATCCGGGAAGGCCGCACCGAACGAATGTTCGCCGCCTCCTTCGCGGCACTGCTCTTCATCAGCTACCCGTTCCATCAAGAAAGCGTGGTCTGGTTGGTGGGCCGGGAATCTGCTTTGGGTGCCTTCAGCATCTTGGCTGGTTTGTGCATCCTGAGCGGCGGCTCGCACCCAGCGCGTTCATGGGCAGCCGCTGGTGTCCTGTTAGTCGGTCTGTTGTGTTACGAAAGTGCCATCCTACTTCCGGTCATGGCCATGCCGGTGCTTGCCAAGAAAGAACGTCGCCCTTCGCTGATCGCTTTCAGTCTTGCCTTGGTCGTGTATGTGATCGCTCGAACAACGGTGGTCGGTTGGGCTGCGAATAGCTACCCGATGGAATTGATCAGCGACCCGGTGCGTATCCTCATCAACGTACCGAAGGTCGCCCTTCGTTCGTTCCTTCCACCGGACCCGGATACACACCGGCAACTCTGGAAAGGGCTTGGCCTTGCAGTGTTCTTCCTGTTGATAGCGGTCCTGGATCTCCGAAAAGGTTGGAAGAACATCTCGGAAGTGCCCCGGAAATGGGGGTGGTGGTTGGCGCTTGCATACGCGATCCCGGTACTCGCCGCCGTGAGCACACGCACCAGCGAAAGCGATCGGTTCCTGTACTTGCCATCGGTGTTCTTATGCGGTTACGCAGGACTTCTCATCACACGGATCGCATCACGCCCATTGCGGTTAACCACTTCGGCGGTGTTGATCCTCGGAGCCATCGTGCTTACGCGCGCTGGACAGGTGAATTGGCGCATCGCTTCCGATCGCACCGAGCGTATCTTGAGCAAGCTACCGGCTCTCTCTCCCGGAACTCGAACATTCGTTCTGGGCCTACCGGATGCGTATCAAGGCGCGTTCATCTTCCGGAATGGTTTCACGGAAGCCATCCATTTGAGCGGCAAGAACGGAGATCGATACATCGATACCGATGCAGCGGACATTCATCGCTCGGCGGACGGATCGTTGCGCGTTCGGCATCGGGGCCAAGATCTCGTTGTCGGCGCAAAGGATCCCTGGTATTCGTGGACCGGCAATACCTTTGAAAAGCGATCGAACGAACCCCGTGTTGATCGGATCGAGTAAATTCATTCCATGTTGAAAGGTGCGTTCTGTGGTTGTTTCCTGTTCGGCACATTGACCTGCCTCACACAGCCCACTTTGGATACGGGGGTGTTACCAGAAACCGGAAGCATATACGGCTACCACGATATTCCGTTCCTGAAAGCCGGACCGGCTGGTGCCGGTGTCCGTTGGGACTTTTCCAGTCTGCCCACAGGGACCTTGGTCCCCTACACGTGGTCCACTACGGACATCGCCCCCGGAGCGGGAGCCTTCCCCAGCAACTCCTTGGTACGCCAAGTGCCCGGAGAACCGACTGCTTACTTCCACGGATCTGATACGGCTTTGCTCTGGATGGGAACGTACACGGACACGGCCCTCATCCGCTTCGATCCACCGTTGCTCGAATTACCGATCCCTATGCACGCGGGCGACCGCTGGACCGATTCGGCGATCGTGGCGGTGACCGGTGCCGGTCGGATGTCCATTCTGGATGTAAGGCTCGATGCGAAGGCCGATGCTTGGGGAACCTTGGTGATGCCCTACGGTGTGGTCTCCGACGCGGTTCGGGTCCGCAGCGATCTGGTACTGCTGGATCGGCGGTATAAAGCCTACCCTGTACGTACCGTGGTCCGCTATACGTGGTACAGTCCGCGAACTCCGATGCCACTGCTGGAGATCACCGAACGATCGGGCTGGGCACCACCGGATCGCATCACACGGTGGTTGGATGGCTCTTGGCAAGAAGATCCGGCCACTCTGTTCAAACCCATCGCCTTACGCCCTTTCCCGGACCCCTGTGTGGACATCATCACCTTGGACCTACCTGCAGCGCGTGCGGACCGCACCATCCTCCAATTGGTGGATGCTTCCGGCAATGTCGCAATGCAATGGCACGAGGAGTTCAACTCCCCACAGACCCGACGCTTGACCTTGGACATTGCCAGCGCGCCTGCTGGCCTGTACACGCTAACGTGGATCGGCACGAATGGGACCTTGGGCACTGCCCGATTGACGAAGCGCTAGGCTTAAGGCTTCAGTCCTACGATCTTTCCATCCACCTTCACCCAGACCAAGGTACCGTGCATCTTGGCCATACGGCGCGCTTCTTTAGCGGCCTCCTTCAATGCCTTGGTAACGGACTTCACGAATTCGTCCTAGTGCGTTGTGGGCTTCGCTTTGCTCATGGGTGTTTCTCTAGCAGGATCGGTGTAGGACCAGAGTTCTCATAAACTACCCAAACATCGGCAAGCTGGCGATAATGGTGAACAAAGTTAGACCATCCACGAACAAAGCGTCGTTTCACATCTTCGGCAGGTACGTGATGTCCGCCTTGCTTCACGCGATGGGCCACGCGCTTGATCGCCAGATCCGGGTCACTCAACCTCAAGAACACCATTTCGACCACATACCCCGCCGTCTTCAGATGCTGAATGCGTTCCAATTTCCACTCAACGTCGATTCCAATGCGAAAGAGGACCTCTCCTTAGCAAGTCGATCCAACTCCATAAGCAGAAACCTCCCCGCCTCACGTGCCGCTAATTCGGGGTATAAGGGAGATAGACCAGCTGCGATCAGGTCAGCATTCACAAAGCGAAGAATACCCGTATCTGCGGTCAAGAATTTTCTTGCGAAGGTGGTCTTCCCAGCCCCATTGGGTCCAGCAATAATGATGCACTTGGGCTTGGCTTTGCGTTGCGCCATGTTGGGTCACGCGCTTGCCTTCCTTCCCTTGGATGCCTTCTGATCGG